>Ga0224559_1000037_pt1 | contig 67678 bp, 63 predicted proteins | sample 714S33034metaG_FD_180676 | JGI IMG/M metagenome (GOLD analysis project Ga0224559, IMG submission 180676) | Peat soil microbial communities from Stordalen Mire, Sweden - 717 S3 30-34 | ecosystem: Environmental > Terrestrial > Soil > Wetlands > Peat | place: Sweden: Norrbotten County, Stordalen... | reverse complement strand
GTCTTGCGTCTTGACAGCCGAGTCGGATTCGCGGCAAGCCATAGCGCATGGTTGAGCTGGGGGAGATCCGGCTTGCGTTGCCCCGCTTGGGGCCATTGACGATGCGGCCGGCCTTGCTCGGCCCGGCTGAATCCACCACGCGGGTCGAGGAGTTTCGCCAGCCAAGCGAGGCCATCGTCCTCGAATGCCGGGGCGTTGCCGGCTTGCTGTTCGTGGAAACAAGGTTCGCGCTTGGCCTTGTGAACGCGGCTCTGGGCATCTCCGAGCCGCTGGTCTCGGGTCCGCTCTCACGTATCGAGCGTGGAATTCTGGAAGGCGTGCTGGCGGCGGTAATCGGGCAGCTCGACTTTGGACCGGGGCTTTTGCTTCCGGAAGCTCGCGATGTCGAAGTCCCGCCAGATCCGCGTGCCATCGAGATCCTCGCGGACCTGCACGGCCAGCGCGGGCGGGCTATGGTGTGCGGAAGCGAGGAATTCCTGGTCGAGACATGGAATTCGTGGTGCGAACGGCCGGGGGCTGGCCGGCGCACCGCATGCTTGGAGATCGCGCGGACCCGCGTGCCCGTCGCGCAGCTCGCGACCGCGGAGGCGGGCGACACGGTCGTTTTCGATGAAGAGCCATGCTTCTCGCCGACCGAGCCGTGGCCGGTTCGCATCCGCTGCGGCGATCTGGATCTCTCCGCGCGCTGGCACCCCGATGGGGCGCTCAGCTTCGATGAAGTGGTGGATCTCGGGGATTGCGAAGCGCGCACGGCCAGCGATCGCGGCGCTGGTCACGCGGCGTTCGGGCCACTTGCCGCCTACGGGGAAGGCGAGAATCGCCCGTGCACCGAGGTCGTGGCCACGATTGCGCCCATCGATGCGCGTGCGCTGGCCGGGCTGGTTCGTGGCGTACTTGAGGGCACAAGTCGCACGCAGCCCATCCTTCTCAAGGTCGGCGCCAGCCCATGGGCCGAGGGGGAGCTGGTCGATCTCGGGGGCTCGCCTGGGGTGCGCATCACGCGGAAGTCGGCGGGCTGAGGCAGAGGCTCTCGAACCGGGCGGCGGTGGCTTCCCAGTGCGGAGCCGCGCGCAGCAGCCGCTTCTGCAAGGCCTGCCAGACATCGGGATTTCCGCGCAGCATCGCCGCGCGGGCAACCACCGACGTGCGTTCGTAGGCATCGTTCGGCTGGTAGAGCAGGCCGTCGCCGGTTTGCGAGGCGACGTCGAAGTCGACCACGTAGTCGCGGTAGGCGGCGCAGTCGGGCACCAGGGGCAGGCCACCGTAGCGCTTGGCCAAGCCGGCCGTTCGCGCCATGTGGTTGTCTCGATCGGCGAACAGGACGGCATCCGCGCCGGCCCAGATTTGGCGTTCGGACGCGGGCTCAGCCTCGGGGTAGATGGCGATCTTTCCCGGCGTTTCGATGGCGATGCGCTTGATCTCTTCCACCAAAGCGCGCTCGCCTGTCGCCGGAATGACGAAGGCGACGTCGGTGCGAATGAGGCTCGATAGGGCTTCGATGATCTGCTTGCCGCCTTCGGCCGCGACGAGGGGCGCGGTCGCGACCAGCAGCGTGCGCGGGCCCAAAGCCAGGGAGGTTCGTCGCGCCAGGCTTCGTCGGCATTCGCCCTTGCCGGCCGGCGCCTCGGCCGAGAACGTGGCGGCCAGGGCTGGGTCGGTCGAGGGATCGTAGGGCGCTTCGTCGCAACCAAGACGGATCGAAACCACGGCCTGGTCCGATGCGCGGAAGGAGAACTCGCGCGCCGTCGCGAAGGCGCTGGCCGAGGAGGGACTCGGGAACACCACCACATCGGCGTCGATGGCGCCGAGCCCCGCCAGGGATCCCTTGGCCATGGCCAAGTCGGGAGCATTGGGGTCGAGGGCCGCCCGTTCGTCGGGCGAGAGCGGCGGGCCCCACACGCCGGTCGGCAGCACGAAGACACGGCTCTTGGCCTGCACGGCCGGCAGAACCGCGGCCGCGGCTTCGCCCCACGCGATGATGGCGTCGGGTTTGCAAATCTCGTCCCGCACCAAGGCAGCGGCGGCGCTGGCCAGGAAGGCGGCGCTGTGGCCGCGATCGGCGGGTTTGACGCCAAGGACATGAAGCGCGCACTGGCTCACCGCCGAGCGTCCCTCGAACAGCGAACACTCCCGATCGCCATCGGCCAAGTGAGCCAGCACGGTTCGCAGTCGGCGCGCCATGCCTGGAAGCCGCGCGGCGCGCTCTTCATCGGCGAGGGTAAGGATGGTCACCCTATGGTTGGCGGCAAAGAGCGCACGCCCCAGCGCAGCTGCGCAGACCGCGGTCTCGTTTTCCGCGACGGGCGAAACCGCGTCACCGACTATGAGGATGTCGGCCATGTCGAAGTGCTAGCTCGGATGGTGAAGGAACCCTTACGACAAACCATCGGGTTTTCGCGTAGGGTCGAGGTGAAAGGCGAAGGCCGGGCGGAACTACTCGGTGGCACCGCGCTCGTCGTCTTCCCCAGGGAATTCGTTCACCGAAGGGTATTTCATGATCTCTTTGCGCGAGATCTTCCACGCCTTCTGGACGATCCACGACAGCGAACGGTCTTGACGCGTAGCCTCTTCCTGGATTTCCTTGAGCATTTCTTCTGGAAAATAGAGACTTTGTTTCCTCTTGTCAGAACCGGCCATGAAACACCCCGCTTATGGATGAACTCCCCTAGATGACTTTTCGATGACTTTTCGGCATTTAGGCAGTTCTCGGCTAACCTGTCAAGGAGTGGTACTCTCTCCCGCCCCGGACAAGCCGGGGCTTGCAAACCCGCCCTCGACTAGGCAAATACATAAAGCTATTCTGGAACAAGGGGATACATGGAAGGTACCGGTCTCAAGAAGAAGGACCTCAAACGCTTCCGCGACATCCTTCTGACGCGAAAGAAGGATATTCTGCGGAACGCGCAACGAACGCTGAGCGAAGACATGACGCTCGAATCCGACGACCTGCCGGACGAAATGGACCTGGCATCGTCGGAGTACTTGCAGTCTTTCACGTTCAGGCTCCGGGGTCGCGAGAAGACGTTCTTACAGAAGATCGACCACGCGCTCGAGAAGATCGAAGAAGGCACCTTCGGTCTTTGCGAGCAATGTGGCGAGCTGATCTCGATGAAACGTCTGGAGGCTCGTCTCGAAACCACGCTCTGCATCCGCTGCAAAGAGGATCAAGAGCGCATCGAGAAGGCCTACGGGTAAAAAGTGTCGGACGTCCTTTCGGTCGTCCGATCCTGTCCTGGGCGCCCCATTCGAGAGACCGCGGGGCTCCGTCTGCGCATGGCAGGCGTGGCATGGGTGACCCTTGCTTGCTCGGGTTGTCTCGGGGTCTTCGCGAGCGATGGTTCCAGCCTCTCGGTTGGATCGCACGCCAAGGGTGCGCTTCTGCATCCCGTGGCCATTCCCTGCGAGGGCGCGGGTTATGAAATCCACGCCGACTGGCGAGGCCGCGAGCATCGCTACACGACGGCGCAGGTCGCGCGCTGGCTGACCCAGGTTTTTCAAGACGTCGCCCTGACCGTGCCGGGCGGCATGGCCTACCTGGGCGACATCTCGGGAAGGTCGGGCGGCGACGCGGCCATGCATCGCTCGCACGCGAGCGGCCGCGACATCGACATCTTCTACATGGCTGCCGACAGCTCGGGACAGCCCATGCACGGTTTGCCCGCGATGTTGCATTTCGGCAGCGATGGCAAGGCCGCGCGCTGGTCGTCCAGTCGGAACGGTCAGGTCATCGGCGAAGCGCTGCCGGAAGCCTACTTCGATGCTCCACGGAACTGGGCGTTGGTGCGGGCCATGCTGTCGAACCCCGAGGTCGAGGTGCAGTGGATCTTCGCCCACAACGGTCTCGCGGCCATGATGCTCGCCGAGGCCGAGCACGACGGCACGCCCGCAGGACTGGTCGAACGCGCCCGCGCGCTCCTGCACCAGCCGACCGATTCGCAGCCGCACGACGATCACATGCACGTGCGCGTGTTCTGCGATCCCGGCGATCGCTTGTTCGGTTGCACCGACAAGGGGCCCAAGCGTTGGTTGAAGAAGCACTGGAAGTACATGCGGGCGGCCGAGGTCGTCGCCTTGTCGGGATCGTAGACAGCCGGTCGGAAGCGAGCCCTTTCCGCGGCTTTTCGCCGGTGGTGTGAGCGAGCAAAGGGCGGCGCGCCCCGCTTCGGCACGGCGGTTCTTCGTCGCTGCGGGCTGGTCTGCGGCGCCGGGGACGTGGAATTCCCAGGATCTTCGTGCCTGCACTGCGCCGGTTGTCCCACCTGAACAAACTCTTAGGTATTTACTCTATTGAATATAAACCATCCAGTAGATTACATTTGGTGTCCAAAGATGGAGAAGCGGCGTCCCTTGCCAATCAGCGAGACCTCGGTCCCAAGCGGCCGAGCGGCCGGACTTCTGCTCGAGGAAGAGTTGAGCGAGATCGAGCACCACTGGCCTGGCGGTTTGACCTCACGTCAAATCGTCGACGTCTTCACCACGCGCGGGGTTCGCTTCTCGGAAGCGACCTTGCGCAAGTACGTGCAGCTCGGGCTTCTGCCGCGCTCGGTGCGCGTGGGGCGCAAGGGCAAGCACCGCGGGTCGTGCGGCATCTATCCCGCGGATGTGGTGCGCAGGGTGAATCAGGTTCGCGCCATGATGGCCGCGGATCTGACCATCGAAGAGATCCAGCGTTCGTTCGCTCGCTTCAAGGAAGACATCGAGCGGGTCGAGCAAGGCGTGCGTGAGCTCATCGCCGGATTCGAGCGCGAGGCGAAAGGCCCGGCTTTGGATCCCGACAGGCGGACGGCGATCGAAGCCGAGATTCTCGCCGCCAAGCAAGCCGCTGGCGAGTTGGTCCGTCGCATTTCAGGAGTTGAGGCAAGTCTATCGGCTCGTGCCGGTTCTCCGACCACGGGTACTGCCGTTGGGGGCGGCAGCGATTTGTTCTGACGCGGGCCCCGTAGACCGCGCACGAGGAGAAAAAGCCATGGCCGAGGAGAGATTGGAAAGTCAATTCGAGGGTGAAGAGGCCGCCGTTGGGCCGTCGGAGGAACTGCCGCAGCCGGAGGTGGCGAAGATCCGCATGAAGGTTCGTCCGTCGCGCGACGGGCGTTTTCGATCCAAGACGATCGCACCCAAGCGTTTAACTCGCGATGAGAAACGCTTGGCGCTGTCCCTGGTGTATCCCGAGGATATCGATCGTCCGAAGATGCGCGGGGAATGCCAGAACGTCGAGCGGCCCTGTCCGTTCGTGAGCTGCGGGCACCATCTGTACCTGGACGTGAACCCGCAGAGCGGCGCCATCAAGCTGAACTTCCCGCACCTTGAAGTATGGGAGATGGCCGAAACCTGCGCGCTCGACGTCGCGGATCGCGGGGGCATCACGCTGGAAGAAGTCGGCGCGATTCTGAACCTGACCCGCGAGCGCATTCGCCAGGTCGAGGTGCGCGGTCTGACCAAGATCCGCGTCCAGAACGGCGACGAGCTGGGCGTCAGCCCGTCATTCAAGTCACCCGTGAAGTCCTAGCCGTGTGCGAAGCCGGGCGGCTTCGCCGCCGGCGGAGCATCGCGGGAAGGCATGGAAACCCTTCCAGGGTTTCCATATTGATGAATCTCATGGCCGCGACGCTGTCCGCGCGGCAGGATTCCGACCCGACAGGTTCTTCGTGACAGCCGAGATGCACCCGGACAGCGTGACTGAATTTTCATCGACTCCTCTCGATGCCTTCGACGCGAGCGTCGTCGAACGCCTTCTCGGCGCGGCGCTCGCCTCGGGCGGGGATCACGCGGATTTGTACTTCGAGTACCGCTCCGCTCGCGACTTCGCCTTTGAAGAAGGGAAGGTACGCACGGTGGGGCGGGGAATCGTGCTGGGCCTGGGGGTGCGCGTAGTGCGCGGGGAGGCGACCGGCTATGCCTACACCGAAGATCTTTCCGACGCGCGCATGCTGGAAGCGGCTCGCACCGCTGGTCAGATTGCCTCGCATGGAGGAACACGCACGCCCATCGCGCTCGCCGCGCGGACGTTGCCCAGTTTCTATCCAGTGCCCGAGTTGTCGCTTTTGCGCCCTGGCGAGGAAAAGGTTGCTTTGCTCCGTCGCGTGGATGCGGCGGCGCGTGCCTACGACCCGCGCATCGTGCGCGTCGAGGCCAGTTTCATCGAGGGATGCTCCGACGTTTTGGTGGTGAACTCCGAAGGCGTCATGGCGCGCGACCGCCAGCCCATGGTGCGCCTGGGTGTCATCGCGGTTGCGGAAGCGGGCGGCAAACGCCAGACCGGCCGCAGCGGCACGGCCAAGCGACGCGGTCTGGATCTGTTCGCCGAGCCCGGCTCCACCCCCGAGGATCACGGCCGCGAGGCGGCTCGGCTGGCCATTGCCATGCTCGACGCGCAGGACGCGCCAGCCGGGCCGATGGAGGTGGTCCTGGCTCCGGGCGAGTCCGGCATCCTTCTGCACGAGGCGGTCGGGCACGGGCTCGAAGCGGATTTCAATCGTAAGAAGACTTCGAACTATTCGGGCCAGATGGGCAAGCGGGTCGCGTCCGAGCTGTGCACGGTGGTGGACGACGCCACGCTGATGAACGCGCGCGGCTCCATCAACGTCGACGACGAAGGCACGGCGGGCGGCAGCAATTTGCTCATCGACAAGGGCATTCTCGTGGGCTACATGCACGACCGCATCTCCGCGCGCCACTTTGGCGTCAAGCCGACCGGCAACGGGCGGCGCGAGAGTTTTCGCCATCCGCCCCTGCCGCGCATGACCAATACGCTCTTGCTGGCTGGCAACGACGCGCCCGAAGACATCATCGCCTCGGTGTCGCGCGGGGTGTACGCCAAGCGCTTCTCGGGCGGTCAGGTCAACATCTCGAACGGCGACTTTGTCTTCTCGCTCACCGAAAGCTATCTCATCGAGGACGGCAAGCTCGGCGCGCCCTTGCGTGGCGTGAATCTCATCGGCAATGGCCCCGAGGTGCTGCGCAAGGTGACCATGGTGGGGCACGATTTTCAGCTCTCGGACGGGACATGGACGTGCGGCAAGAGCGGGCAATCGGTTCCCGTCGGCATCGGCACGCCCACGGTCAAGATCGCGCAGATCACGGTGGGAGGCACGCGCGCGCCATGACGGGCGGGCAAGGCACGCGCACGCGCGCCGATGTGCGAAGCTGCCAGGAGCTGGCCGAGCACATGCTTAATCTGGCGTTGCGGGCCGGAGCCGATGGCGCCGAGGTGCTGGTGCGCGATGGCGCCGAGCTGCGGGTCAAGCTGCGCATGGGCGAGACCGAGCTGATCGAGGAGGCCGGCAGCCGCGGGCTGGGGTTGCGCGTGGTCAAGGACGAACGGGTCGCGGTGACCTACACCTCGGACTTCGGCGCGCGCGCCATGCAGGCCTTTGCGGAAGAGTCGGTGGCCCTGTGCCACCTGGGCGAGCCGGATCCGTTCGCCGCGCTTCCCGGCCGCGAGGAGATGGCGCGTTCGCTACCGGATTTGGACCTGTGGGACGAATCGGTGCTGTCGATCGATGTGGCCGAGGCCTTGCGCTGGACCAAGGTCGGTGAAGCCGCCGCGCTGGCGCACGACGCGCGCGTGACCAATTCCGACGGCGCCAGCTTCAGCCGCGGCATCGGCGCTTCGGGCTTTGCCAGCTCGGCGGGCTTCTCGGGCGGCTATCGCGGTAGCCACGTCTCCTTCGTGGTGGAACCCGTGTGCGACGATGCCGAGGGCAAGAAGCGCAACGGCTATCACTACACCTCCAGTCGCTTCGTCTCGGGATTGCTTGCGGCCGAGGCGGTCGGCGTCGAGGCCACGCGAAGGACCGTTGCCAAGCTCGGCTCGCGCAAGGTCGCGACCTGCCAAGTGCCGGCGGTGTTTTCGCCCGAGGCCGGCCGCTCGCTCCTGGGCCAGTTTGCCGGCGTGATCTCGGGCGGCGCGGTCTGGCGCAAGGGCTCCTATCTGGCCGAGCGCGAGGGCTCGCAGGTGGCGTCGCCGCTAGTCACCATCGTCGACGATCCCTTGCTGCCGCGCGCGCCTGGCTCGCGCCCCTTCGACGGCGAAGGTTTGGCTGTGCGGCCCAACGTTGTCGTTTCGGAAGGCACCCTGCGCACCTTTCTGTGCGACGTCTACGCGGCTCGCAAGCTGGGGCGAACCTCGACGGGCTCGGCCGGTCGCGGGGTGGGCGGCGGTCCGCATGTGACGACCTCGAACTTCATACTACGGTCCGGGAAGAGCAGCGCGCGCGAGGTCGCGAATGTTCCGCGCGGTTTGTACATCACGGATCTGATGGGCTTCGGATTCAATCCCGTGACCGGCGACTTCTCCCAAGGCGCGGCCGGTTTCTGGATCGAAAACGGCGAGCACGCCTTCCCGGTCAGCGAGGTCACCATCTCGGTCAACTTCGACGACCTATGGAAAGGCATCGATGCCGTCGGCGACGACCTCGACACGCGCTCGTCGGTGCAATGTCCGACCTTTCGCGTGGCCCGGGCGACGGTGGCGGGGACGTAGGAAGACCATCCGGCTGGACTTGTCACCGGTTGGGCTCAGCTTCAGGATCGAAGCATGAAAAAGTCGGGCGCGAGCCAAGGCCAATTGGCATCGGAGCTCATCTCGAAAAGAATTGCCGACCTCGGGGACTGGCGCGGAGAAACCCTCGGCAGAATGCGCAAGCTCATCAAGGAAGCAGACCCGGACGTCGTCGAGGAGTGGAAGTGGATGGGCACTCCGGTCTGGTCGCACAAGGGCATCATCTGCACCGGCGAACCCTACAAGAAGGTCGTGAAGCTTACCTTCGCCAAGGGCGCGTCGCTGAAAGATCCAGCCCGTCTCTTCAACTCGAGTCTCGACGGCAAGGTCCGCCGCGCGATCGACATTCACGAAGGCGAAGAAGTCGACAAGTCCGCCTTTAAGGCGCTCGTTCGCCAAGCAGTTGTCCTCAACAGTTCTGGCAAGCCGAAATCGTCGAGGAAGGTCAAGTCGTAGGCGAAAGATGTCCTCGGTGTGGTGACCGAAGAGGAATTTCACCCTAGCGGCCGGCTTTCAATCGCTGGCACGTCCGTAGTGAAGGATGATCGAACCCACATCGAGGCGCCTTTCATCGATGAGTCTGAGATCGATCCGAGGAATACCAGTGTCGAATAGCCGCTTGCCTCCGCCCAGCACCTTGGGCGTCACCATCAAGTAGTACTCGTCGACCAGGTGCTCAAGCATGAGGCTCTTCGCAAGTCCCGCCCCACCAAAGCAATAGATGTCTCCGTCGGTTACCGTTCGTTTGAGGTTCGCAACAGCCGCACCCAGATCGGCGCGAACGATCGATCCGTTCCACCCCGGATCGCCCGAGAGGGTCCTGGACACGACCGTTTTCGGCAGCCGATTCACTGTCGCAGTCTCCCGCTGCGCGGCCGCGGCCTGGGACGTCCAGTGACCCTTGTTGAACTCGAAGTTGACGCGTCCATAAATCAGGTGACCTGCATGAGCGAGATTATGATCCACCCACGCCTGGCCGACCTCGACTGACCAGGGCGGCTGGACGAACTCGCCGTTCGGACCCTCGATGTATCCGTCGAGGCTTGTGAAAATGGCTAGTACTAGCTTTTTCATTGCGCGTCCTCCTGTTGATCAACCCTAAGTCCCGCGCGGTCAGGCGCTCGCCGGCCTGGTCTGCAAACGGCGCCAAAAGAAGTACGAGAGCCCCCACAGCACCAAGGTGGCCGCCGCCCAGCCCCACGCCTCCGGGCCATCGCCCACGGCTCGGTGGGCAATGATCGCGGAGCCGAGGTCGATGGCGAAGCCGGCATAGGCCCACTCCTTGAGCCGCGCCGGCACCGGCGCGAGCAGCAGCACCACACCGAGGAGCTTGGCCCACGAGAGCTCCACCCGGAAGTAGGCGGGGAAGCCGAGGTGGGTGAACGCCGCCGCCACTTGTGGCAAGCGCAGTTCCGCGTAGGCAGTGAAGCCCATCTGCAAACAGAAGATCGCGGTGGCGGTCCAGAAGCCGATGACCATCGGTCGGGAGCGGGGCATCAGCTCTTCTGGTTGGGGCAGTTGAACATCCAGGTGACACCGAAGGCGTCCTTGAGCATGCCGAACTTCGCGCCCCAGAACATGTCTTGGACGGGCATGAGCACCTTGCCGCCGGCCGCGAGGGCGTTGAACTTCTTGGTCATGTCGGCGGCGTCGTCGAAATCGACGCTGACGTGGACGCTGTCTCCGGTCGTGAAGGGTTGGTCGGGCTGGCAGTCGCTGACCATGATCACACCTTCGCCGATGAAGAGGGATGCGTGCATCACGCGGTTCTTGTGCTGGGGTTCGACTTTCATCTCGGCGACATCGCCCCATCGCATGATTCGGTCGGTCTTGGCGCCAAGGGCGCTTTCATAGAGTGCGATGGCTTTTTCGGCGGTTCCGTCGAAGTTGAGGTACGGGTTGAGTTTCTTGATGGCCATGGGTTCCTCCTATTTGCGCACAACCGTGGAAACGGTTGCTTTGATGCTCGAAAAACCACGCGGGTTGCGAAACTCGCGCTCCGAGGGAAGCCATCCGTCCGAATCCGTGACCGGCGACGTCTTCTACTAGCAGGCTCCGCAGCTGCCGCCGCCACGTAGGCCCTCCTGCTCGGACATGATCTCGCGCTGGCAGAACTACCTCGCCGACCCGGCGATGCTCGCGTGCACAACCGCCAGCGATTGTGTCGTTATCGGCGGCCAGCCTTCCATGGATCCCTGCAACGGCTACAGCACCATTGGGTACTGTGGCCTCGCCGCCAATGCCGCGGCCTATTGCGCATCACCCGCGGCGACTTTGGAGTCCGATTTCGCCGCGAATTGCAAGGATCACATCGGCTATGACTGCGGACCTGGTCATCCCGAGTGCATCGGCGGCAAGTGCGTTCTACAACATTGGAGCTGCTGCATGTGTCCGCCCGACGGCGGCATCTAGCCCGTCGCTGAGGTCCGATAGGAGGAACACGCCTACGCCGGTGTCGTCGCCGTTGGAAAATTCCCAAAGGCGGACTGGCAGAGACAGACAGAGCGTGTCGCCGTGGGTTACTGGGGCGCGCCCTCCAAGATCCACTGATGGACCATGTCGATCGTGGCCTGGCTGAGGCAATTCGCGGCCGCCCCGCCATCGAGCGTATCACAGGACGGCATCGTGCCCGCGCCGCCGTCGACCGCCGGGAAGGAGACACGAGGCATGCGCACCCCGCAGTTGGCCGGGGGGGTGCCGGGCGAGGGCTGGGTTCCCGTAATCTTGAGGTAGAGGAAGCTTGAAGCCGGATCGTCGGGCACGATGGCATGGCGGGCAAGGCCCGCGTCGATACCGGCGTCCACGCCTTCGCCGCAATAGGTTTCCAGCATGAGCGGCCCCAGCAGGCGCTGGTACAGGGGCATCGCCGCGTCCGGGCTGTCGGTTAGATCGAGGCGCGAAGCCGCGCTTCCCGTGCCGGTATGGCAACCGGCGCAGCGCGAAGCCAGCAGCGCCTTGATCTGCGCGTAGATAACCCCCGCATCAATAGCGGCATCGAGGGTTTGGGTCGGGGCATCGAGGGCCTGGATCGAAGCATCGCCGGCCGCGTCGGGCTGCACGCCGGGCGCGTCCTGGGCGGCGTCCATCGTCACGGTCGATCCGCCCGCACCGCCATTCGTCGATGCACCATCCATGTTCCCCGAACCGCCTTGCCCGAGACTGCCCCCGGCACCTCCGCCGGACGAGCTGCTTCCACATCCGACCGCCAGCAACGACGCCGCCAAGAAACCTGACGTGAACCAGTGTCGTAAGGTCATAGAGTTCTCACCTTTCCTTTGCAGTCAAATCATCACGCACTTCGCGCCCGCGGCGCGCATCGACAAGAAACACCCAAGCCTATGGATAGAGCTAGCAATGGGCTTTGGATTGCCGAACCCGGCCAATGGGTTCATGCAATCCTGGCCGGTTCTTGCGCTCATACTTCGACGACGCTCCCAAGGCTTGTCGAAGGGCATCTCGATCCGCCGTTTCCAAGAGGTAGGGAGACCAGGAGGAAGGCTTGATTCCACATTTCATCGCGGATTCACGCGCTGGCCAAGGCGCTGTTGCGCGTGGCGGACGACGATGTGAAGGTGCCCCGCTTCGTGCGCTTCCTCGCCAACACGCCGCCGTCGATCATCCGCCTGGGCCTGGAAAGCGAAGTCGCGCTCATGCGCGGCTGGGTGGATTCGCTTTGCAGCGAACCCGAGCCATCAGGTGCTGGAACGCCGGCGCAAGGGTCGCATAGGCGGAAACCCCCGCCCAGGGTAGATCTCCTCTTGCCCTTCGCCAGGAGGCCGTGCGTCCAGATGCGGAAATGGCTAGCGATGCTCATACTCCCGGCCTTCCCCTTCGCGATTGCGCCCGCGCTCGTCGTGTTCGCGATGGTCGTCCCGCCGATAGTGGTCGTCGCCGCGTCGAGGTCCTCGCTCTCCCCAGAAACATCCGCTCGATGCCATTGCGGTCAACAGCGCTAGTATCAGAAGTCTTTTCATGCTTGCTCCCAATTAGAAATAGGCGCGCACGCCCAATCCGATGTCGATGGTAAAGTCGAGCGGCGGAACGACCACAATCGCCGGCGCAATTTCGAAGTAGGCTTCGAGGAAGTCGGGACGTCGGAAGGTCGCGGCGATCCCGATCGGAACGCGAGCGAGGACGACCACATCGTGTCCGAGGTTGTCGTTTCCATAGGCCGATGTAATCACACGGCCACCGAATCCCGCGTACCAGTCGAGACGGTTTGTCCGGTTCACGATGTTCTCCTCGTAGAGGTAGTCCATGTGCACGCTGAAGTTGTGATTGACGTCGCCGCAACGGTAGGAGTAGCCGTTGGCATCCCTGCACCAGTCGTAGCCCCAGCCTCCGAACCCCAACCCGAAGTCGAAGGCGTGGGCGCCCCCGACAAAGGCCTTCGCCGTAATGGCGGTTGGCTCGCCGATCTGGAAGCCCACGCCGAAGTTGCGCGAGGTGCCCACCTCGGTTGCTTGGACGCGACTTGCGTAGCTGGAAGAAGCAGCCGCAACGGCCAGTATGAACAATGCGAGACGCTTCATGAGCAAAACCCCAATGTATCTTGAGCCGACCTGAACGCTGCCGTGTGGAACATAGCCAGCGCCTAAAGCAGTTTTCACGCCACCGGCCGGACCTAGCAATTCCGTGCGGTTAGAGCAAGGATGAGTCTCCAGACTGGCTCGTTCGACCAGAACGAACGACCGCCGCCATCATTTTGAGGGATCGGCCCCCAACCGCGGGCACCGCCAAGATTGCTAAAGCCGCCAGGCCCAATGCACGCGGTCGAGCCCGGACGGGTTGGTGACGGTCAGGGTGAGCGGGCTGCCGCCAGTGCCGAGCGTGGTCATGGAATAGCTATCGCCGTTGCGCAGGCCCGACCAATAGCAGCTGCCCATGCTGTCGTTGTGCATGACGTCCGCCACGGCTTGCACGTACGAGCGAAAGCCGTCGCCGTCCGCGTTCACGCTGTAGTCGGTGCCGGTGGTCATCGGATGACCTTCATGCGGCTCAAGGAATGCGCCCGCCACCAAGATAGCGGTCTTCGGGCGTGGTGACCAGTACGCTGCCGCCGAGGGCTGTGCCAGGGGCAACAGTTCTGGCAAGTCGAAACCTTCGAAATAGGGCGAAGACATCAGGCGTACGCGCAGGCGGCTCTTTCGGCTGCGGCTCTTTCGGCTATTATCAGGGCGTGGATCCCAACTATCCGCAACCCAATCTGAATGCACCACCGGCCGGATTCGGTGTTCCCGTGTCGATGGGCCGCCTTGCACTGCCCAAGCAGCGATGCAAGCGCCACTGGGGTTGGCTTTTGATTTGGACGACGCTCGTCTTTTGCGGCGGCGGCGTGACCGGCTTCGTTGAGAAGGACCGCCTGCTTGAAGTCGTCGGCAGGCTGGGCCTAAGTCTCGGACAGGAGCCCGCCGTGCCTATGCCGCCAGTCAATTCCATCTCGTCCACCTCGGCCGCGACTCCGACGCCAACCGTGACCGAGAGGCCGACGCCCAAGGTCGAGCCAGCGCCCACCCCCGCTGCCGTCCCGCCGAGCGCTCCCGCCGCGGCCGAACCCGCGCCGCAACCAGAACATAAGTCCGATGAGGCAGAAGCGCATGTTTCCGCATCGGCGAAAGCGGCCGGCGCTGCTCACGGCGCTGGAGCTGGGGCGCCATCGGGAAAACACGGGAAAGGAGCAGCGAAGGCCGCCGCGGTTGCCGAGCCAAGCTCCTCGGGGCAGAAGGCGTCTGGCTTCGACAATCCGTTCGCGACGAAGACCGCCAAATCGAGCGATGCTCTCGACAGTCTGATGCAGGATGCGCCCGGCGACAGCAAGGGCAAGAAGCGCGAGAGCAGCAAAGACATCGATGCGCTCCTCAAAGAGGTGCAAAAGCCTCGCGCCGAGCCCGCGCCCAAGAAAGAGGCGCCGCCACCGCCGGCCGCGTCCCTGTCCGCGTCGGACATCTCGCGCGTGATGAGCGGCGTAAAAGCGCGCAGCAAGGAATGCGCGGCGAAGCTTGGACAGAAAGGCGTGGCCGAGCTGAAGATCGTCGTGGCCAAGAGCGGCTCGGTGTCCGATGTACACCTGGGCGGCAAGCTGGTCGACACTCCCGTTGGTTCCTGCATCGAAAAGGTCGCGCGCGCGGCGATTTTTCCCCCGTCGAGCGGCCTGGTCTTCGACTACCGAATCGACGCCCACTGAATTCGTCCTTTTTGGAGGAGTTGGTCTTTACCGATGCGCGGCTGGAGGGGGACGAGCAGGCCAAGGAGTTCGTGTCGCCGTTCAAGGTGTTGCTCACGCGGCTCGCGACGGTGCGGGACGGGCAGGTGGCGGTTTGGCAGGAGGAGGTGTCGGCGCAGGCTGCGGTGGCGGCGTCGGACAATCATTTGGATGACTTCGTTCACGGGCTGGCCAAGGCGCTGTTGCGCGGTGGTGGACGACGATGTGAAGGCGCCCCGATACTTGCGCTACTTCGCCAACACGCCGTCGTCGATCATCCGCCTGGGCCTGGAAAGCGAAGTCGCGCTGGTGCGCGGCTGGGTGGATTCGCTTTGCAGCGAACCTGCGCGACCAGGTGCTGGAACGTCGGCGCATGGCCGCGGCCGCGCGCAGCGATCACCGGGTGCGCGCGATTACCTCGCTTGTCGACGACATCCAGTCAACAATTGCTTGTCTTGTTCACGAAAACGGAATCGCGAGGCGCAGGATGACCCGGCGGAGCGGGCCATAGGCGCTGCCGACGTAGCCGGTGCCAATGCGATAGGCATAGATCTCGTCGAAGACATTGAGCACGTCGAAGGCTACCTCGGGGCGCGTGCGCATCACGGGCGCAAGGCGGTGGCGGAGCGAGAGATCCAGGGTGATGTGGGACGGAACCGTCTCGTTGCTGTCCGGGCCCGTGCGCAGGCCGCTGCCATAGTTCACAAGGCCGGAGAGATGATTGTCTTGCTTGGCATCGTGCAGGTCGAATCCCAGGTTGGCTGTCCAGGTCTGCACGTGATCGAGCATCACCCAGCTCTTGTCGGCGATCTCGTCGGGTGTGAACAAGAACTTCTCGGAACTGATGCCCTGGCCCTGGGCCATTTGCAGGCCGAGGTTCGCGAAGCCGGTCAGGATTTCGCCAACCCCCGCCGTGCACCACGCCTCGATTCCGGCGGCTCGCCCCTTTTCGAAGTTGTAGCTGGCCACCAGATTCGTGGTGCCCACGTTCACGCGATCAAGCTGATCGGTCGCCAGGCGGCCCCAGCCGGTAAGTCCCAAGGTCAAGCGGGGCAAAACCTGGCCGCTGATGCCGAGTTCGCCCGACCAGTCCTTCTCGGCTTTGATGTCCACGGCCAGGCTCTGACCGGCGTACTCGGGCAGGAGATATCGGCCTGCCGCGGGCGCATCGAGGGTGCTGGGCGGCTGCCACAGGTAGCCGGCGAATCCGTGCAGTGTCACTTTCTTCGTCGCCGCGTAGGTGACGCCCAGGCGCGCACTGGGGCCGAGCAAGAATAGCGACGGTTCGTTGCTTTGCACGAAGCTCGCGTTTTCGAGATCGAGCCGCGCGCCAGGAAGGACGGTCCAAGCGCCCCGCTTGATCTCGTCTTGCAGGTACACGCCGCCGAGCAGGACGTTGCTTTTGTCGCTGCCGAACTGGGTTTGCGTGGGATCGGGCCCGCCCAGCGCCGAGGCGTCGTCGCGAAAGTACGCCGTGTAGTCGACGTTGCTGCGGGCGAAATCCGCCAGGAGGCCGGCTTTCAAGGTTTGGCCAGATCCCGGCAGCCAGGTGAGGTTGGCCAGCGCGCCGCCGTGGAGAACATCTCGGCGAACGTCGCTACACGTGGACCCTGGATCGGCGGTGGCTCCAAGAGAGCCGGCGGGATCGCACGCAAGGTTGCCGTAGGTTTCGCGGACGAAAGGCGCGATCTGCACGGTGCTGGCGGCGCCGGCGTGACGGTAGGATAGGGCGGCGAACACATTGCGTTCGCTTTCGACGGGGTTGGCGTCGTAGGGGACAAATGGCGGCGGGACGTTTCCGTAGGCGTCCGGACCGCGCACGGCGTTTGCCGGAGCCTGGGAAAGCGGCAGCAGCGTTGGGTCGATGGGGATCTGGAAGCGGCTCTGGTCGAACGAGGCGATGAACTCGACGCGATCGTGGTCATTGACCAGATAATCCAGGCGAGTAAAGCCGGCGCCGGTGGTCATCTTGTCGTGCACAATCGGGCTCACCGAGGGCGGATCGAATCCGCGATCCGTGGTCTCGAAGTTGCCGCCCACGAAAAGGCTGAGCTTGCCGATCTCTTGCGCGTAGTTGAAGGATGCGTTGGTCGTTCCATAGGTGCCGTACGCGATTTGGGCTTCACCGCTCGGACCACCGACCGCGTGGCGCGTGGTGATGTCGATGACCGCGCCCAGGCCCGAGCCGAATTCGGCCGGAAAACCGCCCGTCACGATGCTCAAGCTCTGCACCAGGCGAGTGGGAATGAATCCTTGCGTTCCCCCCCATTGGCCGAGCGGCGCGGCCATCAGCGGAATGCCGTCGATGACATAAAGCAGGCCACCATCCGCTCCGCGCACGTGCAAACCGAAACCGAAGGTGTCGGCGACGAATCCCGGCTGCGTCGCCAGCGCGTGCGCGAGCGGCTGCGTCTCGCCGCCGGGAAGATCCGCGAGCATCTCGCGGGTCACGGCGGACGCGCTGGCACCGGGCGGCGCCTCGCGCTCCGCAGTCACAATGGTTTCATAGAGAGGTTGCGTGTCGGGCTGGGATGGCGCGGCGCTTGTCGAAGCAAGATCGGCCGCGACAGCGATTGTCGACCAGGCCCAAAGAAGAGTCACGGCGAGAGCCGCGCACGTTCGTCGCATCGCTAGGATCCTCCATCGGCGGCGGCTGCCGAAGCGCAGTCGTCCGACGAAGCGTCCGAGCACGCGGCCGGTGGGCAGCCACCGTCGGCGCTGGGATTGGTTCCGTCGGCGCATACCCAAGGCCACCACGGCCCTGGAACCGGGCGGCCCGTGTCGTCGTACGTGCCGAATCCACACGCCACCCACGCCACGCCAAGAAGCACGACGGCCAGGGTCGCCACGACCATCCGACCCATGCGATGCTTTGCACGGACGATTGCGCCATTTCTCCTACTCATGTCGACGTTGCCTTTCCCGATTTGCGACAGTCCGCGCGGCTTCTAGTCGGGTTGTTCGAAACAAGTCAACGCCGGTTGCGCAACAATCTCGTCACAAGCGCCATTTTGCCTTCACTGTCAGGCCCGCGCCCCTCAGAGCCGCAGGAGCCTCAAGTCGAAGCCCCGCTCAAGGACCCAGATGAACCCCAAAAGGCCGATGGCGGCCGAGGTGGCGATGGTGATCTTCCGGGGCTGGATGAGCGCGGCGAGGAGTCGCAAAAGCGGCAGCAGGGCGGCGAAGATCATGAGCTGTCCGAGTTCCACGCCGACGTTGAACGAGACCACCGAGCTGACGAGATTCGCCCTGCCAACGATGAGGGTCTGCAGGACGCTCGCGAACCCGAAGCCGTGGACGAGCCCGAAGCAGAAAGCCACGAGCCAGCGGCGCGTGGCCTTCTTTCTAAACAGGTTCTCGACGGCGACGTAGCAGATGGAGACAGCGATGGCCGACTCGACCAGCCTGGAATTGAGGCTGACCACACGCAGGGCCGCCAGGAGCAGCGTGATGCTGTGAGCTGCCGTGAAGGCGGTGATGATGGGCAGGACGGCTTTGAACGACGGCGCGACGACCACGAGCGCCAGGAGGAACGCGATGTGGTCGTACCCAGTCAGGATGTGCTCGATGCCGAGCAGCACGAAGCGGCCGACATTGGCGAGGATCTCCCTCCACCTCGATCGAGGCGATGTCGGCGTCGGCGCCGGCGCTCCCGGCACCGCCGCTCCGGCGCCGGCGGCGGGTTTTGCGACGGCCGGTCCTTGCGACGCGATCGCCGACATGCTCGCCTTCGCCCCGATCTTGGCGGTGCCCGGCGCGATCACCGTCCAGGCGTGCGCCGATGACTCGAACGTATACTGCATCGCGGCTGGTGAGAAGTCGAACACCGACTTCAGAGCGTCTCCGGTGGATTCGGACAAGTAGCCGTAGGCGAGGTTCACGTGCGCGTTCTGGGTCTCGTCGAAGAGCAGCTTGTAATCGATGGTGACGGGCCGCCCCGGGTCGAGCGGGATTCGCTCGACCGAGATCCAGATCGTGTAGACGTTCCCGTTGCTTACCAGCCTATCGACCTTCACCGGGTACGCCTTGCCGTCCTCCGTGACCGACAGTTTCTCGTCGAGATACGGCTGGAGGATCTCGGTCGCCACCTGGCGCATCTGATCGTCCGACAGGCCCTCGACTGGCTTCATGCCCTTGATGAACTGGAGCAGCGAAGGGCCGAGGTCGATGTTGGCGACGATCCGGTTCCGACCGAAGGACCAGCGCGATCCTCCCATAGGCAAATCGTGCGCGAATGCTGGCGCGGCTCCCATCAAGAGCGCCACTACCAGGAAGGCTGCAATCCGGGGTCCGCGCACGCTCAAGCTCCCACGGCGCGCGCGCGCATCGTCACCGCGAACGGACACTCGGGATCGGGAGCGAAGGCATCGCCGGCGACGAATGCGGCCACCGCGCGGCAGCCCCCCTTGCAAATGTCCAAGTAGTCGCAGGAGCGGCATGGCTCGGGAGCGCGCTCGATCCAGCCGCGCAGGCGGCCGAGGTGCTCCGACGTCTGCCAAAGCCCCGGCAATTCGAAGATGGATTCCTCGCCCGACAGAAAGGAGCAGCCGGCAAACCTGCCGTCGGAACGCACCCCGACGAGGACATTGCCGGCCTCGCACCCGTAGACCGAGAACTGCTCCATGAGGCTCTTGTCCGGTCGGTGCCAGCAGAACATCGGAACGAACGAGCAGTCGATCTTCACCGGGAAGCCTCCGTGCTTCAAGGACAGATCCCGGATGAACGGAAAGAAGTTCTCGTTCTGGGTCGGCGTCAATCGCCGCTCGAAGTAGTCCCTTTTTCCACGGCCCGAGGGCTTGAGCCGGAGAAGCTCCACGTCGACGAGCCCTCGCTCCTTCGCGAACGCGATGAGGTTCGCCAGCCCATCGAGCCCGTCCCGCGTCACCACGCAATTGATGCCGACGCGGACCCCTGCTTCCCGCAGAAGGTCCACCGCGGCCAGCCGCGCGGCTCGATCGGGCTGCGCGACCCCGTCGAGGGAGTCGATGCTGACGTTGACCTGACCAAAGATACGGCATCGCTCGGCGGTCTCGCGGGTCAGAAGAGTTCCATTGGTGGTCAAATTGGGGACCATGCCGCGCTCGCGCGCATAAGCGGCGATCTCGAAGAAGTCGGGCCGCTCCAGTGCCTCTCCGCCGCCGAGCGCGACGTGGAACACGCCCATGTCCGCGAGCAGGTCGATAGCTCGCCGGAGATCCGCCGATGATAGCTCCGATGACAGCTCGCCAGCGTCGCTTGGCCCCGAGTCCATGTAGCAGTGGCCGCAGCGCTGCGAGCAGGCGTTCGTCACCGAGAGGTGAACTTCTAGCGGCGCGCTGAGGAGACGCGCCTCCGGCTCTTCCCAGGCCGAGCAGGCAGAATGGCCCAGGCTGCGCATGAAGTCGCGGTCCACATGCACGAGCATCGGCGGATCTTCTAGGGCCAGAATTCCGCCGAAGGACTCGAAGCGATGTCGGATCGTGCTCACGCCGGCTTCGCCTCAGACGTTCCTGCCGTCGTCCCTTGCTTGGGCTCGCCCAGTCGCGCGCGCTGCTTGATGTTGACGCCATCAATGAATGTCGCGATGAGGTTGAAGAGCACCGTCATCCCTGCACCAATGGTGAAGAAGGCGATCATGTCGACCCCGATGCTGCTCGAGTTCGGGTTGTAGCCGGTCTTCACTTTCAGGATTCTTCCCGTCATCGTTACTCCTTAATGCGCAATGGTCGGGACGGTCGCCGGCACGCCCGCGGCAGTCTTCTCGTGCGCTTCGGCGCTGGGCACCACCGGACCGGCAGGACGTCTCAAGTCCTCGACCCAGCGATGGTACACCATAGGAAAGACGTCGACGATCTGCGGCCCATTCGGCTGCCAGATCACAATCAGATAGAGGACGGCCGTGGTCATCGTAACCACGAGGACCGGGCTCACGAGGCGCAATGTTTTGGGCCGACGTTCCCAGAGCGATCCACGCCGGAGCAGGAAGATCCACAGGAGCACGGTCAGGTTGAGCCCGACAATCATGTAGACCACAGTGTCGGGAATGACGATTGGATAGCCTGTCGTCTCGATGGAGTAGAAGCTTGGCAAGCGAACCACGTTCAGTGCCACCCACGCCAGCGCCACAATGAGGAGCTTCCAGAGCGCGCGATGGGTGATCCTCCTCCACGGCTTCCCGACGAGTGCCACGCCCCACAGCCCCAGCACGATGCCCAACGCGACGAAACCCCAGCTCGATGTCTCGTTCCAGTGCAAGGCGGCCGCCTGGTAAGCCTTCATGTGCTCGGCGGACATCGGTTTGCCACTGGTCCGCGACAGTGCCTGGAAAGCCAGAAAGCTCTCCTTGTGCTTGTCCAGGCGAGTGTATGCGTAGCCCAGCTCCGCCTGGATCTTGTCCTTCAGGAGGAAATCGGGATGCTCCTTCAGCAGCGCCTCGTACTGCTTCACCAGAACCTCGTCGCCCTGGTTGGCGAAGCGAATCTTCTGGTAGGTCGCGAAGACTTCTTTCTGCTGGAGTAGCTGCTCGAGCGTGGCGAGCTTCTGTTGGTAAAAGGGTGCCTGCCGCACGTCCGCGTATTTCGCCAGGAACTCCCGGTCCCACCGGATGGCGGCGTCGACGTCGACAACGTTGTCCTCGTACAGCGTCCCCAGCATCTGCACGGCGTAGCGGCGCGCCGGGCTCTCGGGGTGTTGCGCGATTTCGAGGTTGAGGGCGATCGCCTCATCGAACCGCTTTTCGATGAACGCGTGCTGAGCTTTCTGCTGTAGCGCGCTCACGGCCGAATCGTCCTCCACGGCACGCGCAGCGCTGGGCGCCTGCGACAGCACGCAGAGGGCCATTGAAAGGATGAGGAGAGAACGCATGGAAACTACCGAAAAACCAGAAGACGGAGGCCCGAAGGCCCCCGTCTCTCGTCTCTACGAACTTATATACGCATTTACTGCTTCAGGATCACTGGAGTGAAGAAGGTGGCGGTGTTCGGATTGATGCCTCCGGTGCCCATGTCGAACTCCAGCGGAACCACGATCTGGCCGCCGGCCAGGACGCCGCTGGTGGAGGCCGTGATCATCGGCTCGCCGTTGTTCGAGCCGGTCGCATTGACCACCTTGACGGTGGTGGCCAATCCGGTGTTTTGGGCGATCATCGAGGCGAGCTTCGGGTTCGCGGTGCTGTACTCGTTGTCTGGGGTGCCGAGCCCGGCGAGGTTCAGGATGCCGTCAAGCACGACGTCGATGGTTCCGGCAACATCCGCGCCATTGTTGGTGAGGGTCACGTTGCCCATGTAGTGGCTGGTCGTCGGGTCTTGCACGAACGTGCTATTGGTCGCAGTGAACTGCGTCGAGAGGTTCGTGAAGTGATTGAGGACGATCGTCTCGATCTTCGAGAGGGTCAGCGCGGACGCCGGCTGGATGGCGGTCAGGCTCACGTTGTTGACCTGGTAGGCGGTCATGGTGAGCGTGCTTCCCTGAATGTCGAAGGTCACGAACTCGAAGGCGGGCCACGCCGTGATGACGTGCGGGTACTTGCTGTGGGTGTTGGTCATGTCCGGCTGATAGACGGGCGCGCCGCCACCGCCGCTGGTGATGTGCGGGACGTTGAGGGCAATATGGTCGCCCTGGGCCTGGGTGAGGTTATAGGCACCGGTGCGAGCGTAGTTGTGACTGTGACCGGCGAAGACGAGGTCCACGTTGTACTGGGTGATGAGAGGCTCGAGGTACGTTTGGGCGGAGGTGTTGTCGCCGTCCGAGCCCGCGGAGTACGCCGGCTCGTGGTAGACGAGGAACTTCCAGGGCTTTGTGGTGGTGGCGAGGTCGTTGACGATCCAATTGTACTGCACCGAGCCAGTCGTGAAGGTCGAGTACTCGTCGACGTACGTGATGTGGACCGGGCCGTAGTCCATAGACCAGTAGAGGTTATTGTACGTGGCGGTGGTCCCAGCCTTGAGCGTCTTGTTCGGGTACGGGAAGGGGAAGTACTTCGGGAAGGTGGTGCTGTAGCCGCCGGAGTTGTCGTGGTTGCCCTTGACGCCGTCGATGGGCGTGTTGGCGGTGTACGCGACGATGTCCGTCTTCTTGGGATCGAACCACTCGTTCGTCCAGTAGCTCTCGCCGTCGGTGCTCACCCAGTCGCCGTTGTGAATGGCGAAGCGCTGGTAGTCCGCGTTCCCAGGCTGGGAGGTGAACAGGGTGATCGCCTTCATCAGGTTGTCGAGCGCGAACGGCTGGCTACGCGAGTCGCCCTGGCCGATGAAGCGGATGGACGTCGCACTGTCCGCAGGCGCGGTGATGAACGAGCCCTGGCCGTAGACACAGGAGGTGGTCTGGTCCTTCACCTGGTAGTAGTACTTCGTGTCCGGCTGCAGACCGGTGATGGTGTACGTGTGCTGCTTGTCGCCGAACTCGGGCGCGATCGCGCTTCCGAGGCTGTAGCTCGTGTCGCTGCCCCAGAGAACGCTATTCGTCTCGCCGGCGAAGTTATCCTGCCAGATCACCTGCATCGTTGAGTTCTGGCCGGGGTAGATGAGGTAGGGGCTCTTCAATACGGCCGGCACCGCGCAAGCCGTGATCGTGAAGTTGAACTGGGTGCTCAAGCCGAGGGCGTCGGTCGCCACGGCCGACACCGTGTAGTTCAAAGAGTGCGTGGTGGGGGCGGCCCAGGTGATCTGCGACGAATTGGCGGAGTTGGTCTGACCCGAAAGGGCGCCCGAGACAGCCAGCCAGGTGAAGGTGAGGGCGCTCGATTGCGGATCCGCGGCGGTGACCGAGAAGGTCACGGCAGCGCCGCCGTTCACGAAGGCGGCCGATTGCACGCTGGCCGTGAAGACCGGCGGGCTGGACGCCGCGGGAGCGCCGACGGGCAGGATGGTGTGACCGGCGGTCGAACCACCGCGGCCGTCGCTGACGGCGACGTCGAATTCGCAGCTCGTGTCGGTCGCCGTGGTGGGCAGCATGAAGGTCGTGGCGGCGCTGGTCGCGGCCGAGAACGTCCCCGAGGCGCAGGTGCTGGTCCAGGCGTAGGTCAGCGGGTCGCCATCCGCGTCGCTGGCAACCACGGTCAGCGAAACCGGCTGGCCAAGGGCGACGTAGCCCGGGGCTGCGACCAGGTTGGTGACCACCGGCCAGGTGTTCGTGCTGACCGTAACGGCGGCCTGGCCCGTGCCGTTCTTCACGGCCACGTGCACCACGACGGACGCCGATGCCGTCGCGCTGTGTCCGTCGGTAACCGCAACGGTCAGGGTGACGTCACCCTCGGTGGCGGGCGCGGTCCAGTTGGTGGTGGAAGCCGTAGAAGCGGAGAAGCCGTCCACCGCCGGATTCGTCGACCACGCGAAGGTAAGCGTGTCGCCAGAGTCTGGATCGTGCGCGGTCACGGTCGCCGTGACGGTAGCCCCCGGCACGATATTGGCCGAGGAGAGGAACAGCGAATCAATCACCGGAACCGAGTTCTGGAACGGAGTCGGGGCGGTCGCCTGTTGAGCCATGATGAGCACGGTGATGGTCTGGCCGGTCAAGATGCTGACGCCCGTCGCGGCGCCGGTGTACAGGGTGTTGCCGCCTTTGTCGTTGGCATTGGCCGTGAACACGTAATTGGTCCCCACGGGGAGCGTGCCGACGACCGCGCCCCAGGTGCCGGCGTTTTGTGCCGACAGCGTGACGGTGCGGGGAGCGGCGAGAGCGGGTCCGGAAATGGTCGCTGTCACGGTGGCCACGTCGGCGACGCTCAGCAGGGTCTTGACGCTTAGGTCGGCGCTGCCGGTGCTGGCCGGGGCTTCCTGCCGGCCACAGCCGGAGAAGACAGCAAGGGTTGCGAGGGCTCCGAGCGGGAGCAATTGCGATAGAGAGAGTCTGCGAGGGGCGAACAACATGGAAACCTCCGTGAGTGGTCCGTGGTCAACGGTCGGGCGGAGACCATACAGAGGTTCTTGCGAGCGGATCGTCACCGCTCCGCGACGATTTTGCAACGACCGGAACCAGCTGGGTATAAATGGGGGCTTGGGGTGGGTGATATCACCCAGTCCTCGAGCTAGTACCGCACATTCGCTCGCTCTGGCTTCGTCGGACTCTATCGTGAGCCCGTCGGTGACAGTTTTGCAAACACACAAACCCTTTGACGAACTAGGGAATCGTACCGCAGGTCAATGTACGTCTGGCATTTACACGGAGGCACTCGTGCTGAATCTAGATAGAAGGAGTCTTGTATTGAATCTCGTGGCGGTCGCGGGGCTCTCGGCGGTGATTGGCTGCGGCGGCTCGCCGAAGGACAGCAATGGTGGTCCCGTCGGGTCCGTGGCGCTGGCGCTCCAGGGCACGCCTGGAATCACCGTGAACTCGTTCGCCTACTCGATCACGGGTCCGAGCACCCGATCGGGTACGATCAACGTCGTGAGTTCGTCGACGGTCAGCACCGTGATCGGCGGCGTCGCGGCGGGCTCAGGGTATTCGCTCACCCTGACGGGAACCTCGGTCGACGGACAGACTAGCTGCGCGGGCGCTTCGGCGCCCTTCGCCGTCGTCGCGGGCGCCACGACCTCCGTGTCGGTGACAATCGACTGCCACACTCCATCCAAGACCGGGAGCGTGGTCGTGAACGGCACGCTCAATGTCTGCCCGTCGATTGACTCGGTCAGCGCGAGTCCGCCTACGGGGAACGTCATTGCGATCTCGATCTCCGCCGAGGATCCGGACAGCGGGCCACAGCCGCTCTCGTACAGCTGGACGGCAACCTCCGGCACGTTGAGCAGTGCCACGGCCCAGAACCCCACGCTGACCTGCGCGGTCGCCGGCGCCGCGTCGCTGACCCTCACGGTTTCCGATGGCGATCCGGGGTGTAACGCAACCTTCAACTTGCAGGTGACTTGCCCGCCCGATTCCGCGCTGGCCGAGACGGCCTGGGTCGAGATCGGGGCGAACAATCAGGCCATCGCGCGCCTGCTCACGCCCTACAGCGTGTGCCCCTCGATCACCGTCGACGGGGTCACCAGCCCAATGACCGTCCGGGCGCTGCCCGCTACGGAGCCCATCCGCACGACCAGCACGGATACCACGCTGGCCGCGGCGAAGACATCCGGCAACTCGAAGCCGTCGGTCTTCACGACCACGACCTGCGAGTTCCTTGTCCCGGCGGGTGCGTTGAAGGCCACGGTGGCCGGCATCAGCCTTCCGCTTCCCAAGCCGGTGGTGAACCGTGTGGCCATCATCGGCGACACTGGGTGCCGCATCTCGATCGGAAACGTTTATCAGGCCTGCAGCGATCCGACCCAGTGGCCCTTCTCGGTCATCGCGTCGGCGACGGCCGCCATGCAGCCCGACCTGGTCCTTCACGTCGGCGACTACGAGTACCGCGACAATCCCTGTCCTCCGGGCAACACAGCCTGCGCTGGGCAGCCCTGGGGTTACGGCTCGGATGCCTGGATGGCGGACTTCTTTGCGCCGGCGGCTCCTCTGCTCGCGGCGGCTCCGTGGGTTATGGTCCGCGGTAACCACGAGGTCTGCAACCGCTCCGGCCAAGGCTGGTACCGGTACCTCGACCCGAACCCGTTCGACAGCACGGATGTGAAGACTTGCGACAATCCGGCCAACGACACCGCGGGCAACTTCAACGATCCGTGGGCGGTCTCCTTTGGCGACACGCAGTTCATCGCGTTCGATTCGTCGAACGTATCGAAGACTGCCTACTCGCCGGCCGCGTTTCAGCCCTACACGAGCGAGCTGGCCGAAGCGGCTAGCTTGACCAGCGCGAGCCTGCTGAACATCTGGGCGGTCCACCACCCGGTGCTCGGCTACACGGCGGCCAACCCGCCCACCATCGGCAGCCCGGGTCTCCAATCCGTGATGAACGCCGCGTACCCCGGCAATTACTATCCACCGAACATCGGGATTGCCATCCACGGCCACGTACATGACTTCCAGGCGCTCAACTTCTCCAGCAACCATCCGGCGACCTTCGTGGCCGGCAACGGCGGCGACAACCTGGACTCGGCGCTCCCGGCGACGTTCAACCCGAACGGCGATCTGCCGGCGCCGAACACGGTGGTCAATGCGTTTGCCTACTCGCAGGAGTTTGGCTTCATGATCATGGACCGCGTGGGTGCCGTGGGCGACAAGAACTGGAAGTTCACCGCCTATCGTACCAACGGTACGATTATCGTCGTGTGCACCATCGCGCCTCCGGTCGCCTGCAGCGGCGCTTGCGACAGCACCCCGGGCAGCCAGATCGCCTGCACGGATGGCAGCGGCAACCCGGTCGGTAGCTACGACAACATTCCATAGCCGAAGGCTCGGCTAAGGCGCAACCTGAAAGACCACGCAACATCCTGGCGGCGCCTGGCAACGGGCGCCGCGCTCGTATTGGCTCTTGGTGCCTGCAGGAAAGGCGCACCGCCGCCCGCGCCGAAGCCGACCATCGAGCAGGCATTGGCTGCGGCGAAGGTTCCGAAGCCCCCGCTTTCGCCGGTGATACCAGCCCGCCGCATGAACGTCCTTCCCGTGCCCCCCCGCCAGGGACCGCCGGACGATCCGGTGCTCGTGGCGCTGGGGAAGAAGATCTTCTTCGACCAGCGCCTGTCGGAGCCGCCGGGGACGAGCTGCGCGGGCTGCCACGATCCGGCGCACGCCTTTTCGGGCAGCCACGGTTCCCGCATCGGTGTTGCGCGGGGGAGCCGCCCCGCACACTTCGCCCGGCGTTCGACGCCGTCCGTCCTCTACATGAGGTACGTTCCGACCTTCCACTATTTCGAGGATGACGAAGCTCCGGCGCCGGAGCCACGAGGCGGTTTCTTTCTGGACGGGCGCTCCGACAGCCTCGTGGATCTGGTGCGGCAGCCCTTCTTCAACCCCGACGAGATGAACGCCGGAAACTCGCGGCTTCTCGCCGCCAAGATCGTGCGGGCAGCTTACGCGAGGGAGTTCCGCGCCGCCATCGGCCGATCCTCGGATCCGGAGGCGGTCGTGCATGGCGTGGGCGTGGCGATCGATGCCTATTTGAAGAGCGACGAGATGACGCCCGTGAGCTCGAAGTACGACGCCTACGTGCGCGGCCAGGCGACCCTGACGGAGCAAGAAAGGCGAGGTCTGGAGGCCTTCAAGGACCGGCGCCGCGGCGCCTGCTCTGGGTGCCATCGGCTGGCCGAGACCTCGACCAACCCAGCGGAGTCGATGTTCACCGACTACGGGTACGACGCCGTCGCTCTCCCGCGCAACCAAGACCTGCCCGGCAATCGGAATGCCGCGTATTTCGATCTCGGCCTCTGCGAGCGGAAGGACACGAAGATTCCGTCGAGCGACGAGAAGTGGTGCGCGAACTTCCGCACTCCGTCGCTGCGCAACGTCGCCGCTCGCGAGAGCTTCGGGCACAACGGAGTGTACAAGAATCTGCGCGATGTCGTGCAGTTCTATGCCCTGCGCACGGTGGCGCCCGAGCGCATCTACCCGTCGGGGCAGCGGTTCGACGACGTTCCCCACAAGTACCGCGGAAACATCAACATCTTCGCTCCCGTCTACAACCGGCGGCAGGGCGCGCCTCCGCCTCTGAACGACGACGACATCGATGCGATCGTGGCCTTTTTGGGAACGCTGACCGATGCGCCTTACGCGGCGGCTGCGGGCGACGCAAAGGTCGCGCGGTCGCCGTCGCGTTGAGCGGGTGGCGCGATGACGAGGTTCGTTTCCCGCGCGCTCCGGAATGCCGCGTTCCTGGCAGCAGCCGCAATCGCCCTCCTCGCGTTCGCGCCCGAACGCCTCGCCTGCGCCCACTCGGTCGGCGTTTCCAGCGGCGAGCACCGCCTGGACGGCAGGGTGCTCTACGGCGACATCGGAATGGCAGGACGCGAGCTGGCCCGCTGGCTGCCCGCGATCGACACGAACCGCGACGGAGCAATCGACACCGAGGAGCTCGCGGCGGGCCGCGAGGCCATCGCGCGCGCCCTGGTGGGCGGCCTAACCGTGACGACCGACGCCCAAGCCTGCCCTGGCTCGCTCGACCGGGCGTGGGCAGTGGAGGGCGAGGACGGTATCGTCTTCCAGGTCCGCTACACCTGCCCCGAGGTTCCCGGCCGGCTCACCATCGCGGCTCCGTTTCTTGGAGCCCTGGCTCCCGGTCACCGTCACCTGGCGCGCGTCTTCCGGGCCGGCAAGGCAGAGGTCAAGGTGCTCGATCGGGCTCACGCGGCTTGGAGTTTGGACGAGGCGAGCCCGGCATTGAGCCCGACATCGAGCACGGCCAGCATGGCTTGCTCGATGCTGAAGCTCGGCATCGAGCACATCCTCACCGGCGCGGATCACCTGGTCTTCCTGCTCGGCCTCATCCTCGTGGGCGGGCGTTTGCGTTCGCTCGTCGGCGTGGTGACCGCCTTCACGCTCGCGCACTCGATCACGCTGGCTCTCGCGGCGCTCTCGATTTTCGTACCGAGCCCGCGCTTCGTCGAGCCCGCCATCGCGCTGTCCATCGCCTATGTCGGCGTCGAGAACCTCTTCGTCAAGGATGCCAGCAAGCGCTGGCGGATCACCTTCCCGTTCGGGCTCATCCACGGGTTCGGTTTCGCGGGCGCGCTGCGGGAGATCGCGCTTCCCCGCGCCCAGGTGCCGATCACTCTCGTTACGTTCAACCTGGGCGTCGAGATCGGACAGCTCGCCGTCCTGTCGATCATTTTACCCCTCACGCTCGCTGCGCGCAGGGCACCTTGGTTCGGAAACCGCGGCGTCAAAGTCCTGAGCTTGGCCATCGCGGTCGGCGGGGCCGTGCTGTTCGTCGTGCGACTCGTCGCCCGCTAGAGAGGTGCCGGGCCGAACCCGAAAAGGACCTGCAAGATCTCGGCGCGCAATTGCGTACATTGGTTGTGGAAAGCGAGGCGACCCGCGAAATGGCTAGAAGACAAACCCAACGGCCCCTATCGATGCTCATACTCCCGGCCTTCGCCTTCGTAATTGCGCCCGCGCTCGTCGTGTTCGCGATGTTCGTCCCGCCGATATTGGCCGTCGCCTCGTCGAGGTCCTCGCTCTCCCCAGAAACATCCGCTCGATGCCATCGCCAACAGCGCTAGTATCAGAAGTCTTTTCATGCTTGCTCCCAATTAGGAATAGGCGCGCACGCCCAATCCGATGTCGATGGTGAAGTCGAGCGGTGGAACGACAATGCGAGACGCTTCAAGAGCAAAACCCCAATGTCTCTTGAGCCGACCTGAACGCTGCCCTGTGGAACATAGCCAGCGCCGAAAGCAGTTTTCACGCCACCGGCGGGAGCAAGCAATTCCGTGCGGTTGGAGCGAGGAGGAGTCTCTAGGCTGGCTCGTTCGGCCAGAACGAACGACCGCGGCCATCATATCGACGGATCAGGCCCCCAACCGTGGGCACCGGCAAGATTGCTAGAGCTGCCACGCCCAATGCACGCGGTCGAGCCCCGATGCATTGGTGACGGTCAGAGTGAGTGGGCTGCCACTGGTGGAGAGCGTGGTCATGGAATAGCTGTCGCCATTGCGCAAGCCCGGCCAATAGCAGCTGCCCATGCCGCCATTGTACATGACGTCCGCAACGGCTCGCACGTACGAGCGAAAGGCGTCGCCGTCCGCGTTCACGCTGTAGTCGGCGCCGGTGGTCATCGGCGCGCCCCACTCGCCGACCAGGGTGCGCGCGGCGTAGCTGCCGAACGCCGTGGTCATGCTGTCGGTCCATTGCTTCTGGGTTGTCCACGTGTCGTGCCAGAACCCGTAGATGTGCAGCTGCAAGATGCAACCAGCAAAGCGCGCGTCGCTGCCCACCGGAACGACGTTGTCATCGTAGCCGGTGCCGGCGACGATCACGCGACCCTTCGGCACGGTCGAAAAATCGGTCAACCATTGCGCGGCGGTATCGTTCCACGCGCTGCCGTAGCCGTAGGGCTCGTTGTGGATGTCGAAGTAGACCAGGTTGTTGCTCTGGTAGGCGGTCACGACGGTCTGCCACATGGTCTTCCAGGCGGCGGCGTTGTCGGGCTTGCCGTTCTGATACGCCCAGTACGCGACGATGACCTTCATGCCTTTGCCCACCGCCGTGTCGATGACGGCCTTGTAGGCATTCCACCACGCGCCGGAGACCGTCGGCTCGTTGATGGGAATGCGGATGGCGTTCGCGCCGAGCTTGCTCTCGAACTCGGACAGGATATCGTTGGCCTTGCTCTCGACCGTTGCATAGGTGTCCGCGCTGGATGACAGGCCGGAGAGCGCGAGCAAGCCGTTGACGTAGTTGTCGCGTGGGTCGGCCCAGTTCACGCAATGGAAGGACTGTGGTCCTTGAATGGGGGCCGGTGCGTCCATGGCGATTTCGAGAGCAGCGTCGCCAGCGACCCCAGCGTCGCGAAGAGCATCGAGCATCGTACCGGCGTCTCCGTTCGAGCCGCCTCGCCCACCGGATGCCGTCATGCCGCCCACGCCGGTCGCGCCGCCGGTCCCGGCAGCCATCCCACCCGATTCCACGACTCTGCCCGCGCCGGTGGTCCCACCGCTGGCTTGCGAGCCGCCCGTTGCGGAGGATCCACCACTGGCGCCGCCGGAACCTAGCACGCCGCCGGAGCCACCTGCGCCGCCTGTGCTCAAGGCGCCACCTGTGCCGGCGCGACCCCCCATCGCGGCATCCAGATTCGAACCCTTACCAGCGGAAGAAGAGCATCCCGCAAGCGCCAGAAGAGCGGCGGCCCAACGGTAGGTGGCACCAGCGAACATGTTTGGACTCGTCATGATGGCCCCACGATGCGAGACAAGGCGGCTCTTCGCCGCAGGATTGTGTAGACGATGGCCGCCGTTGCAATCAGGGCAATCGAAGTCGCTTGCGCGGTCGACAGGAAGAGCGGGTCGGTTGGCGAGATGCCCAATACCCGGGCCAGGCCGGGCACCCGAACCTGGAAGACGAAGCCGCGTCCGTCGTCGTCGCGGAAGATCTCGACGAAGAAACGGAGGATGCCGTAGGCACCGGCGTAGCTCAGGGCGACCATGCCGGGGAATTTGCGGTGCCGCCATTGCCAAAGCAGAAACGTGAAAATGATAAGCTCGCCAACGGCTTCGTAGATCTGAGTCGGGTGCAGGCCAGGCGTGCAGGCGGCGCCGGTGAACACCAGCCGCCGGACGAGGAGGTCGGTATAGGCCACGCTGTCGGGCGGGAAGTGCACACCGTGGCTCCACGGCTTGCCATAGCAGCAGCCGACCAGGAAGCATCCCATGCGACCGAAAACATGGGCCGCGCTCACCGATGGGGCGAGGACGTCGGCGACCTGGCCCACGCCGAGCCGTCTTTTGCGTGCGAAGACCAGAATCACCGCCGCGGCAAGAACGGCGCCACCGAGAAACACCAGGCCGCCTTGCCAGAAACGCAGGGCCAGCGTGCAATCCGACAGCTTCTCCGCCGTGGAACGCGGCAGTCCGTTGCCAACGCACAGGCGCGTGTAGTCGCCGGCGTGCATGAGCACGTAGAGCAGGCGCGCGCCTACCAGGCCAACCACCGCGACGTAAAATGTGAGATCGAGGGTGACTGGTGTCGCGAATCCCACACTGCGACCGCGCCGAACCGCCAGGGCGATACCGACGACCGCGCCAATCGCGATGAGCAGGCCGTAGGAATGCACCGGAAAGGTGTGCGCGCCCCAGGCGATGTGGAAGAGATTGGGTTTCATGGCGCGGCGGTGGGCGCGCGTCTGCCGCGCACGAGCATGACGATGCCGAGCGCGATAAGGGGCAGGGAAACGATCTGCGAGGTGGACAGCCAGCCGAAGAAGACGCCGCGGTCGTCGTCGCGCCAAATCTCGACGAAGCTTCGGAACACGCCCTTCATGATGAGCAGCCAGGCGAAGACTTCGCCGTCGAAGCGCTTGCGCTTGCGAACGACGAAGTAGAGCACAACGAAGGTCAGCCAGTTGAGCAGCGACAGGTAGATTTGCGTGGGATGCACGGGCAGGGTGGCCGCGCGATCGGCGATAAGGTGCGCCTCGTGCTGTGCTTCCCACGCCGGACTGCCAATGGGGAATCGCACCCCCCACCGCACCTGCGTGACCTTGCCGAAGCAACAACCATTGAGGAAACAGCCCATGCGCGTGAGGGCCAAGCCGAAGGCGATCCAGGGCGAGAGCAAGTCGGCGACTCTCCACATGCCCATGCGATGCTTGCGCGCGAAGTACAGGCCGAAGAGGGTGGCGAGGATGAAACCGCCGTAGTAGGTCAGCCCGCCCCGCCAAACCTCGAACACGGCGAAGCAGTCGCGCGGCGGATGGCAGGTGTGCGCGGCCAGGTTGCACACATAGTCGAAGCCGCACTCGCTGTCGGCGTTACACAAGGCGACCTTGGCCTCGGTGGCGCGGACCTTGAAGTTGTCGACGCACAGATTGACGTAGTCGTGAAAGTGCCCGTCGGCGATGACGTGCAAGATGCGCGCGCCGACAATGGCGGCGATGACGATGTAGATGCACAGGTCGAGGACGCGTTCGCGATCGAGTCCCAGGCGCGGGGCCTCGCGGCGGGCCATCCATGCGCCAATCGCGAAGCTCAGGGTGAGCATCACGAAGTATGACGGCAGATCCAGGTGCCCCAGGAGGGGAATGTCGATGCCAAAGTCGACGAGGATTGGGCGCATGGTCAGAGTCTCCGCTGGGCGCCCGATTTGGCCACGGCTAGCTCCCTATTAGCTCTCTTTGCTATGCGCCGGATCGGGCGGGGCGGCGGCGCGGCCGCGTTTGTCGGCCATCATGTCGAGCGCCATGAGCGCCACGCCAACCACCAGGGCCGCGTCCGCGATGTTGAACGCGGGCCACTCGTGCGTGCCCACCTTCCACACGATGAAGTCGGTCACGCGGCCAAAGGCGATGCGGTCTACCAGATTGCCAATGGCGCCTCCGCCCACCAAACCCAGCGCCAGGTGCAGCCGCGACTGGCGCGGGTCGCTTCGCACCAGGTAGTAGCCGACGAGGAGCAAGGCCGCGACCGCAACCAAGGTCAGCCAGATGCGACCGCCCGGAAGCTGCTGGAACATGCCGAAGGCGACGCCGGTGTTTTCCGACAAGCGCAAATCGAAGTAGTTGGCCACGACGACCTTGGTCCTTCCCGGCGGAAGCTTCGCCAGGTGCGTGCGCGCCAGGACCTTGGTCCACTGGTCGAGCGCGATGGAGAGCACGGCGGTGGCGCCAAAAAGGATGTTGCGGGTTTTGGTCGAAACAGGCTCGGTCATCACGTCTCCATCAACTTGACCACGGAAGCGCAGCGGATGCAAAGGTCGGGTTCTTGGGCATGGCCGGAGGCCGCGCCCGTGCGCCGCCAGCAACGCGGGCATTCCGGACCGGGCGCCTCGCTCACCGCGATTTCGGTGGTTTCTGCGTCGGCGCTGTCGAGTTCGATGCGCGACACTTCGCACAGCTCGGTGAGGTGGGCCAGGTTTTTCTGCCAATGGGGGCGCTCGGCGGAGGTCGGCGTCACCGTGACCGCGGCGTGCAGCGACTTGTGTCCGGCGGCACGGAAGGCTTCCAGCTTGGCCAGCACGGAGGCACGCAGCGGGCGCAGTTCGTCTTCCCAGCGCCTGTCGGCGGTCGCGGCGGGCGTGGGCCAGATCGTGCCGTGCACGTCGAAGGCGGTGCCGGTCAGACGCAGATACTCATCGGCCACGTCCTCGGCCGAGAAGCACATGATGGGCGCCATCCACGTTGTGACCGTCTTCACCATTTCGTGAAGCGCGGTCTGCACGCTTCGCCGTTCGGGCGAATTCGCGGCCTCGCAATAGAGCGCATCCTTGATGGGGCCAAGGTATTCGGCCGACGCGGTGACAAGATAATCGACCATCAGGCGGACTACCTCGTGGAAGCTGTAGCGCTCGTAGGCCGCGAAGATCTGTCGGTCGCGTTCACGCAGCACCGACAAGGCCAGACGATCCAACTCGCGCAGTTTGTCGTCGGCCAGGCGATCGCGGCCGGGCACGAAGTCGTAGAGGTTCGAGAGCAAGAAGCGGCAGGTGTTGCGGATTTTGCGGTACGACTCGCCCAGCTGGTCGAGGATGGTCTTGGAGAACACGACATCCGACTGGTAGTCGGCGGCGGCGGTCCACAGGCGCAAGAGTTCGGCGCCGTTCTTTTCCATCCACACACTGGGCTCGACGTAGTCGGTTTTGATGCCGGCGGCGCGCGCCTTCTCGATTTCGGATTTCGAATAGACCTTGCCGCGCTCGTCGAGGACCCAGCCATGAGTGAGCACGGCCTTGTAGGGCGCCGTCCCGCGCGCGGCGACCGCGGCGAGCAACGACGAGTGGAACCAGCCGCGATGTTGATCCGCGCCTTCGAGATAGAGATCGACCTTCGCGCCCTTGGGCACCAGTTTGCCGTCGGCCACGGCGGCCCACGACACGCCCGATTCGAACCACACGTCGACGATGTCGTGGGTCTTGTCGAAATCCGCGCCCTTGCAGCGTGGACAGACCGTACCGGCGGGAACCAATTCCGCGACCGGTCTCGCGAACCAAGCGCCCGCGCCCTCGCTCGCGAAAATGTTCGCCACGTACTGCATCGCAGTGGCTTCGAGGAAAGGCTCGTCGCAGGTTTTGCAGAGCAGCGCCGGAATCGGCACGCCCCACACGCGTTGGCGCGACAGGCACCAGTCGGGCCGCACTTCGATCATGCCGCGGATGCGGTCGCGGCCCCAGGCTGGGATCCACTCCGTGCGATCGATTTCATCAAGAGCCTGCTGGCGCAGGCTGGTCTTGTCACCGAGGTCGCCGAGGCGCGCGAACCATTGGCTGGTGGCGCGGAAGAGCACCGGGTTTTTGCACCGCCAGCAGTGCGGGTATTGGTGCTTGATTTGCTCGCCCGGCTTATTGAGGAGGTATCCAGTTTCGGCGAGGTGGGCGACGATCTTTGGGTTCGCATCGAAGACCTGCATGCCGGCCCAGTTGGGGACTTCAGCCGTGTAGCAGCCGCGTCCATCGACGGGCGCATAGATATCGAGCCCTTCATTGCGGCCGACGGCGTAGTCGTCGGCGCCGTGTCCCGGTGCCGTATGCACAAGCCCGGTGCCGGCGTCGAGCGTGGCGTGCGACGCAAAAGTCAGACGGAAATCCTTGTCCGACTTTGGCGTGGCGATGAACGGGTGCTGGTAGCGCAGGCCACGCAGCGAACGCAACTTGTCGCCGGCAAGCTCGATCCAGGTTTCCTTCGGTCCGGCGGAAATCCCGCAGTCGGTGAGAAATCCTTCCGCCAGCTCGCGCGCCACGATGAGGTATTCGCGCGCCTGTCCTGGCCGTTCGACGGGAATGGCGGCGTAGACCAACTCCGGATTTGCCACGATGGCAAGATTCGCGGCCAGCGTCCACGGCGTGGTGGTCCAGATGACCAGCGCGGCCGACGTCTTGCCCAGAATCGCTTCCAGCGTCGCCTGTCCAGGCACCATCGGAAAACGCACGAAGATCGATGGCGAAGCATGGTCCGCGTACTCGACCTCGGCCTCGGCAAGCGCGGTCTGGTGCGTGGTGCACCAGTGCACTGGGCGTTTCGCGCGGTAGAGCAGCCCCTTCCCTGCGAAGGCCGCCATCACGCGCACGATGGTGGCCTCGTATTCCTTGTTGAGCGTGAGGTACGGTTCATCCCAGATGCCGAAGCAGCCGAGGCGCCGGAAATCCGCGCGCATGACGTCCACGAACTTGCGCGCGTGAGCCTCGCACTTTTGCCGGAAGTCGCGCGTGTCCTGCTTGGCCTTGGCGCCGAACTGCTTTTCCACCTGCTGCTCGATGGGCAGACCGTGGCAGTCCCAGCCCGGCACGAAGCGCGCTGCCTTGCCCATGAGCAGGCGCGAGCGCACGATGATGTCCTTCAGGACCTTGTTCAGCAGCGTGCCGTAGTGGATGCCGCCGGTCGGGTAGGGCGGGCCGTCGTGCAGCACGTAGGGTTCGGCATGCGCGGCCTCGCGCGCGGCCAGCAATTTTTCATACTGCTTGTCCTCGGCCCAGCGCTTGAGCCACAGCGGCTCGCGGCGGGCCAAGTCGGCGCGCATGGGGAATTCGGTCTTGGGCAGATTGAGCGAGTTTTTCCAGTCCACGAAGGCCGGCATACTAGCAGATGAAAGGGCGAGGTCGCCTTCCGACCTACGGACAGGTCGCGCTCGCGCCGGGCTGGCACTCGCTCGGGATGCCGGGGCCGTAGGCCGGCGAGTAGAAATCCTTGCACAAGCAGACCTTCACGCAGCAGAGCGGCTGGGTTCCGTTGGTCGGCTGACCGCTGACGTCGATCGACTGTCCGGCACCGAAGGCCAGTGCGCAGGTGTACCCCTTCTTGCAGCGCTTGTCGTTCGGATTGCTGTCGTCACGGGTCTGGCCGTTGCAGTCGCTGTCCGAGCTGCACACGGCCGAGCAGTAGGGCCCGGTATCCAGATCCGTGGCGACACCGGCTTGCACGGCCGGCTTCATGCAGATGCGGCTCTGGCAGTCGGTGGCGTTGGAGTTGTACACGCCGGTCGTCGCGCTCACGCCTCCGTCGATGACATCGGCACGCAGATCGCAGGGGCGCCCAATGCCCTTGTCCTCGCATGCCGTGGCGATGGCCAGCGCGATGAAGAGCGCGGGCAGCCAAGCGAGACGCCAAGGTTCCGGTCGGAAGATTCGGGTCAGGGCGCTGGCTTTGTGATGCATCGAGGAACTCCTTCTGCTCGGTCGAGCGCCAAGCTCCACCCAAGAATGGGGCAAGGAACGCGATCCGAACAGATGCTCGCCAAAATACCCTGGCGGAGGAATCGCGGCAAAGGAAACTCTAGCCCGCATCGTTCATGAGCCGCACCAAGACGATCCATGCGCGGGCTAGGCAATCGCGTGCGGAGCCTGCCAGCTTTGCTGGCAGCGGGGCTTCGCGGGAAGGTTTGGAAACCCTCCTAGGGTTTCCATCACAATCGACTAGCCCGCGGCGGTCTCCATCGGGATCACGGAGCGTTTGCAGTTCGCCGTCGACAACCGGTGGTTGGTGAATAATGCGGGCTAGGCGTGCGGCGGCGCTACACGGCCGCGGCGCGTCCCTGCCCCGCGTCGGTCTCTTTCACGCGCGCTGCGGCTTGCATGAGCAGGGTCTCGGTTTCGTCCCAGCCGATGCAGGCGTCGGTAATGGAGATCCCGTGTTCGAGCGGCACCCCCTGCATCCAAGTTTGTTTGCCCTCCCGGAGATTGCTTTCGATCATGACTCCCAGAATGGCATTCTGGCCGCTCACGAAATTCTCGACGACCTCGGTGAAGACCGCCCCTTGCTTGGTGTGGTCCTTGCCAGAATTGTCGTGTGAGCAATCCACCATCACGCCGCGGCCCAACCCCTCTTTGCCCACGGCACGGGCGGCCTCGGCGATGTCCTTGGCGTGGTAGTTGGTTCCCGAAGCGCCGCCGCGCAGGACGACGTGCACGTCCTGATTGCCGACGGTCTTCACCACCGACGACATGCCGTCGGCGTCGATGCCCAGGAAGGCGTGCGCGTGGCGGGCCGAAAGCACGGCGTTGACGGCGTTGTGAAGAGCGCCGTCGGTGCCGTTCTTGAATCCGACCGGCATGGAAAGTCCGCTGGCCATCTGGCGGTGCACTTGACTTTCGGTCGTGCGCGCGCCGATGGCGGCCCAGGTCACCATGTCGGACAGGTAGTGCGGCACCACAGTGTCCAGGAACTCCGTGGCGCAGGGCAGGCCGAGCCCATTGATGGCAAGGAGCGTGCTGCGCGCCAGGGTCAAGCCGGCTTCGATCTCGCACGATCCATCGAGATGGGGATCGCTGATGAGCCCCTTCCATCCCACCACCGTGCGCGGCTTTTCGAAGTAGGTGCGCATCACGATGTGCAGTTGGTCGCGGGTCGTGTCGGCGACTTTCTTGAGCCGCTTGGCGTATTCGACCGCCGCGTCCGGGTCGTGGATCGAACATGGCCCGACCACGACGACCAGTCGGTCGTGGTCTTGGCCGTGCAACATAGCGGAGATGGCGTCGCGGCTCGTCTTCACCATGCGACGGATGTCTTCCGTCGGAGCCAGTTCGGCTTCCAACTCGCGTGGAGTTACCAGCGTGGAGAATCCGGCGATGCGTAGGTTCTTGGTCTGCGACATGGGAGCTTCCTTTTTCCAGAAACGAAAAAAGGCCCTGAGGGTTTCTCAGGGCCTTGGATGACTTCGATACAACGTGGTTTAGACGAGTCCCCGCGGCCCTGGCTTCCACCAGAGATAACTAAAGTAGCCGTAGAACGCGGGATGACGTTGCATCAGATGGATCTAGCCTACCATGCAGCCGGGGCAGGTCAATAGGCTGCTAATCGTTTGCATCCCCAGGCAATCTCTTTGCAATCCGCCTCGGCTTCAATCCGTCTCGGGCAGTTCCGCCTCGAGGCCGGTTTGGCGGCGCACGAAGTAGTCGACCACCAGGCCTTCCTTGAGGGCGCTTTCGCAAACCAAGGCCCGCTGCTGGCCGGTCAATTCGAGCAGAGTGCGCAGCATGAGGGTGCCGGGGATCACGGTGTCGGCGCGCATGGCGCCCACGCCTGGCATGGCCGCGCGCTCTTCCGGCGTGGCCGCGAGCAGCCGCTGTTCGAGGGCGCGCAGGTTGTCGAGGGAGAGAACGAGGTGTCTTCCCATGCCTTCGCCGGTGCGACCGCGCGCCGCCGCGACCTCCTTGCCGTCGCCTTCCGCCATGCGCGCCAGGGCCAGCGCCGTGCCCGATGTGAACGTAACGAAATCAAAACCGACCTTGAGCATTTGCATGACCGCGGGTTGCACCACGGCGCGCACACGGGTCTCGGCAGTCAGAAGTTCGGTGCGATCGGAAATGCCGTCGCCGCGGTAGGTGTCGCGCAGGCGAAGCACCCCCATGGGCAGCGAGGTCGCGAAGAGGCATTCCTTGGCGTCGCCGACCAGGGCCTTGAGCGAGCCGCCGCCCACGTCGACCAGCGCGAACTTGCCCTGGCCGAGATCGAGGGCTTGGCGGGCGCCCCAATAGATGAGCGTGGCTTCCTTGACCGGGTCGAGAATCTCCACATTGAGGCCCACCTCGCGCGCCACGGTTTGCACAAAATCCGAACCATTGCGGGCCTCGCGGATGGCGCTGGTGGCCACCGCGACCGTGCTTTCCGGGGCAAAGCCAGCCGCGATCTCGCGCAGCTTGATGAGTCCATCCAAACCGCGCTGAAAGGTGGAAAACGGGATGATTCCATCGCGCAAGGACTCTTCGCCCAGGCGGACCATTTCCTGTCCGCGCGCTAGCTCGACCAGGCCACCGTTGCCATCGGCTTCGGCGACCAGCAAGTGGAACGAGTTCGAGCCTAGGTCGTACGCGGCCACGCGCGGGCGCTCGCCAACCGGCGCGGGGGTCGCGGCTTCGCCATGCAGGAACTTGAGTTCGGACATCGCGCGTGTTTGTACCATCGCTTGAGCGTGATGGACATGCTATCGGCGCTCGGCCTGCCACGCGATGCGCTGAAGGAAGTCGAGGGCGCGCGGGCGGGCGGCTTCGCTGTCGGCGCGTTCGGCCAGCCAATCGAGGGTTCCGTGCTAGAAGGCGCCCATGGGCGACGAAGTCCAACCTGCCGAGGTAAATCGCGCGGTCAGCGGACACGAGATCGCGGCCTGGATTCTGATGGCTGCTGGGCTGCTCGTGGTGTTGAAGCTGCACCTGCTTTCGGCCCTCCTGGCAGGACTGTTGGTGTACGAGCTGGTCCACGTCGCCGTGCTGAGGCTAGGGCGCCGACTGTCGAGCAAGCGAGCGGGTATGGTGGCGGTGACGGCCCTGGCGATCCTGGTCATCGGTGCGGTGGCTGCCGCGGTGATGGGTCTGCTGGCGTTGGTACATAGCGAAGGGCATCTCGCCAGCTTGCTGGAAAAGCTGGCCGACAGCGTCTCTCTCGCGCGGGCCAACCTGCCGTCCGCGCTGTCCGAAGGGCTGCCGGCGAACGCCGATGCCCTGAAGGACGCGATCGTGGATTGGTTGCGATTGCACGCCAAGGAGATTCGCACCGACGTGGCCGACGTTGGCCGGTCGCTCGTGCACATCCTCGTCGGACTGGTGATCGGCGCGATGGTGTCTCTGACCGACCTGCGCCCTCACAAAGTCGAACGGCCCTTGGCGCGCGCCTTGGCCGAACGCATGTCCCGCCTGGGCAATGTCTTTCGCCGCATTATCTTCGCGCAAGTCCGCGTCTCGGCCATCAACACTTTTCTCACCGGCATGTTTCTTCTGGCGGGACTGCCGATCTTCGGTGTCCATCTGCCGCTTGCCAAGACTCTGGTGGTCCTCACGTTCGTGGTGGGCATGTTGCCGGTGATTGGCAATCTGATCTCGAACACCGTGGTCGTCGTGGTCGGACTCAGCGTCTCGCCCTACGTCGCGGCGGCAGCATTGATATTTCTCGTCGTCATTCACAAGTTGGAGTACTTCCTCAACGCGCGCATCGTGGGCGCGCAAATCAACGCACGAGCCTGGGAGCTACTGGCGGCGATGCTCCTGATGGAAGCCACGTTCGGCGTGGCCGGCGTGGTAGCGGCGCCCATCTACTACGCCTACATGAAGGACGAGCTGACCGCGCGAGAGTTGGTGTGAGCGCATGTCACGGACGCAGGTGGAAAACCGCGAGGACGTCGACTATCGCCTGGTGGTCGACTCGACACCGGCCCTGGTGTTCAGTGCGCGTCCCGACGGCCATGTCGACTATTTCAACCAGCGCTGGTTCGACTACTTCGGCGTCTCGCTGGCGGCGCTGGAAGGGTGGGGCTGGACGAGCTTCATCCACCCCGACGACCGCGAGGAGCAGCTCCGGCGCTGGCGCACCTCGATTGTCGACGGCCAGCCGGCCGTGTCCCAGTCCCGCGTGGCCGACGCCAAAGGCGAATACCGATGGATGCTGCACCGGACGGAGGCGCTCTGCGACGAGGCCGGCAACGTCATTCGGTGGTTTGGCACCAGCATCGACATCGAGGAACTGAAGCGCGCCCAGCGCGAGCTCGACGAGCTCAAGGAACGGCTCTACAAGGAGAACATCGCCCTTCGCGAAGAGCTGACCCAGACGTCGATGTTCGAGGAGATCGGATCTCTATTACCGGCTCAGCGTCTTTCCGATAGAGGTGCCGCCGCTGCGCGACCGAGCCGAAGACATCCCCCTGCTTGTCGAGTATTTGACCCGTCGGTATGCGACGAAAGCGGGGAAGAAGATCGCGAACGTGAGCCGAAAGACAATCGATCTGCTCACGGCCTACGACTGGCCCGGCAACATCCGCGAGCTGCAGAACGTGATCCAGCGGGCTGTCATCCTCTGCGACGAGACCTTGGTGGTCGATGAGTCGTGGCTGGAGCATAGACCGGCGCAGTCGACCGATGCCCTGCACATCCTCGGTCGGCCCAGCGCCAGCGAAGAGCAGAGGCTGATCGAAGGTGCGCTGGCGCAGTCATCCGGTCGCGTTGCGGGGACGGACGGCGCGGCCGCGAGGCTCGGCATCCCGCGCTCCACGCTCGAATCGAAGATTCGGTCGCTCCACATCGACAAGCATCGATTCCGGACCAAATAGCCGCGGCGTTCGACACTAGCCCGGAAACCCTGGAAGGGTTTCCAAACCTTCCCGCGATGGTCCGCGCCGAGCAAAGCTCGGCGGCTCCCCACGCGGCGCTGTCGAAACTCGCCATTTGTCGAGATTCGCCAGCCGGGTGCGGCCCGCGGGGCCTGCAAAATCGCCCACTTGTCGTTGGCATCGCTCTTGCGATTACAACACCTCGTAATCCTGGAAAGCTCAACCAAACAACGAGGAGGTAAAGCGATGGAACGAATGTTGGTGGTCGTCTTCGACGACGAAAGCAAAGCATGCGACGGCAAGTCTGCCCTGCGTCAGCTTGAGATCGAGGGCAGCATCACAATCTACAGGGCCGCGGTGATCGCCAAAAACGCCGACGGCACGACCGGTGTCAAGCAATACGATGACGTGAACCCGAGCGGCACGCTCGTCGGAACGTCCGTTGGCGGTCTGATTGGGCTCTTGGGTGGCCCCGTAGGCATGGCGGTCGGTGCCGTCTCCGGACTAGCGTTGGGGACGCTCTCTGACTTCGGCAATGTCTGCATCGGTGAGGACTACGTCGAGGAAGTCTCGACGTCGCTGACCCCCGGCAAGGTCGCGGTGGTCGCCGAGATCGAGGAGGGCTGGACGACGCCGGTCGACACCCGCATGGAGGCCCTCGGTGGAACCGTCATTCGTCGCGCGCTCTGGGAGATGCGGGACCAGTTGCGCAAGGATGAGATCGTCGCGCTGAAAGCGGACCTTGCCCAACTCAAGGAGGAGATCGCGAGTGCTAGCGCCAATCGTTGCACGAAGCTGCAGAGCCGGATCGATCAACTTCAGGCGCGGATCGATCGACAGAAGAAGCGAGCACAAGAGTCGCTGCAAGCGTTTCAGGCGCGCGCAGCGACGAAGCGAGAGCTCTTCAAGAAGAACGCGTCCGCCGTGGGGCAGGCCCTCAAGGAGCTGGCGAAGACCCCGCCGGCGTAAACGACCCGGCGCGCGGAACGCTCGAACACCGCGGTCCGCGCGCCATGGACCGTTTGCAAGCAGACCGCAGGTGCCGGCATGATCTCTGCCCTGCTGCCCGATGAGACGATGCAAACGGCTCCGCAAGGCTGCCTGGGAAGGCTGCATGGGAAGGTCGCACGGTACCGCGCCTCGACCACGAAGACCAACGTTCAATGGGCGTGGGACGGGTCGGTGGGGCTTGACCGGGGCGACGAGAATTCGCAGAAACGATTGCGTGTCGCGAACATCCTATCGATAGTCCTTGTGTCATTGCATCGAGAACCCGAACAAAGCTTCGAAGAGCACGTAGCCACCCGCTACCGGCTTTATTCCGGCCTTTTTCTTGGCCTTCCCTACAGCCTGTTGCAGCGGGTGGGGCGGCTCTTGCCGGTCTTCACCGAGCATTGCCGAAAAGGCCTGCAGCAAAAGGAGTCGCCGAGCGCGATCATGGAAAGGTTCTTCGCGGAGAACCCCTCCCTCACGGACGTCTCGCAAAACGATGCAATTTTTCTCTTCCTGCAACTCATCGAGCGCCAGGTGGTTCTTTTCGATGCCCTGGAGGATGCGTCCTTCAGCCAAACCCACGACCTCGATGCGCCGGGAAGCGTTTCCCACATCGTCGAGGAGATCTTCCGCGACGATCGCCGGGTGGATGTGGCCAGGCTTCTCGACCAGACCGCCACGCGCATCGTTCTGACCGCGCATCCCACCCAATTCTATCCCGACACGGTTCAGGGAATCATTCACGATCTCCGGTCGGCCCTGAGTCGCAATGCTCCCGCGGACGTGGAGAAGCTTCTCCTCCAGCTCGGCAAGACGCGTTTTTCCAACCATGAGCGGCCGACCCCCGTGGATGAGGCGCGAAGTGTCCTGCGTTCCCTCGAGGACGTGTTCTATCCGGTGCTCGCAACCATCGCCGCGCGCATGCTGGTCGTTGCACACGGCCACGCCCGGCTCCCGGAGCATCTGCCGAAGCGTCCCAACATCCAGATTGGCTTTTGGCCGGGCGGCGACCGCGACGGCAATCCCTTTGTCACCGCCGAGGTCACCTTCGAGGTTGCGCGACTACTCAAGGAACGGGTGCTCGAGCGACACCACGCAACCGCGGTCGCGGTTGCCCGGCGCCTAACGTTCGAGGGTGTTTACGGGAAAATTCAAGCCATCGTCGCGCGCCTGCGGTCCACCTGGTTTCACGCCGCGGACGTTGGCCGAGTTGCGGCGGATGGCGATGGCGCAGCGGGCGCTGCGCCCTATGCGACAGCGAAGGAACTGCAATCGGAGCTGCTCCAACTGCGCCATCTCATCGTTCGCGATCACCAGAGTCTGTTCCTGGACGAGCTCGACGATCTCATCGTCAAGGTCCACCTGTTTGGATTTCACTTCGCCTCGCTTGACCTGCGCCAGAGCAGCGACGTCTTCTTCGCGAGTCTGCGCGAAATCGTCGAGACCACGAGAGATTCGAACTCTCTCTCTTCATCCGATCGACTTGCCTTGACCAAGGCTGACTCCGCCCAGCAGGTTCCGTTCGATCTGCTGGAGCGCCTGCTTGGTCAGGCCGAGCCCCTGCCCGCCGAAGCTATCGCCCGGCTATCGCCACTTGCCAAGGACACGTTGGAGGTTCTTCGCCTGGTGCCTAGCATTCAGGAGAGCAATGGCGAGCTCGGCCTCCATCGCCTGATTATCAGCCACACCCGTGGCCCCGAGGATCCCCTGGTGGTACTGGTCCTGGCGCGCATGGCGGGACTTGCGCCATCCGCTGGCCGTCTGGATATCGTACCTTTGTTCGAATCGATCGACGACCTGGAACGCGCCGAAACCATCGTCGGGCGACTTCTGCAATCTCCCATCTACCGCGAGGTTCTGGATGCGCGGGAGCAGCGTCAGGTTGTCATGATGGGATTCTCCGATGGCACCAAGGATGGCGGATACCTCACCGCCAATTGGAGCATTCGCAGGGCCAAGCGACGGTTGACGAAGCTCGGGCGCAGCCAAGGCGTGCGCATGATCTTTTTCGACGGTCGCGGCGGACCACCGGCCCGCGGCGGCGGCAACACCCACCGTTTCTACCGCTCTCGCGATGCCCACATCGAGCAGTTGGAAACGCAACTGACCATCCAAGGCCAAACCATCAGCAGCAATTTCGGAAGCCCGGAGATGGCTCACTACCACGTGGAACAACTGTTCACGGCGAACATCGAGAACCTGCTCTCGCCAACCCAAGAGGAGGATCCGGCGCCAGAACTCGTGCCCTTGGTTGACGAGCTGTCGACGTTGTCCTTCGACGCCTATCGCGAATTGCGCGACAACCCGGCGCTCATCACCTTCCTGGCCGAAAGCAGCCCCTTGCCGCTGTTCGACCATTTGACGAACGCAAGCCGTCCCGTGAGCCGCCGTGCCTCGCAAACTCTCGATCTGGAAAGTCTGCGCGCCATTCCCCTAGTCGCCACTTGGAGTGTCCTCAAGATCCAAATCTCCGGTTTCTATGGATTTGGCTCGGCCCTGGAGCAAGTCATCGATTCGGGACGCGAGGAGGAGTTGCAGCGACTGTACCGCAACTCGCGCTTCTTTCGCGCCTTGGTCGACAACACCGCCATGAGCGCGATCAAATCCCGCTTCGATATCACCGCGCATTTGGAGCGGGACGAACGATTCCGAACGCTTTGGCGGCAAGTTCGCGACGAAGCCGTTCGCGTCGAGCGCTGCATCCTGCGCATCACCCGGCAGCCGTGGTTGCTGGCCAACGATCCCCTCGTCCGAGCCAGCATCCATTATCGGGAGGAAATCATTCTGCCCCTGCTGGTCATCGTTCACGATGCGTTCGCACGCTACAACGCCGATCTTCGCGAAGGCAGGGCGAATTCCGAACGGGCGGCTCAGGCGCGGCGAATGGCCTTGAAGGGGATCGCCGCGGTCATCAATGCCACCCGCAACGCCGCCTAGGCGCTCAGGTCTTCCAATGCTTGCCTGTCGACGATGCGCAAGCGCTTGTCGTCGATCACATCCACCACGCCGGTGTCCGCCAAGCGGCGCAGCACGCGAGAAAAGGTTTCGCTGGTCAGGTTCAACTGCGACGCAATATGTTTCTTGAGCCCTGCCAGGCCAATGGTGCCACGGGCGTCTTGCTGGGTCTGTAGGAGGTGCCGTGCCACCCGCCCGCTGGCGTCGCGCAACGTGATGTCTTCCAGAAGATCCGTCAGGTGGCGCACCCAGTGGCTCATGCCAACCAGCAGCTCCAGGCAGAACGCGTGTTCCTCGCGCAACATGGCCATGATCTCGGGCGCGGGCAACAGCGCCCCATCCCCGGCCCGTGCCACCTCCGCGAAGGCTGGACAAGGAAAGCCCCCGATCACCGCGACCTCGGCAAAGGTTTGCCCAGGCCCTGCCATGTGCAGCGTATGTTCCTTGCCCGCGCCACCGATCCGGTAGATGCGCACCATGCCACTGCCCACGCAATAGATGCCAGGACATGGATCGTTTTGTTTGAATACCAACGTGCCCTGGGCGAAGTTCACCTTGCGCGCCATCGCGACCAGGCGTGTGCGGTGCTCGGCGCCGACGCCGGAAAACAGAGCGCACTCGGCCAGGATGGCTGCCTTGTCCATGGCGAAAAGATAGGCCGGCGATTGATCCAGATCAAGGCGCCAGGAAGACCGAGCTGCCATGGTCGCGCCATCAACCACCAGCAAGGAGCTTCCACCATGTTCTGCAACCAATGTGAACAGTTCGCCAAGGGCTGCGCCACCACCGGTCCGGGCGTTTGCGGCAAGGATCCCGATGTTCAGTCGCTGCAAGAGATCATCCTCTACGGGCTCAAAGGCATGGCCGCCTACGCGCACCACGCGCGACGTCTGGGCATGGTCGACGAATCGGTGAACGCGTTCATCGAAGAAGCGCTCTTTTCCACCTTGACCAACGTCAACTTCGACCCCGGCACGTTGTTCGAGTACGCGATGGAGCTGGGCCGCAAGAACCTACGCGTGATGCAGCTATTGGATGAAGGGCACGTCAAACGTTTCGGTAAGCCGGGCCCCGTCGAGGTTTCCGAAGGCACGCAGGCAGGGCCCGGCATCTTGGTGACCGGTCACGATCTCGTGGACCTGGACGATTTGCTCGCCCAGTGCAAGGGCACCGACGTGAAGGTCTATACCCACGGCGAGATGCTGCCCGCGCATATGTACCCAAATCTTCGCAACCATCCCAACTTGGCCGGCCACTACGGCGGCGCCTGGCAAGACCAACGCCGCGAGTTCGCGAATTTTTCGGGCCCGACCCTCGCGACCACCAACTGCATCGTGGTTCCGCCGCCAAGCTACGCGGGCCGATTATTCACCACCCGCGCCACCTCGGCGCCGGGGGCTACGCGACTCGCCAGCAACGACTTCTCCGCGGTCATTGCCAAGGCGAAGGCGTGCCCGCCGCTGCCCGCGTCGACCATCAAGAAGTCCACGGTGGGCTACCACCACTCGGCGATTCTGGCGCTGGCACCCACCATCGTTGACGCAGTCAAGGCCGGCAAGATCAGCCGATTCTTCGTCCTCGGCGGCTGCGACGGCGCCGAACTCGGCCGCAACTACTTCACGGAATACGCCAAGCTGACGCCGTCTGATTCATTCATCCTGACCTTGGGCTGCGGAAAATTCCGCATCCGCGAGCACGACTACGGCACGCATCTGGGCCTGCCGCGCCTGCTCGACATGGGGCAGTGCAACGATTCGTTCGGCGCCATCCAAGTGGCGGTTGCGCTCGCGGGTGCGTTCAATTGTGGCGTGAACGATCTGCCGCTCACGCTGGTAATTTCCTGGTTCGAACAAAAGGCGGTGGCCGTGCTGCTCACGCTGCTTTCCCTTGGCGTGAAGAAGATCGCCATCGGTCCCAATCCGCCCGCGTTCGTCACGCCGGGCATCTTCAAGGTGCTGCAAGACAAGTTCGATCTGCGCATCACCAGCGGCGACCCGGCCAAGGACTTGTCCGCCGCGATGGGGACGTAACCCGGTCGCCACCGGAATTCGATGAGCTGCCGAGTTCTATTCCTACGACGCCAAATACGTGGACGCCGACGGCACGGACGCGAGAATCCCAGCCGACATGCGTCCGTCCCTCGGTCTATCCCGGAGGCTCTTTGCCGAAGATCAGTGTGCCTTCTCGATAGACCGGGATCTTGACGGTCTGGGATGGGGCACTTTCGTCCGGGGAAACACCTTCGAACGACCAATCGTTGCTTGCGTCAAAGTACGAGGTGTTCTGCGGCGCTGCGATCCGGAACTGCGCATCCTTCTTGAACGCTGACTGTCCCCCCGGGTAGATGAGCGTTCCCCCGAAGTCGAGCGTCACGTAGTAGATCGTCTGTGAGGCATTCCAAGGAAAGGGGCCGGTGAGCTTCGCGCCTTGGTTGTAGTTGGTTGAGATCGTGATGTCAGCGGCCGAGGCTCCGTTGGCGAGGAATTCCGAGACATCAATGAAGTAGCGAAACGAGAGCTTGTCGTCTGCCCGCGCGGGCCAGCCCGATCGATTGTTCAGCAGGGCCTTGATCTCGACGAAGTTGGGTCCTCGCGCATTGACGGCGGCCTCGACGTAGTACTCGTCGTTGGTTGGCGTTTCCATGGCCTTGAGATCCGCAATGGTCTGTCCCCCGAAGGCATCCGTCATCTTGGCGAGCGCCCCGATGAAGCCGGCATTGTAGTCGCAAGCGACCTCGTTCGAGACATAGTCGTCGATCTTGTCGGCGTACGAGTCGTCCTGGCCGGGCCCCCCTACGAGCGCGCCGACCAGTGTGTGTCGGTGGTTGGCGGGGTTCGTCAGCTGGTCGGTCCAGGAACTGTGCGCGGTCCGATGGTGAGGATGGACGGGATATTGCGAACCAAACCCGACGAGAAAGCTCTTGCCCGTGCTTCCGAGGGCGTAGTCTACCTGGGACTTGGCGAAGGCTCTGTAGGCGTCGATTCTCCCAGGAGTACAGAGCTTGCTGTCAGCCCAAATGCTGGCGAGAAACGGGGTCGTCGTCGCATACCTGAGCGAGCCCCACGAGGATAGCCACGCGAGTCCTGCGGGGGTGTACGCGATGCGGTTTCCAGCGTAGCCGACCGTCCAGTAATCGAGATTCCGTTCCACGGACTCGCTGTACGCGGCCTTGTTGGTGATTCTTGCCAAAAGCAGCTGGGCTCCATAGTGAACGTCGTCCCAGCAGTGGCCCCACCGGTATCCGATGATCGAGGACTGCGGTTCGGTGCCCCACTTGGACACGTATCCCTCGGCCTTGGCGAGGTAGGCCTTGTCACCGGTCGCCAGGTACAGCCAAACCGCAGCCCAGGAGAGCTCGTCGAAAAAGCCGCTGGAAGAGCTGTAGTATCCGTTGGCAGCGGTGTAGCCGGCGTCGCTCTTGGTCGTCTCCGCGAAGTCGTACAAAGACTTGGCGCGCGCGAGGCACTGGTCGGCGTACGCCTGATCCGAGCCGCCAAAAACCACAGCCGTGGCCGCCAGTGCCGCCGACGTCTCGCCCAACACCGTCGATCCGCTACTGCTCTTGGTGAGCTGGTACGCTGGGCGCTTCATCTGCATGACTTCGGCTGGACCCCACCATCCGTGGTCCAGTCCGGGATCCCCCACCTGGTAGTAGTAGACGTCGGGATTCGGGTGGCACTTCATGAGGTAGTCGGACGCCCACCTGATGTTATCCAAGATCCTCTGAAGCTCACCCGTCTTGTCGTAGGCGCGCGGGTATTCGTAGACGCTCCAAGCCAGCATGGCCACCGAGTACGCCATGGGCAGGTTGAATTTGACGTGGTCGCCAGCGTCGTACCATCCACCGGTGAGATCGACCCCGAGGTCTGCACCATCGCCGAGACCAGAATCTCCCCTCCAGTTGTTACGCTGGCCCGGCGGCAGTTTCCCCGAGCGCTGAAACTCGTAGAACATGATCGCCTTCTGCAGCGCTTCGGCATACGAGTAAGGGCCAACCGGACCCGTGCCGCCTTGCCCGCCCGAGCCCGCACCGCCTTGCCCGCCCGAAGCCGGTGCACCAGCGTCGGTCTGGACGCCAGCGTCGGTGGCGCCAGCCGAGCACGCCGCGCCGAGGGCCATAGCGGCCACCATCGCGATGGTTGCGCGCGTGCGAAGGTGGAAGGTTTGGGAAAGGGCGAGAGAAGCAATCATCAAGGGCTCAGTCTGACACGGCTACCCCGATCGCTTCTTCGATTTTTGCCATGGTCTGCGGTCGCCACACGTTCAGGGCCACCTGACACGACCAGCAGCCCGCCAGACGCACGAGCTCTTCCCAGTCCTTGGGCGCCTTGGTGAATCGCCGCCAGTCCCTCCGGCTTTCTGGCGAAAGCACCGAACGGGTTGCAAGCCGCGCAATTGCCTGCCTCCGTACAACCAGAGGTGTCCTTGCCCTGGCATTGTTCAAAAGTCGTGACGTCAGGCAGGGGCGTGTCGTCAGGGGTTGGCGAGCGCCACTCCCATGTCTGAGAGGGATGTCTTGTAGCCCCAGACCAGGAACTCCCAGAAGCATCCCCAGTCACTGGGCACGGAACTACCGCTGATGGTGAGACGGACATAGCGGGCCTGGACATTGCTGGCGTCGGTCGTGGTGCCGCCTATGCGAGTCGTGTTGTTGCTCTGATCGACGGTGGTGGTCCAACTGGCGCCGTCCGTAGATACGTCGATCTGGTACTTGTAGTATGAGTTTGGATGTTCGAAGTTGATGTCGGTTTCGACCAGCGCGTACACCGCGCCCAGATCGACCAGCCACCAGTCGGGGAAGGTCGCGCTTGCGGGACAGAACTCGCTGGTCAGCAAGCCGTCGTTTCCGTACGCGGCGTAGTTGGAGTTTGGGGCCTGGCTACTCGCCATGGTGGGCCTGTTGTGGGCGAGGTTGACCAGTGAGTTGCCGCCGCCCGGCGCACCGGTGTCGCCACCCGCCGAGCTGACACCCCAGAATTCGATCTCCGCGATGTTGGTGAGGCCGCCGGTGGGGCCGAGATAGCGCAGATAACGGCAGGGCGTTGTGCTCGCAATCGTGACCTGCGTCCATGCCAAGGGTGGCTCCGCCGTAATGGCGTAGAGGTCGGAATAGCCATCGGTCTGCGAGGTGGTGGAGCACTGGAATTTGCCGCCCACGAGGCGATCGTTCCAGGTTGGCCGCGGGTAGTAGCGGATTGCCGACACCGTACCGGTGACGCCGGCTCCCAGATCGATACCGGTGTAGCCCCCGCTCACGTTCGAGTCGTCGTCGTAGGTGCTTATGTCGCCGTCGAAGGCTTTGTCGAAGGTGCTGGATCCGCTGAGCCACGCCGGCCCGGTACCGAAGGTGGTCCCGGTCAGCTTGACCAGCGTGTTGCCCGTGCTGCCACCTGCGCCGGCCTCGTCGCAGCTGGCTACGGGAACGTCTCGCGCATCGATCATGATGACGGTGTCACCGCTGCCATCCGTCGGGGACGTATGATCAAGTCCCACGTCCACGGCTGGAATGCCACCCGAAGCATCGACGTCTCCCATCGCGCCGCCACCGCCGCTGCCTCCCGCGCTGTCCACGGCACCACCACGACCTCCCAATGCGGGTGTATCCGTCGAGCAATCGGGGCCGAGTGATGGTGTGCTGTCGAGGGTTCCGTCTGCCTGGGCGTCTTGCTGGCCGATGGTCGGAAGATCCGCCATGACATGCCCGTCGAGCCTCCCCGTTGAATCTGCAGTGCCGCCACCTGTGCCGTCGAAAGGGAGAACGAGGTCCGACGATGCGTCTCCGTAGGGCGATGCGCGCAGCTTGCTCAGATCCACAGAGCAGGCCGCGAGGACCGAAAGCGCGAGCACGCAAAGCCTCGAAAGGCCCGTCGAAGACTGCCACATGAGGTGCACTAGCCCGGTATCGTCGGCCTGGCGCTCGTCCTTGAGAGCACACCTGTCGATTTGATGAGAGTTTGGAGCCTGTCACAGGAAGCGCTTTCCTGGCTGGCAGAGTCTGCCAAGCCTCACCAGGCGCGCCTGGGTTAGGCAGATGCGAATCCCGTCCGGCCAAGGGGAACCCAGCGGTCTTCGCGCAAGTGAAGTCGGCGAGGGGAGGCTGCATCCGGGTGCCCAGTCAAATCGAATCGTGTTTTTCCGCGTCAAAGATCGCGCGTATTTGTGCCATCGCTTAGGCGCGATGGACATGCTATTGGCGCGCGGCTTGCCAGGCGATGCGCTGAAGGAAGTCGAGGGCGCGCAGGCGGTCGGCTTCGCTGTCGGCGTGTTCGGCCAGCCAGTCGAAGGATTCGCGCGCGGACGATAGGTCGCCGGCCAGGAATGACGACTCGCCGAGCAGCCGGCGGCACTCCTTGAAGAACACGCTGTCGAGGGGAATGGCCATCGGCTTGCCGTCGGCGGGAGAACAGGCATTCGCCAGGTAGGGGACGGCCAGCTTGGGATCGCGCAGGGCCAACTGGCGGCCGAACAAATACGGCCCCAGCGCCTCGTCGGGAAACCTGCGCGCGAATTCGCCGACCAAGTACACGATGAGACCTGGGTCGAGAACGCGGCCACGCTCGTCGCCAAACAAAACCCGCCCCAAGGTTGCCCGGCTGTCTTTGTCGCGGTCGCGGTCGCGGTCGCGGTCGCGCAAGGCGCGCAGCTTGGCTTTGAGCGTGCGCTCTTCGCCGTCGTCGCTGGCCATGGTCAATGCGCGCGTGAGGGCGGCTTGCGCAAGGTCAAGTTCGCCCTTGCGGTAGCGAATCCCAGCTTCGAGATTGTTCGCGCGCGCGCGCAGCGGCCGGGTCAGTGTGTCGGTGGCGGCGGCCTCGGCCAGAACCTCGAGGGCGCGGTCGGGCTCGCCGTTGGTAACCAGCGCGTCGGCCAATTCCAGGCGGAAAGTTGGCTCGTTGGGGTCGTCGCCGCAGGTGCTCGACAGGATGGCCACGGCGTCGGCGGGAGCAGTCGCCACGCGTGCGCGCGCCTCGGCCACGCGCGCGGCGAGCTCGCGCGCGCAAATCTTCTTGAAAATGGCGGGTCGGCGAAAGCTCTCCTCGGCTTGTGCGCGGCTGCTCTCGGGCAAGGGCAGGGCGGCGAGGAAGGCGCGCCAATCCGCTTCCAGCGCGGGCAGGTCGCGACCATACACGGTCGCGAAGTCGCCGGCCGAGCGGTAGAGGCCTCGCAGTTTCTCGGCGCCGTAGCGTTCGAGGAGAAAGCGGCAAAACGATCCGACGAGGGTATAGGCGCGGGGACCGGATTCAAGGGTGAAGCCAGCGCCGAGGGCGCTTCGTAGATCGGGCGCTTGTCCCAGGGCCAGCATGGCCGCCGCTTCCTCGTGCGTGGTCGAGCGGCCGTCGGGATTGTCGAAGTCGGCCGCTTCGGCCAGGCCCTCCACCAGGCCGCCGGCCAAACGGGGAATGGGAATCGGGCCGACGAAGCGCCAGTGGAGCGACACGCCGAAAGCCGGGTCGCCAAAGGCTCCCGCGAAAACATGCGCGAGCTCATGACGCAAACGCGTGGCCGGGAAGCGGTCGGCCTGCACGAAGATCTCGCGCGTCCATGGCTTGGCGTAGAGGGTATTGGCCGCGCCCACGGCGTCTTTCTTCGCCGCCGACGACGGAAAGCGGTACACCGTGATGGGCGTGGTCGGCTCGACGCCCAGGATGCGCGCCAGTTGCTGGTAGCGGAATTCCAGGTCGCCCTGGACGCGCTCGATGTCCATGTCGCTGTCGGCCGCGGGATCCGTGCGCAGCACGAAGTGTTGGGTGCGCGTCTCGCGGGCAAGCAGGCGCGCCAGATCCGCGTGGGTTACGTGAAAGCCCAGTCGCCCGCGATTCTCGAACCAGGCGAGCGATGCCGCCAACAAGATGCCCACGGCCAGCGGTCGCTGCCAGGGACGAAACAGATCGCGCAACGCCTGCCGGGGCCGATGAAGATCATGGCGCAGCCAGTGCAAGGCCGCGAGCAGTGTCGCCAGCCAAGTCAGGTTGGCCAGGCGGTACAAGCCGAGGCGCAGGGTAGGGCGCAAGGCCTCGTCGTAAATGGGTCCGGGGAAAAAGCCCGCGAAGGCATCGTAGGCAAAGACCGCTGGGTCGCGGTACAGGCGGACGAGCGACCAGGCGATGGAAGCGATGGGCAGAGCCAGGACGGCCAGGCGGCCCCACTTTCTCGACGGAATGTTCGACGGAATGAAAATGGCGACGGTGGCGCTCGCGCCAGCGGAGACGATGGTGGTGCACACGGGCAGCAGGGCGAAGAACGCCAAGCCCGAGGCGAGGCTGCAGTTGCGCACGCGGCCGGCGTTGGCCAGCGAGATCAGAAGCGGCGGAATCAGAATCGCCAGACTCGCGGCGATGGCCTGGCCGACGAGTCTTAGCGACAAGATCTCGCGACCCTCGCGGCGGGCCGCGCTGACCGTGCCGTGGCCGATGTCGGCCGCGGCGAACGCCATAACCAGCCCGAGGGCAAAAGAAAAGTCGTAGCCGAGCAGGTCGAAAAGCGGAATGAAATCGAGGCAGACAGCCAGAAGCGCGACGAGAAACGCCCAGCACGGCGTTCTCCACCCGTGACGTCTATTGATCCAGAGGAACCCGCGTGCGAGGCTCATAGCCAGGTCGAGAATGCCCCAGTCCTCCGAGCGTCGCCAGCGCCATCGCGCTCCCATCGAGCTGCGAGTCGAATACCAGCGGTTGAACCGCTTCTTCTACGACTACACGCGGAACATTTCCATGGGCGGGACTTTCATCAAGACCAGCAAGCCGCTCGCGGTGGGGACGCAGTTCCTGTTCAAGCTGATGATCCCAACCCTGGCCGAGCCGCTGGTTCTGCGCGGCGAGGTTCGCTGGATTCTGCACGAGGGGGAAGTGCGGGCGGGCGAGGGTCCGGATGGCGCCGACGAACCCGGCATGGGGATTCGTTTCATCTACGACAACGACGAGCAACGGGCCGAGGTCGAACGCGAGGTGGAGAAACTCATGGTAGGCAGCCTCGGCCCGCGCATCTACGCGTCCTTGCAGCACAAGCACGAGCACGAAGGCGAAGACGAAAACGAAGACGAAGAGTAGTTGGAATTCAACTACCGCGCCTTCACCAGTGTCTTGAGCGCGGGACCGCCAGGGCCGCCGCCAGCCACCAGGGCCTTGTCGGCCAGATCGAAGAAAAGTCCTGTTTCGATGATGCCGGGAGTTTCGTGCATGGCTCGGTCGATCTGGCGCAGATCCGTCGCGGGGTCGAAGCGCACGTCGACGACGAACTGGCCGTTGTCGGTGACCACGGGACCGTCCTTGCCGGTGCCGGTGCGTAGCACGGGCGAGCCGCCCAAGTCGCGCAGCCTGCGCTCGACATAACTCAAGGCCGAAGGCACGACCTCGACGGGAACGGGAAAGCTTGTGCCCAGCCGGTCGACCAACTTGGATTCGTCGACGATGACCACGAATTCGTCGGCCATGGCGGCCACGACCTTCTCCCGCGTGTGCGAGGCGCCGCCGCCCTTAATGAGGTCGAGCTCGGGCGATACCTCGTCGGCGCCATCGATGGCGATGTCCAGGTGCGCGGCGTCCTGCATGTCGCGCAAAGGGATGCCAAGCCTCGCGCAGGCCAAGCGCGATTGAAACGAGGTGGCCACCGCGATGAAGGTCATGTTCTCGTCGCGCATCCGCCGGCCCAGAGCCCCGATGAGAAAGGCCACGGTGGATCCGGTGCCGATGCCAGCCACCATGCCCGGCTGAATAAGGCGCGCGGCTTGTTCCGCGGCGAATCGCTTGCCTTCTACATTGTCTTGCGTGCTCTTCACGTTCTTCTCCCCAGTTTGAGAATCTTGGCGAACTTTTCGCGATCGGTGGCGCTGAATTCGCGCAGCAGCACCAGCACCACGGCGAAGGCGATGCCGGCCGCGGCGATGGCGGCAAGGCCGGCGAGCTTGCCCTGGCCAGGAATCACGCGGCCGAGGGCGGTTCCCACGAACGCGGCCGCGCCCACGCGCAGGACCGAGAGGAGCGGCGGCAAGCCGGAGAAGCGCCGCCACAGGTAGAAGAGCGCGGCCACAAGCCCGACCGACATGCCGAGCGCGGTGGCCAGCGCGGCGGCCACCAGCATCGCCGAACCCGGCGCCGCTCCCGGAACGATGAGGAACGAGGTGGTACCACCCACCGCCACGGTCAAGGCAACCAGGGCGACCGCGACCGCGGGCCGGCCCGAGGCGGTCACCATCGAACACGCGATGGACAGCAGGGCCAGGGCCACGATGCCGACTGCCAGAATGGGCAGAGCTTGCGCGCCGACGCCGTAGGCCTTGGGGTAGAGCAACGCCAAGAGAGCGCCCGGCCGCGCGCTGAGCGCGATGGCGAGCGCGGCGCCGAGAATGAGTGCGTAGCGCAGGGTCTGGCGGATATACGCCGCCGTGGCCTGGCGATCATCGGCGAAGGTGGCGCGCGAAACCAGGGGGAAGATGACGAAGGTCACCACCAGCAACGCCTGGTAGGGCAAAAGGGCAAGGTTGCGCACGGCCTCGTAGGCGCCGGCCAAGGCATCGGCGGGGGCGCCAGGCGCGGCGGCGCCGGCGAAGCGCCGGAGCAGGAGCAGATCGTAGTTGAGCGCCAAATTGATAAGCAGGGTGTAGAGCACCACGCCGCCCATGAAGACGACGAGCCGCGAGCCGGGAAAAGCCTGTCCGACCGGTTGCGCCCCGACGGTGCGCCACGCGACGGTCAAGATGATCGACGCGGCGGCGATGAATCCGACGAAGGCGCCAGCCACGGAATGGCCAAGCATGCGGCCGATCACCGCGCCGGTCAGCAGCAAGATGGTCTTTGCCGTCGAGAATCCGACGTCGAAACTGGCTTGTACGTGGAACTTGCGCAAGCCGTTCGCGGTGCCCACGTAGACGGCGTAGAAGGCGTAGAGCAAGGGAATGGCGGCCACCAGGCGGAAAAGGGAAACGTGCTCGGGGGCGTTGACGAATCTGGCGATGACCGGCGCGGCGAGCACGAATGCTCCGGCGACGAGCAGGCCGAGCACGGATTGCATCTTGAGACCCGCCCGCTGCACGGCCCCGGCGCGGGCATCGTCCTCGGCGGTGAACTTAGACACCGACTGGATGGTTCCTTGCACCATGGTGTTGTTCACCGTTGAGACGGCGTTGTTCACCACGGAAAAGGCGCCATATTCCGCCGGGGTCACCACGCGCGCCAGGAGCACGCGCTGGAGAAAGCCGGCCAGCATGAAAAAGGCTTTGGCGAAGCCGATGAAAAGCGCGCCACGGCCGGCCTCGACGGCGCGGTCAGGACGGGAGCTTGGATTCTCGGTCACGGGGGCCCGAGACTACTTCCTCCGCGAGCCGCGCGCGAGTGCTTCGATGTGCTGGTCCGTTCGCCTTCCAAGTCGACGTGAAGGCCGAGGAGGAAGGCTGAGGGGAACGATGCGAAGGTGGACGGAATGGAGCCGGACTCGTTCCCGTCGCTTTCTTTGTTCCCAGGCGGCGCTATCGGCATCCAAGGGACGCGGATACACCGCAATCCAACAAGGAGAAATGATGAAGAATGCTATTCGTTATGTGGCGATAGTTGGCCTCGCGATCGGGCTGGACGGTGCCGCCGCGCACGCCGCAGGCCCAGCGGCGACTCCAGCCAAAGGCGCGTTCCAGCGCGACCTCATGGGCGTGTACGGCGATGCCGAGAAGAAGGTGCTCGAACTGGAAGAGGCAGTTCCGCAGAGCAAATTCAACTGGCGTCCGGCACCGGGCGTTCGCTCGATTGCCGAGGCTTACCTTCATATTGCCTTCGGCAACTACGGGCTGACCAAGATGGCGACCGGCAAGGAGCCGCCGGCCGAGGCGGGCTGGGAGATGAATCCGACCAAGTGGGACTCGAAGACGAAGGACAAGGCCGAGATCAAGAAGATCCTGGAGAAGTCGTTTGCGCACGTGCACGAGGTGATTGGGGCCTTGCCCGATGCCGACCTCGACAAGGTGGTGAGTTTCTTCGGACACGAGGTGACGGTCCGTTCGGTGCTGATCATCCTCGTCGGCCATCTCAATGAGCACCTTGGGCAATCGGTGGCCTACGCTCGGGCCAACAAGATCGTGCCGCCCTGGAGCAAGGACGAGAAGGCCCATATGTCCCCCATGCCCGAAAAGAAGCCGTAAGCGCCTTTGCCCGAGGAGTTGTCGTCATGCTCGGCAACATACTGATTGCGATCGTTGTTCTTGTCGCTGCCTTCGTCATCGTGGTCGCCACGCGCCCGGCGGAGTTTCACATCGAACGCTCCATCGCGCTGGTTGCTCCGCCGGCAAGTGTCTTTGCCCAGGTCAACGACCTGCATGCCTGGGCGGGCTGGTCGCCCTGGGAGAAGCTCGATCCGAAGATGGAGAAGAGTCATGCGGGGCCGCCCGCCGGACCAGGCGCCGCGTACGCCTGGAAGAGCGAGAGCGGCAAAGTCGGGCAGGGGCGCATGACCATCGAGAAGAGCGAGGCGCCTTCACTGGTTGTGGTCACGCTGGAGTTCATCAAGCCCTTTGTCGCGACCAACACGGTAACCTTCAGCATCGAAGGCACTTCGGAGGGCACCAAGGTGACCTGGGCCATGGACGGCCGCAACGGCTTCATGGGCAAGGCATTCGCGTTACTGATGAACATGGACAAGACAGTGGGCGGCGACTTCGAGCGCGGTCTGGCCGGTCTCAAGTCTGTGGCCGAGGCCGCGTCGAAGCACGACGCAGCGGTCGCGGGCGGGCCTGTAAACCAGTAAGGTCAAGGTGCTCCCTAAACGCCGTCCGGCGAAGCTCCTTCCGAGTGTACTTTGCGAGGTCCGCAAGGAGCCTCCGAATGGGAGCTACGCGGGCTTGGTTAGCCGGGCGCGCCGCTGTCCAGTTGCGAGCCGCCAGTACCACCATCGGTCACAGCTTTGCCATCCGTAGTAGGTGCGCCGCCGTCCACATAGGCGCCGCCGTCGCCCGTTGTCGTTGCGCCAACGCCCTTGAGGGGCAAGGTCGCAGTCTCTGTGCCTGGCGTTGAGACAGTCACGTTGGCACCGCAGGGCCCCATCGCGCTCGGCTTGAAGACCATCGAGAAGGTGCAGGACTTCCCGGCGGCCAGCGGCAGATTGCTGCAGTTGTCGGATGTCACCACGAATTGGGTATCCGTGACGGCGATGGTCGGAGGGGCATTGTCGGTTGCGCTTGGGTTGGAAAGCGTGAATTCGAGGGCCGAGCTGGTCGCGCCGATGGTTACGGTACCGAAGTCCCCGGTTCCGTAGATCACGGGTGAGCCCACGCTCCCCTGATCGCCATTAACCGTCGCAACGAGGGAGGTGGTGGGCGAATTCGCATCTGTGACCGTCAAGGTGAGCGTCTTCGAACCGGCGCTCGTCGGCTTGCATACAACGATGATTCGGCAGAAGGATAAGGGGGCAAGCGGTGCGATGCACTGGTTGTCAATCGTGAACTGATCGACATCACCGCCGGGGGTGAGGGTCACTGCGCCCGCGGCCGAGCCGCCGGAGTTGACGAGGGTGAAGCTGGTGGGGCTCGACCTGCCGACCATAATACTTACCGTCACAGTGGCAGGAGGCTGGAACGCTAGTTGGGCCGGTGCAACGCCCGTGCCGGTGAGGCTTGCGGTCGCGTCGCCAGCAACGATGAGAACCCCACTAGACTTGCCCAAAATCACGGGATTGAAACTCAAGCCAATCGTGCACTCTCCGCCAGCCGCCAGGAAATCGCAGGTATTGCTGACCATCGCGAATGGACCCGTGACCGTGGGTTTGAGCGCAATAGCCGGGCCCGCGTTCGTGACGGTAAAGATGGTCGAGGTCGTGCTGGATGCGCCCTGGACGACGTCGCTGAAATCGGCGGAGGGAGGGCTGACCGTCACGCCGGCGGAAATGGTGCTGTCTAGGGCGCGATCTTCATTGGTATCCGAGGGCGTTTGATCCGCCCCTGCCTCTGGCGCACCGAGGGTGCCGCCTGTGCCCATGGGCAACGCGGCGTCTGCCGCAGGAATCGGCATGCTCCCGCTTCCGCATGCCCCGACGCTCAGCAACCACGCAAAACCGAAAAGATATAAGCGATATGACGTCATGATTTCTCACATGTTCGCTCAGGTTGGCGCGGGAAGCAAGCAGGCCGGAGCAAAGGGTGGCGTGCTCTGAATGCGGTCCGAGGGTACTTCGGTAGTACCGATGATGTTCCTCGATCCGTGGAAACGTGATGATTCCGGACGTTGGGACGACTCGGAAGTGCCCTGGGTTTGGCGTTGCGGTCGCGGTCATCCGCTCAATCAAGATGAAGGTCTGGTCCCTTCATTTCGATTGCCCGACACGCGGACTCGGCTGGCTGCGGCTGCTGGCGCAAACCTCGCGACCTTGGCATCGCCTGTGCAGCTACGAGTATTCTCGGCGACAACGGGGCGCTGCGAGCGGCATAAACGAACAGTTGGGAAGGCAAGGAATGAAGATGCAGAACACGGCCTATTGGAAGCGGTTGCGGCACATCGTACTCGGGGCAGTGGCAGGTGGCGCGTGGTTTCTCGGGGTTGCCCCCGGTTTGGTTCTGGCCGGTGAGGCGGACTCTGTGGGCGGCGAACCGCTGCCGAAGGAGCGCCGTCAGAACGAGACCGGCGCCCAATCAAGGCGAGTGGACCGAGCGGAGGACATAATCGCCCTGCTTCACGAGGGCAACCGGATGGAGATCGAGGGCGCCAAGCTGGCACTGGAGAAGGGGCAGGCCGAGCGGGTGAAAAACTACGCTCTCCTGCTGACCAAGGAGCACCAGCGCTGCGACAAGCAGCTCATGGATTACGCGGACCAGAAACAGCTCGACCGTCGGAGCTTGGACGATGGGAAGGAAGAGGCGACCGACGGTCCGCTGGAGAGGCTGCGCGTGCGGCAGTCGCAAAACTTCGACCGCGCGTTCATCCTGGCGATGGTGCGAGAACACGGCAAGATGATCGACGCGCTCACCATCACGACGCAGGAGAGCCGCGACGCCGACCTCCGCCGCCTGCTGGCTGAGCAGCTGCCGGTGCTCGAGAGGCTGAAAAAGGCGGGAGAGAGGATCCTCGCGCGACTACCCGCCAATAGCGAAAAATGATCGCGGAGCGACGAAGTCCATGTCTAACGGCAGTGGGTGCGTTGTCGCTCACGCGTCCTGGAACGGCCCTGCGCATACGCTGAAGACGACCTTGACGGCCACCTGCGACTTGAGGCCGAAACCCATGTGGTGCGGCAGCGAGATGCCCCAGGTGTCGACGGGCACCCGCATGCTGCCCGTCACCGCCAAGGTGTCGCCGTGGCGCTTGAGCTCGTAACAGACGTCGATAGGCGCGCTCTTTCCCCGCAAGGTCAACATGCCATTGGCCGTGCCTTGGGCACCGCCCTTGCCCTTGGGGATGGTGACCGCCGCTCGTGGCACGCGCAACTCGACGGTGGGAAAGCGCCGCGTGCCCAAGAGGTCGTGCATGGCTCCGTCGCGCATGGAAATCCCGGTCGTGATATCCCGCAACGGGACGGAGAAGACCAGACTCTTTCCGTCTTCAAAACAGCGCAGCTCCTTCCCCCTGCCGCGCACGCGCAGGCCGAGCGGCCCGCTGACGGTGAATGTAACACGCGCCTCAAGCGCCTCCTCTTCGGCGCGGGCGCCAGAGGCCATGGACAAGGATGGTTGGCGCGAACGAGACATCGTCGACTAATCCTCTAAGTACTAGCAGCCCTGTTGCGGCAGGCGAGCTATTTCCGCATCAAGCCGCAGATGTCGACGACAACGTTAGTTACACGGAAGCAACCTGCAAAGCCGTCTGCCCGAGTGAGTGCATCGTCAATGCGTAACGCTTTCTTCACGAGCGCACTGGGACCTCCTGCCTGTGGGCGGGCGCCTCATCGTGCAGTCACGCTGCAAGCCTTTACTTGCATGTCAAGGAACGCTGCGCACCTCGCCTTGACCATACCCGGTCTTGTCGCGATAGTGCATGGTCCATGGTTCGAACATTGCTCGCGTTCGGCTTCGCGCTATCGCTGCTGTCCTGTGCCTCGACCCCCGCACCGCCGTTGCGCTTTGTGGATTGTACGCAGACGGCAGACTGCTCCTCGCTCATCGACTGGCCGGACCCATCCTGGTCGGCGAAGCATGAGGCGCTGTACTGGCAAGGGGTTCGGTCCATCCTGCACGAGATGGCGTGCGGGATGATGGTGTCGAGGGGGCGCAGGCTGGCGTACGTGGCAGCCGATGATCTATCCGTACCCTGCGCGTCTGGCCCGGCGCAGATTCGACACGTGAAGAATCGAGATGCTGGCAATAGATTGCTGGCCGCGGGACGTATCGACTATGTGGTGGAGTTCGAGCGAGCGAATGCGTCCAGGGTCAGCGGTGGAATCGAGGTGCCTCTCTCGGCGAGCTTCTACGGAAGAACCAGAAAGACAGGAACCGATTCCCGACTGGAAGGCATGGACAACTATCTGATCGTGCAGACCGAAGCCATGACCGAAGTTCGCCTTGTTTCGCGGGCCGCGCACGAGTGATCCTGAATCCCTCTCCTTCAGTACCCGGTGGCGTCGTTGCACGCGCGCGTGCTCGTCGAAAGCTGCCTTTCTGGTCGCTTCATTCATGGATCTGCCGGCAGTTGGGCAACTCGCCGGGCAACTCGTGCGCATGCACCACGCCTGGGATCCCTTGCGCTGGATGATGCCGGACGGGGTGGAGGAGGGCTATGCGCGCTTCTTCGCCAGCCAACTCGACGATCCCGACACCGTCATCCTGGTCGCGGAGGACGCGCCGGGCGAGGTCGCCGGCTATGCCCACGCCGCGCTCGAGCCGCGAAGCTGGGCCGACCTGCGCGAAGCATGTGGCAAGCTGCACGACGTTTTCGTGGCCCCGCCCGCGCGCCGCAAAGGGATCGGCAAGCGACTGGCCCGCGAAGCCATGGCGCGACTTCGCGATCTGGGCGCGCCCCGAGTCGTGCTGACGTCGGCCTGGCAAAACCAAGCCGCGCACGCCCTGTTTCGCTCGCTCGGTTTTCGCGAGACCATGATCGAGATGGCCAAGGAGATGGACGGAGGCCCGGGCACAAGTTCGAGCTTGTGTGACGACGGGTCGGGTGCAAAGATTACCGCGTGATCGAGAGAATCCTACGCGCGGCCCACAGCTTCGAGGTCCGCTGATAGGGGTGATCGCCCATGGTAGTATCAGCGCATGAAGAAACCTCAAGCCGTCGCGATGGACCGGCCTAGAGGTACGGGCCGGCGGTCGGTTCTTTTCGCCTCTGAAGCCCCGGACGTCGTGCGCCGGCTTCTGAAAGGCTATGACGTCTCAACCTTGACCTGGGCGAATCCCGATCATCGCTATGCCATCGTGCGCGCGATTCTCGTGCGCGGTGACGACCAGGCCGCGCATTGGCTTGGCGGTATTCTTCGCCGGAACGAGGTGCGCGCGTTGGTCCGACAATATCGCGGCGCCGGCTGCAATGAGCCCGAGCGAAGGAAACTGCGCCGCGAGCTTCGCCTCACCGTGAGCGATATCCCGAACCGTCCCTACCTCGGATTCGAATGGCCAAGTCGCGCCTGAGCTTGCAGGTTATCGATCCCGAGAAAGCGCGCGTGATCCGGTTGCAAGCGGGTCTCGTACGCGATGAGGGCTTCTTCCTCGCCGGTGGGGTTGGACTTGCCGTGCGCCTCGGGCACAGACTTTCGGCTGATCTCGATTGGTTCACGCCACGTCCCTTTGACGCTGGCGCCATCGAGCGCCACCTGGAATCCCTCGCAGAAAGTCCCACGCAGATTCTCCGTCATGGCCGCCACACCGTGCGCGCCTACTACGGTACGCTTGAGACCAGCTTCATCACCTATGGGCAGGTTCCCGCCAGCCCGGACATCATGAAGGTCGCTGGAACCGAGATCCCCGTGGCCGATATCGCGATCATCGCCGCAATGAAGGCCGCCGCCCTCCATGATCGCGGCGCCAAGCGGGACTTCATCGATATCCACGCCATCTGCTCGCAGCCAGGTTGGTCGGTCGAACGATTCATCAAGCATGCCGCGCAACTCTTGCCGCTACTGCCCGAGCAGGTTGCGCGCGCCCTTGCCTACTTCGTCGATGCCGAGAAAGATCCAATGCCGGCGGGTTACGCCTTCGCTTGGGAGAAAGTCAAAACGGACCTTGCACGCAGCGTTCAGCAATGGGAGCAAGGCCGCAGCAAGGCGCGTCGGCCAGGATAGGAACTACCTTCTCGGCTCGTACCGCATCGCCACCGCTCCCGAGGCGTACCCCAGCCGGCTCAATCCCAGCTCCGCCAACGCCAGCGGGAGTTTCACGCCCCCCACGAACAGTCCCTTAAACGCGTGTTTCATTTGCGAAGGAGGGATCTCACTTGCGCGGCGGCAACATCTCCAGGAATCGCCTCCACCTTGCCGGACCGCACCTCGTCACGACGCCGAATTGCTTCCGCCGCCCAGGAAGCGCGGACTTCGTCATCCGCAAGCGGATCGAGGCTTTCGACCAGGCGATCCGCCAGCAGTGCGCGCGCCTCGGCGGGCAAAGCGAGCATCTCCTCGGTCAACTTCTCCACTGGGATGGACATGGATGAAGCGTACGACTGTCCGACCATGCAGGCAACTGGTCCTCCGCCGGCCCTATCGGTGGCGGCTGCGTCGGCCTTCACGGCATCGTCGGCACGGGACTTGGGACTGAGCCTGCAAGCCTGCTAGGCAGAAGCCCAATAGGGCGCTAGACTGCTGTGCAATGCGTGCCGTGACCATCGAAATCCCGGAGAACATCCTGCTTGGCTCGGGCCAATCGCGCGAGGAGTTCGCGCGGGAAGCGAGGTTGTTGCTGCTTGCCAAGCTGTTCGAGCTTGGCCGCGTATCGTCGGGGAGAGCCGCCGAGGTTTGCGGCATGACGCGCGTAGAGTTCCTTCTGTCGATGGGCAAGCTAGGCGTTTCGCTCGCGCAACTCGACTCAGACGAGCTGAAGCGAGAGCTTGCCGATGCCTGAACTGCCCGTTGTCGCGGACAGCGGTCCGCTGATCGCTCTGGCACTGATTGAACACCTGCATCTCCTGCGCGACATCTACGGGGCCGTGTTGGTTCCTGATGCCGTATGGCGAGAAGTCACCGAAGCTGCCCCCGAGCGTCCAGGCGCAATCGAAATGGTGCGGTCACCTTGGTTGGTCAGAACCGTGCTCTCGCATCCACCGGACACGTTGCTGCGCGCAGAGTTGGGACTGGGTGAGGCGGAGGCGATTGCGTTGGCGACGGAGTTGGGCGGCCGCCTGCTGCTGGATGAACGGAAGGCGAGAAGGATCGCCGAGTTTGGGTACGGGCTACCAGTCCGAGGGACGATTGGGACTCTCCTCCTCGCCAAGAAGCGCACCCTGATTCCGGCCCTGCGACCGTTGTTGTTGCAGGTACGGTCGGCCGGCTACTTCCTTTCGACCGCGCTCATCGAAGCCGCCTGCGAATCCGCCGGTGAATAGGTGAGATCCCGGCGTGTGGCGAACTCCTGCACCTCGCGCTGCCCCTCAGGCGGAAGCGCCTTGGCTTTGGCCACAAGGATCTCCATGGTCGTCATGCCCCTACGATACCCGAGCCGCGAACTCCAATGCCTACCTTCTCGGCTCGTAGCGCATCGCCACCGCGCCCGAGGCGTACTCCAGGCGGCTGACGAGCTTCAAGTCGATGTGCTTCGATAGCCCCGCGAACAACGTCGGCCCGTGGCCCGCTAGCCTGGGATGCACCACCAACTCGTACGCATCGATCAATCCCAGCTCCGCCAACGCAAGCGGGAGCTTCACGCCCCCCACGAACAGTCCCTTACCCGACTCCTGCTTGAGCTGCCGAACGGCCTGGCCCAGATCCCCGCGGATGATCTCCGCGTTCCAATCGACCCGGTCCAGGGTGCTCGACACGACATACTTCTTTGCCGCATCGATTGTCCGCGCGAAGGGTTCCATCCAGGGTTCCATCCAATCAGGCCAGGCTCCCGTCCGCGCCGACGGCCGCCACGCCGCCTCCATCATCTCGTAAGTCACCCGGCCAAAGAGGAGGGCATCGGCCTGGGCGAGGGTCTCGGCCGCGTGACGATGCAACTCTTCGTCTGCGATCCCCACACGATGATCGCAGCACCCGTCCAAGGTGACGTTGATGGAATACCGAAGGGGTCGCATGACTTGGGAGTATGACCGATCAATTTCCATCCTGCCGCTGGGCGAGGGCGTGGCGCTGCTGTTGCCTCCGTGGCCCTGTTCACCGGACCATCGCCGGCGGCTGTGTCGCCCTTCACGGCATGGCCGGCATGGCACTCGGGATCGCCGCTGGTATCGTCCCGACGATGCTGTTTCGGCGCTTGTGGCGCGGGTAACGGTTGAGCCGGCAACATCGTTGAAGGCCTACGCCACCTCGAATGCCTGGGCGAGATCGTGGCGCTGTCGGGACCGGCGCGAACCTTGACAGAAGTTCAAATTGTTACTAAGGCTTTGCCATGAAAACTCCACCGTCAGTGAGACACGCGACGATAGCAACGTTAGTTTTGTGCGTCGTTCACGTAGGCTGCGGCACCGGTGGTACGAGCGGCAATAGCTTGCCGGCCACCTCTGGGACCGGAGGCTCAAGCAGCGGAAATGGCGGAACCGCTGATTCGGTCGGTAGCGGTGGCAGCGGCGGCGTCCCAGGCGACAACGGCGGCGGAGGTGGAGGAGAAATTGATGCCGCCAGTGTCACTGGTACCGGGGGGGCGGCTGGGTCAGGCTCTCCTATCGGTCCATTGTTCGAACAATTCTCCCCACCAGGTAGCACGAGCAATGGAGACACGTATTCTTCCAATGGCGTCTTGATAAGTAGCGCGTACTACTTCTATGTGAAGAACACCGGTGGAGCCGGCACAGCGACGATCACAGTGAGCTACCAAGGCTATGCGGAGACCAACAACTTCACCGTCGTGAGCGGCGCACAGTACGTTCTTGCCTCCCAGCTCACCTGGGGCAATGGAAGTTCCACCAGTTGCGCGCTATCTGCCGACCTGCCTGGGCTGACCCTGCAGAGGAACTTTGCAGGGACCGACGCTCTTGCCAGCAACTTCGGGAAGTGCACCAAGGTTGCCGGCCAGTCGGCGTCTGCGCTGATTCCCCTGTCATCCTGCACGTGCTCTGGTGGATGTCCTGCCTTTGGGGCGTGCGCGAACAACTGCGGCTTCACCGATGAACAATGCTGCGGCGGATGCCCTTCTGGCAAGACGTGCCAGAGCGGGTACTGTTTGTAGACGGCAACGAAGCTCCTGCGCGGTGCCCTCATCTCTCCCATAGACGCGCAGGAGTGAATTGAACCCAGTCCGAGGGAACTTCGCGAGAACGGATGAGATACCTTGAGCCGTGGAGACGTCCGAGTCCCGGACGTTGGGGACCACCGGAAACCGCCCTCGGTCGGGGATCGCACCCGTGCTAACGTGCTTTGCAATGACCTCCCGCGTTTCCGCCAAGGGCAGTCGGCTGGTGGATCCTGCCCGAGCGAGCCTGGCGCTCTGCCTTGCACTCGGCTGCGTATTCGATGTCGCGTGCGCATCCACGCTGCCGGCATACCCAGGCCCACGCAGGCCAACCCAGA
>Ga0224559_1000036_pt1 | contig 69099 bp, 52 predicted proteins | sample 714S33034metaG_FD_180676 | JGI IMG/M metagenome (GOLD analysis project Ga0224559, IMG submission 180676) | Peat soil microbial communities from Stordalen Mire, Sweden - 717 S3 30-34 | ecosystem: Environmental > Terrestrial > Soil > Wetlands > Peat | place: Sweden: Norrbotten County, Stordalen... | reverse complement strand
TACATTCACAGTTGCTGTAACAGTGTCTGTTGCCGTGTCAATAACATAAACATTGTTACTGTTAAAGTTCGGAATATATGCAAAGGGTGCTGCACTTCCGATACTTACCAGCATTAAAATCATAGATACTGAAATTAAGGCTATCAAATACAATCTTCTTTTATTTGGCATAAAACTCCCCCATTTTTAATAAAACATATTGTTAAATGGTGTTAATATGCTATAATATAATTGTACATATATATATTTTCGCTAGATCTCTTGTTTTTCTCCATGCGTTTTCATCTAATATCATACTATTGTACTTAAGTTTTTAATCAATTATTTTCTGTAAAAGATCAATACTACACGAACAGACATTCTTTTTATTTACTGATCTTTGCTTTATTTTGCACTAACCTTTCAATAAAAATACATTTAACTTATCAAAATAACATTATACTCTTATTGAGAATATTTCCCAGTACAAGGAACTGTTTAGAAAAAAAGATTCGTTCCTTGAAAAAGAAGAAACGACCGAATCAACCTGCAAAAGAAAAATATTGAAAACACCCCGAGTACATTTGAAGAACAATTACGAAAAGAAAATAGTAATAAACTAATAAATGAAAATAAGGTAAGTTATGATTTATCCTGTAAACTGGGATAACACATCTGGAGATTACCAAGAGTGCCTGCTCAGAGAAATACTTTGTTATTTATAGCTTCATCCGAAGTTGGATCAACAAACTATATTTAATACAATAATGCCGTTAGGAATATCCACAAATTACTATTAATTTCACTAGCAATTGGCTTCAATCAAGCAAAAAAATTAAAAAGATATAATTTGGGGAGTTATCTTATAGACAGGAGTTTTTTATAATGGATAAGTTTCTCACAGTATCTGTTGTAGTTTGTACATACGCGCATGAGAGATATTTTGATACTATTGAGACTATAGAATCTTTGGTTATGCAATCATATCAAAATATCGAAATCATTTTAGTAATCGATCAAAATCTAAATTTATTTAATGATTTCGAGAAATCTAATTACTTAAAGTCCTTGAATAACTTTAAATTGGGCATTTCTAATTTACCTGGTTTATCAAACGCTCGAAACAAAGGAGTTGAATTATCATCTGGAGATATTATTGCATTTATTGATGATGATGCTATTGCAGACATTTATTGGATTTCTAATTTAGTAATCTGTTACAAGAGTCCTGAAGTATTTGGCGTAGGAGGGCCTGTGAAACCTTTGTGGATTTCAGGTGAAGTTACATGGATTCCAGAGGAATTTTATTGGACAATGGGTTGTTCTTATAGAAGTCAAAAAAATATAATCCATTGCGTCCGGAGTAATTTTGGTTCTAATATGTCATTTAGAAGCATAATATTTGAAAAAATTGGTTATTTTAATGATAAGTTAGGTTTAGTGGGTAACAATATAAGAACTGGAGAGGATACCGATTTAAGTATTAGAGTTTTGAATGAATTTAAAAAATCAAAAATAATCTATAGTCCAAATGCCATCGTTAATCATAAAATATACAGATTTCGAAAATCGGTTGCATTTTTGATGAGAAGATGTTATAGCTACGGTGTTGCGATAGCGAATATTGGTAGCTCAAAAAAATTAATAGACAATCAATTAGAATCAACAGAAACTAAATTTTTAAATTATATATTTAAATTCTCTTTCCCTGAAAGATTTAAAAATATTAGTCACTTAACCAATATTTATACCAATACCTTCCATATTATTGCTTTGGTTATGTTTTGCATAGCTGTTTTTACAGGTTTTGTTAGTGGAAAATTTATTCGATTAATAAATAATTGGATCTATTTTGAATAAAAATTTATTGTGTTCAATGGTTTTCGCTCTTCCTACGTTGCTATTTGCTCTGTGAGTATTGTTTGCGTTTATGAATTGATATATGAAAAATTTAAGAAAGTAATCCTCACTCTGGCTTGTAAAAAGCATTTTAAACATAATAACGACATCAGCTTCAGGTTTTCCTCAGAAAACTTCTTTATCAAAGGATATGGACTCAAGAATGATACTAAAAGATTTCAAAGTTATTAAGGAATAAATTTAAGTAAGTTTGTTTCCAATTGACTAAAAACATTGATATTTTTCTTTAAGAGCAAAATCAATAAAAGTTTTCATGAGTAAAAATTATTGTCCAGAAATTTAAAAAACTTCACAAACTCAAACGTATGAAGGTTATAGAAGTTCTCTTAGATTAAAATTTGATCCTCCTGAGGTACCTAATTATTTGGATACAAAACTTAATCCAAATTTGTCTTTAATAAGGAAATTGATTCCCTTAGAAAGTATTTGGATGTCTTCGAAAAAAGATCAATTAAAAACATTCATTAGTGACATTTCTACGCATTGACAATATCAAAACAAATATTAGTATGCACTACTAAAGTAATTATTCTTGGGAAATTTATGAATATAAGTAAATAAGTTTGTATCGATATGGAAAAATTTGGAATTCTCATGCCTAATTCATTCAAAGAATCAGTATCACATTTTAGGGAGACAATTTTTTTTCCTGAATTTTTGATATTATTTACTTTAAATGATGATTATTGTGAGAATATTCTACTACAATGTCAAATTGTACATAAATTTTGGAGTAATTTCATGTTTGAATTTTGAAGCCAATATTATCTATTATCCATTTGCAAAAATAGAGATAATTGGGTAACTATAGACTAATGGCAGAATACTGATTTTGCAGCCGAAAATAAAGAAGTTAGAACCTGCGTATTTGAAGTCCAAAATAAAGAGTGAGAAACATTGTAATTAAAAAGAGTATTTTATACAGTTGGTTGTTTAATGCTATTGGTTTCTTAGTTCAACCTCCCAAATCCTTTAATTATAATACTGAAGAATTTGAAACTTTAAATATTTCGGAAAGGCAATTCTTTAAAATAGAGTATATTTTGAGATAGTCTAAACAAGGATTCGGGGAAAAATGACTGAGTATAAACTTCTATTACGAAGAATTGGACTAATAGGTATTACTCAGCTGCTAGCAGGTTTGAGTGCAATAATTCTACTTCCAATTCTCACAAAAAATCTTTCTATTGAGGAGTATGGGATATGGGCACAAATAACAGCTTCGATTGGGGTATTCCCAGGACTTGTGATGCTTGGATTACCTTACACGATAGTTAGATTTTTGCCTGCTTTAAAAAAAAAGGAAGATATTCAGGAAATATTTTACTCAATCTTTATTTTAATCATCTTTGCAAGTGGAACTGCATCGTTGTTACTTTACATTTATTGTAATACAATTGCTTCAATGCTATTTGATAATAATGTTTTTGTAGTCAAAATTTTATCCATAGTTATTTTTGTCGAATGTTTAAACTATTTTTTAATAAATTATTTAAGAGCTAGACAACAAATTCAAAAATATTCGTTTAGTAATTTACTCAAGACAATTTTAGATACTTCAATAGTAAGCTTTTTTGTATTAATTGGAAAAGGAATCTCTACAGCAATTACTGGATTATTACTAAGTGATATATTAATGTTTTTAGTTATTTTTTACTTAATAGTCTCAGAAATCGGGATTAAAAAACCTAAATTTAAAAATACAAAAAAATATCTTAATTTTGGAATCCCAACTGTACCCAGTAATTTTTCAAACTGGATTGTGAACTCTAGTGATCGTTATATCATTGGGATATTATTAGGAACAGCTTCAGTAGGATACTATTCTCCAGGGTATACGCTAGGGAATGCGATAAATATGCTTTTTGCTCCTCTTTCTATCTTGCTTCCTGCAACTTTATCCAAAAGTTATGATGAAAATAATTTGAAAGAGGTAAATATATTTTTAAGCTATTCTTTCAAATATTTAATGATTATAGCCATCCCCGTAACTTTTGGAATTTCGTTCCTTTCGAAGCCAATTTTAACAATTTTATCTACTCAAGAGATTGCTTCTCAAGGGTATCTTATAACCCCTTTTACTGCATTAAGTTCTCTTTTATTTGGAGCTTACGGGATAATAGCGGAAATATTATTCCTAGAAAAAAGAACTTTAATATCTGGTAAAATATGGATTATTGCAGCAACATTAAATTTTATATTAAATTTTGTATTTATTCCTTACTTTGGAATTATAGGAGCAGCGATCACAACATTAATTGCTTTTGCTGTAAGTCTTGTTTTAACAATTTGTTATTCATTTAATTCTTTAAAGTTTGACGTAAATTTGAAATTCATATCAAAAAGCGTAGTTTCTTCAATATTAATGTCTTATATAATCTACTTATTGAAACCAGAAGGATTAATTTCCATTCTACTCACAGTGGGAATCTGTGCATCAGTTTATTTTATAGTGCTCTTTTTTTTAAAAGGATTCAATAAAAACGAATTAAAATTATTATATAGAGAATTTCTATAGCCTTCATGCGTTTGAGTTTGTGAAGTTTTTTAAATTTCTGGACAATAATTTTTACTCATGAAAACTTTTATTGATTTTGCTCTTAAAGAAAAATATCAATGTTTTTAGTCAATTGGAAACAAACTTACTTAAATTTATTCCTTAATAACTTTGAAATCTTTTAGTATCATTCTTGAGTCCATATCCTTTGATAAAGAAGTTTTCTGAGGAAAACCTGAAGCTGATGTCGTTATTATGTTTAAAATATTTGTTTTACAGCAGTGACATGGTCTTTCAGGATAAATCAATTCTTATCACTAGCGGTGTGGGATCTATTGGAGAGATACTGGTGGAGAAAATCAATAAAGAAGATCCACATGTTATAAGGATCCTTGATAAATAATAACAAAACTGGGCTTTTTGATCTTTATAATAAATTCAATTCAAATAAAATAAGACCTTTAATTTGAGATATCAGAGATAAAGAACGAATAAACAGAGCTCTTGAAGGAATTGATATTGTATTTAATGTCTCTACTCTAAAGCACGCTACTCTTTGTGAATAGAATCCTTTTGATGCAATTAAAACAAATATTCTTGGCACCCAAAATATTATGGATGCAGCACTTGACCACAATATTAATAAAGTAATTTTAATTAGTATTGATAAAGCTGCCAACCCTACAAATGTAATGGGAGCAACAAAATTGCTGGCTGAAAGGCTCACTGTTTCCATGAACTATTTTAGTGGGAAAAGAATTACTGCTTTTTCATGTGTCCGTTTTGGAAATGTACTTAATACTCGTGGATAGGTTGTTCCACTCTTTAAAAGCCAGATTGCAGCCGGTGGACTTGTTACACTTACAGATCCCTCGATAACCTGATTTATGATGACAATCCCAAAACCCATAAATCTAGTATTCAAAGCCACAAGTCTTGCTAGAGGGGGGGAATATTTATACTCAAAATGCCTTCATTGAAAGTAAAGATTTAGCAGAAGTAATGGTCGAAAAACTTGCCCCCACTTTTGGTTATAAACCGGAAAATGTTGAAATAAATAATATTGATAAAAGACCTAGTGAAAAAATATATGAATATTCAATGACGGCTTATGAAGCAGAATATGCTTACGAAAGTGAAGATATGTTTATGATATTGCCGGAAAGTTTTGAACAAATATTGTCTTTACCTTATGATCTTCCTAACGACTTCAAAAAAACAGATAAAAGAACATACTTATCTAATGATATTAATTCACATCTGCTTAATAAAGTTGAGAGGTTAAAAGATAGTATTGGATATAAAAATGCAGCTAATACGCTTGAAAGCTTTTAGTATAATATCACGAACTATCTAGAGAATCACTAGAAAAAAATAAGAACAACAAATATAATGGAAAGGACTAACAAGGAACTAAAAAGAAGGACAAAAGTGATAGGGGGAGATTCCTTAACCAATGACCAATGGATTCTCCTGCTTAGCAGGAGAATCAAACCTTTAAAATGCAAGAACTAGTTTTTTGCTTGAAAATACGAATCAAAACGTTTATAAAAAACAAATTTTTCTACAGATATCCGGTTTGACAGGATAAAATCAGAAGTGACCTTATTAATAGCAACTAATCTATAATTATAATATTATAGCTTTTGCTAAAAAATATAGAGGAATGTGACAAAGTCAAGCTATAATAATCCCAATATAATTGGAGTTGGAGAATCTATGGGACCATTATTGGTTACGGGATCCACTATATGAATTTAGGAAGTATATTCTTAAACAGTTTGCTGTACTCACAAAAGTCAAAAATTTTGCTGATAAAGTTGGGCTGATCGAAAATGAAATGAGATGTAAACTAAAGAAGAAATATATTTAGTATTAGAGCCTTAAATTCTTTAGAAAATTCAAAAATAATCTCTGATCCAAAATCAATAGTATAATCAAATAATGGCGTGATTCTATGGATTTAAGCGTTGTTATAAGTGCGTATTCGTTAGATAGATATGATGATTTAACTAGTGTATTGAATGGCTTAAAAAAACAGACTTATAAATATTTTGAAACTATTGTTGTTATAGATGAAAATAAAGAATTAATTAATAAAATAAATGAATATATAGAAGCTAATGGTATCAAGAATACCACACTAATATTTAATCCAAAAAACAGAGGATTATCATATAGTAGAAACGTTGGAATCAAAAATACTAGTGGATCGATAGTTGCTTTTATAGATGATGATGCAACTCCAGCTGATGACTGGGTAAAAAATATAATTGATACTTTTTTAGAAAATGAATCTATAGGCGCAGTAACTGGTGATGTTGTGCCTCTATGGGAAAATGAAAGTATGGCGTGGTTTCCAAAAGAATTGTATTGGATGATAAGTTGTTCGTATGTAATGACTCCTACGATGAAGACAGAAGTGGAAAGAGGGTTTGGGACCAATATGGCTTTTAGAAGAGCAATATTTGATAAAATAGGTTGTTTTGACACTTATCTTGGTATAAATGGTAAAAAATGGATTGGAGGTGAGGATACAGCTATGTTCCTCAAGATAAAGAGTGCTAATTTCAAAGTTATTTTTAATCCTAAAATTCGGGTTCAGCACAAAATATATCTTTCTCGCTTAAACCCCAGAAATATTGCAAAAAGATCATTCAATGGGGGTTATTCAGTGGCTCTAATGAAAAAGGGTATTAAATATAAACTTCAAGGTTCAACTGAAAATGAATACCTAAAATATATTTTTTTCACGTCATCACAAAAATATTTAATCAATTTTATAAAATCACCCTCAAAAATAGTTTTTTACCAAATGATTAGTATTTGTGTTGTTTTATTTTTTGAATCTTCCGGGTATTTTTTTGGCAGTTTGCAAAATAATTTGCTTAAGTTAGGATAATTTCGATAAACATCTATGCGTTTATCCATTCAGATCATGGACATGCAAAAGCGGATAAACCTCAAGAAAATGACGCAAAAACAAGGAGAAGCAGAGATGGAACATGAACAAAAAGGTGGTAAGTCATACTTTTGGTATAAAATGCATACCATAAATAGACATAGATTATGAACTAATCAGAAGATTCAAAAAAGACTGTAACATTTCATGATTTGTGTGTAGATTTATCAGAAAAAAATGAAGTGGTTTAGAGGTACAGAGGCTACTCTGGAGTAAAATCAAAAGGTTATAATGCAACAATGAAAAGAGCAGTAAAAGAACATCCATTGGAAATAAGGACTATATTAAGAAACAAGAGGATCAACACAAAAAGAGTCACAAGGAAACGAGTTTATGCAGTGGCTAAAAAAATATTTAAGAATGGGGGAACGACAATTGAAGCTATCTTTAAAATCAAAGAAGGAAGATTTAAACAGGATTCTCACGAAGAAAAAAAATCCGAGGTAAATCGAAATTCTCTATTTTCAAGAGAGTTAAACTCTTCAATGCTCAAAAGTAGCATCCTTAATCATTCCCTTTTTTATTTTCAAACCAAGACAATCAAATTGGCTTTGCAACTAGCTTCATATTTCCTTTTTTTTACAGTTATCAATTATTCTTTTTCCGAATGACCAGATTATTGTATTGCTTGGTATGTACTCAAAAAAACCAAGAAATTTCCTGAAAGAAATTCTATCAATACACTGTTTCTCAAGTTCAAATCCTGAAAGACCATGCCATTGCTGTAAAAAAGCATTTAAACATAATAATGACATCAGCTTCAGGTCTTCCTCAGAAAACTTCTTTATCAAAGGATATGAACTCAAGAATGATACTAAAAGATTTCAAAGTGATTAAGGAATAAATTTAAGTAAGTTTGTTTCCAATTGACTAAAAACATTGATATTTTTTTTAAGAGTAAGCTCGATAAAAGTTTTCATGAGTAAAAATTAATGTTAAGAGATTTAAGCTATTAAATACTCAAATACATAGGAGTTTATTGAAATTCTCATATGTATTTCAAGCATGAGCTTTGGGGCCAATTAGAGGGTTAAATTATTGATATTAAGCATGATTTTAGTTGTTATTGTTATAATTCGAATAAGTCAATATTAATTGATTGGCATTATCACAAAAGAATCAAAATACGGTTTTCAGCTCTTTCTCAGAGTTGATATTTTTCCATATTTTTGGTCTAGATTCAGCTTGTTGTATGAGCATAGAAACATAGGCAAAAGCCGTATTTTGGATAATATCATGAAAACGTCAGTCATGTATTAGTGAATGATTTATAATTGCGGGTGAAATTATAATAGACTATATTCGAGAAATGAGAAACTAAGCACTCAAGTAAGATGTAGACATATTGGAGATATTTATGAAAGTTTGTTTTTTTGGTCTTGGTTCAATAGGTGAAAGACATTTAATCAATTTAAAAAAAATGTCTAAATTCTTTGATTTAGAATTGACTATCCATTCATTCAGGAGTTCTGAACGAAAAATAGATGCAACCATAGAATCTTTGATCAATAAACAAATCCATGACAGGAATGACTTGGAATTTTATGATTTGATTTTCATAACTAATCCTACTGTTTTTCACTATGAAGAGATCAAAAACAATATCAAAAATTGTCACAGCATGTTTATAGAAAAGCCTCTATTTAACTCCATAAAATATGATTTAAGTGGACTAAACTTGAAGAAAGATTCTATTTACTATGTAGCTTGTCCATTGAGATATACCCCTGTAGTTGAGTATTTAAAAACATTTGTGAATAATCATAAAATATTCTCTGGAAGATGTATATGTTCATCTTATCTTCCAAAATGGAGAAACGGTACAGATTATAGAAAAGTATATAGCGCGAAGAAAGAACTCGGCGGCGGAGTTTCACTGGATTTGATTCATGAAATAGACTATATTACATATTTATTTGGGTTTCCAGTGAAATTAAATAGTGTATCTAGAAAATATTCAAATTTAGAAATTGATTCAGATGATTTGTCAGTTTATTTTATAGAATATCAAGACAAATTAATAGAATTACATCTTGATTATTTTGGACAGTTTAATCAGAGAAAAATTGAAATTTATACAGAAGATGATGTTATTATTGGTGATTTAATCACAAACAAAATAACATTCTTAAAGTCAGGAAATGAGTTGATTTTTAAAGACAAAGATAAGTATATCAATGAAATGAAATATTTTTTAGAACATTTTTTAAACGGCAAAAAGACATTTAATGAAATAAATCATGCCTTCAAAATTTTAAAAATAAGTCAGGGAGCAATAATATGAATATTTTGATAACTATTTGTGGTAGATCAGGCTCAGAGGGCATTAAAGATAAGAATTTAAGAGAATTTATAGGTCATCCACTAATATTATATACTCTATCTGCTTCGTCTCTTTTTAGAAAATATGTCTCTCACTATAATGTGGATATAGCTGTAAACAGTGATTCTTTGAAGCTACTCGAAATTGTAAAAAAAACTGGAATTTGTAGTATAATTGAAAGGCCTACTGAACTTGCGCAGGGTACAACCCCTAAAATAACTGTCATAAAACATTCAGTTAATTTTATGGAGAAAAAATTAAGTAAAAAATACGACTTCATTATAGATCTTGATATTACATCTCCTCTAAGAACTATTGAAGATATTATGTCCTCTTTGGATCAAATTATCTCAAATGGAAATTGTGATGTGCTATTTTCGGTGGTTTGTTCCAGAAGAAATCCTTATTTTAATATGGTTGAAATTAAAAATGGTTTTGCTTATAGAAGCAAAGGATCAAGTTATGTTGCAAGACAACAAGCACCTCAAGTTTTAGATATGAACGCATCTATTTATGTCTTTAGGAGAGGCTCTCTAATTAATAAATTAAAGACTACCGTTTTTGATGGAAACTGTTGCATATATTGTATGAGAGAGACTTATGTCCTAGATATTGACTCTGAAGAGGATTTTAAAATAATGGAAATATTAGCGAAAGAATATTTTTTTAGATTTAATGATTATAATTTGATAAAAGAAAACATTTCACAAATATATAATAACGCATAACTATATTGTTTTTTCCCATTTTATGTTCATAAAAAATTATTTCTAGAGAAATGTGAGAGCTTCAAGACTACTTATTTAGTTTGGGCTTGTTTTAAAACTACCTTGAACTTCATCTTAACCAAGTTTCATAGGAGACAAATTAAGATTAATAGAACTAAACTGAATACAGTTTCGTAACCAAAAGTAAAGAGATCAAGAGTTTTTAAATGAGTTATAATACTTATGCAGTTTAACTGAAAAATCAATATTATTAAACTTTCAATTGCCTAAAATGTAAAATTAAACCAATGTGTTTGTTATGCTTGATTTTGTTTCTAAAGTGTATAAGTCCTAAAGTTACTTAATAAATCAGATAAATTGAAGAGAATTTCGATAAACTTCTTATTTCAGCAAATTGCTTCTATAGGCATTATAAGCAACCATCCTAAAATTGGATTTGCCGAAATTCTCTGAATTAAATCCATTCTTTATTGAAAATAATAAGACTAATTAAGGTGATATGTTAAATGTTCAATCTTCAATCCAAGACTATCATAATTACAGGAGGAACAGGTCTTATTGGAAGTGCCTACTCAGAAGAATGCACAATGGCAGGAGCTAATGTGGTAATAGCGGATATAAATAAAGAGAGAGGAGAGGAATTAGCTAATAGTTTAAAAGAGAAAACTGGAAATAATAATGTTATTTTTCAAAATTGCGATGTTACAAGTATTGTGGATACTCAAGCCTTAATTAACACTACACTAAGAAAATTTAGGAGAATAGATGCACTTGTGAATAATGCTTATCCACGAAATAATAACTATGGAAGAATCTATGAAGAGGTAAATTTCAACGATTTCTGTGAAAATGTAAATTTGCATCTTGGAGGATATTTTTTGATGACACAACAAATATCAAAAGTAATGATGCAACAAAAAGAAGGAAATATTATAAATATGGCTTCAATTTACAGTTTTAAAGCTCCAAAATTTGAGAGTTATGTTGGAACTAACATGACTATGCCTGTAGAATATGCCGCTATAAAAGGAGCTATATTAAATTTAACCCGTTATCTTGCTTCTTATCTTGGTAAATATGGTATAAGAGTTAATGCAATATCTCCAGGAGGTATTTATAACAATCAAGCCAAGAGTTTTGTAATAAAATATTGTAGTAATGTTGTTTTAGGATCTAGAATGGCAAATCTCAATGATGTTACAGGGCCACTTTTATTTCTGCTTGATGATTCTTCGAAATATATCACAGGCCAAAATATTGTAGTGGATGGGGGTTGGAGCCTTTAATCTCAGAATTCAGTTTTGCTTTATTTTTATCTTTAATTTGATTAAGAAAGGGTTGTTATATATGAAAGATATTAACGTAGGCCCAAGAGTTATAGGTGAATGCAAACCATGTTTTATCATCGCAGAAGCTGGTGTCAATCATAATGGAGATCTCAAAATTGCAAAAAAACTGATTGATATTGCAGCTGATGCAGGAGCTGATGCAATTAAATTTCAAACATTTAAAGCTAAGAATCTTGTGCTTCAGGGTGCCAATAAAGCAGAATATCAAATTAATAGCACATGTTCAAAAGAATCTCAGTATCAGATGCTTAAAAAACTTGAACTAACTGAATCTAATTTTAAAGAGCTTAAAGCTTATGCAGGAAAAAACAATATTATGTTTCTTTCCACTCCCTTTGATAATGAAAGCGTAGATTTTTTGGACATGATAGGCGTACCCATTTTTAAGATAGCTTCCGGAGAAATAACCAATCTTCCTCTTCTTAGTCATATAGCTAAAAAGAATAAGCCAATAATATTATCAACTGGAATGGCTACCCTTGGAGAGATCGAAGAGGCTCTCAAAACTTTAATAGATAATGAGTTAAGGGACATTATCATCTTGCATTGCATAACAAGTTACCCTGCAAAAGCTGAGGAAGCAAATTTGAATGTTATCAAGACTCTCAAATCGTGCTTTAAATTGCCAGTCGGCTTGTCGGATCATACATTGGGTATTAATATATCTCTCGCTGCAAGAGTGCTCGGAGCCAGTGTAATTGAAAAGCATTTTACAGTGAATAAAAAATTACCTGGACCAGATCACGGTGCTTCTCTTGATCCTGATGAGTTAAAGGCTCTTGTAATAGGTATAAGAGAAATAGAAAGTGCACTAGGAGATGGTATCAAAAAGCCCACAAAAGAGGAAGAAAACATAAAAAAATTTGTACGCAAAAAGCTTGTTGCAGGTATTGATATTTCTAAAAACATGATCATCGTAGAGGAAATGCTAACAATAACAAGAGTTGGAACTAATGAAGGAATTTCACCTAAATTCTTTAATTATATTGTCGGAAAAAAAGCATGTCAAGAAATAAAAACTAACTCTATAATTAACTGGAATATGCTTAAATGAAAAAAATTTTATATATATCAGGGACTCGAGCTGATTACGGTTTAATGCAATCAACTCTTCGAAGTATAAATAATGACCCTAAGCTAAAATTGGAAATAATTGCTACAGGCATGCATTTGATGGAAGAGTTTGGAACGACCCTAAAAGAAATCAAAAAAGATGGATTCACGTATCACAGTGTTGAAGCAAAATACGAAGAAGATGATCAAAGTTCAATGGTAGAGTTTATTGGAGTGCTTCTCCAAAAATTGCCAAGTCTGATTAAAGATATAAATCCAGATATAATCCTACTTTTGGGAGATCGCGGAGAAATGTTAGCTGGCGCTATTACAGGGACATATCTTGGACTACCAGTAGCGCATATTCATGGAGGAGAGGTAAGTTCGACAGTTGATGATTTTACTCGTCATGCAATCACAAAACTAGCTCATATACATTTCCCAGCTACAGAATTAAGTGCTCAGAGAATTTTTAAGATGGGAGAAACTCAAGAAACTATTTTTGTTACTGGGGCACCTGGTTTAGATTCAATATTACATGAAGAATTAATGGAACCAGAAAACATAGCACGTAACTATGGGTTGGATCTATCCAAGCCTATAATCATAGTCATCCAGCATCCTGTTTCAATGGAAGTTGAAAATGCTTGCGATCAAATAAGACAAACTTTAGAAGCGATAATTGATCTAAATTTTCAATCAGTTATCATTTATCCTAACTCTGATGCAGGTGGGAGGAAAATGATTGAGGTTATAAAAAGTTATGAATTCTACCAAAATATTAAGACTTATAAAAGTATCCCAAGAAAAGAATATTTGAGTTTGCTTAATATTGCCAGCGTACTTGTAGGAAATTCTAGTAGTGGAATTATCGAAGCATCTTCCTTCAGATTGCCGGTAGTCAACATAGGAACCAGACAAGAAGGGAGAGAAAGGGCAGATAATATAATTGATGCTGCTTATGAAAAAACAGATATTACGTCAAAAATATTGTTGTGCCTCTTTGATGAAAATTTTAAACAAAAAGTGAAAAGTTGTAATAACCCTTATGGTAACGGAAAAACAGGAGAAAAAATTATAGCAATATTATCTAATATAAATATTACTGAAAAATTATTACAAAAAAAATCGAGTCATTAATATGAGATTTGAAAATTGGAAGAAGCCAGAAATCAAAGATGGGGAATTAACTCAATACAACTGGATGGTTCAGCATAAAGATAAACTTAAACTTGGGTATAGGATTGATATTGGTGCCTTTACATATCTAAATGCTAAAAGTGAAATAATAATAGAGGACTATGTTCAAATAGGTTCACATTGCTCGATATATTCAGTATCCACTATTGACAATAAGGAAGGAAAAATCCACATGAAGAAGAATTGTAAAATCGGAAGTCACTCTGTAGTTATGCCTGGCGTAACAATTGGTGAAAATTCAATAATAGGGGCATTTAGTTTCGTAAATAGAGATATACCTCCTAATGTTTTAGCTTTTGGGGTTCCAGCAAAAATTATTAAAGAAATAGATTAGATCAAACTGTGATTTATGAGACAACATAGAAATAAATGGTAATCGAATAAATCAAACGGAGTGGAGTTTATTGACATGGAAAATCCCTCTTTTCAAAATATATTGGGATGAATCAGATGTTGAAAATGTAAACGATTGCATAAGAAGCGGAATGTACTGGGCTGAAGGCCCAGTTATTCAGAAATTTGAAGACTTGATTGCAGATTATATTGGGACAAACTATTGTGTTACATTTAATTCAGGAACATCCGCTCTGCATTCAGCACTACTTGCTTATGGAATAAAAGAAGGAGATGAGGTAATAGTTCCTTCATTTACCTTTATCTCCACTGCAAATTCGGTTCTATTTGTCGGTGCAAAGCCTGTTTTCGCGGATATTGAAGAGGAAACATTTGGCTTGAATGCGGATTCTGTTATAGAAAATATCTCGAGTAAAACTCGAGCTATTATGCCTGTTCACTATGGAGGATGCCCTTGCAAAATTCAAGAATTGCGTGAAATTGCTAACGACTATGACTTAGTTTTAATAGAAGACGCTGCTGAATCCTTTGGAGCAGAAATAAAGGGAAAAAAGATTGGAAGCTTTGGGGACACTTCAATGCTTAGTTTCTGTCAGAATAAAGTCATAACAACTGGAGAAGGAGGAGCACTTGTAACTGACTCTGAGAGAATTTATGAAAAATTAAAATTACTCAGATCTCATGGAAGGATGGATGACACTCAGTATTTTTCCTCAACTCAAGTGGCAGATTATGTTACATTAGGATATAATTTTAGGATGTCAAGTTTAACAGCTGCTCTTGGAATTTCTCAAATTCAAAAAAGTGTTGAAATTATCGAAAAGAGGAGAGAAAGATCTTCTTATTTCACATCTCGCTTGAAGGCAAAAGTTGGAGATGCAGTACATTTTCCTAAAATTTCTAATTCTTATTTTCATGTTTATCAGCTTTACACAATCATTGCCGATAAAAGAGACGAGTTAAAAGATTATTTGGCTAGCAAAGGAATTATGACAAAGATCTATTTTATTCCCGTTCATCTTACATATTTTTATCACAATATCATGGGATACGAGTGCAAACTACCTATTACAGAAGAGCTTGCTCAGAATGTACTAACTCTGCCTATGTATCCCAGCCTGAATTTTGATGAAATTGATTATATCGTTGACGAAATCAAAACATTTTATGGAGGGAATCCTTATGTATAGTAAACCTTTCTTTCAGGATTTGAACTTGAGAAACAATGTATTGACCGAATTTCTTTCAGAAAATTTATTGGTTCTTCTGAGTACATAACAGACATTACCACAGTCTGGTCATTCAGAAAAAGGACAATTGATAACTGCAAAGAAGAAATATGGGGCCAGTTACAAAGCTAACTTAATTGTCTTGGTTTGAAAATTAAAAAGGGGATGATTCAAGACGCTACTTGTACCCGTTCAAATCCTTGACATACAAAAACTGATAAACCTCAAAAAAATGAAGCAAAAACAAGGAGAAGCAAAGACTGAACATGAACAAAAAGGTGGTAAGTCATACTTTTGGTATAAAATGCATACCATAAATAGACATAGATTATGAACTAATCAGAAGATTCAAAAAAGACTGTAACATTTCATGATTTGTGTGTAGATTTATCAGAAAAAAATGAAGTGGTTTAGAGGTACAGAGGCTACTCTGGAGTAAAATCAAAAGGTTATAATGCAACAATGAAAAGAGCAGTAAAAGAACATCCACTGGAAATAAGAACTATATTAAGAAATAAGAGGATCAGCACAAAAAGAGCTCAAAAGAAACGAGTTTATACAGTATATTACTAAGGATTTCAGATGAAAGTACCTGTAAAAAGTATTCAGTCATATAAACATTTTGAAGTGGACAGTAAAGTAAATTTACTGGTTACCATTTTCTCGTTTTGGTTATTTCTATTTTCAATTATCCGAGCAAAATCCAGTGGGTTAATTTTCGGGGATCTGGGTCTTTTCTCAGTTTTGCCTCCAGAATATTTTATATCTATTTGCTTATTAACATTTTCTTTTGTTTTTTCTTTATGTAAATCTGAAAGAAATCAAAAGATACTAGGTATTCAAATTTTAATGCTTACTATAATATTAGTCTCTACACCAATATTATTGGAAGGCTCTCCAAGATTTCATTCATCTCTTAAAGCTGGAGGGGAGATAGATTACTTAGTTCGACATACTTTTTTGGCTCCTGGAAGTATAAGATACAATAATTGGCCTTCTTTAGATATACTTGGAGCCATCTTAACTGTAATTACTGATATTGATGTCACAACCCTGCTACTATTTTCACCTTTATGTTCAAATATACTCTATTTACTTATTGTTTTCACTTTGTTTAGCAAAACCTTAGATGATAATTTAAAGGTTTGGCTAGCTTCTTGGATCTATGTTCTTTTAAATTGGTTAAATCAAGATTATTTTTCACCGCAAAATGCTGCATATATTATTTATTTACTATTTATATTAGTATTTTATTTCTCAATTTATAAAAAAAGTGGCGTTTCTATCCGAATATTATATCCAATTCTAATTATCTCTTTGGTAACTTATCATTTATTAACACCGAGTGTTCTAATATTGAACCTAATTCCTTTTGTTTTGATCAGTAGACTTAAACAATTTCCGTCTTTATCTTCGATCATTAAAGATATTAAAAAAATTCCAAGCATAAATTTGCTTTTTTTATTATTAATAGTAGTATTCCTTTCATGGCAAATGTACGGAGCAAATTCTATGCTTCCAAAAATTATTCATTCGTTAAGAGACTCTTTACATTCAAATAATGCAATATCTTCTACTAAATCTCTTATGACAAGGGGATCTCAAAATCATGAAATGATCACAGCTTTTCGAATGAATTTTGCCATGTTGATTAACTTTATAGCATTCATCGGTGCTTTTCACTTATTTTTCATTGAAAAAAAAAGAACTTTTTTTTCAATTACCATGGCTGCTATTATGTGCACGAATTTAGGATTAGTATTTACTGGTGGATATGGTGGTGAAATTCTGATTCGTATAATGTTATTTTCTTTATTGCCACTATCATTTTTTATAGCTCAAAATGTGAATACAAAAAGCCTTAAATTATGTTTGGTTATTTTTATATTAATCTGCCCTTTGGTTAACATAATCACACGTTACGGAAGCGAAAGAATTGATTATGTTCCCCTCTCTGATATAAAAGGTTCAGATTTCTTTTTTGATCATGTAAAATTTAATAGCACCATTTTAGATGTATATGATACACTTCAGATGATTAAATATATTGAAAAATATCATCATTCCTCGTATACACCTACAATGCCTCAGTTTAAAAGTCAACACTCCCAGTATATTTGGATAACTTGGTTTAATACTCATATAGGAGACTTTCTTATGGGAGAGCAGGAAAGCAATTTACTAAATGAATTTAATGATAATCTAACCAGTTCAATAAATTATAAGCACATATATTCAAATGGAAATTTTAAACTATATGAGCAAGAATAAAATTATATTTTCATAATTAGTTTTATTGTTGATTCTCTGGATTAATTATATTGAACAGCCATTTAAAGGGGATTTCTATTTATCTCGGATTTTTTTTCGTAAGAATCCTGTTTAAATTTTTCGTGAGAATTTCTGTATTTTATCTGATTTTTTTCTTTTTCTGTTCATTATTCTTTGATTTTAAAGATGGCTTCCACCATCGTTAAAACATTCCTTTTATTTTCAATATCCTCAATTGATAGCGATTATAATAAAAAGCTGTACATAAAATTTTCAAATTTCCTCTTTGAATAGCAGTGACAAGAACTTCTCCTGCTTTGAATATATTTTCAGTTTTTGAGAATATTATTCTTATATTTCAAGGTAGAATTGAATGATCATAATATTCAGAGCATATTCTTTGTAAAGAAGTAAATAAATCTGCAGATGTTTCAGGCATCTCAATATCGAGCCTTTCAAATATATGATAAAACTGACTATAGTCTTCAGGCAAACCTAATATTTTCACAGTGGATATTATTTGAGTTTTTTCTTGAATAATGAGACTACAAGTAAGCAAAGCGGTAGAAATATCCCCAATTATTACTTTCGGTGGATTTCTTTTAAGAGCTAGCCAAAATATTTCTAATGGCAATGTATTCGGTATATCTTCATTTTTTTTATTATTAATGTTCTCTAAAAAATTTTTATTTACTTCCCGAGGGTGATATTTTATACCGATAAAATTAAAGTTTTCTTTTAGTAATGAGTAGAGCTCATTATAAGTATTTTTAAAATTTAGAAAATTCAATTTAGTTATAAATTCAGAATGAGGAAGTATGACAATACAATCAAACTTTAATACTTCTGAACTAATACCATAATTTTCTAATAAAATATCTATAAAGTTAACGTCTATTTCGTTAAATACAAAATCTGGTATCTTTTCTATTTTTTGATATCTCAAATCTTCTCTAATAATTTCAGGTCTAAATACCATTATTTTATGTATGTACTTATAGGTTCCAAGAATTCTAGTTTGCTCATACCAGCTACCTAATAAATACTTCGCTAATATATATTCAGTGTTACTAATACTCGGAATTATATAGTTTACATAAGCAGCCGATCCGTCCTCAACATAGATGTTGATACCATCTTGTTTAGAGTTCATGAATGAAATAACTTGACCTTCAGGTCTATTATCATTGAAGATGAACGCCTTGCATAATTTGAAAGCCAGTCTTTTTTTAAAGAAACGTTTCAATATTATTATATTATTAATTAAAAACTTTGCTTTTCCTATATTAGTCTCAACTTTAGAATTAAATCTACCAGAAAGTAACTTAATTTCAGTGAAAGGATTTTTTTCCCAATTCAATATTGTTTGATAAAAAAAGTGAGAATTCTCAAAATCAGAAATAATTATGAGATATTTCCCTCCAGAATTGTCATTTAAAATGGCTAATCCACAGGAAATTAAAATATGATACGGAGTATGAGCAATATATATATGATTCATTTTTACATTTCCTATATAATAAAGACATTTTTTTTGAAATCGATATACTTTCTAATAAATTACTTAAAAGAGTGTTAGCTATTAGATGTGTATTATATTTGAACTTACGCACAATAGTTATTAATTTAGAACAGAAATATCAATATTACTTTCGGAGAAAAATAAAAATGAAAGCTAAAGTAATGATAATAATTTCATTGATTATATTAATGCTTCCTAGCATTTGTGCAGGTGGAAATGAAAAGATTATCATCATGAAAAGTGCAGGGTGGCATTTTACAAATAATTATCCATCCACAGATTATCTTTCCCAATTAAGGACGTACACCTCAACATGTGATTTCTATGGAATTCCATATGATGTACTCACATACGAATCTGCTACAAACGAAACACTTAATCAGTACTCTGCAATGATTGCAATCAACCCTATTAGTTCATCGTTTGCGAGGATTGTTCAAAACTTCACTGAAAATAATGGAAAGTATGCACTTGTGACATATAACTGTAATCCTGCACTGATGGCCAGGTATGGACTAACAAAAGCTATACAAATAAACAAAAAGAATAACATTAATATATCAAGTTTCAGTGGCGATATAACACATGGAATTGACAATTTAGCAACGTGGTATTACGTGTCTTATGTGCCAGTGGAAAATGTAACTGTGAATATGAAAGACATTAAGGGTAATCCAGTTGTTTCAACTGCTAAACATGGAAATGGGACTATTGTGTTTTTCTTGAATCATATAAGCTCCACGAGAGAAAACAATAATAAGTTTCTTTTGAATTTTTATGAAATAGCAACAAATTTCACTCCGAGAGTCACGGCAGATACTCCATATGCACAGGATTCCGTGATATTAATGAGATATGATGATTATTTCACAAATGTTTGGCCTTTCTTGGAAATGTATAATCTGACACACGAATGTACTATCGCTGCTCCTATTAGCGGAACTACCGCTGCTGCCCTAGCATTAGCTCCAGATGCAGACTTTGTTCCGCACTCGTATAAACACATAGACTTGTCAAGATCGTATGAAATTGCGTATTCTGATATCCAAAGTGCTAAAAATGTGTATTATAATTTCACTGGGCACTATCCTTATGGATTGATATGTCCATATAATGCACTAAATGACAATGTCACCCTTGCGCTAAGAAATCTATCCAATAATAGAAATGAATATAGGTGGGTTGCGTGTTCGGATTCACTGGTGGGTTACCCGGCGCACTACTATACAACTGATGTAAACGATGCGAATGATATCTGGGTACTAGGAGGTAGATATCCACCGTTTTTACAGGTTACATTAAACAAATCCGAGCTAGTTAGATATAAAAACATGAGCCATTCAATTATGTGGGTAGATCACCCTACTCATCACATTAAGGATGGCACTTTGCCTGCTTTGGTCGACCATCTATCATTGCTAATAAATCTCACACGCGACATTGAAGGCGTATATTTGTCCAATGTATCTTCATATGTAAGGAAGTTAGATGATTCTAGAAATATATCTGTTATCAATGATACAATAGTTGTATCAAGCAATGTTGCGCCAGGACTAACATTTACATCACATAATTTACAATCAAATCTCGTTATTGATGGACAAACTGCAACTGTCGTATATCGACAAAATAAGACAATGTTGCCGGCTTTATCTACCGGAAACCATAAATATAGTTACTCAAACGATTATCCAAGAATCACAAAATATACAAACGGGTCACTGATAACCGATGGATATTACGATATTCCAAATAAAATTATGACTTTCGAGATACATGATGAAAACGAAATATATAAATTAACGAACATATCGATAACAGGTTTAACTTCTGATACTAAATATAATGTGATATTCAGAGGAAATCTTCTTTATACTACTAGAACTTCTCAGAAGGGGGATTTGGATCTGTACAGCTTAAAAGAAGGAGTATATAAGATAATTGAAGCTTACCATTATAATACTGTTCAGGTACCAAAAAAACTTTAAAATTTCCAGTACAATATGCAGTTTCTAGAGAATCTACTCGAAGAAATATAAAAACAGCAAATATGATCGAAAGAACTAACACGGAACCCGAAAAAGATGATGATGCTGGGAGATATCGTACCAGAAATGGGAGATAGCCGGCGCAGTAAAGCCTCCTCCTGATTGGTCAAAGATAGTGAAACTGATGGATGAACTGATTGAGAAGATAGCTGAAAATGAAGGACATTCCGTTGAAACAACCTCATTCCTGCATCCCAGGTTTGTTGAGATTCATCCTTTCAGCGACGGAAACTGCAGAGTAGCTCGTCTTCTCATGAACCTATATTTGATAGCAAGATATTATCCTCCTGTCGTGCTCAAAAATGAGGAAAGAGGACAATACTACAAATCCCTTAAAACTGCAGATGCAGGAAACCTCACTCCATTTGCCAATTTTATTGTAAAAACCGTTAATGAAAACCTGACTCTGCACATCTCTATCTATGGCGGGATCGATGAACTACTACCCCTTAAAGAACTTGCCTCAGGCGACTCCTTATTATCAGAAATATCTCAGCTTGTGGACCAGACAGGGGCTTTTGGATGCGGTAAAAATTGGACAAATATGGTATAGCTCAAAAAATGCTGTTGAGCAGTATCTATCCAAGCATAGAAAAAAAGATGTTTGATTTTGATTTTTTGCACAAAGCCAGTTACTGGCAGTGTACCAAAATTTTTGGTCGATAAATTCGAAATGATTCTGTACACCTTTTTCGTCACCAAAAAAAACTCATCCGGATCAAGAACAGGGTTTATCGTTTTTACTGAGATAATTCAGAGGTTTTGTGCGAAAACCTATGCAGCAATGAACACAATCGAAACTGGAACTGCGATAGTAAAACTATTGGCACTTGATCCTACTTTTTGCATTGAAAGAAGAGGATAATGAGTCAATCGGATTTCACAGAACTTTAGCTACACTATCAAAAAAATATACTAAATATAAATGTAAAATTTGAAAAATAGCAATATTTTATGACGATGGTTGTTATTTTTCAAGTATGGTATTTGCTGATAACTTTGCAATATTATCTAATAATAATAATAAGTATTATAATAAAATATAATTAATATTAGCTAGTTGTTCAGTGTTAAAATAATTGATGAGGAAATAAGTTTTATTCAGAAACTATTTTTTATAATTAATTTAAAATAACTAGCATGCTAAGTAAGGTTGTAGTTCATAAAATTTTGTTTGTATAATAGTAATAGATATTAATCAACTAATTTTTGATAGCTTGAATAGTTACCAAAAACAAATTCCATTATAATTATTAATTTTAAAAATAAAGGAATGAAATAATTGTTGAAACAGTCATCTAGTAGAATGGAAAAAGTGTTCGTTATTGGTAGTGTAGCAAATTTTCTGTAAATTTACCGTATGATGTGTGTAATTTTGTTCTCCTATGTAGGATCTGCTATAAAATAAATTTTTGAGATTTGTGATTACATAACTTTTAGTAAGTTGCCTATTTTCTTAATTATCATCTTGTATCTTATATTAGTCAAAATCTTAAAGCTCGGCCAATAGCTTTAGAACAATTTAATTCCAATAGCTTAAACAATGGTTTCCTGTATATTAAAACTAAAGAATCCCTTATATAATTCAATTTGTATCATTTTAATGATGCAAATAAAATATATTAATTCAAAATCTTTTGAATTGACATATAGGATTACAACAGCAAGTCAGGGATGGTGTGTCTCTCAGGCTGACTTATGCCCTTGCAACAGTATCCTTAGCAAACAAAAAGCCTAAGTCCCGGTAACTCTTAAGGAGCGGGGGGAGTATAAACCCAGCAGATACATTATATTGGGATCAGCACTCATTTATCTGGAATAACACTGGAGATACAGCGTATTTGTATAATATTCAAGGATAATTAATTGATAAGAAAATTGGCTATGGTTCATTAGTGAGATGAGAGACTCATTATTTCATTCTCTTTGATAAGAAAAACTAAAAATGTACTCCTTATACACATTCCATGAATTCATTACGAAATTTTATGATGAATATAATATCTAATGAGAACGTTTTTTAAGATTATATTCACACAACATCTGGACGTACCGTAGGCAGTCATACTTACATAATGAATCCAGAGAATTTGGCTTTATACAACTACAAACACATTTTCTGAGTTTAGTGCATTTTCGACAGTCGGTTGAACTATTACAAACTTCAACGCCATTAGTTGAATTAGTAACCTTATATTTAACTTTAATATTAGATATATAACAGATCCAATAAACTCTACTTTCATATAAGTAGTTCTTGTTACTACATTGAGTTTTAATCCTGTAATCAATATTTTGTCACAGTGTACACAGTTGTTACGAAAATTTACTGCTCCCACCGGAGCGATCATAAAACTAATGCATGGTAACATCAAAAAATGGGGTATTTGTAGCCACGCGTGTCTAAAAATTAGCAAACTTAGTAATATATGGTCGTGTAATTTGCATTTTAGTCAAAATAAATAGTATGGGGATTAAAATTACCCCCACTTATTTCATATTATGTTGTAATTTTCATGGATCATCTATGTATTATACCAATCGGATTTCCCTGGATGCCAGCGGGTACATTTAATGGCGTAACTCCTCTTATTAATTCCTTTCCATACACGTCGGAAATATATACGGATATGTAGTCTGTAGCCGTGTTTGTGCTATTAAAAACACTGCCAGTCGTCACCGTAGTACCATTTATTGGACCACTCCAATTAGTATTAATTGAACCAAGAGTAACGTTAACATATCCATTTACAGGTTGGTTTAGTGTAACAGTAACTTGAAATGCTGCTCCTGCTACAATTGGACATGGATTTGTATTTACACCTATTGTTAGAGTCTTAATATTAATTATTTGTGCTGGTTGTGGTGCAATTGCTGTACTCGATAGCATTACAAGTAACAGAATCGTTGCTGCTAAAACTCTAAAATTCCAGAATATTTTCATTTAATACCCCCAATTAAACAATATATTGGTAATGAATTTATAATCAATACCCCCAAATAAAACAATATATAAGCAATAATGAAAGGAATCTTAATATATTTAAAAATATCTATAACTTTGTATAGAAAAAATAGGTATATATATATAAATATATATATCGAATATAATATAACGTACTACTATTATTTTGATAAGTAGTATATAAAACGTAATAAATTAAAATATTGTTATTTACTAGACGAAAATTATCTTATAAACAACTATTTGCTGACAGAAGACTTAATAAATGATGCAAAATCGAAATACAATTCAATCGTCCATAACTTTTGAAAGTTAGAGTAAGGGTTCAATAATAAATATCCTGGGCACAAACAGAGACTTGATTTGAAAGCAAGATTAAGTACTGATTAACAGCTCAAAAAAAGTGGGTGGACGTATAGGATCTTGCTTGAGACTGTCTTTTTGTTTTTTATTAGTTTGGGTGATCCGGCTGATCTTATAAGGAAAAAAGTTGATCTTGTAAACTATTGGGGGAAATGCCCACAGCCTGATAGAGGGTCTACTTGAAAGCACTGAAAAACATTTACATATCTAAAATGCGGTACATATAACAAATTCGTATGTGTTTTATTTTGATCAAAAAATAATTTGAAATTACTTAATAGCTCCAATTTTGAGAACGACAATCTCTGCAAAACAGATTAGTAAAGATGCGATTGAAATATTAAAATAATTGCTAAGAGACGGGTTCCATAGTTCAGATGAACAAAGAATCAATTTTAAAGAAATGAGTATGATGAGCCCAATAACTACTACAATACTATGTGGAATAAGACCCGGACTTGTGCTCACGGGCACAAGACTATCAGAGATAAAAATAAAAGATACAATAGAAGATATGATGCATATTAACAATATATGATGCATATTAACAATAAAAACTCCCCAATATGCAATAAATGATATCCTAATAACGATTTAGTAACATTTAAGTATATATTACTTTTCGTTATATTTTCTATATTTTTAAAATGTTATGCGTTTCGGTATTCAATCTTGAATTCTAATATCTATTTATACGAAATTAAAATTCAATTAAAATTCTAAATAATTTTATTTTCAAAAACATAATTATTTTTTTAGAATCAAAATTGCGCTGGTGCACCCCGCTGCAAGCAACTGGGTATGTTCATGCCAGCGCTCCTGATATAGTTTTGTTACTAAAAATCAATTATTTTCATTTGCTTATATGCTTGCTTTTCTTCCTGATCTCCCTGATTCGGAACATATTTTGTTATAATATCGGAAGTATTTTCGTCTCAGACTGTTCCAATGTATCCTCCATCACTCCATAGTTCCCCACCCCAAAGCTATTTTTTAATTTCAGGGTGTTCTTTGAAAATATTTAAGGCTGTTATGCTTTTAATAATCTGCATCACTCTTGAAGGAGAATACTTTGGCTCAGCCCCAACAAAAAGATGTACATGATCACCATCGCAGCCAATTGCATCAAATTCAAAAGAGTATCTTTCACCAATCTCATAACATACGTGTTTTAAAAAGTTAACTGCGTCATCATTTAAAAGGTTTTTACGGTATTTCATACAAAATTTCCATCCCCGCAGCAAGCTGCGGGGTATTCGAATGAGAAATAAAAGGATATAGAGTCAATCAGCTTTTACAGAATTTTTGGTACACTTCCACAAGGGACCTAAAAAAAGATACTATTTTTGCCTTAGATTCAGTTTTAAGACTAACTCCTAGCAATCAAGGGAAACAAAACAATAAGAAGCCATAGATCGCAATCTTTTTTGGAATACCTCAATATATTAATAAAGGATGACAGCAACCCTCACTCTTACAAACTGTTTTCATTATCAGCAGAATAAGGACCCATATAACCAAAGTTTCATAAACTGGGGGGATATAGTACCCAGTGTGTCTTTTAGAAATAACTCCATTGACATAATCAAAGGACTAGCAATTATTTCAGTTATATTTCAGCATACATTGTCACTGGTATGCCTTACTTCAATATATAGGATCTTTCATTTCGAACAGGCAGTACCTCTTTTCATGCTGATTTCAGGATATGTATTTACACTTTCATATCAGAATAAAGGAATTACTGATCTTAAAAATTGTTATAATTTAAACATTTTCAAGGGACGAATTAAACGGCTCTACGCTCCTTTCCTAGTAATTTATTTTCTGGAAGTATTATTATTTAAGGTATTTTTATCAAAATATATTGATGCCCCTTTCCTTTTAGTAAACTTGATCCTTGGAGGATTTGGCCCAGGATCATATTACCCTGTTATTATGCTCCAATTCTTATTCATTATCCCGATAATTTATGTAATCTCACATAAATATTTGAATTATTCTCTCCCAATTTTCTTTGCTTTTGGTGTACTTTTTGAGATTTATACATATTTATCTGGAATGAATGAGGGAGTCTATCGGCTTCTAATAGGCCATTATATATTTGCAATTGCTCTTGGGAGTTATCTTGCTTTAAATCAAAATAAAATGAATAAAATACTATTATATATTGGTTCGATATTAAGTACAATATACATGTACTCTTCCGTATATCTCAATTATCACATATTTGGGCACATTTACTGGTTACCAGAACAGGCACCAGCTTATTTTTATACGGCTTTTCTATTTATTATTGGAATAAATTTTCTTCCAAAAAAAGCAGGATTTATGTTCACAACTGTTGCAGAATTCGGAAAAGCATCTTGGCACATATTTTTAATCCAGATGTTGTATTTCTGGGCTATTTGGCCCGGTGTCATATCACCCAGTCTTGGATTTCAACACGATAGTATTTCTGCAATTATAATTAACATGACGGCCTGTGTTACTGTTGGATATATATTTTACACAATCGAAAACAGTATCTACAATCGAAAAAGAGTACACCAATAAAGTCAAGATGCATATTAGAAAATTTCGATAAACCTCCGATTTCAACAAAATGATTATATACTTTTAAAGCAACCAGCCAAAAATTGGGGTTTATCGAAGCCCTCAGTAGTTTTTTAATCTTGATTTGAAAAGAAAAGTTGAAATATAAAAATCTAAATTGCGCTGGTGCACCCCACTGCAAGCAACTGGGTATGTTCATGCCAGCGCTCCTGATATAGTTTTGTTACTAAAAATCAAATATTTTCATTTGCTTGTATGCTTGCTTTTCTTCCTGATCTCCCGGATTCTGAACATATTTTGTTATAATATCGGAAGTATTTTCGTCTCAGACTGTTCCAATGTATCCTCCATCACTCCATAGTTCCCCACCCCAAAGCTATTTTTTAATTTCAGGGTGTTCTTTGAAAATATTTAAGGCTGTTATGCTTTTAATAATCTGCATCACTCTTGAAGGAGAATACTTTGGCTCAGCCCCAACAAAAAGATGTACATGATCACCATCGCAGCCAATTGCATCAAATTCAAGAGAGTATCTTTCACCAATCTCATAACATACGTGTTTTAAAAAGTTAACTGCGTTATCATTTAAAAGGTTTTTACGGTATTTCATACAAAATTTCCATCCCCGCAGCAAGCTGCGGGGTATTCGAATGAGAAATAAATAAAACGGACAGCAAAGAATAGCAATTGGAAATGACAAGAAGTGGAAAACCACATTTTAGATATATTCTCCCGTTTCTTTTTTAAAAGATATTAAAAGTCTCATAAATAACGAGTGAACATAAACTTCCTATTAGTCTAAAACTTGATATTGTTACCCATTGAACAAATTTGGCAAAGAGTATAAAATTTTTATAAAAGTTAATATATAAGTGAAAAGACTTACAAAAGGTGTGGTTATGACTTCCAGCTTTTTCTGGAATACCCAATGATCCCACAGCAATATCTAGGCCACTCGTTCCGCTGTTTACTGCTACTGCATGCTTGCATCCTACATATTTAATAGTGCTTTTTCAAATTCCAAAACCTTCGGGCCTGTGGTCAGCAATCGCTATTTAGTACTTTTAACACTTTTTTGATATAGTCTTCGTCAATCCATTGATGCCCATAAGGAATCATCTGAAAACCTCATAATGGATGGTATCTTCCTTATCTTCAGAGCTTTTACTGAAAACTATCAAGCTTGCTTCGTGTTCCCAGTTATTTTTTACTGCATGAGCTACGAAAAATGGAATGTATATAATTTCGTATCCTTTGGCATGTGTATCAAGAATTAGTTTATCTTTTTCACATGAAATAACATTCGCAAGATGCATCTCGATCTTTCCGTAAGCTGCAGCATCCATTCTTCTTTTTTCTGGTGATAGCGGTTAGTTCTGACCATTCCAGGATTAACCGACACAAGATAAGTATGTATGCAGTTGTAAAGGTTCATCGTCATAATTCACTGAGACAAATTCGGAGAGCCACCCATCTTCTCTAGTATGTTTAGTTCTTAATAATTTCTGGAAAAGCATGCTGATCAGCACATCTTTCTAAGTTCCGTTTTTGTAAGCCATCTATCATTGATATCACTTGAATATCTGTACCCCTCTGAAAGAGATTTACCATCCACATGATTTACTTTATCCCAGAATGCAAACTCCGGTTCAATTATAAAATAATCAAAAAACTCTTTTGTATGCCTTGCTTCATCTTCGGTTATCATAATTTCATGAAGCGTTTCACCGGGCCTTATACCCACGACTTCTTTATTTGCTTCAGGAGCAATAGCATCCGCAAGATCAGTTATCGTCATACTTGGTATTTTTGGGACGAAAATTTCTCCACCGTGCATTTTTTCGATTGATTTAAGCACGAAGCATACTCCCTGATCTAGAGTTAACCAGAAACGTGTCATTCTTTCATCGGTGATTGTCAGAACACCTTTTTTTTCCTGTTCTTTGAAAAGAGGAATAACGCTACCCCGGCTACCAATGAAGTTTCCATATCTAACGCAACTGAATCTTGTTTTTCTTTTGCCAGCGTACGTGTTTCCTTGAATAAACAGTTTTTCAGCTACCATTTTAGTTGCCCCATACAAATTTACGGGGTGCACTGCTTTATCTGTACTAATTGCAATTACTTTCTCTACAGAGTTATCGATAGCAGCATCAATTATATTTAGTGCACCATCAATATTTGTTCTTACAGCTTCAATAGGGTTATACTCACAAGTTGGAACTTGCTTCAGAGCGGCGGCATGAACTACAATATCTACTCCGTTCATTGCTCTATAGAGTCTGTCACGGTCCCTTACGTCTCCTATAAAAAAACGAATTCTGTTATCATTAAACTTTTGATTCATTATATATTGATCGTATTCTCCCCTTGAATATATTCTAAGACTTTCTAGATTGTATTTGAGAATCAATTCTGTAAATTTATTTCCAAATGATCCGGTTCCTCCAGTCAACAAAATAATTTTATTTTCAAATAAAAAGTTTTTTTCATTTTCTTTCATATTTTTCACAACCATGAATAATATAGAATAATTTAGATTTTATCCCACTATTCTTCTAAAGTATTGTATTTTGTCATTTATACTTTTTTCTGAAGTTTATCTCTAACATTTTTCTGTGTATTCTGGTAGAAACAAGGCATTTATAATTACAAAACAAACCCGTTTTTTGATTTTTGGACCTACTAGAACCTAAAATAATGCATGAAATTTCTTTTTTGAGACATAATATAGATAATTTTGACTACAGTATGGAATACTAAAATAAATGTAAAAATTAGTAGAACTCACCCATATGCCACTCATTTTGAACTGGGTAAATGTCTAGTTTTTCTACCCAGGACAACTTCATTTCAATCAATTTTATGGAGAAAAACGAATTAGCAGATTTATTATATGGAGAGGAATTATGGAGTCCAGTTAAACCATAGTCTTTATGCATGAAGCCAGAAAGACTAGAGACAGACAGTATGCTTAAAGCCAAAAATCTTCTTAATTTGAAGAATCGAGGTAAACACCAACCTTTTTGCTATAGAACAACAAAAATATAATTTTAAATATTCTTGTTGGCTATCTGCTGTTTGACTGTTGAACAGTTAATTATGTTTAATAAAACTTTACTTAGTTACATTCAAATTTAACCAATTTTAGGAAAAATAAAAGGATACAATAGTCTGAAAGAAAAATAAACATCCAACATTAATTTAAAAATACTTACTCATTTAAAGTATAAAATCAATTTCATTAGACATTGTTACTTAAATTATAGTATTTTCTATTTATGATTGTGATTTAGGTTAATTAATTTCAGGTGTTCCATTAGCTCCATGAGTCATAGATCAGCAATGTTTTTTTATTTTGGATAGAACTAAGGAAATTCAGAGATTTTTACACAAAAACTGTGCATTGAAAAGTTGCACTTCAGCATGATGATTACTAATTCTCGAACGTTTTGGGATATTGACCGGATTGTATCTAAGACTTTTTCTTATTTTTACAGAAAATTATGCACGCTGCGCTATAACATAAATAAAAAAAGCATAATCTTATAAAATAATTTACCCAAATTAATTCAAATTAAAAATAAATCGCAAGCGAATTTATTGAATTTTGCTAACTTTTCAAATAATTCTTTTGCATTTATTAGCCCCACTAACAAACCATAACAAGTATATTCTAGCTTTGAATTTACAGCAAAATTGCAATACAATTTATCCGCTTTTATAAATGTGATTAATTCGCTAGCTTATTACATAAAATTTTGATGAACCACTGATTTTCACAAATCATTTATATATTATCGATCAACACATGACGAAATTTAATGATTTATCAAAAATTATTCATTTATATAAATTGCTTCGTATCAAGAGAAAACAGTATGTCTATAGGCTTGGAGCGATATTGAACACTTTATATGGATTTTCTCTTCCGAAAGGCAATTTGACTATCATAAACACCAACAAGTTGATTAATTTTTCTTAGACTTATAATTATTCAACAGTTCAACTGCTCTTTTAATATGTTAGTTGTAGAACTCAACACATTCAGTAGCATGTTTTAAGTCAGAGTTTATGGCTTCAAAATTTCTATTATTATATTCTTCGACACCAAAATTAGCATAAACTGCTACCTGGTTAACTTGTACCATTGCTAATCGATATTCGTCCATTGTATCTTGTAAATAGGACGATACATTGTACAAATCACTATAATCAATAGCCTTTTGACTATCTGTATACAAACTACCAGCATGCATAAAAAGTGACGTGGTGTCGTAGCTCTTTGCCGCAGTGGTTAGATATTTCATATCATTATCCACTGGTGTCATATCTGAAACACAAGTTACCAACCATTGAGAATCGTGATATTTTGTTGGTTCATGTATTGGTGTAGCAATGGTCGAAGGTAATGCGGCAAGTGCTACTATCACTAGACAATTGGTATTAAAAAATATTACAAGTCCAGGTATTGAAGTATTTAATTTCTTTTTCAATTGATACCCAAATTCTAGTTATTTTGAGTATTTGACAATTTAAACTCAAATTTGAATTTTAGATATCAAGTATGGACAAAACATGCAAATAAAATGATATTCTAACAAAGGTTCTGGTGCAAAAAGTCTGGCTTTGTTGCAAAATCAATGAAAAACTTCACAATTAGGAAAGTTAATCATTTTCATTAGAAAGAAAATGACACATAAAGGTTAAAATTATGGTGTCAAAATGCAGAAATATTTTTTTTGCAACGGAACCGGATTATGTTCTATTGAAGGAGTCGGGCACCCAAATTCACGTTCCATGTCGTAGCTAATTTATTATTTTTGCCGGAAAATGTTATGGCTAATGGGACATAACGCACTGATCCCAAAACTCAAAATTGCCTATCAAACCTCAAATTTTGAATGATTAATCGAGTTCATTATCATAAAAGTAATTCTGGAACTCATATTAATCTAGGAATAATTTTTTTAGTATGACCCCTGTCATAAAAAATGTGAATCTAGTTCAGATTATTTTAACATAGAATTTAAAGGTTTGTTCCTTGCCTGTTTCTATCTCCCAGATTCTATTGTATATTCCTTTTATCTGCTGGAGACCTTTAGCCATTGTTTTAATTTCCCACGAATGAAATCCTGCAGAACCAACAACAAACCTTTCATCTCTTTTAGAAGATTCTGGAGAGTAATATTTATCCATGAGGAGGGATAAGTCCTTTGCTTAAGCTGAGTTGCCAGGAATAACCCGTACTTGGGTTTTCCTTAAGCCTCAGATAAAAAATGTTTCCAGTTTTTATATACATGGTCTTTTAGTTATCAACTTCAGTTATGATAGGTTGTTGATTAGCTGGAGTAGGTGTAGCAAATAAAGCCATTGGAATAATAGATAGGCTCTAATATATTAGCAAAAGTGTTATTCTATGTAGAATTATTGACATATTATCACTTCTAATCAACAAAAATTCATTTTGTTTCTGTACTTTATTTTAAACAACTTTTAAAGTTTTATATCTCGGACGTCCTCACATTCTAAAGTTAAAAGCTCCCATCTCCCACTTATCAACTTGCGAAAATCTGAACTGCTTTCTTCATTGTCTTACTTCATGCTGTATCAGCTACTTTAGAGTAATAGTTTATTGTTCCTTTTATTATACACATTAACAGGACTTGTTTGTTAATTATGTTCTTCCTCAAGAATCTCAGAACCGTGAAGTTGGTGATCTTCTACTCTTTAGAAGCCCTAATCTTACAGGCTCCAACGTTGTAGAGCTTAATCTTACCTATTCACATTTTAAGGCTTTTGAGGCATTGATCTATCTTGTGTATTTTAATTCTTAGGAATCTGAAAAAAGTGTATACAAATATTAATTAGTTTCAATTACAAAGGCATGTGTTTATAAAATATGTACATTTTATGAAAAAACATAACCAGCTTTTCTTTCCTAAAGTAACCTATAATAGTCATGATAAGTATTAACCCGGTTATTTAAGATTCATTATAAAATTAAAGGCTCAATAAAGTTTATGTTCTAAAATTGAAGCTTATTTATCCGTCAATTTGTATAAGTAATTATTTATTTAAATTTGCTAATATAAGAATTAGTCAATTGACAGATACCTCCCCCCTGTCAATTGGCAGAAACACCCCCTTTGTCAATTGGAAGAAACACTCCCCTCTTTCATTTGGTAAAAATATCCCCCCTGTCAATTGACAGAAACACTCCCCTCTTCCATTTGGTAGAAATATCCCCCCTGTCAATTGACAGAAACACCCCCTTTGTCAATTGGCAGAAATACCCCCCTCTTTCATTTGGTAGAAATGCATTTGGAGATTGCGAAAATGCTGTGAGCATATAACTAAGTAACTACTTTGAAATGTACAACACTACAATTATTCACTGACAAAACTATTTATCGAAATACTCTTTTGAATAAAAATACATACTTTAACCCCACACCAAAGAATTAGTATGCTTCAGTCTGCCAGCTCAGATAATCGAAACTCTAGAATCTTCGATTTTTGCTTGGCTATTTTTCTTTAAGCTAGAAGAGTTAAATCCTGTCTTCTGCTTATTCAGCAATCTCTTAATATAGTGTTTAATTGTGTCAGTCGTCACATTCTCAAAGGATAAATAGAACTTCCCATTTGAACATAGATTCTAATCCAAATGTTTATTTTTTCTCCAGTTCAAGATGGAGTTTGAAAAATTTGTAAAAACTACTTTCTTTCAAGCATTGAACTAGAGCTGATAGAGAGTTGGTTTGATGGAATTCCAGGAATAAGTGAACTTGTTTTTCTACACTTGCATAGCATGAATTTTGTAGCTTTGTTTTGTGCAAATAGTTTTAAAGATAGACGCCCAGTCTTTTTAATTACCTTATTATAGAGATTTTGATGAGCTTAATTTTTGGCTAATTTCTTGTGAAGTGTATATTTGCAATTTGTTGAGGTCGAAGTTTTTTCGAAATTTGCTGTAGAATATACCGTATATATACGAGGTACCAACACTATTCTATCAGTAATCTTAACATAACTATGGATAAAGTTATTTAATTTCAATGATTGTCGCAGCCCTGTCTGTCAAAGGTAGTGCCACCACCTATGACTATGGTGCCAAAAACAAACTTATTTTAAAATAAGGTGTTGATTTAGGATGTTAAACAAAAACAAAAAAACGCTAATGTTCACTTCATCCCATACCAAAAACAACAACTGAATCATTTCATGATTTTCAGATGGGTTTTTTAGAAAATGATGAGGTTTTTTACAGTGTTATAGGATACTTTGGAGCAAAATCAAAAAGTCATGATACAACAATGGAAAAAAATAGTAAAAGAACCCCCTTCGAGAATAAAGGATATATTATGGAATAAGTGGATTTACTCAAAAAAGTATCATAGGAGCGAGTTTATGCAGTGACCAAAAAAGATATTAAAAGCTGGAAAAATTTTTGTCATTGCTGTTCAAAGAGTGAATCAAAAGACGTGGTATACAGCTTTCTGTCATAATCTCCATCATTAAATGACATTTACAATAGAAGAAGTATTTTAAAGATATTGAAAGCTATTCTTAATATTAAAAAATAATAAATAAGAAAAGAAAAAAATAAAGTCAAATATAGGAATTCGCAGGAAAGATTTGGACATGATTCTCATGGGAAGAAATAATAGGTGAGTCAGAATCCTCTTAATTGTCTTCTAAATTCCAGAAAATGTAGATACAAAATAGAAGGAGGCTCTTCAGGACTACAACTCTGCAGAGCAGTTTCTGCTGCAATGAACAAAAAAAGCGGAAAGTAATCAATTACGTATTTGAAAATTTTCAAAGGATTTTGATATTAGATAGCTCTGAGACAGCTTATTTGGAGTGATTTTTTTAGTCATTAGAGATAAATTTATCTCTTAATTTAAGTTAGGATTTGGAGAAAACTTGGAGACTTTATATCGTTTTCTTGATTTCTGATTGATTGCAATAAATTGTTAGACGAATTAATGGTTATTGTTAGTGATCCAGAAAAATATTAATAAGTTTCACAGCTTATCTAATCGGCTTCAAGAGATTAATAAGATAGGATATCTTTAATCTGTTTTTATTGCTGATGTGTTCTAATTCATTATTTAAGTAAAAAAAACAATGTGAATGTGATATATGGAATTCATGTACATCAAAGTGATAAAATGAGTGGTTTAGTTGAACAAGCACTTTTATTTGGTACGAAAGCACATGCCAATCAACTTGATGATGCTGGAAATGACTATTTTATGTCTCACTGCTGGCAAGTCTATGAAATTGTCAGAATATTATACCCTGATGACTTTGCACTACAGGCAGCGGCTTTATTACATGATACATTAGAGGATACTAATATAACATATGAAGTTCTTCTTAATAAATTCGGTGTTGATGTAGCTGCTTTAGTTCATGAAGTAACTCACGAACGAAGGGCCGACGATAAAGGCTGGTATTTTCCACGTTTACACTCTATACGTGGGATTGTTCTGAAATTTGCAGATCGCACCTCCAATTTATCCAGAATGGAAAGCGTATGGAATGAGGAGAAAATTCAAAAATATCTCAAAAAATCGACTTTTTGGCAATCTGAAGACATCTAGGTTTCATACCAACTAACACTGCAAACTATACTACAGTATCAGTGGGTGTTTCAATCAATATCCGGAAACTAATTCTAAAACGAATCCTATGATTATCTGAAGTGACACTGCTGACATGATCTATGGAACAACAATGAGCAACGTTTTACTAGATGCATCTATTTCGGTAAAGTGAACTTTGGTCCAAACTCCACCATTATAAACTGTATTAAGTGTCTGTAATCATAAATTGCATGCTGATTTTACATCGGAGGATGTTGCAAACTACAGTAATGGATCACAGAATTTAACAATCGTTGTTCTGTCTCTTGTGGAGAAAAGCCTTCAAGTGATTAAGTCTATAAAGGGACTTAGTTGCTTCAGGTGAACTAAGTGATGGATTTTCTTATGACGAATATATATACTGAAGGCTGCAGTGACAAGTTTGGATATTAAAGAAGGAGATCCAAAATTGGGAAAATTGGTTGGCACTTACTACTCAATCTGGGTATTTTATTGCTCAGGTAAATGATCACATCGATGGTGGGTACTTTCGCCAACAAAGAGGTAGATGCTGATTGATTCAGCGAGAGCAATGAAGTTATAAGAAAATAGTATGTATTATTTGAAGGAATTTTTTATCATAAAAATTCAATCGTGAATCCTAAGCTGCTTCTTTTAGTAATTATATATATAGTTTACATATTAATATTCGATATTTAATATGATTTTTATATTCTAATTACAACTTCCTTCAAAAAACTTTAGAACTTTTGTTTTTATCAAAGAAGGTTCTGAACTTGATGTCCGTATGCAGTTCAAACTTTTGAGTGATAAACTTGATCTTATTTATATTAAAGCATCATGTAAAGATAAAGCAGAGAAATGTCCTAATTGCAAGACAAATTATGATAGAGACATTAATGCTACAATTAATATCAAAAAATTCGTTCTCATTGATCTGAATTTAATTATGAGCTGACACCTATGGAATCAGAGGATTAAGTTTTGGGACTTGTTCTCGAGAAAGAAAGGAATTTACCAAGAAGACACGTCGTCTTCAGCTGATTGGTAGTTCACTGCTTTCATTCAAAGATATATCAGAAGATGTTGTTTACATCTTTTTGTTATAATATTTCTCAGTTGATGAAATTGAAAGTGAAAGAAGTATTTTAAGGATAGAGCAGGCTATCTTTCGAATTAAAGATTTTTAGCCTAAAAAAGAAAAAACCAGGTTAAATATAACAAACCTTAAAAAAAGTTTGATCATATTCCAATGAAGAAAGAAATTAGAAATCAATCTGAATCCTATGCGGTATCATATTACGATAAATGTATTGTATCGACAGAATATTTTTTCAAAAAAATTATCGAAACCAAAAATCAGGCCACAGAAATATTCTCATTTAATTTTTGTGAGGAGGTATAATGAGATTGTTTTATCTAAGTTTATTATTTCCTAAACTTATTCTCTTCCGCTGATGCTATGTTGATTTTTACTTTAAGGATTCTAAAAATACACCTTCAACTGTATGCATTTTATTTGGGTACATTTTTTAAAAAATACTCAATCAGGTAATTTGAAAAGTGGAAGGTATTTTTCTTTTAGTGATATGAGGAGCTCTTCGTCTAATTTTACACCATGAAGTGTTTTCACTTTAGAAAGCTGGTCAAGGGATAAATTTTTTGCTTTATGTAAGTTAGACCATCGAAGGTCAGTTTCTTGGAGGTTAGCCTCTTGGAAGTTAGCATCTTGGAGGTTAGCTTCCCGAAGGTTAGATCCTTGAAGGTCAGCTCCTTGAAGACTAGCTCCTTGAAGATTGGATCCTTGAAAGTTAGATCCTTGAAGGTTAGCCCCCCGAAGATCAGATCCGTGGAGATCAGCCTCTTGTAGATCAGCACCTTGAAGGTCAGCACCTCGAAGGTCAGTTTCTTGAAGGTCAGCTCCATAAAGATTAACCATTTGCAGGTTAGCTCCTTGAAGATTAGCTCCTTGAAGGTTAGCTATCTGAATGTTAGATCCCTGAAGGTTAGAATTTTGGAGGTTAGAACCTTGTAGATTAACCAATTGAAGGATAGATCCTTGAAGGTTAGCTCCTTGGAGGTTAGCCCCTCGAAGGTTAGCTCCTCTATCCAAAAGGTGAGCATTTGAAAAATCAGCCCCTTGAAGGTTAGCTCCTATAAGATTAGCTTTCTCGAGGCGAGCTCCTCGAAGGTCAGATTCTTGAAGATTAGCTTCTTGAAGATTAGATTCTTGAAGATTAGCTTCTTGAAGGTTAGCCTCTATGAGGTTAGCCCTTACAAGGTTAGCCCCTTGAAGATTAGCTCCTCGAAGGTTTTTTTTTTCTGTACTATCCATTTGTAATTAATCGATCTTAAACCAAAATAAATATTACTATATTAAGTATTGAATTTTGAGGTTATATCCTTGAATCTTTGATCGAATCTAAAAAATGAGTGTGGTTCCAATTTGTCGGAAAATGTATAGAGGGTTTTGTGCTTATGATTTTAAGAAATATATTTAGAGTATCATATTTTTAAAATAATATAACTTAGGATGAAAATGGATCACAAAATCTGCAAGGATAAATTTGACAATTTCAAAATGACTATATTTTTGAATTTTGCTGAGTTGAATTAACTCAGTTTTCAAAATTCCAGTTTCCTCTTATTTGCATTTATGCTCCCTCTGATGACTAAGAGCAAGATCTATAACTTTTTTAAATGCCCTTCATCTTTATCCCCTAGTCCAATTATCCTAACATGTGATCGGCTTGTCCTAACTTTTTCGTCTTTACGCGTATAAACTATATTTTCCGTGTTCGATATTTGGTCTGGAATGTCCTTATAGTGATGGACAATACTTTTAAATGCATAACTCGTTTGATGTATAACAAGAAATGTATACTAATAATTACATATTAATAAAATTGCCATATTAATAATTCGGGAGTAAATGAAAAATGAAAGTAACTACAGCTAAAATTATCAAAAGATGTCCTTTTTGTGGTGTATCCAATATTAACCGAAGAGTTCGTTTGGGTGGTTATCGATGCTATAAATGTCATAAAATTTTTAATAAGCCTGTTTTAGAGGAAGCATCTTTATTTGATCTTAGCCAATTGCCTGATTTTTGTCATAGTACAGACTGAAGTAATATGTAAGGTTTTACAGGAAATAAATTGCTGGATGGATACCCTTTTTTTCAGAAATTTTGCGTCTGCATAACCTAAAAACTTTCTTTTTAAAGGTATAAATCTATCAATAGCAATTTAATTTTCTACAATTCAGGTAGTTTAAATTTACTCATTTTTTAATCTAATTTTTGTCAAATATATCCTTATTTTGATAGTAATATATAGATATAACTTTACGGTTTTCAGGGAATTTTCCATCCTCGCATACAGCTTTTGGATATTAATCAAAAATAAATTCCTAATTATTAAATTATGCTTCCTGATAGGTGCCTAAAGGAAATTGGACGAAGTCAAGTTGAATTATTATAAATTTGTATCAGAAATTATTTTTATACACCTATATACATATATATATAATTAGATATTTATTATATAAATAGAATAACTAAAAAAAGCGGCACAATAAATTATATGGAAAGAGTGGATGGGAATAAATGAAAAATCAAGATAATTTTTTAATATTTGTAATTTCAGTAGCCTTAGTTTATTTTATAATTATCTGCTCGTCTTATGCATTGGCGTCTAGCGACCAAAGTAATTCACACACTGTCCCATATGCATATATTACGAACCACGAAAGCGACAATGTCTCTGTAATTGACACAATAAACAATACTGTTACAGCCACGGTACCTGTAAGAAGCCATCCTTTTGGAGTTGCAGTCAGTCCGGATGGAAAAAAAGTATATGTAGCAAATAATAGCGATGACAATGTTTCTATAATTGACACAGCCACGAAAAATATTACAGGTACTGTGCCTATAGGAATTGATCCTGCAGGATATTTTCCTTTTGGCGTTGCAGTTAGTCCAGATGGTGAAAGGGTATATGTAACTAATACCTATAAGGGTTGTGTGACAAAAACATGCAAAGGAAGAAAGCACTCCAATAAAGAGGAGAACCACTTTTCTGTTCATGTAATTGACACAGCTACAAATACTGTTACAGATACGGTGCCTGTAGGAAGCTTTCCTAAAGGAATTGCAGTTAGGCCGGATGGGAAAAAAGTATACGTTACAAATAGTTGGAATGACAATGTCTCTGTAATTGACACAGCCATAAACACTGTTACAGCCACTATCCCTGTAGGACGCTTTCCCGAAGGAATTGCAATCAACCCCACTGGAACAAAGGTATATGTGACGAACAGTTTGGATGACAATGTCTCTATAATTAACACGAGTACAAACGATGTTATAGCTACGGTGAATGTAGGAATTAACCCTGTTGGAGTTGCAGTCAACCCGGAGGGAACAAAAGTATATGTAACAAACGTTGGTAATTTCAGTGTTCCAGACAACACCGTATCTATAATTGACACAGCTACAGATAATGTTACAGCCACTGTAAAGGTCGGACAGCAGCCTATAGGGATTTCAGTCAGTCCGGATGGAGAGAGGATATATGTGGCAAATAACGGCGACGACAATGTTTCTGTAATTGACACAGCTACGGACAATGTTACAGCCACAGTGAATGTAGGAAATCAACCACAAGCCATCGGGAAATTGATCGTCTCTCCACCCATTGCTGCACTTTTTGGATCTCCTACTTCAGGAAAAATGCCATTAAAAGTAGTCTTCAAGGATAAGAGCACGAGGGGGTCTAATTCATGGAAATGGAATTTGGGAGATGGGAATACTTCAACAGATAAGAATCCAGTGCATAAATACACTAAAGTTGGGAAGTACACTGTCAGTTTAACGGTAAAAAGTGCAGTCAATTGCAATAACACTAAAACGATGTATAATTATATCACAGTGAAAAGGTAAGTTAATATCTCAAATTGAAATCATGCTATGTACAGGGTTTCAGGTTATTGAAGTGCTTCCGTCTCTCCAAGATGTTTTTCTGGAAAATGGGGATTCTTTGATGATTTGAGAGATCCCTTACTTCAATTTGGTGATTTAATAGATCCTTTACCTCAATTATAGGGCTTAATAGATTTTTTAAATATATTAGATGATTTCGTGGATAATTTAAGTGAATTAGATGATTCAATGAACCCTTTTCCTGAATTAGATAGTTCAATTGATCTTTTGCCTAAATTCGATAATTTAGAAAATCCTTTACTATATCCCGATGGAGAAATATAATCACTACCTGAATCTGAAGGCGGAACAGAATCTTTCATTAGATTGTGGATCAGAACATAATCTTTGCCTGAGTTTAATGACGGCATAAAACCTTTCATAACATCGGAAATCGGAACAGAATTTTTGTCCAAATAAGATGAAGGAACAATGCCCATTAGATAAGAAGTTGGAATATGATAGTTACTTGAACCTACTGATGGAATATAAAGTTCCATGATATGCAATATCGAAACAGAAACGTTTATCAGATCAATAATTTTGATATAACCGCTGCTCGAATTTGACGAAGGAACAAAATATTTGCTTGAATTTGATTGCAAAACAGAATATTTGCCTGAGTATGATGATGGAGCAGAATTGTTTGTGAAATTAGAGTTTCCACTTACCAATCCAGAAGTCAATTGATACTACAACAAAGACCAGTATTGAGACGGTCAACATTTTGTTTATTTCGCCAAACATTTGTTTTACCATTCATGGACTCCTAAATATTTACTTGTCTTAACATATGCCTGGAAGCTCTATTTTGAAAAAAAACTAAGAAGCAAGATATGAATCATATTTTTTAACTAAAAATTAATCTCCGTTTTATTTGATATTGTGTATTTGTGGATTATATAGTAATCATGTTATATCACTAAAATTAACTTTTAATTGTATAATCTAAGTATTAATATCCATCATATATAATTAAAAGAGAAATTTAGATTAGAAATATAGCTATGTGATTTATAAAGTTTAATTGGGTAAAAAATCTTGAAATATTAACTTATTAAATAAAAAAATTTATGGGAAAGGTTGTTTGGCTGATTTCGCTTCTCAAATGCATTAATCCATATCCGGTAAACTATATTAATCATTTTAAATAATGCGATATTTTATGTGTAAATCTATTTTATTTAGCTATTCAGCCTGGGAAAAGTAATGATAATAATCCCTTTAATGAGATTAATTGAGTGAATTTAGATGGGCTTATTTACTATAACTATCGGCTATTTTCCATTTTATTCATTTTTCATCAGTTAGGAATCAAAAGTATCTATCGCTTTAAAATAGATATCATTCAACTAATTTCTGATAAATTTAATCGTTAAGTCTTTTTCAAAATTCATAAATTCTTTCAAGAAAAAAACTATCGAATATATTTTAAATATTTATGAGGTTAAAGACCTCATTCATTCTAGGATCGATGCATAACTTTAAGCGCAAATCCATATCGATTTTACATTTTATAGATAAGTTTTTTGTTATATAAGTAGTTCTTATCTTTGCTTAGATACGGATTATCGGCATTAATTCCCCCAAAGTGGTGATCCCAACAGACCAAATAATCACCATACTTGTTCGATTTTGCATTTACTGAAGCAGAGGCTACAACATAACCTTTCGATCCTAAGTTTACTGGTACAGCAGTTACATATGATGACTTTATAAGTTTATTATTACCATCAGGTCCCAATACATTCAATGTAACATTATAAATCCCAGATTTCCAAAAATTATGATGAGTCTTTATATTTGAACCACTATAGTAGTGGCTCCTATTCCTATATTTTCTTAATCTGGCAATAGCTTAAAAATAATCTAAATTAAATGAACAATAATGGATAAATAAGCAAACAAATTATACATTTGTATACATCTGCAGAATGTCTACAAAAAAATAAATTTCTACCTGTAATTTTGAGTAAATACTTGAAGTATTGAATAAAAATCATATAAAAATATGAAAGTATTTGCCCTTAGCAAAATGAGAACAAAATTAAACTACTATTGAAAACTAAATTATTTTCTGAGTGATGAGGTTTTTGATCTGCATAATGTAATTCCGGTAATCTCGTAAATCCATTTAATATATTTACAAGTGTATAATATTATGCTAAGATAGCTCATCATATTGACTCAGAAACTCCACAAATTTCATAGGATCATAAACTGGATATAAATATATATCACGTATGAAGTCACGTTTTTTATTGATGTGTGGTATAATCTAAATTATAAAACTGATTTTATTAATCAATAATGTTTGTTATTATTTGACATGTATCTCTTTTTGTTAGTTTGCTTTCATTATTTTATGAGTACGTTACATTTATATTGTTTGAACTTGTATTCTATTTTGTCTCATGTGAGATAAAATAGAACATTTTGGGGGTGGTGACAGCCTACCAGTCGTTCTGTAAGGGCACATGATTAAATTTAGGCTGTTACGAAATCATTTCTTTTTGAGGGGTTTTGAACGCGTGGGGGCGCGGAGGTGGGTGGAGTTTTGCTAAACTCCACCTATTCTTTCCTCAGATTATATTTATGGCATATATTAACATTTTTTGAGAAAAGATTTCAAGCTTTCTTATTATAATGGAACTTATCTGCACTCTTTACAAATAAGGAAGTTTTCATAACTTTGGATATTTCCACAGATGCATGAGAGTATTTTTAATATCTTATATTATCACCAAAATTTACCACTATTTGTTCATGAAAAATCCTACTGATTTTGCTCTGAAGAAGGAATACAAACGTCTTCGGCAGTTGGAGACAAAATTCCTGAAATTGAATCCTTAATAGATTGGAAATCTTTTCGTATTATTTCTAAGCCCGTATATTTAACAAAACACCTTCGAAGGCAGATCATAAGCTCTGTAATAATTCGTCTAAAATTCTTGTTTCAATTGTTCATTTGCTTATTAGGAGTATCTCTCAGCAGAGGATAATTAATTCTTTGGACTTAACTTGTTATACAGGTGTATGAGTAGGGTCTCTTTTTTAAAATACAACAATAAATAAAAAATATTTATTTGCATTTAAATCAGTGATTTTTGAGTTCATACCTATAGTTTATCGTTAAATTATCTACTTGTTATAGTTGAACACACAAGATCTGAAGGTATTGACGCATAAAAAGATAGATAAAGTAAATTTAGAATTCATTGTATAACTTGTTTTTAATAACATGATTCAGTCATCAAAAGATTTCTCAATAGACCATAAAAAATTGATTTGTTGGCAGATATTTTTAGCATGAATGGCAGAGAAATTCTATCCTTAACTCCTCCAGATAAGAATATTACTCCGGAAGTAGCAAGGAAAAATAAATTAGACATGAGAAGGCAATTAGTGTTCTAGCAAGGAAAATTACCACAATTTTAGGGCCTTTGATTACAAACTGTAAATAAATAAAGATAAATCAGGAGATATAAAAAGAGAAATTCAGACGAGGAATATTGTTGAGAATAACGTGTAAACATAATTAGTAGAATAATCACAATTACGGGAAAAAAGGATGTAATTAGCACGTGATAAATCAGTTTAGTCACGTACTTTTGTATTAAATTAAATAATTTGTGTTTTAAGTATTTTTAATTTAGTAGTTTAAGGGCTTCTCTGCAAGCAGCTACAGCTGGGGCCCCTGAAGTGATAAAAATAACATCCATAGTTTCCATGATTTCTTCTTTAGTTACCCCGTGATTAAGAGCACTTCTCATCTGAGCTACAACACAGGCTTCACATTGCTTAGATGCCACGACTGCAAAAGCCATTAGTATCTTTGTTTTTGCAGATAGAGCTCCATCAGATAACAACTTTCCATCACAACGTTTGTACTTCCCAAGAAATTCCGGGTCAAGTTCTTCAAGAGTCTCAAGTATATGGGGTTTGAATCCGATTTTATTTTTTATACTCTTTACTATTTCCTCATGTTCTGTCAAATTTAGCCTCCTACCTCTATAAGATAGTATAAATACTGATTGTGTTAAAACATTATTTACGATTTAATTGACTAAGATACAGCTTCGATGAAATTTGAGTATTATTCTATTGATGTGGCTCTAGCTGCTTAATAGACAGTGTGCCAATTTTCCTGTAAAATCACAAATATCAACAGTTATAAGAAAAAATCACGTATCTTAAGGATCTAATCAAATAAGTTATGTAAAGATCTAACTTTTAATTTACAACAAATTTGCGATACTACAACTTAACATTTTCCATACAAAGGCCTTTTCCATAGACCATCCAAACATCTACTGCTTCATTCAATATATTTTCTTCAGAGCAATAGTAATATTTCAGTATTCTTGGCTACCTCAACAAACTTTATTATACAGGCAAGATAGCCAACTCTTTTGATATGCATTAGGTTGGGCTTCAGCTCTATCGAATAGTTTCTTGCTCAGGAAGTGGGTTTCCTTATGGATAATTTGCTCTTTTCAATATCTCCCCTACATGTAATACAAATGCCAAGTTATAAATGTTGTTTCTGATATCTATTTTTCAATGTTATTAAATTATATATTGAATTTTGAGCTGTTTGAGTACAGAAAATGAAGATGTATAGGGTGACTTAAATGAGCTGAAGAGAAAATCAAACAGATTTTTGTTTTATGAGATACCTGCAATTTTGCAAATTCTTTTGTAAAATCTATTTTCGCAACATAATACTTTTTTGTTTATCTGAGCGCATGAAGAGCATTTAATATATTCCACACACATCAAAACATTTACTTTTTAATTATGTGTGGATGTTTGTAGATATCTTGGAACCAGACTGCACTTAGAATTGATCGAAAAATACACAACTAAGAACTGTTGTTATTGTGGAAAATTTCATGATATGCTTTTTAGGAAGCGTGTTATGATTTATGATTGCGGAAACAAAATTGATAGGAATCTAAATGGTTTTATAAATATTATGTTACTTTTCCTATCACAAAAATGCCTTGTGGACGGGCACTCAATAATCTGTTGATAATCTTCGACAATACAGAATTTCCGATGGATCTCCAATGTGATAACAGATGAAGGAAGTACTCGAAAGAGACCCCTTACTAGGATTGTATCAACTCAACCAGGGGTGGTTTACTTAAAGTCCTGCAAATAATTTTATTTCTTTTCGAGAAGAATCATCTCTTCTCCACAACAAGAAAGAGTTCCTCCTCCCATTTTTTCTACGAGAATCTCATTGCCGCAGATCTCACAGCGGTATTTTTCTCCTTTAGCAGATACACCCATGAACAGCTCACCTCCTTTTATTGGATTAATTCACTTAAAGCAATATACAGAGATTTTACTATTTTTTGAATTGCTTTGGCTTTAATCTAAAGAATATTTCAATAAATTTTATACTTCAGCTGATTGTTTATGGAGCTGATATACGTAAATTTTCGATGGACCAATTTTCTTATAATGCTTGGCTAGTAATTATTTTTTCTATGTTCTTATTATTTGGTAATCAGAAGCATCTATTGCGTCGAGATGTATCTCTTCCGACTGATAGTTTGTAGGCTAAATAGTTATAATATAATATTCTAATGAGTATATTTAAGTTTCTTGATAAGTTCAATAGGATTCATTAGGGCTCTGTAGAATACCCCTAGCAGCCAGTTTCAGTACTTTTATAAAATATATCACAAACTTTTGTTATTTTCATTTATCTCATATATTCTATAATTGATGTGTTCTCTTCCTAAGGTCGTGTCTTTTACCTAAGAATAAGCATTAGCAAAAAAGAAGTCGATTTAGTCATGAAGAAGATAAATGAGCTTGAATTCTTGGTTTTATTAGGATTTCGATAAACCCAAAATTTCGCTATAGGCTTATAAATATTATCTAAATGATTCGGAAAAATCAAAGGTTTATCGAAATCAGTTTATTTTTATGACCTGCTGTTAGTGACTTTTTTTGATATTTCTGCATAATATTCTAAAAAAATTTAAATTGTTATTTATATTTTATATGTTGTTTTTATTTTTCCAGCTATTGTTATCATTTACTTGGGTTAAGGCTGGACAATGGGCTGGAAATGGCCTGAAACTGTACCGGCTGGTATCTCACCCAAGTAGGGGAAGCTGGTTGCTGGGGAAGGACAAGATACAACCCAGGATCCTGCGCCATTATAAACATACTGACAAGGGCCAGACCAGTTCCATCCCCAACCAAGGCCGTCACCCCAGCTTCCTCCCCAGCCCCAATTCCCACCACGGTAAAAACCACGATGTGCACTAGCTGATACAGCTGTCAACGATACTACAAAAAGGACTAGCAGCAAAACAGCCAGTACCTTTCTCAATCCGCTAGATAATTCTTTAAACATCTTATTTCACTCCATTCATGTTGTTAAAATTAACACTAAAAGTATATAATATGCATTTTATAATTTATTGTTAATAAAGCTTTTGTGATATCCATGATGGCATTTTCATCAGGTATGTTTTGTAAGTCATCTGTACGGATATCCAAAAACCTTTAATTTAAATATTTTTATTGGTTTTTATAGAAAGTAGAGAACTATCATTGAATTACTGCTAGATTTGATGATATTACCAATCACTAACAAATTTCCTGAATTATCACTTGTAATTTCACATTTTTAAGTGGTGTTCGTTGGTATAAATTGTTGGTAACGTCTTTAGCTACTATAATAACTGTTTCTTTTCTATAACCATAAAGGATCCCGCGCTTATTGCCGCAGGTGTCATGTACATAAAAAAACAAACTGCAAGCAAACTACTTAGTGCCTTTTTCATTTGTTCTAACATGCTTGTATGTCTTTTTTATTTTTGTACTGCAAATCTTCTTCTGTTTTGCGGAGAATCAAAATAAATCATAAACTTTTATCTTCCATTTTCGCTGGTTTTTTAAAATTCTCTAGAGGTATTTTCACCAGTTGGCATTATTTAAATTAATTATCTTAAATAAATATTTACTTATAAAAATATAAAAATAAATAAAATTTTCTTATTAAAAATAAACTTTTTGAGCTTTTAATTTCATAATAAACCTTAAATAATTTGATTCATACTTTTTAAGACTATTATAACGTGATTTTAGTAAGGAAATTTGGTACTGAAATTTCATAAACACACGTATTTATAAAATTAGCACCTTCTCCTAATGTTATGAGAAACCTCAACCAGAAAATCAATAAACTTTTTGATAGTTAAACAATTCAATAGTGTTGGATCAGAGTGAGAGTATCCACAAACATGCCAGATCCTAGATGATGGTTCAAATTTTCCTATCATAGGAATAGTTTTTCCTGCCCTTTCTGATTTATATTCTAATTTTGTTACAAAACCACTCCACTTAGAATAAACTATAGCCTGTAATAAATGGTGATTCATAACTATTCCTTTAACATTCAGAGTTCCAACTGCTATTGCTTGGTTCTCGCTAATAAGTTTTAAAGAGAGTTTGTTTTGGCTTTTAATTCATCTTCAAATGTTTTGTGGTGAACTGCTTCGATTTCTTCAATCTTAGGAAACTTACTATTATTGTTTCCAAAATTCACATTGTAGTGTTGTGATATCGAGAATGACTGAATTAGTAGGATATTTGGGGAGAATCCTGGAAATTCAAGAAAAAAATCATTTTCAATTTTGAACTACTATTCTTCTTAGTGTGCCAAAAATTCTGTGAGATCATAAATATCAAGATGTTATTAAGTAGAAAACCAGACTCAGAAGAACAGATCAAATAAAGTAGTTAGAAACTTGACTTTGAGTGTGCTGTAAATTTATTTTTATAAAATAATTTTCACGCATTAATTTAATAAAAATAGCTAGCAAAAGAATTTATTAAATTTTGCTATGCCTTTTTACTGCTTTTTTTGCATTTATTGGGATGCAATAGGTAGAAACTTGTATCTTTCTATAAGCTTTGGGATAATCTGGCTCCTAAAAGCATAAAAGAGACATCGGAAAAAAATAGCAAATAAATGACTACTGATTTTGTTCATTCATTTAAGTTGCTTTATATCAAGATAAAAACACATGTTTAAGGGTGTGGAGTAGGATTAAATGCTTCATATGGACTTGCTCTCTAAAAAGAAACTCGGTTATCACAAACATCAGCAAGTCTTTTAATTGCTAGAAGTATGAGCTTTCAATAGATTTTATGTTCTATTAGCATGGTCTGTGACTGAATTAAGACTTTGAAGAGTTTGTTTCAACTCAGGGTTCCAAGCTTCAACATTTCTTCTTATATATGCTTCGACTCCATAATAAATATCAAATATGACACTGTTGGTCTGTACCCTTTCTAATTGATATGCATACATGTTGTTCTTCAATGGTCACTAATGGAAACCGTATGTCATAAATAAAAGTTGCTGTCATGATATGACTTGTAGTTTTTGCAGTTGGAGTGCTCTTAGTAAGTACATAGTTTTTGCATCAAAAACCTATGCATAAGAAAGCTGTCTATATTCAAAGCTTAATCCAGGAAAACAGTAGTCTTAACAATTCAATCTGGATAAAAATACATCAATAACCCGCTTTATCCAGATCCAAGTGATAAATTTAAGTCAACCTGTTTTCTTTAACTGTTAGCTATCATCTATGTTTTTCTAGATTTATAAGGTAGTAATTAAAATATCGATAATATATCGGAATAGTTATCAATTGGCTTATTATTGGAACTTGAACAATTACTAAATTTTTGTAATCCCAGCAGATATTAAAAAGTCTATTCAGTAAAGGTGAGATGAGTTTTTTAAGCCATTGCAGTATCGAGAAAAAAAATGGCACTTTTGTGGGCTTCAGCGAAAATTTGGTTCAAAGCAAGTTTGATGATTTATGGAAAAGGAAAAATCGCCCTGAAAGTTTAAGCGTAAGAAATGAAACTATTTAAATACTGTACTGTTTATTATGTGCGTTTATTCACAGTACTTCTGGGAAAGATAATAATTTATCTGTACCAACATCTGTTTATATAATAATAAGTAATATTATCTTATAGGGCATCTGAGATAAACTCTTTTGTTTCCCCCAATTAATACTACCCCCACTACCCAATCTCAAAAAACAGATGCCCTTTTGCTCTTTTGAACTTTTTCTTCTTAGATTCATAGGGTACATGTAGTTTAATTGAAAACCAGCAGCAGCAAATACTGAACTATCTTAAGATCAATAATTCTGATTAGGCTTCTTGTCTTCAGTATATTATAGCAACTGCGTAACTCTTAGTTCTTTAACGTCTTCAGGAGATGGATAATTATATAATTCGAAGCTAGCTGGAAAAAACTCTAGTCCACCAAAGGCTTTACAGCACCATATTGCGATAAAATATGAGACGAAATATTTGATAAATAACCAGGAAAGACGTTTTTTATATTCCACTATACACATAGGTTTTAAATTAAAACATATGTATATTCTCAACATCAACTTTCCATTACAATAAATGAGTCCTACGTGCTAAACATAACCCACAGGATTATGTTCGTTTGGGTTTGCATAAGCGATGTTTGGGTTCCCGCATAATATGGAGTGGGTTAAATACCACCGGGCCCATAACCACCGTCTTCTCCACCATCACGGCCATAGCCTTCGTCATCCCTTTTATTCGCTGCTATTGCTGTCGAAGATACTACAAAAAGGACTGACAACAAAACTGCAATTCCCTTTTTCATTCTACTAGATGATCGTTTCAACATTTTATTTTTCCAATCCTTTCAACAGTTCATTTAAAAAGCTATCCACTCATTTTTTTGTTTAGTTTGATGCAATTTGATTTCTGTTTTTAGTTTGTATACATATAGCATTATTAGAATTGATAAATCGACAATAATAAGTTATTCATTCATTTAAATAAATAGAATAGGATTATAAGTTCATTTTATCTTTGATTCTTCATCTCTAATTATCCAAAAAAATACTATTTTTAGTACTTATGTAGGTACTCAAAAATTTTGAACGAAAAACAATACGTTAAAAGAAAAAATTGATGTCATGAAAAGCTTTGTAGTTTTTGTAGTTGGAGTAATCTTAGCAAATACATAGTTTTTATAGCAAAAACTATGTGTATATGGAACCAAAAAATTTTGAATTGTAATGTATTGTAATAATAGAATATTTAACTTAGAAATGAGACCCTAGTGTATCAAATGCATACGATTTTACTGCATGTATTTTCAAAATGGGAGTATAAAAACAGTGATCGGGAGTACATAGCTAGTTAGTGTGAGTATATAGAATAGTTAGTTAGAGATTAATTATAGCTATATATAATATTTATTGGGAGTAAATAGATGTCATATCTGGGAGTATAAAATTTGGTATTGGGAGTATAATTTATAAATCCCGGGAATGTGGATACAATTATTGGGATTATAGAAACATTTATTACTTCTCGGGAATACTATTACTCCCATGACAGTCGAAGACAGAAGTGACTATAAAAAAATACAGATATGGGTTCCATTAAAAATATGGGGTAAATTAATATCTATGGGATATTCAAGTCCGACAGAAACTGTATTAAAAGGGCTGCAATTATTGACTACAGAATCCCAAAACACTCCCATGTCACTAAATATTGGAGACTTAAAAGCAAGGGTGGAAGAAAAAGACGCAAGGATAAGGGAATTGCAGGAACAGATGAAAGTAAATTATATCCATCAGCAAAATAGGATAGACGATCTTAAAGCTCAGATTCAAACATTTCATGACCAATTGCAAGTCAAGGATGAACAGTTACATACTAAAGATGAACAAATCAAGGATCAAAATGAGAATATGCATAAACAGGCAGTCCATATTCAAAGTTTAATTCAAGAGAACAGCAGGTTGAACACAAAGTTACTGCCTGAAGAGATTGGGAAAAAGAACTCATGGTGGCGATTTTGGTAATATCAGCTATAATTATACCAAATCATAAAATGAGTAGTGAAGAATTTTCTATTAAAAATATATCAATTTCGGATGATAAATCTTAATCAGCTGATAACTCATGACTTTCTTAAACCCGATCGACCTTCGCTAAAATTTATTTTCCAATTTTATCTGCATCATTGACAATTAACTCGACATTCTAGTTTTTATTCTCTGAAACAACATCTCTCTTCTGATATTCATGTCTGCAGTAATATTCCGGGAAACCTCGCACCAAAATCCACATGCAAACCTGGCAGTTTCCGTCACAGCATCATTCTGGTGCTCAAGAAGTTTTTTAGCCACATCAACATTACACTTTTGGATATGTTGAGAACTGAAAATATTCACTGATGTTGAGTCATCTTCCTTTTTTTCATCCAATCAATAAAAGTTTGAGATGTTATGCCTGCAGATTCGGCTGCAAGAGCATAAATAAGTCCCAACTAGACATTGTCTCCAATTCACTTGGTTATATCTGGAGTTAATTTGCGAGGTCTTGCCATGATAATACCTTTTTTATTTACTATATTTGATATTAGGGAATCTTATACTTAATATTTATTCAGTTTGCTAGTCATGAAAGTGGGATTTATAGTAATCGAATCAAATGTGAACTATTCTCAGACGTTTCGAGACGTTTTTCAGAATGGTGCAGGATTTCCACATGACAATCAACAAAACTTACTATGGGGCTGAAATTAAGTCTTTTTTAGATTAAAACATCGCGTTTTGGAATTTGAATCTATAAATATGTAGGTATTATATTTTTGTATCTTATCAAAATCTGTTAAAGTTTGCTGCTTATGCTGATAAAAGTGAATAAGGCAGCCTGAGAGAGCTATATATACTTATTTCCTTCCGTATCGGTAGATAGCTCACGATATCGTTTCACCTATCTGTACTCAGTTAAAATAAAAAAATAACATTGTGTAACTAAATGTTTGGTCTTTAGATAAGGTCTTATACATAACTATGTCGAAAAAAATAAAGAGTTATATGGAAAAGACACTTTATAGTATTACTAATAAAGTCGATGCAATAACTATTAATTCAATGTATTTAGACAAGAAATAAAACTGGTATAAGTCATTATTTAGAATTACTAGAAGCAGTAAGCCCTAGAATCTCTTTGTATTAAACAAAATATGGGTGATGCGCCATTTTTAGTCATCGATAACAATTAAAATTCAAGAATTAATCTTTCCGTTTTAGATTAAACTATTTAAAAATATTAAAAATTGGATCAAAAAATAAGTATGAAATTCTCAAAGAAATAGTTACGGAGATAGTTATGAAAAAAATTAGTAGTGTAAAAGCCAATGTGAATATAAAAACAAGAATATTAATTTTTACTGGACTTCTTGTTTTGTTTTTAGTTCTCAGTCCAGTAGCATTCGCCGGTCGTGTGGGTCCAGCTTTGAAACTAGTAGAGTTCGCATTTCCTACAAGGTATAATGCTGTAGAACAAAATATCACATACTTCTACATGGTAACTAACTCAGGAGATGTGAGTCTCACAGGAGATATAAATATTACAGATAATGTAACGGGAACAACCACTCAAAGCACCGACGGTCTTGAAGTAGGCAGCATGCTTACGGGAATAAGTATCCACACAATCACACAAGCAGATATTGATACTGGTTCTGTTACTAACTTAGCGAATGCAACAGGTTCATTCAACAACCAACCAGTAGTTTCACCTAATACTACTGCAACAGTTATCTATGAACACCTAACCAATAGTTCTGGACCTACCAATGGTGGTGGATTTGACAATAGCGATTATGGCGGTACTATAGTCCCTGTACCTAAGTATGACAGGCCTATGTATAGCATTGGACCTTATTGGTATGGCAGTGAACCTTCTACAACCTCAGTACCAAATTCGAATGATAGTGACCACAAGGCTAAGGTTTCTTCGTCTAAAAGCTCCAAGGCAAAATTGGGCGGCTCAAAATATAAAGCTTATTTGAAGAACCATGAACAAAAAAACCACACCAAAAAACATAGAGCAGAAAAAAATTACCATCATAACTTAGATAAAAAATAGTTGGATTTTCATTTCCATTAAATGGAAGAAGTGCCAGCAAAGACAGACCTCGGTCCTGGCTTCAATTGATCCAAAAATCATTGGTGAAGCAAAACTTTTCATGGCCATAATATGTGGAATTATGAAAACTGAGTGCACTTTAACTATTAATATTGTGAGAGAGATTTAATTGCAATAGCGAAACGTGTTGTGTCCAGGTTTTTTGCCTGGATATCCAAAATATTCATGATTATATGCCCATAAAACTTTACTACTGATTCTGATACATGAGCATAAGGTAGCCTGACAGCCACAAAATCACTTATTCACTGTCGTATCAGTAGGTAAGCTCAGATATTGTTCTCTTAAATGTTATGGAATTAAAATGATAAAAAAGCATATATGTAAATAGTTATTTCTTTTTTTGTACATAATTTCACATAAAAATCTAAATTAAACATATTGTATATAAATTATAACTGTTAATTAACACAAATTTTACTTAGGTGTGACGCCTGGGCTCAGAGTAGTTAAATCAAAAATGAACAATTCTCAGATTATTTTAGACGTTTTTGCGATATGGTAAATGAATTCAAAAATAGACGGAAAAAGAGAATTTGATGAAATGACTGTAATTAAATAAAAAAGCAGAACTGTAGTAATTATACTGAATTGTTCCACTCTTCAGTTAAATGTCTACAATTTATCCCCATGATCAATTTCTGAATCCATCTGGAAAGCCTAATTTTTACTTCTGTATTACCCTCCTCATCGGTTATAATGCAGCGCAATTCATGAATAAAACCAAGTTGTTGATTAAATTCAGATATTTGCTCTTGTATTATTTTTTTCGCATAACGTGAAATATCTATGATCTCGTTCTTTATCAAAAAATAACGGAGAGCACAAAAAAATGTTTCTCGATCGATGGATCGCATCTTCTGAGTTCAGTTATTACTATCTACTTCATTTTTTGACTTATGCATAAGAAACGATGCTGAAACATTGTACTCTAAAGCGCATGATATTTACTGATTCTCAAAAGGCTTTGGCGACGATCGACTTATCCAAGTCTAAATTAATGATGTTTATGCCAAATTGATAAACAGGATTTTCAAAAATTCTAATTTTTTGCTAAACGTTTGGAACAAGCATATGCCCAATTCATTAAAAAAGAGTGTTATCCAGATCCAGCAGAATATAGTCAAATGTATCTATGATTGGGTATTCATATCTGAAGCAGTGGGTATCCTGCATTATAATTTTGAAATACAGTATCAATAAACTGTTTAAAGAGCTAACCAAAAAATGAAATTAATAAAAATTTTTTACCTGAAAGAAAACTTCCAAGCATTACTGTAATACTTTAGTACATGCTTAAAGTTTACAAGTTGTAATACAACCAAGTACTACCGAAGCAGCCATCACTAAAAATAAGAATGCTGCAGCTAATAAATTTTGGACTCCAATGTTCATTAAAATGTACATCAGGTTAATTTAACGCTTAGTTTAAATATAGATCGTCAATCATTAAATAGCTACTATCTTCAAAGTTAACTGAACTTGGTTCAAGTGCGCAAATTCAAATTTATGAACTTATTTAGTTGGTTATATTCTGTTTGACTGTTAATCAGTTAATTATGTTTCATAAAACCTTACTTATTTACTTTCAAAAATTAATTGAGTTTAGCCATAATCTAATATATAAATCAAAATATTAATTCGAGTTGTTCAATTAAAGTATCAAATTATACTGAAATAACCTTAATAACCCAGATAAAAAGTCCACAGTTAACGAAAAATCATCAAACAATACTCCACATCCAGACATTCCATGGAAACCATCCTGTTATCTATTATGGTCTTTATCATAATCATGCTCCCTAGTAAGAGCTCTTCTATGGTTATCAAGGCCACCACATCATTTACCATACATCTGGTCTAAAATCCTTCTTTTTTGAAACCTAATTCATTTAGCGACGCTAGGATCAATTTTATGGAACCAGCATCTGTTCCATTGCTATCGGATAAGAACCTGGCCTTGAGTCTATCAGTGATCTATTAGTGATCTATTCCTTGATTATATTTACTAAGCTAAGGCATAAAGCATCAACATCCTAATCGGGAAATGATACAACATTTAGTATCGAACTTGTAGACATAAAATTACTTGAAAATTAGAGAATTACCATAAAATTATCCGTCAGAAGTGATGTGTTCGTAAACATAGCACCAAATTGAACTGGAAAAGTACTTGTTTGCTAAAAATTAAATCGGTATGCTTTTTTCTATATTTTTAGTTTGTGGGTTTATTTTGGTGAATAAAATAGTAATGGAGAGTTTAAGTTGAGAATATACATAGGTGTTAATGTAAAATATGTGCATAAATACATACAATAACTTCTGAAATTATTGATTTTATAAAAAATCGTCACACTACCTGTTCATTTCTTGGCTTTTACACCGAAAAGATAAGTTTTGCACCCTTTTCCTTATCTGATAATTTGTAATAATTAAGAAGAAAATGGATTTTACGATAAGCTATAATTTATGAGGACATATATCAAAAATATACTCAATTTAGATATATTTTGATAAATGTATATATATCTGGAATTAAAAAAATTGTTATCTTGTTTATGGAAGGGGAGTCAAATGAAAATTAATTATAATATATTTAGGATAGATCAGTTGAAAATATTTAAAATGATAATTAGTTTAGCCCTATTATCATTCTTTATAGATTGCTATTAGCGCTACTTGTGGGAGTGTTAGATATCCTCCTTAATATCAAATCAAATTTATTTGGGACTCTAGGGGGTAGTTTTAGTCATATAGTATCCGATGACCTCACAGTTTTTGTTCTGATTGACCTTTTCAAAACTTTTGTTGATTATCGTGTACATGAAGAAAGCAGACTTACATATGTAACCAATGTTACAATTTTGATAGTCATGCGTGAAATTGCGGCAGGGTTATATGCCCAAAGATATGATTTTCAATTTATTTTAGGCTTATCGACATTGCTGTTGATTTTAGGTATAGTGAGGGCTCTAGCTATAAAATATCCATCAAAATTACGATTTCACCCCGATCAATTGAGTTGGGGGATGATATATTGGCTCTGTAAAAGAGAAATATTTTGTTCCTTTGAAGTACCAGAGCTACAGTTTCTCAATGATCAAGATCTTAGGAACCTCAAGGATCAGAAATGACAACAACTTTTTCTGATGAAAGTTGCTACTTTCAAATTTTGCATTTGATTTTCACAGGTTTCTTCTCCTTCAAGGAATAAAGCGCAACATTTTGATTTTTAGTTGCTTCCCAGGTTTTAAAAAACTATCTAGTTTTATAATTTTTGGTGAATATATCCTCAAATTTTAGCTGAGATTGAGAAAATGCGCATATTTTGCTTTAAAACCTATGTATTAGTGAGAACAATCGAAACATAATATTTGTCAGTAAAATCATTGACTCGCTTTAATTTCAACAAAGGACCAAATAATAAGTACTACGGAAAACTCAAAAAAAATAGGGCAATATCGATTACCTTAAGAAACGTCTTTATTGCCCTGAAATTAGGTGATCAACCCATTTAAATTAGACATGGGAATTCCAACTATCAGCATGAAGTTAACAACAATAAAATATTGCTTGTGTAATTAGTGAAATATTCAATCGATGCTTTAAAGCTTATTTTGTCCCTAATTGTTTAACTCTTTCTGCTAATAGGCTGAGCAATTCCTGTTTCTATTTAAAGAAAAAAGATACAGAATCAATTAAATTTTACATAACAGTTGGCACACTGGTCTCATCACTAAAATTTACTATGAATTCAACTAGCAATTAACTGAAACCAATCTAAGACCTACAAAATAATAAAAAGGGTTTTATGTTCAATTTGTGCATAGGTATAGAAAGTAAAAACTATGCAGCATTGTTTTTAGATGGGTATGTTCTATCTTGCATTGTAGTTTATTCGAGTTTGTGTTGAAATGCAACTTAAAAGTTTTTTTCCAGAATAGTTGTTTTGCAGGTTAAATTGTTGTTGTTCTAATGATATTATTAAGGTTTTTAAATGTTTGACAACTAAAAGTAAAATGGGCATTAATTTAATTAAAATACAAATATATATATTTAGTGGAAAAGTTTACTTTGTAGAATGAAATATTACTCATTTGTGTTTTTGTAACTATTTTAAGCATTAATATCTAAACAAACATCGTGAGACCGAAAATGAACGAAGCTAAATGTGCTAAAGCAAGTAGAAAGCATACAAACATAACGATTTTAGGAATCGCTTCACTGGTGCTTTTGATGCTAGTGAATATCGCAGTTGCGGTACAATCTTCAAATGCTTGGGTCCAAGAAGGAAGTATTCTAACCAACTCAGGCAAGTACACTGAAGCAATAACAGCCTATGACAAAGCAATTAAAATTAACCCGCAGGATGCGGATGCTTGGAACGGTAAAGGAGTTGTTCTAGATGAATTAGGCAAGTATGATGAAGCAATAAAAGCATATGACAAAGCAATCGAAATTGACCCGCGGTATTTTGAGGCTTGGACCAATAAAGGAGTGGATCTGGTGAATTTAAATAAATACGATGAAGCAAAAGTAGCATATGACAGAGGAATTAAAATTAATCCAGCTTGGGAAGGTAAAAAGAATTGAGCTGAATAGGTTAAATAAATCCTTTTGTATGCTAAATAGTTACTTAATTTTCATTTATTTTTTATCCTCCGTGAAATAAGTATAGCAACTTTTCGGCTTTTTAAATGAAAATATATTTTGATAAAGGATATGTATTCCCTGCACAATCAAGTAAAAATGTCTTATAATTTCGGCTGAAAGAGGAGAAAATACAGAGATTCCAACACAAAAACTGTGCATAATTAAGGGCTTCACATTCAAGTATTGATACAGGAGAGCAGCAGATAAACATTAAGTTGCTTCCTGAAAATCTAAAAATAAAAAAGCCCTAGTGGAAGTTCTGGTAATTAATATTAAATTCTCCCATATTTTTTATGCGCTTGTTAAGCGGTCAGAATATCGAAAATGTATACTTTTTTCTCTTCATCATCAATTTGATAGAAGACTCGATAATCTCCGACGATATGTAACTATTCGAGTTCCTTTTAGTTCTTTTTTGTTTCCGTTACTATCTGAATGGAAATGGATTTGTAAGCTCCTTAATTGCAGATTTTATATGTTCTTTTCGTTCTGCAGGAACTTTAACAAAAAGAGTGGGGTGTACAAAAACTTTACAGGTCATCGATGTTCACAAACTCATTTTTTATCTCTCTTATAAATTTTTCTCCATGTTCTGCTAATTTATTTCTATTGTGTTCGACTATTAGGTCATTAATAACCTTATTATAATCACTCCCATCGTTCCAATTTTCCGCAACTCTTCTCGAGTTTGCTTTGTAATCTGGCTAGTTGTTGTTTCAGACATAATGAGCCTTATAGTAGTTATAGTAGTTATAGCGACTCGGTTAAAAATATCTGCTGGAAGTTATGGCGACAAAAGAACATATATTTGCTATAAATAAGCAATCCTCTGGAGTTTTTCTCATGAGTTGCTTGCAGTGTAGAAAGTTTTAGACTTTATGTATTATCAGATAAATATTAGGCACTAAGCTGCTGAAATTAGGCCAAATATATAGATTTTAAGACAAAACATATGTATTTTTGCCATTTCAGCCCAAATTATTGAATGTTTTTTAGTAAAATTCAGGAAATAATATATATATTTTACCAAAATAGCCGCATTAATTAACTTATTTTCTACAGATACTCTTTTAATTTTAACATTTGTTTCTGTATAGTCTAATGACTATATATGAAACAACTTGATAATCTATTCCAAAATTAATATATTAAATTAATAGTGTTTATACCGCTAGATCTCCTTTGATATCTATTTAAGAAAATTATGTGCATATACCAATTTCCGATGTAAACACAAAATTAAAATGCAGGAAAAACAATAAAAAGACTGGGAGAATGAAAGTTCTAGATTACGTAAATATACACCAATTTCCGATGTAAATTAAAAAGAAACTGATTGCATGAAATTTCAGATTAGGTACATATACCAATTTCCAGTGTAAATAAAAAGACTGGGAAAAATGAAAGTTCTAGATTGCATAAATATATATCAATTTCCGATGTAAATTAAAAATAAAATGACAGAAAAAAAATTTAATTTTAGATACTTTTTAAATACTTTAACCATATATTATATATTCTATTAAGTTTATAACTATACAACATGGTATTTTGTAACTATACTTATTGTATAGCTTCGTAAAGATCATTTTTTCTTCTGAAGGAGTTAAACTCAAAAATAAGGTTACATCGGAAATGAGTGTATATATATTCTCTCTTATGTGTAAAAATATTTTTAAAGCTAATGAGAGTCCCTTCTTTGTAAGTCTTCAAATCTAGAATCTTGTAGAATCACCTGCTTGATTATGTGAGTATCAGTAATAGGTTTCACGAAATTAACTACTCCCCTTTTTCTTCCTCTAGAAATCTTGTTAACTGAAAGTATGCCTATTGAAGCTAGTTCACTGATGTAATCTCCCACTCTTCTAAGTGTTACAGTATCCAATGAAATTATATCGGCTATTTTTAGGTATGAATTATAAATTTCAGTTGTCTCTATTTTACTTCCTGTCATATCGTGTCGGTATGTGAAGGCAAAAAGAACTGCTTTAGTCTGTGTTGGGAGCTTCCGGATAATCTCTACTTGTCTGTTAATTTCTACTTTTCCTTTTGCAATTTTTACGTCTTCTTCACATATTTTTAAACTCCCTCTGAGTTCTGCATTTTCTCCGGCGAGCCTTAAAAGATCCATCGCTTTTCTTGCATCTCCATTCTCCTGAGCACCAAAAGCAGCACATAGCGGGATCACAACTTCTTCACATACTTCATTTTCAAAAGCCAAATTAGCTCGTGCTCTTAAGATGTCTATGAGCTCATCTGCATTATATGGCGGGATAAACAATTCATTTTGCCCGATGATGCTTTTTGTTCTTCCGTCCAAGTTGTCATAAAAGATTGTATCATTTGTAATTCCTATGATGCAGATATTGTTTTCCGTGAATCCACATTCCTTGATTCTAGATAGTTGGTTAATGATATCTGGATGACCGAGCTTATCAATTTCGTCAAAAATGAGTATTATCGGCTTTGAAGTAAGATTCACAAGTTCACAAAAATATTCAAAATTTCTTGATATGGAAGTACCCACCATCTTATTTATCAGACCAGGAATTGAATTAACAATTTCTTGGTTAATATATCTTAATAGAGGACTTGAAGCACTGTAAGATTCACAAAAGATGTAAATCACTAGAACTTTGTGTCCTTCAATCTCCGCAGCAAAAGCTATTTCCGATGTAATTAACTTTGTAAGCATGGTTTTACCTGTTCCGTATGTTCCATAGACAAAAATATTATCAGGAACGTTTCCATGCATAATGTCTTTAAGGCAATTTGTGTAAATATCAATAATATGATCCCTATGTAGAACCTCATCTAATGAGTTTGGATGATGTCCTTTTTTCAAATAGTCTTTATCTTTAAAAAGAATCTGCTTGGAATATAGCTTAGAAAGTTTGTTTGAAATTACCAATTTATCACCGGAAATGAAACATTCTATTCTGATTTCCGATGAATCTATTTAACGTTTCCTATTTTTACATTACATTGGAAATAAGTATGTATGGAGATTATTATTAATAGATTTCTCGAACTTTTAGTTCTGGTGCTTTATACTTACTAAAATCTGATGACTTCTAAAAAATATAAAAATTTTTTGAAATATATCTTCTATCTCGTTTTGAATACAAAGAAGCTCAGGCAGAAAAAGTTCATGATATTGTAAAAACTGAGATGGAAAAAGGAGGCTTCTGTTCATAACAGATTTTCTATGTATCTCTGAAGTAAAAATAAAGGATATTCTCTGCGCACGCTTCGCACATGTTTAAATTTCTATTTTTATTATTTTTTAGGTTTAAACTATTAAATTTACAATTATGTTCTAATTTATTTCAAAATAATTATAATAAAAACAGTTTCTAAACGAAAATAATCAAGTAGAATTTCGAAAACTAAATTTAAAAATATAATTATACTACTTTTTAAATTTAATTGAAACACAAATTGTTTGGAGAGCTACTTGAAGAATTAGTCGATCTTCAAATGTGAAGGATTCAGATATATTCTGTAATACCCTGTCCAACTGGAGTGCTTTTTCTGATACATTCTTCTCAATAATTTATTATATTCTCAATTGCAGTTTTCAATATAGAATGATCTATTGCACCTATCTGTTCCCATACAGGTTTTCCGTGAAAGAAAGCCTTGAAAGTCGGAGTGCTCTGGAATCCGTACCTTTCAGAAGGTCACAGGTTTGTTATAACATTCACGCGGGAAAAAATTGCCTGGTTATTGAATTACTGCGCATATTTCATAAAATATGATTACACGGCCCTATAAAAAGGACATTATGGGCTGTAAATAATTATTGTAACTGGCTTTGAAGACTCTTCTATCAGCTGTTTACCAAGAATAATCTAATTTTCAGATAAATTCTTACAGATTTATTTTCGTTTTCAGGGCTATTTCAGCGTTTTCCTTTACCAAACTACCATCCAAAAAGCGATATGTTGCAAGCTCACCTGTGGAGAAGCTGATTCCCCTGAGATCCTTGTCAGATATGTTTTCTATGTACTTGACTAGAGCTCTCATACTTCCCCGATGGGCACAGATTATCACATTTTTCTCCTCTTTTATTGCAGGCAGAACTTTTTGCACGAAATAGGGCACAGCCCGCTCATAGACAGCTTTGAGACTTTCCCCTTTAGGCGGGCCTGGTTCAAAATCCCAGCGCCAGGAAGCAAGCTTTTCGGATCAATATTTTTCTGCTATTTTTTGTTTTTTCCTGCCTTGGAGCTTACCATAGTAACGTTCGTTTAAAGCAGCTGTAGAGTATACTGGAATAAGACTTTTATCGAGTTTTTTGGGACAGGAGTACCATTCGATCTTTCCTATCCTGCTTTCATCATTTGTTTTTTCATGGAAAAGAATTCCTGTTTTTTTCTGCCCGGACAATATGACGAAAAGAGTTTCCTGTGCCCTAACAAGGTTTGAGACAAAAGCAAGATCTAGTTAGATATTCTTGAGTTTAACTGCACAATCAAGAGCTTCTTCAATTCCTTCCCTGCTGAGAGGAATGTCCATCCATCCAGCAAGCTTTTCATCAGGCTTAAAACATGGCGCTCCATGCCTAATAAGTATAAGATATCCCATAGAATTATATCTCATGTAATTATATTAACATAAAGGATGCCAATAAACTAAAATCAGTAAACATCTTGGTTTTGTTTTATTAAGAAATTTTATGTATCTTCGGTTAAGTTAAGAATCATGATTAATTGCCCTATTCCCACAGCAATTATTCAAAATATTCAGTGGTTTGATGTTGGAATATCTATCTATTTTAGTTTTAGTACTATAAATTTGGAACTATTTTTGTTCTCAAATTTAATCTTAATTCACTGGATTTAGGATTTGTAATTAAAATTATGCTTCCTCCTTTGATTTCGCTTAATGAAATATTTTTTTAATACTTGATGGGATTGCCTAGATTTACCATTAATTTCTTCAGCAATCGACTGTAATAGGCAATGTACTAAAAGTTGTGTAAAATATAATTTACTCTATATTCTTTTTCTTTGCAATAAAAAACAGGAATTGCTAAATCTGTTAGCAGAATGAGTTATAGTGTTCGAAAAATAAGCTTTAGAGCATCGTACTGATTATCTCACGGAAAACATAAATAATATTTAATTATTGTTAATTTCATGTTGATAGATGTTCTATACATAAATAATTAATAAGAGTTAGTAACCCAATTTGGGGTAATGATGACATACCTTTAGGTTGTTGTTATCACCTCTTTTTCTTTTTGTCATATTTAATTTTAAATTAATTCATAAATTTGATTTATAAGAAAACATATAGAAGTAATACATGCATCCATACGCTTTTACGAAAATTAGTAAACGAAAGCTGATTTATTTCGAATTAAAATATGATGACCATAAGAATCATAGCCGATTTCCATTAATGTAGCATTTGAAAAAGTATTATTGGAACAAAAATACATTAGGGAATGAGGTCTATTTTGCATCTTCTATCGACAACGTTAGCAAAGAAGCAGCAAAATATTACATACTGAAACAGGGTTGAAGTTGAAGCTTCCCTATCCTGAGCTAAATACTCCGAAATTTTAAATTTTTTAATATAAAGTAATTTAAAGTTTTTATATGAAATCAAAATTTAATATAAAGTAATTTAAAGTTTTTATATGAAATCAAAAGGCTAATAAAGTTTATCCACAACTAAAAAAAGTTTAAGTTGTTCTGGATTTTATAAGTAACTATATGTGTTTTATAATTTATAGTAGACTGTCCGCTGGCAGACTGGTAGATCTGTAATAAAGTAATTTTAACAAACTAGATTGCATAAACCATGAACTACAATTATTCTTATTAAATCTGCCAATGGAAAAAGAATAAAATAAATTAGTAGTTTTAAAACTAGTAACGGAGTGAATTAAATGTTGAAACAATCATCTAGTATGAAAAAGGTACTTGCAGTTTTGCTGGCAGTCCTTTTTGTAGTATCGTTGACAGCTGTAGCAGCGACTGCGCGTGGCGGCGGCCGTGGCGGCGGCTGGGGTGGCTATGGCGGCTGGGGTGGCTATGGCGGCTGGGGCATGATGGGAGCATATCCCTACCTTGGATATGGTCTTGGTGTTGGATACGGCGGTCTTGGATACGGTCTTGGAGCATATCCCTACCTTGGATACGGTCTTGGAGGCTTTGGATACGGTCTTGGCGGCTGGGGCGGCTATGGCGGCTATGGCGGCTATGGCGGCCGGGGCTACGGTGGACACGGACGCGGTCGCTAATCCTGAATACCATATTGTGACGCTCAAGCATCACGATAAATTAATTTATTTTTTTTACTTTTTTAATTTGAGTGAATTTTCAATATGTTGATTTCTTTTTAGGACTGCTACCTGGGTACAGATGGTACTCTCAAAACCAGATGTAGTATAAATTTATCTCCAGAACGCATAAGAATTTATATAGAAGTTAGATGCATTTCTTATCACAAATAGTTAACATGTATTCGATTCTAAAAAACGCTAAATTGAATGAAAAAAGTGAGTCAAAAGTTCATTCAAACACTAGTGAGTTTATCTCAGAACACGAAATAGTTCTAAAGATTCAGGGGTTTTACGCTTCTTCATATAATGAGAGTAGCGATTTTATGAAACAAAAATCAGTTAAATGGATCAATGCTATCAAATTATTACTATTTTGTGCAGTTTTTTCAATAAAGGATGTTTCTGAAGATGTAGAAAGACCTTCTAAAATAATAGACGAAAAAAATATATTTGAAAAGCTTAATCCAAATAAAGTTACAACTAAATGGAATGGTTCATATATATTCAGCAGCCTGGAAGATGCTTTAAAAGAACTTGAAATATTAAGAAAAAAATACGAAACAATAAATCAGATTTTCCGTCCGAAATTTGAAAATCTTTCGGGACCAATTTTACTAGATTATCTAGAAACGGAAAAAGAATTTTTAAAGTCAATTAAAGTTCTTTACACTTACGCATATACTCAGCATAGTAAAGATGTGAATGATCCGTTTTTTATTTCCCTCCTTGAGAACTCTCAAAACCTGAGTACCGAATATGAAAAAGCCAACGCATTTGCAACCGTAAAGTTGACTTCTTTCCGTAAGGAGGAATGGATACATTTTTTTTATGAAGAGCACAGGCTTGAGATATATAGATCATATATTGAAGCTACCTACATGAGGTTTGCAGAGCACAGACCAATAGACGAATGTGAGGCTGTACGTCTTGCTGATATAGAAAATGAGTGCATGAAACTGGAGACTGAGGCACTTTCGGAGATCACTAATAACATCACGATGGCAGGAAATATAACTCTTGAAAACGGAGAGGAATATCCAGTTAATTCACAGTCCTATTACACTTTACTTTCAACAGACCCGAATCGTGAGAATAGAAAAAAATGTTATGATCAGAGATTTTACCACCTGATAAACAAATCAGATTCTATGGCATCTCTCTATTCCACTAAAACCCCGCTCGATGATCTTGTTGCCAGGCAACTGAATTACACGGATTCTTATGAGTCCCGCCTTCATGGCCTCTATCTCACCAAACTTCAGATTGATGATATGAATGCAGTTCTTAAAGCGAGAAAATGTATATTTGAAGACTATAATAGTTTCAGGAGCAAAAAACTCGGGCTTGAAAAACTTAAGCCATATGATCTCCTATTGCAGTTGACAGATCAGCCTGAAAGGAATTATACTTATTTTGATGCTTTGCAGGAGATCCAGAAATCATATTCAAATTTAGATCCACGTTTCAATGAAATCTTTTTAAAGATGGTAACTGGTAGTTTCATAGACGTATATCCTGATCCAGAGCATGGAAAACAACCCGGAGGCTACTGTACGGACTTATGTGCAATTAACTCGCCTGGGTTGGTCTTCATAAACTACAATGGTCTTATCAGTGACCAAAAAGTTATAACCCACGAACTTGGGCATGGAATTAGTTTCTATTTAATGGGTAACTCGGTGGATTTTTTCTACTGCTCCGGTCAGATCTACGAGATGGAAATCCCAGCTACTTTTAACGAAGAACTCTTTGCTGATCATGTAATAGAAAACTCAGATGCTAAAACTGCAGTTATAGTGCTCGCCCAACATATAGATGACTATCATAACTACTTCATCAGACAACCTATGATCACGGAATTTGAATATAGAACACACCAACTGTGCTCTGAAAAAGGCGCAGTGAGTGGAGCGGAACTTAATGCTCTCTGGACAAACTTATCTAAAGAATACAGAAGCGATTCAATTGAATACTATCTTGAGGACTCTGCGGAATGGACCTATGTAATCCACATTTACCTAACAGACAATTACTATGCTTTCAACTATACGATTTCAAAGGCAATAACCCTCGCTCTCTTCAAACAGTACAAGCTGGACCCAAAAAACTTTAATAAAAAATATATTTCTTATCTCTCAGCTGGGTCAACAATGCAGCCTGAAGAAAAACTCAAGAAATACTTCAGGATTGAAATTAACAGGCAGCTTTTTGAAGATGCAATGGATATAGTGCAATTGAGGATTCAGGAATTGAATAAATTAATTCATATTTGAAAACAACAGCAATATCATACTTTTTGCCTGGTTTGATTAAATGCTTAATTTGTTCAACAAACATTAGGTACTTTACCTTCTTTAATTGCTCTACGCAAATTATTTTCATATGATAGTGCAACGAGCTTTCACAGGATAATTTGAACCTATACTTTGAATTGAGTGCATGGATGACATTTAGATAACCATTGATGTTCAAACCTTGGAAAAGAGCTTATGATTCTTCTTCGAGATAATAGCAATTAAAATATTTTTGATCAAAGTTATAATAACGTAGTTAATCGATAAACTGCCGTCAAGAGTAACGTTTATGAATTAAAAAGGATATATAAGAAAAAAATTGATTTAATCATTTTTTTAATGGTGTTTACTAATGTCCAAAAAAACTTTTAACCCAAAATCCCGTAAAGAACACGATCAAATGAACCGCAGTAAGCTGAATAATAAAAACTTAGCATCTAAGGATGAAACGGAACCAGATAAACAGAATAAAACATATTCAAAATTATATGAACAATGTAAAAATTTGATTGGATTTAAAAAGAAAGGTTGAGTGAATCTTATTATTTATGCGGAATATTTACCAGAATTTCTACCATAGCTTTTCAGCTCCTTGTGAATAGATTGCCTTTTGATTAATTTTGGTTCGGCCCCTTATCTTTCCAGTCTCAGCAAATTTCTCCGAAACCTAAATTTAAGGTTTTAAAGTTCATAATAAGTGGTCTCTTTTGCAGTGTATTATGGAGTGTTTTTATCATACTTCCGTAACTCATGCAGTCCAAAGCTTGTATTTACTTTTTTTATCCAACTGACCAAAAGTAAATTATACATACATAGAAGTGCTGAAACATATCCCTTCATGGACTTTGAAATTTTTAATTTTGCTACATTTGTCAATACCTATGGAACTGCTTCAATTGTTGCTGGCAGGTATATAATATCTCTCAACCAATGGTGTAACAAGAAGAATGCTAGATAACAGAGTATCAAAGATTTACAGAAAAATATTTTTGATGAAATTTTTGTGGTATTTAGTTATTATGCCAGCTTTTCCTCTCGTGAACATCTAAATGAGCAGAACGAATATCTGGATGAATAAATCACAGTAGAGAATGTCAGAGACTTTCAGAACTAAACCAGGAGCAGAGCTTTCTACAGAACAAAAGCCTAAATCTCTACAATAAAAAATAGCTGTTTGCCGTTATCGAGGGTATTCTTGCGGCACTAAGGGAAGCACCGCTAACTATACCCTTTATAATTATAGCAAAAATACAATCAGATAATTATTGTAGCTGCTCTGTCATCCTTTTCTTCATCGAAGTCGGTAACAAGTGCTTCAGTTGTAAGTAACATTCCTGCAATTGAAGCAGCATTCTGAAGAGCACTTCTGACTACTTTTGTCGGGTCGATTACACCTGCTTCGAAAAGATCTTCAAATACATCTTTCTTTGCATTGTACCCAAATAGCTCGTTGGATTTAGCCCTGATAGTTGCCACAACTTCAGCATCTTCTCTACCTGCATTTGTAGCAATCTGACGCATAGGCTCTTCGATAGCCCTCTTAATAATATTTACGCCTACCTGTCTGTCATCTTCAAGTTTCAGAGAATCTAGAGTAGCAGCTGCACAGAAAAGGCTTACTCCACCCCCGGTAACGACTCCTTCTTCAACTGCAGCTTTTGTGGCATTTAGGGCATCATCAATCCTCATTCTCTTCTCTTTTAGCTCAGTTTCAGTTGCAGCTCCAACTTTGATTACTGCTACACCGCCTTTCAATTTTGCCTGACGCTTTTTAAGTTCTGTCTTCCTGTAATCAGAGTCTTCAATGTTAATCTGGGCTTCGATGATCCTGACCCTTTCATTGATTTTTGCTTTATCGCCCCTGCCTTCCACAATAATGGTTT
>Ga0224559_1000035_pt1 | contig 69951 bp, 73 predicted proteins | sample 714S33034metaG_FD_180676 | JGI IMG/M metagenome (GOLD analysis project Ga0224559, IMG submission 180676) | Peat soil microbial communities from Stordalen Mire, Sweden - 717 S3 30-34 | ecosystem: Environmental > Terrestrial > Soil > Wetlands > Peat | place: Sweden: Norrbotten County, Stordalen... | reverse complement strand
CACCTTTCAGCCGCCCCAAATATAATGGGAAGAACTTCGTTTTCCACAATTGAGAGTGATGGATCAATGTCCGATATCTGTTTTGTAATGTTTTCACTGAAAACAGATGGATATAAACGTGCATATGATATGAAAGGTGTTAAAAACATGATAATAGCATCATTACGTCCACCCGATTTCATTCCTTCCATAACCTTTTTTACACATGGTGGAAATGCTTTAGGATTTAATGCCGAAGCCTTAACACTTCCGCTGTAACTTCCTCCTATTCCATAGCTACGTACAGAAGCTGCAAGAACGTCAGATATTTTATCGGCAAGTTCCAGTAGAATGGGATTGGGTTCTATTTCCCTATCTGATTTTTCACCTACCTTTAAAATATAATTCTCAGTATTTTGCATGACCATTTTGATCATGACTAATTCTTTGATACGATCACCAATGAGGGCTTCATACATTTTTTCTGGTTTTCTACCATGTATTTTATGACTGAATCTCTCTAGGAAGTCATCCTTATCAAGTATTATTTCCCCTTGATCAAGTATCAAATCTTGAAGGTTTAACTTCTTGGTGCTTATCAAATCTTCAAAGAAGGTCCATTTAATGTGTGTTGAACTTATTAGACTATTAAGAATGTTTGTTACAACTTCCTCCCTCACATTTTTTGAAAGTTTTTCAAGACGATATTCAATGAGTTTACCTTGAGATTCAACCATTACCCTACTTTCCCGGGAATTTGGTCCGTATTTAACTCCTACGGCTTGACATAAAAGATAAAATGCAATAACATCAAATTTTAGGATTTTTGTATTGAATAAAAAATCGTATTGATTGTTATCAAAGTTTCGGTCATTTTTTTTCTTAACAAACCATTCAATCCTTTTAATTGCCAGATCAACATAGTTGCGGGGAATAAAAGAATCATCAGATATTTCCTGTGATCTACTACCTGTAACAATCTGCATCAAATCATCATTATCTGATAATACCCTTCCAAAATCTCCAAGCTCTCGAACTATAATCTCTCCTTCATCAGAGAGTGGATTTATAAATGCTACTGAAACCATAATATTCTTATGCACCTCAAAGATAAAGTAGATTATGAGAGCATGGGATAAATAATATCAACTAAAAATATTCATATTAAAGGCGGAAGTAGGATTTTATGATCTATACGACTTTAAAACCTATAAATTGTACATTAATCAAAATAAATTAAGAATTAAGCGTTTATTTTTTTAGATAGTTCATTTTAACATTCACAATCATGTTTTTAAGTGTTCCGATCATTATAGATTTATTGATCTCATTAGATTCTCCAGAATCTTTTAGACCGTTAAATTTCATGACTATCTCTTCACAATCATGTATAAATTCTTTAACATGTATGTTTTCTCCATTTAACAGTTTATTATATTTTATATTTAATGTATCACATTTACCAATACAGTAAATATATTCATCAATATGTGAATCTGTTCTTAATAATATCGATTCCTTTGATTTACGTGCAATAAAACCGCCAATTCCACCAGGTACCATACTAACAGCTAAAACAATAATAAGGCCTATTATTAATTTCATAACAATATTGTACTCCATAAAATCCTTATAATCTATAATTAGGATAAATAATGCAAATATTATACCTGTTATTACTCCAAAAAGAGCTTTATTATCTCGAGAAAAGATTGTTGCAATAAATCCACCTATAAATATGGAAAATGCAAGTAATATGCCTATAATTATAAAATTAACCGCAGTTATATCCTGAATAGATGTGAGTAACAAATAATTAACTGTGAAAGTTATCATAATCCCCTGCATAATGGCAAGAAGAGGATGTAACATTAGTCTAACTTTTCCTTTAGCATAAAGAAAGATTAAGATAATTATATATCCCAAATATACGACTGAGAAAATATTTCCAAATATATTCATTCTATTTTCTCCTAAAATATTAATACGTTCAAACAACAATTTTTAAGAAATTTCTGATCTGGATTTGATTTCTCTATTATCCCTAACATGTTCAATTATTGGTTATCATATTATTTTGATCCTTTAACATTTCCTCTTCTAATTGGGGTTCTAGTAGATCACACACATGATTTACATCAATATTTATATGGAAAAATCTACATTCTGAGAAAGATTTTGGATCACAACATTTACATTTTAAACAATTATTAGTAGAATCTGTTTCTCGAAAATTAAATTTATTTTCCTCATGATTATGTAATTTTGAACTTGTTCTAGAATAGTATATTAAAAGAAATCCCAGGACAAAAAGGAATATAAAATAGCCATTTCCCATATTTAAAGTTAAAAGTCCAGAATTAATGGTGTTATAAACATCCAATATTCCTAAAACAATAAGTAGTATCCCTAAGATTATAATGATTCTGTTCCAAATATTCTGCATTATATCGCTTCCTTGATGATCTTATATGTTATTAAATGTTGATAATGAATAGGGGTGTATAATATATAAAATTAGAGGTAATATTCAGATATAATAATATCATTTATAGAACTAATCAAGGTAATTAACTTGTTTTATTGGATATGTTCAATATAAATATCATAGAATTATTGATAAGTAAATATTATTTTGTAATATAATTTCAAAAAAATAAAAACTTATTCAGTTATCTAAAATATAGTAAAGAAAATTTATACAGAGTTAAGCAGTGTATTTGATTCAAATATTAAATTCTTAAATTCTTTTTATTCTCCTATAACCATTTTTTAGCACTGGATTGTATTGTATCTAACATATAACTCTTGTTTCTTTGGGTGATGCCTATATAATGCTCAAACAATTGATACAATGTTCGGTTTTTTAATATGGGTGAAAATTCCCGTCCGTTGGGGATTCCAACATTCACACTGGACTTTGGGTATAGAAAAGCCAGATGAATGGATAGAAGCTTACGATCCCTTTACTCTCAAAGGTCTTGAAGATAATTTTAAAAATCCAATGCTGTTTCGAACTATTAAAATTTATAATTTCTCTTAATTGTGATCGTGCTGTTCACTTGTTCACTAAAGAAGAAGGAACATCAGGTCACTGTCAGATGTGGGTTTAAGCAATGCAAATGCAACAATATTCCAATGGCTTAATCAAACTTTATACGGTAAAGATTCAAAATTTAAGCAAGACAGTGCTTCTAAAAGATGCATTTATAGAAATTTTCGAGAAATAGGAGGGAGAAACATCTAGAAAAGAGCTCGAGAATTATTAGATATTGGCAATTACATATAAATGAAGCAAAAAAATGTAGAATGATTAAATTCAATTCTACATTTTTAAAAGTTAACACGGTTAATTAATATGTTGCATCATTTGTTTCAAAAAAAAGTTAATAATTCTATTTAATTAAAATTCAACTTTTATATCTTTAAATTTCTTATTCCTTTTAAATCGTTGATTTAAATATTCTTTCATCATTTTATAATCGTCTGATGAAGGGCTTGGGCCAGTATAATACCATGAATGTTTTTTTAGATTTGGATTGTAAACCGTGGAGATTTTATCATCTCATATTTTTTTTTACATAAATTATATTATATATTTATAGTTTTTTTATTGGGTTTAAACTATCTTGTTTCCATTAATTTATCCAACTGGTTAGCAATATGGGTCATTGCTTCATGATCAGCATCTGCCTTAACTTCACGTGCTTCATCAGCTTTCTTCTGTGTATGTTGTAATGCAAATAATGCCCATAACTGTATCCAATTACTTGATAATATTATTACTATAGCTTTAATATAATCTGGAGCGGGGATAGCTAATAATGGTATAATTATTGCCATATCAAAAAATATTATTGAACCTAAAACATGATTCGCAATCCATTCAAGAAGATTATCGTTCAAAATTACTAACTTATTTCTTTCATTTCTACATTGTTTGAGTATTGAATAAGGATGTTTAACATGTGGATTTTCTTTCATAAATTGATCACTCCAATAATATTTGATTATTATCCTATGTAATTCAAAGAAAATTAAGTTTATGATAGACCATTTATTATATTTAATTATATGCAAAAACTTAAAAATATCATTTGAATTAAAGATATTATTAATGATAATAAAATTATTTATATATTTTTTATGTCACAATTTTGTAATTTAGAGATAGTTTAAAGCAAGAGTGTATGTGAATTATTTATAGAAATTAAGGTTTTTAGGGACCATATAATAGTTATCTAATCCGTTTTTTAATTCTCTAAAATTTAATAGACGTTCTAATAAAGTTATAAATTCTTCTATGTATCTATACAAATTTTTATCGTATATCTTTATTTCTGAAGAAAAATAACTCGTGTCAGCATTATTCATTCTAAAATTCTCTCAATTCATTAAATTTCCATTTATATCACTAACTTTAAAGTAAAGTACTGTTAATAAACCCAATAAATTATTTTTAAATATAAGTATCGGGTGTGTTGAATTTTAATAAATCCCAAACTTCGGTTCTTAATGGTTTAATTTGGATCTAAATGTTGCTCTTTGTGTATCTTTTAAGTAGTGGAAAATTAAAGCCGAGTTTGTTTTCAAAGATATGAGATTTATACATATTATCTAGTCCTAGGTTTAAATAAAAAGATCTCTCTTTCTTCTTTAAATTATTACCATCCCAAATGATTACAAAAAGTATGGTTAAAATGGGTGTGAATATGACACCCCAAGTAGTAATAGGATATTTATCATAACTCAAAATAATAATAAAAATTATCATTACAATTATAGTTACAATTGCATAGTTTATAGGCGAAGAATTTATATATTTACCTATTCCTCTATTCAAAATATATAACCCCTTTATAAAAATAAATTATATAAATTTTTAAATCAGTATTAAATTTAATCAGATTTTGTTCACAGGATTTACTCTATTTTATATATATATATTAAAAAACATTTAGATTTTCTGTAATTCATTTATATAAAAAATTTAGAACATTAGGAGTTAGTTTTCCTATATTTTTATAAAAATATTTTTTTACTTTTAGGAACAACTTACATATTATGATATTAACTATTTTAATAGGGAATATTATAAACTATTTAATGAATATATCTCATATATTAGAAGATATAATTCTTAGACTATGATTCTTATTTAAATTTTAACTTTAAAGATTGATAACATTCTATATCCATCTTTTAATTCATTTATGTTTTTAATATAAGGAGGAATAAGATTGAGTAAGGTATTTATCACATCTGCACTTCCATATGCTAATGGTCCGTGTCATCTTGGGCATCTAAGATCTACTTACATACCTGCAGATATATATGCAAGGTACAACCGAATGAAAGGAAACGATGTACTATTTGTATGTGCATCAGATGAACATGGAACACCAATCGCAGTTCGAGCAGAGCAAGAAGGAAAACCCGCTAAAGAAGTGGCAGGCAGATACTATGAGATGATCAAAAATGATCTTGATTCATGCAGCATATCATTTGACAACTTCTCAAGAACAACCGATCCAAAACATTACGAAATATCACAGAACTTCTTTTTAAAACTCTATGAAAAGGGTTTCATATATGAGAAGATTATAAAACAACCCTACTGTGAAGAATGCTCAAGATTTCTACCAGACAGATATGTTGAAGGAATATGTCCCCACTGTAATGGTGAAGGAGCAAGGGGAGATCATTGCGAAACATGCGGAAGACACTTGGAACCAACCCAACTAATAGAACCAACATGTCTCATATGTAAAGGCACTCCAGAAATAAGGGAATCTAAACAGTATTTTTTCAAACTAAGCCATTTTCAAGATGACTTGCAAAAATGGATAGAATCCAATGACCAACTACCGCCAAATGTTAAAAATTATGCATTACAATGGTTAAAGGAAGGATTAAAGGATTGGATACTAACACGGGATATGGAATGGGGAATACCAGTACCTCTTGAAGGTGCTGAGGGTAAAATAATATATGTATGGGGAGAAGCATTCCTAGGATACATATCTTCAGCTGCACAATGGTCTGAAAAAACTGGAAAACCATGGGAAGATTACTGGAATGATGAAGCCATACATTTTATTGGTAAAGATATAATATACCATCACAGCATATTCTGGCCAGCCCTTCTAATGGCCTACGGATGCAAACTGCCGTACACCATAATAGCCGGGGAATATCTTTCACTTGAAGGTAGGAAAATGTCAACCAGTAAAAACTGGGTTATATGGGCATCAGATTTCTTGGAATCATTCGATTCAGACACTCTCAGATATTATCTTATAGCAAATGCCCCGCTTTCAAGAGATACAGATTTTTCATGGGAAGACTTCCAGCGAAGGGTTAATGATGAATTAGCCGATGTACTTGGAAACTTCCTTCACAGAACCTTTACATTTACCACACGTTTCTTTGATGGAAGAATACCAGAACCATCAGAGTTTGATGGATATGATAAAGAATTTGAATCCAGAATAAAAGCATTACCTGCAAAAGTTGGAGATTACATAGAAAAATTCAAGTTTAGAGAGGGTTTAATTGAAATTATAAAACTCGCAAAATATGGTAATAAATATTTTAACGATAAAGAACCCTGGAAAACTGTTAAAACTAATAAAAATGTGGCTGCTAACTGTCTTTATCTGGCTAATCAGCTATCAAAAACAATGGCAATTACACTCATACCCTACATGCCTGTTAAAACACAGGAAATATTGAAAATATTAAATGTAGATAATGATATTAAATGGGATGATGCAGCAGAATTTATTCCAACATGTCATTTAATTGGAGAAGCTAAACCCCTCTTTACCAAGGTAGATGATGATATAATAACCAAGGAAAAGGAAGAACTTTATGAAAATTTAAAGGAAGTAGAAAATATGAAGGATGAAATATCAATAGATGATTTTGCTGCTATGGATCTTAGAGTCGGGAAGATTATAGGTGCTGAGAACGTGAAAAAATCAAAAAACCTCCTAAAGCTCATGGTAGATATTGGTGAAAAAGAAATACAGGTAGTTGCTGGTGTTGCACAGAAGTACTCACCAGAAGAAGTTTTAAATAAAACAGTTATTGTACTGGTAAATTTACCGCCTGCAAAGCTTTTTGGAATCAAATCTGAGGGTATGTTACTGGCAACAGACGATAATATGAGCCTTTTAACTGTTGAAGGTGCTGAGATTGGTGAAAATATAAAATGAATGAATCAGTTTTAATTGGTAATGCAGAGAAATTCCTTGACGGAATAAGACATAACTGGATTAAGGCAGAGGAAATTAATGATTTCCAGAGCTTTATTCATATATATATGTACCTTAAAAATAATCTCGAAGAACTGATAGAGTTAAGGGACACAATGGAAATTAAGGGCTATAAAACACCCTACAGATCCCTCATGAAATACGGACGCACACCTAAATCTGAGATGAAAGTTGAGGACATGTACGATGTTAACAAACATACACAATACTTCCGTATGAATGCTGCCGCTAAAAAAAATATATTAGATCGTGTTAAATCAGCTATTGCATCTCATAAAATTGCATTAGGTCATCTGGAAGAATTTGCTATTCTTAGTTGTGGTGATTGTAAAGGAAAATTCACTGGCCACGAACTATCAAACTTCGTTGATGGAAACTGTAACTGTGGTTCTAGCAATATAGTACTTGAAATAAACAAGCAAGGTGTTTACAGACTTGAAATAATTAAATATCTTCCATTGTCAGGGGAGTATATGGTTAAAATGTCCGAACTTTCTCCAATGGGAAGGGAAGCATTCAGAACCATTGTAAGAATACTTAAACATGAGAAAAGGGGAGTTGTCACCACTCTTTCCCTTGTAATTAAGGTTTTTGAAGATGGAAGATGGGTTAGGAAACGGGTTAATATTGATGCTAAGGATCAGATGAATTATGAAAGGGAAATACGTCAGGAACATGGTTCTAATGCACGTATTGAATTCATGCAGTTCCATAGAAAGAAACCATCAATAATAAATGATAAACATGTACAAACAGCTCTATCAATTGGGTATGTTAAGCTTGCTGAGAACAGGGCCCGTAGAGTTTTTAGTCAAATACTAGATGATATCATCATCAATTTAGATAAACTTCAAATATATGATGAAACAATTCAAAAAGCTAAACAAATGGCTAAAAAGATGGTTGAAGATGTATATGACAGGGAACATATCCAAGACGAACTAATCCACGACATGCTCTCTAAGGAAAACCTGATGAATAAACAGGAAAAGCTTAATTCTAATCTTAAAACTGACATAGAATCCAGGAAACAACTGGAAAGACAGCTCTTTGTTGAAGTTCCAAGGATCATGATACTGTGGGATATAATGAAATGTTATCTTTCAACATCCTACGATAGAAGGAGTAAATACTCAGGACCATTTCCAAACCTTCGTCCAAATCTTGACACCAATCAGATCAAGGCATTTGAAGATTTTGATCAAAATGTTGTTAATATTTTAAGGGATTATATGAAAGAAAACATTGTATATATTTATGATATTAAAAATTTACTCTCAAAGAAATTTGAAATGGAAAATAAAATGAAAGGACTTCATGTTAAAACAAATTCCAATGCTGCCGGTGCTGTGCTTTTAAATACTACTGGTAATATCCCGCTCGATATTGCAGCACATGTTTTTGCTGTTGATCCTAAAGATGTTAAGTTTGAAAGGAATAAATTTGAAACCTTTGGAAAACCTCAGACCAAAAAGGCTAAAAAATTCCTAGAGATGATAAAGGGATAAAAAGTTTTAAGGGGCTGATTTTTTTTGGTTTTAGAAGTGTATGTGAATGAACAGCTATCATCACGTAAAATAATGGAAATACTCGACAGCAACCCAAATCTGGAGAAAATAACATGCCCAGTCAGTATCTATTCAAGGATCTCCAAAAAATATATGGCTGCTCTAACTGAACTTGGAATTGTTATTGAACCAGTTAATCGAAGGGGTAGACCAAAAAAATACAGTCCAAACGATGCAACCAGAATACAATCCCTACTTGATAAGGGAGAAAGCCCAAAGGCAATATCTGTAAAACTTAACCTGCCAATTAAAACAGTTTACTACCTTAAAAATTCAAGCCTTAAACGTGGACGTAAAATTAAATACACCAAAGAAAAGTCAAAAGAAGTAAAGAAATTATATAGTAAAGGTGTTCCAGCTAAAAGAATATCAGAAAATCTTAAAATACCACTAAGAACAGTTTATTTACTCATTAAAAGATAATTGATTAGTATCATAAAAATACCATTATTAAATATTTTTATATATTCTTTTTTTTCTATTATTTTATTATATATAGATATATCATTTGTAAATAAAAAAATTAAAGAGATTTGTTTTAAATACTGTTTACCACCGATTTTAATGTTCTTTTAAGATATGAAGACAGTTTGGACATTCTTTTAAGGTATGATTAGTATTAATTTAATTTCCCGATTATTACGTTGAATTTCCACCTTTTTATCATACTCATGTCCCAATAACTTTCCTTTAATTTCATTGACCATATCTGTTGGTCACATCAGAGATTAATAGCAGATTTATTATTTTCTTTATATCCTATAAATTCTACTATTGTTTTATCACTACTATTATTATAGTAATAAAAATTTAAATAATTATTTCTTGTTTTAATATTTAAATTAAAAGCCCCATTGAGTCGTATTTCATATTAATTTTTAATATTTCTAATAATTCATGAGTTTTTTCTTGGGCAGTTTCTCTCTCTCTAGTTTAGAAAAATAAAATAAATTCTATAAAACCTTGAACATTTTATAATTTATAATAGGAGTCACTAGCTTAAAAATAAGAGGTTATATGGTAAACTTCATCATTTTTAATGAATATATCCCTATTTATATATTTTTAATATTGAAGTTAATTATTGGAAAATTCAAATGAAATTTAATGATCTACTATATTGAATTGTTGATTAATTCTCACTAGTACGATCAAGGAGATTAATAATAAAATTAAAACAATCATTATTTAAGTAGTAAAAATGGAAATTTACAACCAATTATACTTTCTGGGTGAATCAAATCAGACACATATACGCTAAAGTATACTAATATAGACTTCGATGATAATAACTAGAATATTATGTGTAATTCATTGTTGAATAAAAGATTGTTATAGGATAATAGATAAATAATTTAGTTATTTCACTTTTAAATGGAGTAATTTTCCAAATTTATATGGGATATGATCTGGATAATTATACATGACAGTTAAAATTTATAATTTAAGGTGGGAAAAAATGAAATTTGTAGATATTATCCAAAAAAGATATAGTGTACGTAGTTACGAATCTAAACCTGTTGAAGAAGAGAAATTGAATAAAGTGCTTCAAGCCGCACGTTTAGCTCCAACAGCACATAATTTTCAGCCATTTAAGTTAATAGTAATAAAGACTTGTGGTAACGAAGAAAATTTAAAGCGTATATATGGTAGAAAATTTTTTGTTGAAGCTCCAATCGTTATCTGTGCGTGTACATTAGAAGATGATGGATGGACACGTGATGATGGTAAAAATTATGCTGAAGTAGATACAACCATTGCTATGGATCATCTGATTTTAGCAGCCACTGAATTGGGATTGGGGACTTGTTGGATAGGAAAATTCGACCTTGAATCTGCAAGAGAAATTTTAAATGTACCTGAAAATGTTTTGCCTTTAGTATTTACTCCTTTAGGTTATCCAAATGATACACCCAAGACTAAACAACGAAAGAGTATAGAAGATATTGTTCTCTATGAAAAATGGTAAAAACTATTTATAATAAGTAATATCTAAAATCATCATATCTTCTTTTCATTTTTTATAATAATCAAAATTATATAGTTCATTACTCTTCATATATTGAATTCATGAGTTCCATTGCTATGTTTTCTCCTGAAACATCCTTCAAATCCCTTAATATCTTGATTGATGTTCTGAAGTTTGAGGATACTTTTTCCATTTCTCCATTAATATAATCTGCTGTTCCAATTAACAGTCTTGAAACAGCTTCTCCCTTTTTATCATCTATTTCTTGGAAATTTTCAAGTGAAGCATTAAAATATTTAAGTGCATCGTTGGTTTTAAATTTTTCTAATGAAACATAACCTATTATAAGCAATAATGTAGACTTTGCTGTGTCGTCTCCTATCCCATCGGACATTTCATATGCACTTTCCAGTTGTTCCATAGGATCTTCTGATTTGGCATATACTAAATATGTATCTGCTCCCCTGAGCATACCAATAACTTCTTCTATTTTTTTGCTTATTTTAGTATAATCTGATGGGGGAAATTCTGGTGTTGGGTCCTCTTTTGTGATGTTTGAAGATACACCATAGTTATTTATAGTTTGAGGACCAGCAACTGATTCGAGACTTTCTAAATTGTTGATCTTTTCCTTTATTTCGTCCTTATAATCAGATTTAATTTTAAAATAAAATTTATATGCTTTATTATAATATTCTATAGCAGAACTATTATTTTTCTTATAACGATTAACATCTCCCATTAAATCATATACCAGTCCTTGTTTACCCATATCATCGAGTTCAGCATATATTTTAATTGCTTTTTTTAGAGTATTGATTGATTCCAGAATATTTTCATTTTCAAAATGTATGGTTGCAATATTTATCAATATTTCAGCTTCAGCATCTTTATATTCCTTTAGCATTTTCTGATAATCTTCCATATTATATTCTCTAGTCTCATTGGATTCTTTATCTGAGTTTCCACCAGATAACATATCAAAAACACCTGTTATAAGAAGGGTTTCTTTCATATTTTTTTCCTCTCCAAAAAACAAATTTATTTTATGGCTTTTTATCAAAAGAATAACGTCTATCTAAATGTATGATTTTTATGGTACAAATATTTTTATTTCAATTATTATTAGATGATAATCATCAATTGACGTTTTAAAAATTATTTTCGTTGACAACTATGCCGTTGTCTGTTATTGTGTAAGCCGATTCAAAATTTTGTACTTCATTAAAATCTGAGTAATCAGATTCGATATTTATATACTTACCATCTAATCTGATGGTGTTGTTAAATAATGATATTAATTCCTTTTCTGTTCTTGGATCTGTGATTCCTTCGGTATAGGCAATTAAACCCGTGCCGCCAGCTTCGGTTATTCTCCTTAAATATGCCTTTAATATTCTTATAACCATCTGATTTGGATTGAATGCAAATAATGTGTTGAGGGAATCTAGTATGGATCTGAAATGATTGGAACTTTTATATACATTTCTAGTTCCTAAACCTACTTTCACCATTAAATCTGCTGGGTTACTTACAGACGAAGATACTATATTGTTTTTACTTTCAAATTTTGCACCGGAAAGATGTGATATTCCATCTATAAAATAAATGGTCTGGTCTTGTATGTAGTTTTGTATTAACCATTGGAAATCCATCATATCCCGTTGGACTTGTTTAATGCCATTATCAGTTGTAACATAAAGGCATGGTTCATGATTTGATAGTCCGCTATAGGAGAATTGGTTACAAAATATGGATTTACCTGTTTTTGGAGGGCCATATATTAATGTTGTTGATTTCTCTGGAATTCCACCTTCAGCAAGTTCAGATACTGTTAGTTGGTCAAATCCGGGGATTCCTGATTGAATGTTGATCATACGATTGAACCTCTTCATTTATTTGATAATAGTCGTTATAATGTAATGCCACTGCCACTCATCTTGTAGGGTGAACTATGTTTTCCTATACCTTTCATGGCTTCAATGTATAAATTTTCTCCATCTAACCTTATAATATTGTCAACCATTGATTTTAGCATTGTTTCTACTATACTATCAGCTGATTCTTGTGTGTACACTATTATTGGTGTTCCGCCTGCTTCATTTACCCTCATTAAATAGGCTTTTAAAACTCTTATTATCAGCATATTTTCGTTGTATGCAAGTAATGTGGTTGCAGAATCTATAATCGATCTGAATCTGTGATTATTTTTAGAGATATAGCTTACCCCTGAACCGACTTTAACCATAATGTCGGTTGGATTGTTGATGTAGGATGGTATATATGATTCAGATTGCGATGGTTTTCCTTTAGATACATTTGATATGGTGTCAATTAAATAAAGAGTGTTAGAATCTAGAAATTTTTCAATTGGCCAATTGAATTCGTCCATATTGGTTTTGAACTGTTTATAACCGTTGTCAGTTGTAATATACAGGCATGGTTCTTCATTTATGAGTCCTTTGTAAGTGAATTGGTTGGTAAATATAGTTTTGCCTGTTTTAGGAGGGCCATATATTAATGTCGCTGTATTCTCTGGAATTCCACCTGTTCCATTATTGGAACTTGTGAGTTCATCAAAACCTGGGATTCCTGACTCTATTCTTGGAATCATCTTTTAATCACCATATAAAATTTTTAGAAGTGTTTCCAAGGCTGTTTCAACACCATTATCTTCAATAACAATTGTAGGAACTATGGGAATAGCATCGTCAAGTTTCATTACATCTCTTATTTTTTCTGGTGATAATGCTCCGGGTAGATCCTGTTTGTTGGCTATAATAATCTTAGGAATAGCTTCAGATTGGGTTTTGTTTATCATTTCCTTTGCCCTTCCGAATGTTTGTGGAGCACTTGAATCTATCATAATAAATGCACCGACAGCTTCTTTTGCAAGGACATCCAGCATGAGGTCGAACCGTTCTTGACCGGGGGTCCCGAATATATCTGCTACAAAACCATCATGATCTACATGGCCAATATCCATTGCAATGGTAGTTGGAAATTTCTCCAGTGCCATCTTATCTACTGAAATTGATTTATTAGAAATTGATTTGACAAAACTTGACTTACCCGCATTGTATGGTCCCGTGACAAGTAGTTTAGGTATATATATCTTTATTCCACCTGGTTGCAGAACAAAAAAGAGTACCATTTTATTATCAGGATGGTTCCACGATGCATTTGTAACCATAAAACCCTGTCCTATAATAACCCTTTCTTCAATACTATTCAAACTAACAACTGCATCTACACTATTTTTAATATTTTGAATTAATTCAAGTTTATAGTCCCATTTGGTAAATATATATACTAAAATGGTATTGTTTGCCATTGCCTTTTTATTCCACTCACCAATTATTCTAATCAGATCATCTTCGTCTAAATAATCAATTAGAGTGGATAAATTGTTTATAATGCCAACACCTTCAGGAATATCTTCAATAGCTTTAATTATAATTTCCTCTGTTTGATTTATTTCATCGATTGAATACTTGCCAATAGTTGGTACGCCTATAAACTTGGAGCTTCCGTCCACAAAAAAAACTTTTTCTTCATTTAGATATTTTTCAAGGTCCCATCCATAATTTTTAAATTCATATATTATGTTGTTGGGCTCTGTTACATTGGTAAAAATAAAACCACTATTCCCATCTTCAATTATTCCATTTAGGATTTGATATCCAAATGCTTCACATTCTACGCCGGGCACGGCACTGAATAATATAGATGATCCCTCTGGTATTCCACCTCCAAGGAAATCATCGAGTTTAGGTATGTGAGTTTTTTTCATGTCACATCTCCATTAAAATTTCATTTACTTGTGATGCCCTTCTCTCCATTTCATAGAATATAAGTCCAATTTGTGCTTCAGGGTCAGTTAAAACAGTTAATATTGCTTTAATACCTGCAGGTATAAGTACTATAGTACCTTTTTCAGTTTTAACAGATATTTGGGATACAATTCCCGTTGTCATCTGTCCCGATGCAGCTTCTGCTGCACCCATTATTGTTGAGCATAATGCTGAAAATATTCTGGCATCCACATCTGGTGGTGTCCTTGAACTTATTAGAAGACCTTCCTTAGATACAATACCACAAGCTTTTATTTGCCCTACTCTTAGCAAACCTGTTAGAACGTCATCTAATTTTTCCTTTTTAGTTTTGGTCATATAATACTCCTGGAAAATCTTTTAAATTTATTCTGTAAGATTTATCTTTTTTTTAATAAGATTATATATAATTTTATAAAATGCAATAATATTTAAAAGTATTTAGAAATATGGTATTAGGTGGCTAATTTATGGAGTAATACTTTAAATATTACTCCTTTTTTCAGACAAATGTGGTTATATTATTTATTATTTATATTTATAGAAATAATTAAAAGTGATGTTATAAAAATATCTATACATTAATTAAAATAGTTATAAAATCCCTAAATAACATTTTATATTTATATTATATTCTGGAGTTGTTTCTTTATACACCTAAATCTAAGATCTGCCATATTTTCTTGTTTTTTTATTGGTGTATTGGGCTGTCTTGTATGGGGTTTGATCATGACTCATTTACCATATCATATGCTACAGATAAAGCACCACATGTAAGTATAGTATTTGCTTTTTTGAGTTTTATTCTAGGGTTAATAATTGGAAATTTAAAATAATGTATTATTTTTGATTATATGATAAATGGGACAAAATCATACCCATACCACATCATATGTTGTTATAAAATAGTTATCTGAAAACGCGGGATTATAATAGGTATTGGTTAAATTTTCTGTATTAAATGATTTACAAATACTCCGGCGAACATAATAATTAATTCTATCCCCAATACATTCTCTGTCGGCAACATTATATACAGACTTAATTGAAGCATATATTTTAAGCTTTATTTTTTTCTTTTTATATATTGGGTCGTAGCCGTCTTTTTCGTATATAACCCGTATAAAATAGATTTTTGAACCTGTTATTAGTCTAGGATGTTTTTTTATATAGTTATCAAATTTTTCATGAGGATATATTGCTAGACCATCCATTGCAGATCCTAATAATACTCCACTACGTGCTGAAGCCATTATTGTGTTTAGTTCGTTGATATCATATACTAGGGTAAGGGATGATAATGACACTAATATACTGAAACCTAATATTAAAATGTATTCTAATACATATTGTCCATGAAAATCCATAACAACTCACTAAATACCAGTTAATCCATCTATATCTTTTTAACGATAATTTCATTATTATTATCTCTAAATTTAGTATTAGAGATATTATAGGTTTTATCAGGTTCTAATAAAATATTAGAATGTTTACCCTCTGTTATTCTAATTGGATTTATGAACTCCGTACCTATGTTATTCCCAAAAAAAATATAAACACCAGAAGAGTTTATTGTTATAGAATATGATTTATTTCTTATTTTTGAGGGCATTTTTAATATATAAGAACAACCCGGACCTCCTGAATATACAGCCTCTATTATTCCCACTATATTTTCTTCTAAAATCTTAGCTTCAACTATTTCTTGTACTGAGTTAACTGTTTCTACTCGGTCGCTTATTATAGCAATTATACTCGTAATTGTTAGCAGAATAATCATAAATGCTACCATGAAATCAACAGTAACCCAACCATTTTTATCCATCTTATCTATATAATATTATTACTAATACCATATATAATAATACCATATTTTAAATTTATCCCAAAAACAGGAATTGAAATATAACAATAATAAATATTTTTAGATATATTTATATACTAAAACTTTTACATTTACTATGTTATAAAACAGAACCGATTAAATAAAAAGATTTATTGTGACTTAAATAGTTTAATACTAATGATTATTGATTATTAAAAGTAATAATGATAAGTTAATCTACATAACGTCTAATCCAATATGAATGGTTAATTTCTGACCATAATGAGTATTTTAAAACATATCATATAAAATTTAAATTAAATATTAATTTGAAGTCATATTGAAAAGGTATTCAATCCAATAATCAATAATCATGCTTTGTTGATATGAAAACGAAATTGTTAGTAACTTATTATTATAAATTAATACACAGTATTCTCGGAGGTGTTTAGTATTAATACAACTGAAAAATTTGAATTAATTGTAATATTCGATAACAATGATAGTAAGGAAGAACTGTTGGGAATCACTGAAATAGAGCAGACACTAGAAAATGTTAATTTAAAACTCTATATCAAAGAATCAGAATGTCCAAATGTGGTTTTTGTTGAATGTGAAACAAATTGTATTGAAGCTGCAAAGCAGATTAAAAAAACTCCGTCTAAAATGATATCCCGTATTGTTCCAATTAACAGCGTATTGAAATCCAATTTTGAAGATATAATAAGCAAAATCCGAGAATTGTGCCTTCAAATATTAGAATCTGGAGACACATTCAATATCATATGTGAAGTGATGAAAAACACAGAATTGACCGAACAACAGATATCTAACGTTGTAAAATCAGAATTGAGAGATATAAACCTAAAATTTGACGATGAAAATCCGAAATGGGTAATTTATATCGGAGTTATAGGTGAAAATACAGGTATTAGCATATTAAAATCTAATGTTTTTAATCTACTATTATACCAAGAAAAATAGAATAAAATTTTTTTTTAAAAAAATATGCAAATAAGGTTAAAACCACTCCATTTTTAAAATAAAAAGAGGATTAAAGTAATATATTTTTTTATATTAATTATATCCTAAGATCTCTATTTAATATTATCCTGCAGTTATTAAATGAACATTTGAACCCGTTGCTTTGCATCTTCCACATATACAGTAATCTGCATCACATTTAGTACAAGTCCATTCACCTTCAGATGTATGTTTGGGATTGTAAGTTAAACATGCGTAGGAATGGCAAAGAGGACAGTAATTTAAAAATGTTCCACTTGTTTTGTACCAGCCAGAACAACATGAGTTCCATCCTGTAGCTGTTACAGTACCTGCATTTTTAGATGCACTATTATCATTTATGGTTTTGATCTTCAATCCCTGTGTAGCTATAATTTTTTGAAATTCAGCTATAACTATCTTTTTTGAACCAAAACTAACATAGGCAGGCATTCTATAATTTTTGTTATAGAAGATTTGTGCTCTATTAAGACCATCCTTCATTTGTGCAAGTGTTAATGGAGACACGGTGAACAATGAGGTATATGGGCTGTTGCCGTTTCCTGACAGATCTGTTATGGAATTTGTATGTATCACAATATTATATTTTATACTAGTTTTTAATGGACTAATTGGAGTAATAATCAGAGTATTTCCACTCACTGATTTGTTAATTGGTATACTAGTTGTACCATCCTTGAGTTCGATCCAAAGTGATCTAGCTTTTATTGTCTCACTGAAGGTTAATATAATGGGTTTAGAGTTAGTTATAATAGTATTTGATGCGGGATTTACACCTGTAACTTTAGGTTGTATCTGATCTGTGACCACATTGGCAGCTGATACCATATTTACATTCAGAATAAGTGCTAATCCAAATAACAATAGTACAGATAGTAATAATTTTCGCTTAATTATATCGCCTCCGTGTCTCATTCTTCTAAACAACCCCATATAATCATTTAGAACTATAGACTCAGAATTAAATCACTTCATGATATCTTATAAAGCTTTTGTTTTAAAATCTGTTAAAACTAAATACTAGACCTCCGTATTTAATTTAAGGCTGATTTAAAGTGTTTGATATCGGCCATAAATAGAAGAACTGGATACTATATTTTTTTAAGATAATCAGCCCAATTCAATCCCCAATCCAAAAAATAAACGACCATAAATAGTATCATATACCGATAGTTTACATTGAAATTAAACATAAACAGACATTAATAGATAAAATAAGCAAAAAAAAGATATTTACAAGTAATATGAATTGTAACATCCAAATTATAATGAATAAATTAAAACTATCTAATTTAATACAAAAAATTGCAATTACAAAATATTAAATTTATCTAATTTAAATTAGGCAAAATTTAATTTATTTAATGATCAAATATTTAATATAACTAATAAAATTTAATTTAATATTTATGAATACTTGTATTGGAATAGGATATATAAATTCATTTAAGAAGGTGAATTTAATGTACATATTGTTAGGTTATAGTAGTGGTGTTTACAGATTTAATGAAATGGTGGAGTTTGTTGAAGATGCCGGTGGTATTGTTCTAACAAGAGACGAATTCCATATTAGTCGCGGCTCTTATTTCATGTCCCAAGAGGTACATGTAATCTTAGTAATACCCCAAGAAGTTTTAAAGGATGTTAAAGAATTTGCAAAAGAATTACAAGGTGATATAGAATATTTGGATGTTGAGAATGAACAAAAAATTAATGTTTTGTCAATTATACCGATTTATAATCTTTTAAGTCATGAAAGTTCCTGGATGGATATAGAAACACTGCAGAATATAATTGATTGTCCATGTATAACCGAGGTTTGTATGGAATTCGAAGAAAGTTGTACAGCAGATATGGAAAAAACATTAAATGCTATGAAACGGATGGATATCGTTGAAACAAGAGATTCATCAGGGATAATTCAATATAAACTTAAAGTTTGAAGAAATTTTTTTTGATAAATACTCTGCTTATGAAACTTAATATGCTTTAATCGAATGTATTGAATATCATGATAAGATGTTAGTCATTAAATGTTTTTATAATATCTTTGGATATGTAATATAGAAATGTATAACCTACTGTAAAATCTAATCTAGTAAAAGTAGAGATGTACTTGATAATTTTTTGAAGGTGTTGTTTAATTTGGTTAATTATAACTCGATTATTTTAATGGGTTTTGCAGTAGTAATATTGGGTATTTTATAATCTTTATGGGTACTGCATTACAATCTTCATCTAATGATTCAAAGACAGAAATTCATACGGGTGAGTCATTTTAATAGGCCCTGTACCCATAATATCTGGAAATGATAGAACATTAATATTATTTGGAGTTATATTTGTAATCATAATAATGATACTGTCCTATTTCCTATTTTACAGGGGATCAATCTGATTAAACATAACGAATAAAAACTTATATACATCCAGATACTAAGTAAAACTGTTAATATTTGTTTTAAGTATTAAATTGATAAAATAACAAATTATCATATACTAATATTCACAGAGAATTACAATAAAAAAAAAGATTTTAATATTTTAGAAAAAGTGATGCTATGAAAATTTCTATCGTTATACCGGCCCTTAATGAAGAGGGAATAGTGGGAAAAACTGTCCGAACAGTGCCATTGGACAAGTTACATGAACATGGATTGGAAACAGAAATTATCGTTGTTGATAATGCCTCCACAGACAATACTGCGAAGGAGGCTGAAGAAGCTGGTGCACGTGTAGTTTTAGGTTCTAAAAGAGGATATGGTAATGCTTATATCAAGGGTTTCAGCGAAGCAACTGGAGATATAGTTGTCATGGGTGATGCAGATGGCACATACCCATTCCAGATAACATATGAGTTTATACAACCTATCCTAAAGGGAGAAGCAGATTTTGTTATGGGATCTAGGCTTAAGGGTGACATTAAGGAAGGTGCAATGCCTGCCCTTCACAAGTATATAGGAAACCCATTTCTTACATGGGTATTGAACCAATTATTTGGTGCAGGAATATCTGATGCACACTGCGGAATGAGAGCCATTAAAAAGGATACGCTTGATGATCTACATCTTAAAAGTGGTGGAATGGAATTTGCATCAGAAATGGTTATTGAGGCCGCTAGGAAGAATGTTAAAATCACAGAAATTCCTATTACATACTACCCTCGTGAAGGTGAATCTAAGTTAAGTTCGTTTGCTGATGGATGGAGACATCTGAGATTTATGATGCTTTACAGACCGACACCTTTCCTGCTTGGACCTGGATTGATTGCATTGGCTGTGGGTGTTATATTAACATTAACAGTTGCAATACAGGGAGATTCAAGGTTACATACACTGATCTTAGGAAGCCTTCTTCTGATAATAGGTTATCAAATGCTTTTAGCATGGATACATTTCGGTGCATTTGGTACAGTGTACGGGTTTTCTAAGAGTTCGGGTATCGTAAAAACAATTATGAGTTACCATTCACTCGGAAGAGAGTTAAGTATTGGACTCATATTTTTAATAGCTGGAATTGTTGGTGGTCTTTATGTCCTTTACAGTTGGAGTGCTGTTGGATTCGGATCTCTCTACGAAGTTCAATATGCAATGCTGGCTTTGATGTTATCAATTTTAGGAATACAAACCATATTCAGTGGAATGTTCCTCAGTCTGATGTTACTAGCAAATGATTATAAATCTGACTAATTAGAGGTAAACTTGATGAAAATCGCCTTTATCTACGATGCGGTATATCCATGGGTTAAGGGTGGGGCTGAAAAAAGAGTATACGAACTAGCCAAAAGACTTGCTCTACGTGGACATGAAGTACACTGGTATTCTATTGGATGGTGGTGGACTGAAAACAACCATAAAGATATTGTAATGGAAGGTATCAAACTTCATGGAGTCTCTGATCCTATAGATTTATACTCTGCTGATAGAAGATCAATTAAAGAAGCTCTTATATTCAGTTTAAAACTTTTAAAACCATTATTTAAAGATAATTATGATGTGGTCGACTGCCAGGGATTTCCTTTCTTCTCTTGTTTCACAGCTAAAATACATTCAGTGCTGGGAAAATCTAGGCTAATAATTACTTTACTAGAGGTATGGGGTGATTTCTGGTATGAATATCTTGGTAAACTGGGCATATTTGGTATAATTATTGAAAGATTGATGCTCAGTTTAACAGATAACTTCGTATCAATTTCCTATAAAACAAAAAAAGATTTAAGACAAATTAAAAAATCTGAAACATCGACAGTGATCCCACCAGGAATTGATTTTAAGGATATACAGAAAGTCAAAGAATCATCCGAATTATCAGATGTAATATTTGCGGGTAGATTAATTAAAGAAAAAAACGTGGATGTACTGATTAATTCCATGGTTACGGTAAAGAAAAAATTTCCATATGTTAAATGTGTTATTATTGGAGAAGGTCCTGAAGAAGAGGAACTCAAACGGTTAGTTAAAGAACTTCAAATAGAAGATAATATCATTTTTAAACGATTTATGGAAAACTATGACGATCTTATAGGATATATGAAATCATCTAGAGTATTTGTACTTCCATCAACAAGAGAAGGCTTTGGAATGGTTGTTATTGAAGCCAATGCATGTGGAATCCCCGTTGTAACGGTCAATCATCATATGAATGCTGCTGCAGATCTGGTAGTTGATGGTGTAAATGGTTTTAAAACACAGTTGGAATCAGAAGAGATGGCAGGTAAAATAATTAAATCAATTGAATCGCACAATGAATTAAGAGATAAATGTATTGAGATGTCCCGTGTATATGATTGGGAAATTATTGTTGATTCCCTTGAAAAGGTTTACAGATCGATTGTTTAATAGATATCATGAATAATGTCCATATTTAATTGTGATTTTATATGATTTATTTGTGGAATGGTATTCATAAAAAAAATTAAATTCTTTTATTATAAAGTTTGGGTCTAATATGATTAAAATTATTTTACCTAGATATTGTAAAATAAATAAGATAATTGTATTATTTAATTTGTTTTGTAACTATTATTTATCAAAATATAATAAAAGAAATTTATCTGCATTTAATAGTATCAACCAACAAATGAAATATATATTTGTTAATATGAATTTTTAATCGTAAATATCATTGAAACTTAAAAAATTAGAGGATTATTTATTATGAAGATCGTTCAAACACCGGTAAGGTTCTATCCATTCACAGGTGGTGTGGAAAATTATGTTTATTACATGTCAAAAGAACTGGTTAAACTAGGCCATGAGGTCAAGGTAATATGCGCCAATGAACCACCATCTAAAAAAGAAGATATTGTTGATGGTATTAAAATTAAAAGACTTGGTTATATTGCTAAAATTGCCAACACTAATATTACGCCAGGATTTCCATTTTCACTGTCCCGTGAAGATTTTGATATCGTACATACCCATATCCCAACTCCATGGTGTGCTGATTGGAGTAACATAATATCTAAAATTAAAGACAAACCATTGGTTGTAACGTATCATAACGATATAATAGGAACAGGAATAGCAAGCCATATAGCTAATTTCTATAATTCTACAGCCCTTAAATCTTTATTAAACAATGCCGATAAAATAATTATAACACAGCCGAATTACATTAAATACAGTCCATATTTAGAAAAATTTGAGGATAAAATAGAAGTCATACCCAACGGTGTTGATGTTGATAAATTTAAACCTCTAAATATTCCAAAACAAAAAAATACATTATTTTTCCTGAGCCTTCTAGATGAATTCCATAGATATAAAGGTCTTGACTACCTTTTAAAAGCATTAATTTTGGTCAAAAAAATTATTCCAAATGTGAAATTAATTGTTGGTGGTGAAGGTTCTCTATTAAAATATTATCGTAAATTGGTTGTTGATTATAACCTTGTGGATAACGTTGAATTTCATGGATTCATTTCCAACGAGAAAATTGTGTCGTATTACAGTAGTTCTAGTATTTTTGTACTTCCATCAATCTCATCAAAACAGGAAGGTTTTGGTATCGTTGTTTTAGAAGCTATGGCTTGTCAAACACCAGTAATCAGTACTGAAATTGTTGGTGTAGCTGATGATGTTAAAAAAAGTGAATCTGGCATGATAGTACCTCCCAAAGATGTTGATATGCTTTCAGAGGCGATTATTAAAATTTTAAAATGTAATAATCCTACGATTATGGGGATTAATGGAAGAAAACTTGTGATTGATAAATATACTTGGTCGGAAATTGCAGAAAACACCGAAAAACTTTATAATAAATTGATATAATATATGAGTTAAGAAAATGTGAAAGTTTTACCTATTTTAACATAGTAACTTAGGAATATCTGAATTATCAAAATTGAAATGATTATTTTCACAAAGTTTTATTCATCAATTTACATGTTCATCCTTTATATAAATTAATGGCCCAATAATATTCATACAAAATAAAAAAAAAGAGAATTAAGGAGAATTATTAATGTTAAATATGATTAAAAGGTTTCAAGCCAAAGAATGGTTTCTCATTACAATTTTAATGTTAGTTATAACAAATCTGGTTATTGTACTGAATCTTCCACTTTTAAGGGGTATAATACCATTTTTATTCTTTACAATTGTTCCAGGATTTTTGATTGTATCAATATTAAGATTGAATAAAACAGAATTTTTAATAAAATTTCTTTTATCAGTAGGTTTGAGCATATCACTACTTCTTGCAGTTGGATTATTCCTTAATATTCTATATCCTATATTATCAGAACCGCTGTCATTAATTCCATTATTATTAACCTTAAATATTACAATGGGAATTTTATCAGTTTTTGCTTATCATCGAAATAGAGAATTGAATACTTCAAGTATATTTAATTTTAAATTTAAATTGGGAGATAAATTATTAGCACCACTAATTTTCCCAATTTTATTCCCTTTAATGGCTGTTCTTGGCACTTACCTCATGAACACCTCTCTCAATAACATTTTGATATTGGCCATGATATTCTTGATTCCATTTTACGTTGTTGTTGTAGCATATTTAAGGGATAGGATACATCCATACACCTACCCTATAGCACTATTTATGATTGGTATGGGATTGGTTTTGATGCATTCCCTCACATCTGCCCATATCATAGGTCGTGATGTTCACCAAGAATTTTATTGTTTCCAACTTACACTCGCTAATTTCCACTGGAATATATACGACTATTACAACCCTTACAATGCTTGTTTAAGCATTACCATACTTCCAACGATCTATCAGGTTCTTTCAAATATGAATCCTGAATATGTTTTTAAACTTTTATTTGGATTAATGGGAAGTGTTTTACCATTAATGGTGTACACTGTTGCTAAAAAATATTTGAACAAGAAATTCGCATTTTTTGCAGCACTTCTATTTGTGTTTCAAGTATTCTTCATCGATATAGTAGGGGCTGTTAGACAGGAAGTTGCTATTATTTTCTTTTTCTTGGCAATTATGGTCATTTTTGACTGTTTTGGAGAGACTAAATTTGAAAAGTCGGGTGTTAAGAAATTATTGTTTTTAATCTTCGTATCTTCAATGGTTGTATCTCATTATGCAACTTCATATGTTGCATTTGCTTTACTGATTCCAATTTTATTATTACCATTTTTAAAGAATCTTTACTACGAACATAGGATTACCATTGTTAATTTCGAAGTTTTACTCATTTATTTTGTGGTTATAATTTTATGGTTTGTATTATATGCAAAAGTACAATTTTTAGCTGGAACCGATGTAATTCAATCAACTGTAGCTGCTACAGCAACTGCAACTGGTGCGGGTGGCGGTAATTATGCCTTTGAATCTTCAAGGGAAGGTACTGTTTTAAGTGTTTTAGGGATAGGTATAAAAAATCTCCCTAACTTTATAGCCGTCATTGCAAATGATCTTATCTTCCTAACAATTGGTATTGGATTATTAACTATAATAGGAAAATATAGAAAGCTGTTGATGAAGAAAACGGTATATATATATGATGAAATTACTACTCTAAACTCTAAACTTGTTTTAGCCGGAGTTGTAGCGTTAACATTGCTTGCAATGTTTATTATATTACCTTCTGTATCGTTCTTCTATGGTTCGGACAGACTTTTCTTTCAGCTTTTAATATTTACAGCACCAATCTTTATAATAGGAACATTTAAAATTGCTGAAATTTTAAATAAAGTAGTTAAAAAGCCTGATCTTAAGGTGGCACTTGTTTTGGTACTACTAATTTTCCTGTTTATCTGCAATACCCATCTACAATACGAGCTTACTGGTATCCCCTTCTCGCCAGAATATGATAAAACTGGAATAACTCGTGGAGAACTTTACATTTATGATGGCGAATTAACCACAGCAAAATGGATTGGAACTTACCGTGCCTCTGATATTAATGTATATTCAGATGCTGTTGGTTTTAATCGTTTGTTTATGTCAGATGTAAGAACAAATGTTGTTGGGATTAATTTTAACAACAAAACAATAAATGGTTATCTCTATATGGGAAATGCAAATGTTAATGATGGTAAGTTTTATGATACCATTGACAGTCAGCAGAATGTTAAAAGGTTTAGCTCATTCTTTAACAATAAAAGTAAAATATTTGATGATGGATATGGAGAGATATGGGCTTAAAAATAGTATAAATAAACATATAAATTCATATCTTTTCTATTAACTCATTAAATACTCTTTTAAATTCTTTTGATTGGGATTCTTTGTTGTATTCTGTACTGATCTGCCTACATTGTTGTGAGATATTTTTTTTCCATTTTATGTCGTGATCCTCAATTTCAAGTATTTTTTCGGCAATTATTTCGGGTTGATTATTCTTTAACACTAAACATTCGAGTCCCTTATCGTTTAGTATATCTGCTTCCCCAACATTTTTGGTTATAATAGGTATAAGACCCGATGACATGGATTCAAATACAGTTACTGGACATGAATCAAAATCTGCTGGATGTATGTACATTGAACATTTTTTAAAGTATTTGTCAAGATTTTCTTGAAAACCTTCCTTATGTAACCATGGATAATCTGCATCTACCCTAAAAACACATGATCCAACAAGGTACAGGTTGTATTCATGACCTTTATCATTTAATATTTTAACAGCATCAGCCAGTAAATCGAATCGTTTACACATCTCATGGTTTCCAATGAATAGAATATTTTTACTTTCAAGGTCACAGTCTATTTCAAAATGGTTATTAGATCCATAGGGGTAAACATAGGATATTGGTTTATTATGATAGTATTGGGATGCAATTCTTTTATTTAACGGTGATATGGCTATAAATCCATCAACATATGATAAAAGTTGTTCAACTGTTTTTCTTTTAATCATACTCATGTCGGGAAGATCATAAAGTAGAGTATCTGCGTATAGCAGGATTATCTTGGTTTTAGGATTTTTTATCTTTTTAAGTACTGCATGGGGAAGTCCTAAACCTCCCTCAACTAATATTATGTCATAGGTTGATCTGTCAAAAACAGATTTCAAAAGATTTTTAATGATTTCTGGTTGGTTATCACCATAATAGTACCAATTTTTAGTAATAGTCTCTGCAAATGTACCGTGTACTTTGTGTGGTCCTTGGTGTGTAAAGAGGATCTTTTTCATGATCTATTTTTCCTGTTTAGATAATTAAAATAATTGCTTATATTCGGTTAATGTATATAGTTAAATTTTATTAGTGGTTAAATAAATTTGGTCAAAATTTTTTGTAAAGACCAATCCATTATAGTTTTAACTTTCACATTAAATATGATTAGAACATTTCATGCGTTCATTATTATTGTGGTTGATGGATCAGACTATTGAATTTTTAGCGTCACGTGCTATTTTTTTAACTAACATAGATGAGTATCGATATAATACTTGTAAGATGTAGATGGGTAGATGAAGTTTATAATTTTTATCATGTGCCCTCATAAATTTGAGATTGGTTTTTATTTCCCTTGAAAGACCTCTGAACTTCACTTTATTCTTGGATGCACCGGCTTTATGCCAGACAATAGCATGTAAATCTGTAACCATTTTAAATCCTCTATTTTTCATTTCTATACAAAGATCAACATCTTCACATCCAAAGAAGAAATCTGAATTTAAAAGATTTGACGGTAACATATCTGCTTTAATAAGAAGCACAGCCCCGGAAATCCAGTCTACATCAATTTTAGAATCTTTAATGTTTGGAAGTTTATCGTTTAGATCTAAATCATGGTATCCGGGATAATGTGACAGATCAACTGTTCCACCAACACTCCATAAAACATTATCTTTACCATTAAAATCATAGTAATATGTTTTTGAACCAATAACTGCTATTTTATCATCACTTTCTCCAGTTTCTACCATTTCTTTAAGAAAGTGTTTTTCAACAACAGTATCGTTATTTAAAAGGAGTATATATTGGGAATTTAATGTTTTTAATGCATATCTTATCCCTATATTATTCCCTTCTGCAAATCCATAATTTTTATTATTTTTAATTAGGATTAACCTTTTATCTGATGATAAATCCTGATATTCAGAGTTTATTTGGAGATCTTTTTCTGTTTCTTCCTTGGTGTACTCAAATATCTGTATGGGTTTATTTTTTGGATCGTAATTGTAGAAGGGTGATTTTTGTTTTAGTTTTCCTTCACAATAATCACTTATCCTTTGGATGGAATCATCATTTGAATCATTATCAACCAGTAAAATATCATAGTTGAGATAATCTATTTGATAAACTGATTCTAAGCATTCAATGGTGTCTTTCCATCCATTCCAATTGAGTATCATCACTGACACTTTAGGGTTTTTGGTGTTCATTTAAACCTTTTAACAGATACTAGAACTGTTTTATTGTCTGTTTCCTTTTTTGAGGAAGTAGTTTAACTGATCTTTTATGATATCATTTAAACTGTGCTCAATTTTAGCACCTATCTTTTTGATCTTTGCTGTGTCTGCAAATAATATTGGCACTTCTGCTGGTCTGAATCTGTCGGGATTAAATTCTATTGGTACAATTCCCTTGTCTGTGTGTACTTTAATTCCCTTATCTTCGAGTGCATATTCCAAGTCACCTTTTAATATCTTGGTGTCCACAACTGTTTTATCAAATTTAACACCAAAGATTGAAGAATCGTCTATTTCTGTAGGGTCTTCAATCAATTTATCCCCTTTGAATGTTTCAATTTTATTAACATTCCAACCAGCTTCTTTTAAACCTAAGAGTATATAGCTTAGAACAGAGTTTGTACGCATAGAACCCTGGTTGTATACTTCTCCAGATTTACCATTTTCTGCCAGTGTCATATATCCCTTGACAATATCTTTTACATGGGACCAGTCTCTGAACGCATTTAAATTTCCAATGGTTATCTTGTCTATTTCACCAAATTTGAGTTTCATTATCTGGTTGGTTACAACCGATGTTACAAACATCAATCCCCTTCCAGCCCCTTCATGATTGAAAGCTCGTGATACTACAGTATTTAAGCCATATGAATGGTAATAATTCTGCATAAGATGATCACCGTATACTTTGGATACTGCATATGGTGACATTGGCCTTAATGGGTTGGTTTCTGCAATTGGTACTTCCGGGATTTTAACAGGTTCTGGAAATATGGTCCCATACTCCTTTTTTGCATGTTCATAATGATCTTTAGAAGAGATTACAAGACCATACTCTTCACTTGAACCTGCAAAGATTATTTTTGTATTTGTATCCCTTATTCTTGCAGCATCTAATAGGTTTGCTGTTCCTATACAGTTTATCATCTGTGTTTCAGGTGAATTTTCAAATGACCTTGGTACAAATGATTGGGCCCCTAAATGGAATATATAATCTGGTTCTGAAATTTCTAAAGCATTTGAAAGGGATGTTATTTCTGTTAAGTCTCCTTCTATTGTATTAACACTATTTTCAATACCGTGATCAATGAGGTTTTTTGCGATAGTACCATCAGCTCGTCTTCTAATTAATCCATAAACATTAGCATTTTGTTTTAACAATTCTTCTGCAAGGTATGATCCCGCAAATCCCCCTACACCTGTAATTAAAATATTTTTATCGTTCCAATTCAATTTAAATACCTCCATGCCCTTTAACATTGATTTTTTTTTTTAAATGTCTATTTTTTTCCTATTACAAAATCAGAAGTGAATATTAAATTTAATAAATATTATTTGTAATTTATGAAATTAACATTTAATTTCTTACTTTTATTGGATATATTTTTTTGTATTAACCTTTATCTTTATTGATAACACGCATTAAATGTTCTAATAATCTTTCTCCAGCATGATCTAATGTCCAATAATTTTCAACTGTTTTAACAGCATTTTTACCCATATCATATCTCTTATAATCCTTTGAGAGCATTTTTGTAATGGCTTCACCAAACAGTTCTTCATCTCTATCTATTAGTAATCCTGTTTTTTTGTGAATAACAGTTTCACGGACACCGCCCTCCTTTACAGCTACAACAGGTGTTCCGCATGCCATTGATTCAAGGGGAACCAAGCCGAATGGTTCAAGATATGGTGAATAGACAACTAATTCTGCTTGGTTGTATAGAGTAGCCAGTTCATCATCGTTTATTAAACTTAAAATTTCCATTTCAACGTTCAGTTCAGCTGCATGTTTTTCTAGATACGCTTTCCATGGTGGATAACTTGAATTGGACACTACTATCAGTTTAGGACGTATTTCAGGATCTACCATAGCCAGTGATTCAACAAGAAATCCATGTCCTTTCTCGGGTGTAAATGTTCCTACAGATAATATAAATCTTTCTTCAGTAATTTCTATTGGTTTAAACATATCAGGATCCACACCTAAATATGATACATGGCTGTTTATACCATACATCCTTAATATGCTCTCCCTTGAAAAATATGAGTTAGATAAAGTATATTTCGAATAATTTGAGTTAGTTCTATCTATGTTTAGTCCTCTTTTAACAACTATATTACTTCCTATGCTCTTTAATGATCCTAGTAAGTTGTTTTTCTTTCTTGGGAAGATAACTTCTGAGACTGCATCGTTTCTTAATGGTTGTTGACAGTAGTATACATGAGGCTTTTTAAGATATTTAAGTAGAAATGGGGCCATGGTAAACTGGTCTTGTTCAGAAAATACAATATCATAGTTTCCATTATTTATTACTTCTGCTATGTTCTGTTCTGTTTTTTCAAGATCTCTTAGTGATATCTTTTTTATTTGTGGAGGAATGTATTTAATTGATGAGTATATTGAATTTCCAAGGGTTCTTGATACTGGGAATACATGTACATTACTGGCAACTTGATCTAACGGTAAAAATTTCTCATTAGCAGTTGAAGGTACAAAAACATCTACTTGATGATTATTTTTAGTTAAATATTCCACATATCCATATAAAGCCCTTTTAGCTCCTCCGGATGGTAAGTTATGAAAAACTGCGATCTTCATGGTTATTATTCCTCAATGAATAAATTCTTTTTGTTAATTAATGAAATATTGATTTGAATTGTTAATATTATAATTATGATTTTGATTTATTCTAATCATTTACTACATCTTCGTATACGTTCCATGTTTCTTTAGCTGTTTTTTTCCAACTGAACATTTTAGCTCTTTCAAGACTTTTTTTGCTCATTTCTTCTCTTAATTGATTATTTGTCAATATTTTAAGCATAGATTCTGTTAAACTATTTATATCATTTGGGTCTATCATTATGCCAGCGTCACCAACTACTTCAGGTAGTGAGGATGTGTTTGAAGTGATTACTGGACATCCACAAGCCATAGCTTCCAAAGGAGGTAATCCAAACCCTTCATATAACGAGGGATATACAAATAGGTCGGCTGCGTTGTACAATTTAACCAAATACTCGTCTGAAACATAATCCGTGAAAATAACCTCGTTTTTAAGGTTTAGTTCTTCGATTAAATCGAATATTTTGGTATATTTCCAGCCCTTCCCACCGACTACTACGAGTTTATGATCTACTTTGGATTTTTTAAGTTTGTAAAATGATTTGATTAGTGTTGGAACATTTTTCCTTTTTTCTAGTGTTCCAACAAATAGTATAAATGGAAAATCTATATTGTATTCTTGTTTCAATTCATCATGTATCTGTTTTTTGTTTTTTAAAGGTTTATATTGTTCGTCTGCTGATAATGGTATTACTCTTAACCTTTTTTCAGGTATATTTAGGAGTTTAACACAGTCGGTTTTTGTGCTTTCAGAGACGCATATCATGATATTGGTTCTATTTTTTATAAATTTAAAAGATGATCTCCATGTCAGATTAGTTTCTCTTGTGTGCATTTCTGGAAATAGTATGGGTGTTAAATCATGGACAGTAAGTACTTTTTTAATTTTCCTGTTGAATACAAATGGTGTTATCTGATTATACCAATGTACAGGTACATGTAATATATCTATATCTGCATTTTTAACTGCTTGAGGTATTCCAAGTGCAGATGTAAGTTTTAATGGCTTTTCAGGTATTATGATATCGTTTACTTTGGAATATATAGGATCATCTGATTTTTCGTAGTGTATCAGGGATATCTCATCTGCTTTCCCATTAACTATCATATTTTTAATTAAATTATAAAGATAATTATTAACACCGGTTCTTTTCCTATCTATCATCCATGAGAGAATTCCTACATTCATTGCATCACATTTTATTTTTTTTATCTAAAGATTATCTATTCATATTTAAATTCGGTATAAATACTCTCTGTTTCAAGAGCCACCGCTTTCCAGCTGGTTTTATCATAAAATTCTTCACATCTTTTCTTTAGATAACTTTGCCTTTCTTTATTGTTCATTAATTCATTTATTGTAACTAGTAACTCCTGTTTATTTCCATTTTCAAAGAGTTCTATACAATCGTACTTATCTTTAATCCCTCTAAAATAACTTAAATCAGAGGTTATAGTTGGAATTCTATAACTAAGAGCCAAACTAAGTGCAGCTGATGCAACAATCCATCGATATGGATATATAAAAATATCTGTTGCACTTGCTATTACAGGCAGGTCCTTTGTATCAACAAAATCAAAAAATTTTACCCTATTCTCTAATCCCAGAGATTTAACTTTAGTTACTAGTTCTTCTTTATATACTGCTTGATCTTTTGTTCTGGCACCGCCAGCAACAAATAATATGGTGTTATCCTCAAGTTCGGGTAATATCTCAATTATAAGATCATGACCCTTATTTTTGCCGATAAAACCGAAAATAGTGATTATTTTCTTATCCGAAACATTTAATTGATCTTTAGATTTTTCTTTATCTAATATATGGGCTTTAGATGTTCCTAATGGTATTTCAACCATTTTATTCTCTTCTATACCCTCTTTAGTTAATATTTCAATCATTTTACTGTTGTGAACAATTATTTTATCGGATAAATTTAAAAATTTAATTATATTATGATTTATCCATGAATTAAGCCCTGCTTCATGTATGGTTGTAATAATATTATTTCTACGTAATTTTAAAAGGATTATTACCAGTGGGATATAGTTCACTTCTACCAGGGGTATTGGCAAGAGACCGAATAATGCTGGTTGGTATTGTATGTGTGTTATCTGATTTTTGTTTATTCCCTTTAACAATTTAATAAAATTGAATGGATTTTTTGATTGTGTATCAGTAATTGGTATGACGTTGATTTTAATATTTTCACACTTATTTAATTCATTTACGAGTTGTTCTGATGTATCAGCGATGCCACAATTAATATTTTGGCTGGTAATGATGTTAATGTTTGTTTTTGACATTTTACTCTCGCTTATTTTGAAATTTTCTATTCTAATACGGAAAATTAGTATCTTAAATTTTTTTTTTACCTAAGATTTTTATTTTATTCCTGGTATTCTGAAATAACTTGATCAGCAATTTTTTGATATTCTTCAACTATCTTTTTATGTGTGTCGGCTGTATCATATTCTTCCATTAATTTGACCTTCATATAAGTTGTGATACTGTACATTACAGATAAAAAACTAATTGAAAAACCTCTGAACCCATCTTTATAACCCTTAGCAAGTATGTAATGTATCATGAAAGCTCTAAATAGTTTAAACCATATTGTGAAGAAATTGCTTCCAAGCTTAATTTCATCCTTTTTACCTTCAAATATGTTTGTAGCCTCGATACTGGTGTAACGGTTAAGGCTTTTATCAATGTAATGTTCAAAATTTATGTAACTGAAGTGTATAAATCCTTCTTCGGGATTGTTAATTTCATATTTTCTTGCGTCTTCTTTGATTTGAAAGAATTTATGGATTTGATCTCCGAAATTTAAGTATTCCCTTTTAAAAAATCGTGGATGTAGATCGTCAAGTGCACCCCATCCCATGGTATTTATCTGTTTACCGGCAAAATAATTATTATGAGGTACGTAAATGATATCTCCAAGGTCATTTTCCATTATATTGATTAATTTATCCCTTAATTTCTTTGGAACTATTTCATCTGCATCAATAACTAAAATCCATTCGTTTGATGTTTTGTTGCGTGCAAACTCCCTTGCTGGATCTGCATATCCCACGTTTTCAAAGTAAAATATTTTATCAGTGTATTCCTCTGCAATTTCAACGGTTTTATCTGTACTATACATATCAACAATAACTATTTCATCTGCCCATTTAACAGATTCTAAACAGTTTCTTATATTCTTTTCCTCGTTAAATGTATTTATTGATACGGATATTTTCATTAACAGACCTCAAATAGATTAATTTTATGTTAATTCTTTATAATAAATTTTTGTTAAGTTATACCTATTACTCTTTTAATTAGTGATATATCGTCTTCTGTAAATGTTTTTAAGAGATATAAAACCCCGAAGTATATGAGAGTTGCAATTATTATTACCATGAAAACATTTGCATGCAGCAATATAATAGCAAGTGCCATTACTAAACTTGCAATGATGGGTTTGTATAATATCTTAAGTATATTAAATTTATACCCGTGTATATTCATAATATGGAACCATAACATAAAGCAAGTTAATTCTGTGAGTACTGTGACGTAACATGCTGCAATTAAACCATATCTCGGTAACAGATAAACATTTAATACAATATTTAATAACATTACTACAAATGTTGTTTTAACAGTTTCACGTTGTTTATTAATAGAATTTATAGCTGTTCCTAGGATGTAATTAACAAATATGAATGGTATAGCCCATATGAGAATTTGTAGTGCAGCTATTGATTGTGAAAATCCTGATTTATATATCATTAAGATTATCGGACTAGCAAGAAGAGTTGTACCTACTGCAATTGGTAAACTTAATATTATTAGATATTTGAAGGATTTTTCGTATGAATATTTTAATAATTCTTTAGAAGACACATTTAACCTTGATAATAACGGAAATATTGCACTTACATAGACTAATGGTACAAACATCAAAGCGCTCATAAGATTATATGCTGCATTATAAAGTCCAGTAGCCGCACTTCCACTATAATATAGAAGTAAAAGAGTATCTATTTTAAATGCTATTAATAGAAAAACACTTGATATTGCTAATGGGATTGCTTCTATTATAAGAAATTTCCATAGATTTGTATCTAGTTCAATTTTTGTTAAAGCAGACTTCCAAAGATTTAGATCTATTTCTATTTTAGGTAAAACAAACTTCCATACACAGACAATGACTCCATAAATTAATGAAATTATACTGGCAATTAAATAGATCAGACCAAATTCTACTATGGACAGTTGATAGTATATAATTAATAATATACCTGAAAACATTATGATACTAGTTATAATCTGTCCAATTGATTGATATTCCATTTTTTCGTATGCTTGGAAGATAGAATAGAAGATTGAGGTAAACGCCCCAACAACAAAGGATAATGTAATATAATATATAACATCTGAAATTTGTGGAGAATAATGACCTAATGTGACCACTACAACCAGTATAGTTAAAGTTATGGTGCTTAAAATTAGTTTAAGGGCCAGAGTGTTTCCAATATATTTATTTGCAAGGGATTTATCACGCGACACCTCTCTAACTGTGAGTGTACTAAGACCCAGTTCTGTAAATATTGATAGAATTGCACCTAAAGCCAGTGCAGAGGATATTATTCCAAAACCTGATGCTCCAAGATAATTTGCTGTATATATGGTGTAAAACAAGGCAAAAATATAACTGATTACCTGAGCTATTAGTAGTACTGTTGTATTTTTTGCTACTTTACTTACTGCACTCATAATATTCAGTTTCCTAAAATATTTAGATTTTAAATATAAAAAGACGAAGATAATTTTATCCAATTCTTATAATTATATTATATATAATAAACTTTGATTAAATGATTATTTACTTTTTCTTTTATAGTAATATAAACTATTTGCCCTAAAATTATAACTAATTATTTAATGTGGGTTATCATTATTCTATTTTCTAAATTTAAAATAGATTTAATGGATACTTAAGGAGTAACAAATCATTGCCACAAGGATATTTAAAAAAAAATAGATATTGTATATTATTTATTATGTTTATTTTTAAACCATTCAACTGTTTCTGTTAGTTCTTTTGTAAAATCTTTTTTAGGTGTGAATCCTATAGATTTTGCCTTGGATATATCTGCAACTGAATGTTTAATTTCTCCTGCACGTTCATTTTCATATAGGGGATTGATATCTTTTCCCATGATTTCTTTGATCATTTCAAAGAGCTGGTTAATACTTGTGCTTTTACCCAGACCAATGTTGTAGGAGCCTTTTTTATTCGATTCTGCTGCTAGTATATTGGCTTCCACAACTTGTTTAACGCTTACAAAATCCCTTGTTTGTTCTCCATCACCATATATTATGGGACTTTCATTTTTTAGTAGTTTATCAATAAAGATGGGTATGACTGCTGCATATTGTGACTTCGGGTCTTGTTTAGGTCCGAATACATTAAAATATCTTAGTGCAATGGTTGAAAGTTCGTATATTTCGGAATATACTCTGCAGTAAAGTTCCCCAGTGGCCTTTGTAACTGCATAGGGTGATAGTGGATTTATGGGATTTTTTTCACTGATTGGAATTGTTTCTGTTTCACCGTAAACAGCTGATGATGAGGATAATATTAATTTTTTTACTTCACATTTCTTTGCAGCTTCAAGTACCTTTAGGGTGCCTGTTATATTAACTTCGTTTGATCTTAAAGGATCATTCACACTCTGGAGCACACTGGTAACAGCAGCCATATGAAATACATAGTCTACATTTTCAAATATCTGTTCTAAATTAGCTTGGGTTATGTCACCGAAGTCTGTGTCTATTTTTGTAAAATCTAGTCCTTCTATGTTTTTAATGTCACCCGATGTTTGATTATCAATGATAACAACTTCGTTATCTTCAATGAGTTTACTAATTAGGTGGGATCCTATAAATCCAAGACCACCTGTAACTGCTACCTTTTTATTTTTCATATATACCCTCGAATTATTTTATAATATTATCTTTAAATTTAAACCACATTTAGGTGTAGGAATACAGAACGATAAACAGTACCATTACTTGGCAGTTTATAAAGGTTAAATGTTAGTGTCTGGTTACTTCCGGTTTCTGTTGGAGTAAATGAAAAGTTTATAGTTTTTGTTTCATTATTTTCAAGTGTATAATTCTGATTAGAAATGGCTACGCCGTTTAATGTTGCTATTAGGTTGTAACTAGTTGTTTTATCTTCATGGTTTACAATTCCAATTGTAACATTACCAGGTTCATTTAAACTTATGTTGGAGGGGTAGTCACCTGCTTGATTATTTGCACCGAGAATATATAATTCAGTAAATCTTTCATTAGGAGAGGGATTAACTATTATATACGCTGTTACCCCTACAGCAACCACTAGTAAAATAATTATAATAGATGATACAGTTTTATCAAAATTCATTATGGGCACCTTTAACTATTTATTAATAAGTATATATTTTAATTTTTTTTATAGATATTATATGTATTAATTATAAATTATGTATAATTGTCCCTTTTTTTAATATTCGTATCCCCATGGATATATATAAAAATTATTATTGTAAAATCTGTTATTTAGAATATATTTAGCCTAGAGTTATATTTATAAGATTATACATTACTATGTGTTATAGATCAATAATTTTATATTTATTAAATATAGGCTCATTATCGTAAAAGGATTTTACAAATGTTACTGAACAATCCCCTTCAAATGAACGACTGGAAATTTAGTTGTTTTATCAAATTAGTTATCATTATACAGGTTTTAATGTTAGTTGTGATGGGATTAGATCTTAAAAATATTACAGTACCTATTATAAGCCCGTTAATAGTATTTCTATACCTCACATTCTTTCCAGGCTATCTTATACTAAGAATATTCAGAATACATAAAATGGGAAGTGTCACATCATTACTATACTCTGTTGCTTTGAGCATACTGAGTGTTATGTTGGTAGGTTTTTCAGCTAATACATTGCTGCCAATTATAGGAATTTCCAATCCCATATCATTTATACCGCTTGCTGTTATTGTAAATGTTTATGTAATAATATTGGTGTTTCTTAGTTATTTCAGAGATAAAGATTTTAGTAGTCCTAGTTTTATTGATACAGACGTTTTAATCTCACCGATATTTTTATTTCTTTGTTTAATACCATTTATAGCAATTTTCGGTTCGTATGCTATGAATTTATCCCATAACAATCTTATTACCATGATGTTATTGGCTATAATTGCCATAATCTTTGTTCTGGTTGTTTTTGACAAGATACCTAAAAAATTATATTTATTCACTGTTTGGATTATTTCAATATCATTAATATACATGAGCTCGTTGATATCGCCGTATGTATGGGGATGGGATGTGCAAAACGAATATTATCTTGCTAATTTAGTTTTAACTTATTCGCACTGGAATTATATGTTACCTGATGCTTATAATTCAATGTTAAGTATTGTTATGTTGGGTCCTGTTTACTCGGTTTTAACACATATAGATTTAGACTATGTTTTAAAGATAATAATTCCATTCATATTTTCAATGCTACCACTAGGTTTGTACAGAATATTTAAACTCCAGACACAAGATTCTAAAATATCATTTTTAGCTGTTTTCCTTTTTATTTCATTTAATACATTTTATATAGAATTATTATCTATTACAAGGGAGATGACTGCAGAACTTTTCCTAATTGTTATTCTGCTCTTATTTTTTGAAAGAAAATTTAAACAAAGTCTAATATTGTTGATGATCCTTTTCAGCATGGGCTTGGTATTTTCACACTACTCAACTTCCTACTTTTTCATAGCAGCCCTTATAGTAGTTACACTCATTCTTGGATTTTTCAATCTAACCAATTTCAATGTACCATTGAAAAAAATAGACATTAAAAAAGATAAAACAGTATTGTATCTGTTACCCTTAATAACAGCATTTACAGCATTTTTTTCCTATCTATGGTACAGCAGCACTTCCCAGGGACTGGCAATTAATTCAATTATCGATGTTACAATATACATATATCAGGACTTCCGAGATGCACTAAATTTAACCATACAAAGTGTTGGATTAGTTCCAAGTCCTGTTATTTACATCATAATAGCAGCCGTAGCAATAATATTCCTCTTAATTATATTTTACCTGGCTAAAATAGCTTTAAAAAGATTCGTTATAATTGAACACCGTGTTGTCGGTACACTCGAAACCAAAGTTAAAAAATATTTGAACAACAATGTAATCTCAATTATCAGCATATTAGTACTGTTGGTTCTGTTAATATTTTTAGGCGGATACAAAACATGGGTAGTCAGCTTTTTAAGATATTTTAACTTTTTAGTTGTTTATCTATGCTTTATGGGTTTGATACTGGTCTTCTCTAAATTATACCAGAAAAACTTTCAGAACACCTTTCTGGCCTTTGCTGTTTTTAGTGTGATCATGTTAATGGGCGGATACTTGGTGCCTTCATTTGAAAGTGCATTTAACATATCTAGAATATACGAATTATCGTTCCTGTTTTTATCACCATTATGTGTTATTGGTGGGATCAAAATATCTGGTTCCATTTATCAGTTTTTAACACGCCAAAAAATAAGTGGTGAAGGTGCATTAAAGATATTCTCTGTTTTCCTACTGGTTTTCATGTTATTTAACACCGGTTTTATAAGTGTACTTGCTGATCAGTCCATTCCAATGCACCTATCTAATCAAGATAGATTATCCGATTATTATCCATTATTTGATCACGAGGAATTTATAGGAGCTCAGTGGTTAACAGAGAACAATGTAAGCCCAAATATCTATTCTGATGTTTATGGTAAATTCATATTTTACAGGTTCACCCCGAATATGGATAATATATCCTCAGACAATGGAATATCAGAATTCACCAATTATACAAATCCCAACACCTATATGTACCTTAGAAAACTGAACACCGAAAATGGTTTCCTTGTGGGATACACTAGTAGAAGTGATCGTAACAGGATATATGCAGATCTAACCGGTACAGCAAACACTAAAAACAGAATATTTGATGATGGTGATTCAGCTGTTTATTATAGTTAAAAAAGTTGATAAAAGGGGATAATTAAAAATTCACAATATTAAAATAAATAACAGCTAATATAAAATTAATTATCACGTTCATAACAAATATTTATCTATAATATCTATATACTTTTCTTAAATTTAGTTTTTAATAGTTTAATAAGATTGAAAATTCGTAAAGAGTGTTAAATTCATATATATCCTTTAATAAATTATTGAAATAGAAAACATTTATATATCGCGTAAGCAGATGTTTTATCATGTTTATTCATGCATTTCAACAAATCACAATCATAAGTTATATACTGGCACTTGTAGCTGCCATGGTCGTGGGTCTAATTCTGAGAATTCCAATATTACCAGAAAGACCTATGAGATATTCATGGACTATCAGTATCATATTCCCAACATCTGTACTGGCGTTAGGGTTTACAGCCATGTTATTTAAACTTGGATATACTGGAATACCAGTAGCATTAGTAGTTGGAATATTAACTGCTGTATTTGCCAAATATTTCCTTGAAAGACTTTTACCAAGACCTCAAATGGAGGAATCTGCATGAATGAGCTCATTGCAATTATAATAGCAGCTGTACTCTGCTGGTTAAACTTTGTACTAATTGATACATGGATGGGACTTCCTGAAGCACCTGGTGTTAAAGGCGCTGAAGTTATTGGAAGAGCTGTTAAAAAACGCGGCGGAGACCTTGCAGGAGGATTATTCCAGGGAAACATTGTATGTTCACCGGATGCATCAGCCGGAACACTACTTGCATCGGCTGCATGTTACACTATCGGAACACCCGAAGGCGGGTTAGTAGCTGCTGTACTGGTATATGCAGGTAACAGACTGTGCGCAGATCCAGGATATGCAGGTACAACAGGAGCACTCACAATTACATGTATCATATATGCTGCATCCTATATCGGAATAGGCCCAGCAGAGTTTATTGTTGGAATGGTACTGGCCATAGTCACAATACAGGGAATTGACCATCCCCTTGCATCTAAGTTACTAGGAAAAATTGCTGATAAAATGGGTAGGCACACCAAATTAACCTAAATGGAGATTTAACCATAATGGCACTTCAAGATCATCAAGACTATATATATAATAAAATAACAGGTCGATAATCATGTTAATACAGATACTAGGTATTATCGTACTTTTAATGGCATTAAGAACTCTCTTTGCACGAGATAGATCAGAGAGGATGCTTTACCTTAATGCAATGAGTTTTGGAATAGCTGGAATGATAGCTTTATACATCCAGACACCCTTTGGAGCAATAGTTGCTATCACTTACTTTATTGCATCAACCATAAGCTCAAATGCCATAGCTTACTCTATTGGACGGGTTAAAAACGAAATAATCTTGGATGAATAACAATATTAAATATACATTATTTAATTAAAAAATTAGGATTATAAAAATGGTGGAATAAATGTATCCCTTTCTAGACCTTGTAACTTTGACAAATGTATCAGTAGGTGTGCTTTTCATTGGCGCTGCCGGTATTATTATGCTCAAAACACCTATGGATAAGGTTATTATGTTTGCACTTCTCCAGGGCGGATTTATTGGAATAATAGTATCTGCTAAATATCTTGATGTTGCAATGGCAGCAGCCATATTTGATCCCATATCAACGATCATAATGTTAATTGCTATAACCAAACTTGATGAAATACGTAAGAATAAAATAAAATCTCAGGAGGAAGAATTCTTTGCTTGAAGTATATATATGGTTCTACGCCGGCTGTACACTTGTTATAGTTGGTAGTTTAGCAACTGTGATAGGCCCTGGGGTTAAGGATCCTTTGGTCAGAACTTTAAACACAGAAATTCCTGCAGTAGGTCTATCACTCATATTTTTAACTTATAACCACACCATAGCACTCTTAACATTTATAGCTGCTACATCAATAATCACCCTGATACTTTTAAGAACTATTGTGCGACTGGAAGAAATGGGGGCAGAACTTTGAAGAGTATAGGAAGATTTTGGAATTCACTTGCAAATCCAGATAAAATTCCGAGATTTTATGCATTGGTACTTGGAATCGTGCTCATAGCCGGATTTTTAATACCAATAGGATTAAACGATCATCAACTCTATCCCAGACCAGAACCTCAACTTCAGATTAATGCTCAAGATCCACTCGCACCCTACGACAGAGGAGGAGTAACCTTTGAACAGAGGGGGATAGTTAAAGCACAATATCCACAATATTTACCATCTATCGGTGAAATAACAGCATATTTATCGCCTATAGCAATGGGAGTAGATCATACAACACTCTACTATGGTACATCTATCTATTCATCCCCTGGAGGACTTATAGATGAAATTCTCTATTACACAAGGGGATTCGATACCGTATTAGAATCAAGCATACTTATGATGGCATTTGTTATTGCCTCATTCATTGCATTAAACTTCACAATGAGGAGGGAAGACTGAGGTGATACTCGTACCCGACGTTGTTTCCCCTGTGGTTGTTGCAATATATGCACCGGCTGTATTTGTGGGAATAATTGTTGCACTTATTGGACTTTTTGGAATATCCATCGAGAAAAATGATCTTCAAGTTCTTATACTCACAGATATTGTGGGAGTGGCCATGCTCATAATTGTTGCTGCAGTTGGAACCGACCTTGCAGAGTCTCTTGTACTACCTGGTTTGGTTGTTGAACTGGCAGAGATCTTAGCCATATGTGAACTACTTATGAGCCGTGAGATGCGTAAAACCGGTAAATCAGTTGCTTTAATACCAACCCCATTAAATTTTGACATGGAAGTTCTACAGACAGCACCGGTGTTTATAGCAATAATACTGGTAATATATGGAGCTTTCCTATCCGGATTTACAGGCGGTGCAATAGCCGGAGGAGGTATACTCTTCTATGTTATGTCATTAACTGTCAGGGGACTACCATCCGATCTTTGGGAAGGTATTGCAGGTGCATCCGGTATAGCATGGTGTTTATGGTTAACAGGATTTATAGTACTGTTTGTATTCCCAAACTACTGGTTGTTAGGATTAATGTTAGCTGCATTCGGAGTATTTATTAAGGTTGCATTTAAAGCAGGTTTAATAGGTGTTATGAACAGAGAAGAATTCAGAAAGGAGTAATCACATGGTTTTATCAATATTAGGCTCACAAATAATCGGAATCATACCCCTTGGAGACATTGTATTCTATATGACCTCCTTCAACCTGTTCATGTTCGCAGCAGCACTTGCATTTACATTTATCATAGCCATAAGCAAGACCGAAACACAGGTTGAAGCAGAATTTGGTTCACTTGGAGACAGAGAAATTAAGGTTGCTAAGAAAGAATTCAAATTCAGACGTTTCCTCGCAATTATATGTGGACTTGCAACTGCAGGTGCCATGGTAACAGGTGATCTTTTCGATTTCACTCTATTCGTATGTTTAATTGGAATAGTGAACATTGGTATTGTTGGTGCTGTTAAACAAGTAGATGTATTAGATTCAGCATTCCAATACGGATTAATAGCTATGATAGCATCAACACCATTATTTGTAGGTGCATCTTTAATATTAGCCGCAACCGGGACAATAAGCATACTAGCTATCAACAGTTTAACCTACACAACTCCAATGATGTTATTCGGTTCAATATTACTATTTCTGGGAGTTGCAGGAGAAACCGGAGTTGCTCCTTTCTTTGCAACTAAAGCAGAAATGTTTAGAACACCAGGCTCTCCATTTTTATTAATAATCCATCTGAGCTCACTTCTTCTAATAGTAAGAGTTATAGAAATACTTCTGATAATTAACAAACCGTTTTAAGGTGAAAAAATAATGGATAAACTCAAAATCATCAGCTGGCTACTTTTTATTGTATCAATAGGATCAATACTGTACGCACTAATATTCAATCCTGCAAGCTGGATAGTATATACAATTGCATTAGTATCCATACCCGTATCTGTACTATCATTTGGAATTGTTGGAATGGCCAAGGGTAATAAGGATGATGAAGAAGGAAAAAGAAGGGAACCATTTATTGGTTACTAAAAGATTTTAATATGAATCTCAAATTATACAAGGATAGATAACATGAATTCCAATAATTTTACAGTAAAGTTCAATCAAGATATTCAGCACAAATATCCGGTGATCAAATGAATTTAATGTTAAACATCTTATTAAACGTTATTATTGCATTTTTTATAGGGAGTATCCTAATAGGGCTTCAAAGGAAGATAATGGCCAGAATACAGGGCAGACCAGGACCTCCTGTTATCCAGCATCTTTTACATACACTTAAATTCTTTATAAAAGAATCAGCATTTCCAAAAACTGCTGCTATGCCATTTTACGTTGCAATAACAGCAATGCTATTTGTTATATGGGTCGCAGCTGTAATTGACGGACCAGTTACAGAAGGCTCTCTCCTGTTAATATTTGCAATATACACCATACAAAAAATAGGTGAACACAACGCAGGCTCTTCGTCTGGATCACCCTACGGTAAGATGAGCTGTGTTCGAGCTGTTTACTCAGCGGCTGCAGAGGTTCCACTGTTTGCAGTCCTTATTATAATCTACCTTAAAGCGGGTACTATGAATATATCCAGTATAATAAATTATCAGTCCATACACGGACCACTACTATTTACAATACCCCTTGCAGCTATAATGTTCTTTGTATTAATACTGTCAAAGTCACAATACTCCCCATTTGCAATTACCAAGGGAAAAGACATAGTATCAGGATATGAAACAGAACATTTTGGTCTCTTAAGAGGATATCTAATGATATCCGAATCAATTGCATGGTATATGCTCCTATGGGTATTTTTAACAGTATTCCTAGGTCCTTTAAGTTTACCGGCATATTTAATTGGCATGGTTGCTCTAAGCGCCATAGTAGCATTTATAAATGCTGTAACACCTATCTTGAATCCAAACCATTCTGTTATGATGCAAGTTAGCTTTGCATTCATAGGTATTGCAGGTTCAATTGTGCTTCTCATGATATGAATTTTATAAATATAAGAGGATTTAAAAAATGGAAAAACAAGAAAAAGATATATTGTTCCTAATGGCTCTTGCAGTATTCGGTGCCGTACTAGCAAGTGGATTGGCAGCTTTTCTACAGAGGTTGGTAGTTATACCGCTGACAATTGCAGTTTTTCTCATCATGATCCTGACATTTTTCCAATACAAACATAAATTTGTGCACTTGGCAGAGAATGCTGAGAAATGGGCCATGATACTGGTGTTAATAGGGTTAATAATCACATTAATACATCTTTACAGGCCGGCATAATAATGGTGATTTAATGAACGATGCAACTTATTTAATATACATAATTTCATTTGTGTTAGGATCCATAGTGGGTCTTGTACTGAGTTACAGAAAGTACACTGCACCATATGTAACCAAAAATATAGATATAATAGCATTAGCAGTGTCCATAATAGGATGGATGTTGGTTATAAACAGCCACTTAATCCCATTTATAACTATATATTTAAGCATTACTATAGGAATTTTCTTAGTGGCAATGGTCCTTGGAATGAGACCCGGATACGGTAGATACGAAACTGTTATTGGATTTATTATTGCAGCAGTTGTTTGGATTGGGACGGTGTTGGTATGAGTATATACAAACCAAATACAGAAATAGAAAATGTTGAACTTCTCATAACCATGAAAAAAAGGATACTTCACAGTTACAAATGGCATGAAGATGTTATAATACCCTTTGCCAAGGAACTGGAAATATCAACAGATGAACTTGAAGAAATACTTATGAAACGTCTTGATATGTCGAGTCTTGAGGCTATAAATCCACGGTTTGAGTCATCCCAACTTAGATGCATTAAAGAAAGAATACATGCAGATTTAAGACTTTGTTGGCTTTGTGATGTAATGAACATCATCACCAAAGAAAAATCAACCATAATTAAAAATAAAATAGCCTACGAAATACTTAACAAAAATAAACCTTATGATAAAGCCATAGAAGAAGGCAGAAAGAATTTACTTGAAGAAATAATGAAGTAAGAGGTAAAGAAATGTTAGATGGTCTTAAAGACATTATAAGGAAGAGTTCTATACACGTCTGCCTTGTAAACACAGGTGGTTGTAATGGCTGTGATATTGAAGTAGTGGCACTTTTATCACCACGCTATGACCTTGAACAGTATGGAATTTATGTTCACAACAACCCAAGGGAGGCAGATGTCATCCTAGTTACAGGTGCAATGGCAGAACAGTGGATGGATAAACTGCAGAGAGTATATGCCAAAACACCTGAACCTAAGATAGTGGTAGCTATAGGCAACTGCCCACTCACAGGTGATGTTTTTAACCAGGAAGGGGGCAATGTTCACGCACCAGTCTCTGACTTCATACCGGTGGATGCTGAAGTTTCAGGATGTCCACCACGTCCATCTGAAATATTAGAAGCATTATTAGCTGTTGCACCGGGTGCAATAGCTGCAAGAGGGAGGCAAAAATTATGATACTTCCTATAGGACCTGTACATCCCGGTTTAAAGGAACCGTTACGTTTAAAACTGAAAACCCGTGGAGAAAAAGTTTTAAGTGCAGAAATTGATTACGGTTATATTCACAGAGGTATTGAAAGGGTTATGGAGGGTAAAACTTGGCAGAAAGGAATATTCCTAGCTGAAAGGGTCTGCGGTATATGTTCATATATACACACCCAAACCTTTGCAGAGGTGTTTGAAAAAATTGCAGGAGAAACAGTTACACTCAGGGCACAGTATCTGCGCGTGTTAACCAACGAACTCGACAGGATACAGAGTCATTTACTTGCCAATTCAACGTATTTTAAAGCAATGGAACATGAAACACTTTTCATGTACATGTTAGGTTTAAGAGAACCCGTTATGGATGCAATAGAACTTTTAACCGGTAACAGAGTCAATATGGGTTGGAATGTTGTTGGTGGAGTTAAGATGGATATCAAACAGACCCACATGGATTCAATACTGGAAATAATGGATAAATTAGAATCAGAATACGGAAGATACGTTGAGATGTTTGAATCAGGCCCGCTTGTAGGTTTAAGATCACACGATGTCGGTAAGATGACAAGGGATGAGGCATTAATGGCACGGGCTGTTGGGCCAATTGGAAGAGCATCTGGACTTAAACATGATGTAAGGGAACAGCATCACACCTATAAGGATCATATGGATTTTAAAGTTGTTTGGAGAAAGGAAGGAGACAATTTTGCCCGTACAATGAACAGATTTGATGAGATATGGGAATCTATAAGCCTTATTAGACAAGTTATAAATAATCTACCGCCAGGTGAGGTACGTAAGAAGATTGAAATTCCTGCGGGTGTTGCAGAATACAGGAATGAAGCACCAAGGGGTGAAGTGACCTACTCCGTTGAAACCAACGGTAACCTCATAAAAAAGATATCCATAAGAACCCCTAGTATTATGAACATCGATGCATGTGCTAAGTACATGCTTAACGATGTTGCAACTGTTTCAGATGCTGTTGCTACATATGCAACATCTGATCCATGTATAGCTTGTACAGAAAGAGTTATAATTTTAGATGAATCAGGTAGGCATCTGGATTTTCACGGTGTCCATAATATAAACTCCAAATTAAAAGGATGATCTAATATGTCTTCAGTGATATGGTATCTATACGAATTTGCAAGGAAGTCTTGGGCTGAAAATTTTGCAGCTGCCAAGAGTAACTCTGAAATAATGGATAAACCATCCAGATTTAGAGACTATCCTATAGTACATAAGGAATATTGTATAGCTTGTGGTGCATGTACAGCAGCTTGTCCTGCTCCAATGGCAATTAAATTGGTTAGAGATGTGGACAGTGCCCATGAACAGGGTATAACATATCCTGTGATTAATAACAGGGGATGTATAAGGTGTGGATTCTGTGCCGAGGTCTGTCCAACAGATCCTAAAACATTAACGTGCGGTGAAAACCATCTTATAAGAGAAAAATTTACAATCCTCCCTGTGGATAAAAAATATGTTATTGACGATTATCTCTGCATACGCTGCAAAAAATGTATGAAAACTTGTCAAGTAGGCGATGCAATTGTTGAAGAAAATAATAAGATATTAATAGACCAGAAGAAATGTATATCCTGTGGAGAATGTCTTAAAACATGTCCTGTTAAGGGTGCAATTAAAGGAATTCACATTGCCCATATAGACGAACAGAAGGAAATCATAAACCTAGTTGTTGATACATTAGAGGCTGAAATAGAAGCTCATGAAGAAGATGTTAAAAAAATTGGTGAAGGTGAAGTGTTCAAACTGGATATGAATGCTGACGATCTAATTGAAAAGGCCCGAGGAATAATTTCTAACGATGAATTGATTCACGACATCATAGAAAATATGACGGACAGACTTAAACTCCGTATAATAACATGGAACAAGAATAAATGTACAGACTGTGGATTGTGCGTCAAAGAATGTCCATCCCATGCAATCCGATTTACAGAAAATGGAGTAATAAGGAATCCTGATAAATGTTTAAAATGCAGTATATGTTATCAGACATGTCCCTTTGGTGCTATAGGTTATTATATTGCAAGATTTTTATTTAAACCATCTGAAGATGGTGGAAACATCATACACATAACTCTAAAAACATCAGACCTACCTGTAAGGAGTTGATAATATTTCAACAACCAATAATAACGTTAAAAAGTATAGGAAACCTATCAGAGATGTTGAGGTTGATTATAATATAGATAACAGTAAATGTGAGGGATGTGAAGAAAAACCCTGCCTTTTATCATGTCCAGTAAATGCAATACACAAGAACGACACCGACCAGATAGAAATAGATGATAAATGTGTTGGATGTGTTTTATGTAGAAAGGCATGTCCATACGATGCAATTCAAATGGAAACAACCTTATCAGAACCTATACGAGAAAACGTTCCTAATATTAATAAGAAGCTATGTAGACAGTGTGGTTCATGTGTTCAAGCGTGTAAAACAGGTTCAATCCAGCTAATATCATCTGGTAATGAGGATGCACACAGTGAAATAAATGACGATACATGTGTGCGTTGTGGATACTGTGCACGTGTATGTCCAACTGAAGCCATAAAATATGGTGAAATACTGCCCAGATCAGTTGTTGGGGGTAAGGCCATTGTTGTTGACCAGAAAAAGTGTATAGGATGCATGACATGTACAAGGGTATGTCCATCAAGAGGCGCCATTAATGTGGGAGAAGTTAGTAAATTACCGTTTATAAATCCATCCTACTGTGCACGATGCGAGGAGTGTATGAATATATGTCCTTCAGCCGCCATCAAATACTCGTCAAGGAAAAGGGCCTTTAAAAATTTTAGTAAAATAAAAACCATGGAAATCGTATCGGAACTGATGGATAAAGAAGCAAGTAAGCTTTCAACAGAAACTGTTAGGATCAATGGTATTCTAAAACAAATAGCAACTGATGTAGGACAGAAATATAGCGAAACATGGTTTAAAGAGGATGTAACTGATCTGATCAAACAAGATATCAAGGATATTCTTAGTTCCAAGTTAGAAATTGAGGATATGGAAGAGATTATCGATGCAACCACACCTAAACGTTACATCAACGTTATTGATGATAACTGTATTGGATGCGGTGAATGTATCAATGAATGTCCAGTTGACTGTATTGAATTAGAAATTCCTTCACCCATACATATAGACGATACATGTGTTTTCTGCGGTAAATGTGTTGACATATGTCAATTCAAAGCAATAAGACTTGGTGAAGAATATTTCAAAGTTGAAAACAGTAAAATATTCTTTGTAAGGGAATTACTTAGGGGTTCTAGAGAAGGGAAAATAGTTTATGATGTAGATGCCTGTATGGCGTGTGGAGTTTGTGTAAAGAAATGTCCCACAAATGCTCTTAAACTTGAAAAGGATGAGATAGTTGTTGATCAAGATAAATGTATTCACTGTGCTGAATGTGAAATAATATGTCCCGTTAATGCTATTAAATTAGGAACAACGTCTTAATGAAAGCTAAATGGTAGTATAGAGATGTTTAGTTATATATTTATTTATGTTAATTTTTTTATTTGAATGAGGAGGATTATAAAATTGGGAAAAAAATTTTTTGTTTCTGATTGTGAAGGGCCTATATCTATTAATGATAATGCCTTTGAGCTTTCAAACCATTTTATAGATGATGGTGATAAATTTTTTGAGATTGTTAGTAGATACGATGATGTTCTTGCAGATGTATTAAAAAGACAGGGATACAATGCCGGGGGAACTTTAAAATTTATATTACCATTTTTAAAGGCCTATGGTGCAACCAACCATAATATAATCAATTTCTCAACTAGTAATGTACATCTTATTCCCGGTGCTGTTGAAACACTTACATTTATTAATTCTATAATGCCCTCATTTATTGTAAGTACAAGTTATTATCATTATATAATGGCTGTGTGTAATAAAACAGGATTTCCAATTGACAATACATATTCAACTAAACTGGACATGGATTTTATTGATATAGACTGTGCAGAGTTAGATATTATTAAAGAATATAAATCGGATATTGTTAAAGATCCTGAATTTGAACTCTTAGATAGGATATTCTGGAAGGAACTACCTAAACTTAAGATTGCAAGCATAATGGATACTGTTAAACCAATTGGTGGTGAGGGTAAAAAGGATGCTGTGTTAGATATTATAAGCCAGTACCATCTTAAGGCACAAGATCTTTTCTATATTGGTGACAGTATAACAGATGTACAGCCACTCAAATTTGCAAATGATAATGGTGGTATTGCAGTATCGTTCAATGGAAATGAATATGCAATAGAAGAAGCAGAAATTGCAGTAATAGCCGATAATACATTGATAACATCGGTTATGGCAGATATATTCAACAGATACGGTACTGATAATGTTTTTGAATTTGTAAAAAACTACACAAAAGACCCGGAATATGGACTTAAATCGCGTTTTGTTAATCAGAAACTCGCAGATAAAATGTTAAACTCCAATCTGCCAAATGTTGAGATAATAACCTGCAACAACATCGACAACATAATAGACAAAAGCTCTGAAATACGTAAAAAGTTACGAGGCAAATCCATAGGTGGTTTGGGTTAAAAAATAATATTAGATTTTGATATAATAGCTTACTAAAATATTATATGGGCATTTGATTATCATGACAGGAAACAATGGAAATGTAGAATTAAAGGTTGAAGATACGTACTGTGAAGCATTTAAAGGAATATGCTGCAGAGTTATTGTAACGGCCGAAGATATTGAAACTGTTAAAAGAGCGGCATACGATGCAACTTCAACTCCTGGAACCGTAATTGGAAGGGTTGAAGGAGGTATTGAAGCTTGGCTGGATAAAACTGAAACACCTGATAAACGTTATGGTGCGTTAATTCAGTTCTGGTATAACACTAACGATATTGATAAGTTTAATGTTGAATTATCTTACAGGATAAGACAAGACATCTTAGTTAAACCATTTACAAGTCTTTTTGATGCATCCATCCATCCCGTGGCACATATGGGAACCATGAAAAATGTCGGGCACTGCGGGGATGGATATGAATGGGAAGAAGAGTTATATGGGCGTAAGATGATTATTGTTCCCATTGCAATACCTGACTTTAAAATTGAAAGGGAATTAGGATATATGGATGGTATTATGGGTGCTAACTTCTGGTACATGTGTACTAAAAAAGATACAGTCATATCAGCTGGAAAAGCTGCTTTAGATGCAATACAAATGATAGAAGGTGTTATAACACCCTTTGATATATGTTCTGCAGCCAGTAAACCTGAAACTAACTATCCCTGGATAGGGCCAACAACCAACCATCCATACTGTCCATCACTTAAAGATTTATTAAATGAAGTCTCAAATGTGCCTGATAACATCAATTACATACCAGAAATAGTAATAAACGGACTTAATAAAAAAGTTCTAGAAAAAGCTATGAAAACAGGTATCGAAGCTGTTATTGCCTATGATGACGTTTTACATGTTTCAGCAGGTAATTATGATGGAAATCTTGGAGAGTACCGTATTGACCTTAAAGAGTTGTTCCTATGAAGATGGATGTCGTTGGATTTGGAGCTTTAAATCTAGATAAGTTATTTCATGTAAATAGAGTAGCTCATGAAGATGAGGAATCATATATAACAAATAAATCTGAATCCTGTGGAGGTTCTGCAGCAAACACAATAGTTGGACTTGCACGATTAGGCATGGAAACTGGTTTTATGGGCAAAGTAGCTACAGATCGTGAAGGAAGTTTACTCTACAACAATTTACAAAACGAAAACATAAATACGGACGGTGTACTTGTCACAGATAATGGGAGAAGCGGTACTGTAAATGGATTTGTCGATAGTAATGGTCAAAGAGCTTTATATGTTGATCCTGGTGTTAATGATGATATAAATACTGGCGAGGTTGAACTCGATTACATTAATTCGGCTAAAGTGTTACATATCACATCATTTGTTGGAAAATCCGATGCGAAATCAATAGAAACACAGAAATCCGTTCTTAATGAAATATCCACCAATGTAAGTGTAAGTTTTGATCCAGGGCGTCTTTATACTGAAAGGGGTTTGGATTTTCTCGAAAATTTTTTGATAAGAACAGATATCCTACTTATCAACCAGGCAGAATTGAAACTTCTGACAACAGGAAACATAGCAGATTCCAGAATATCTCCTGAAAAGTATGAAACCCAAGAAATTGCAGAAAAAGTACAATTAGAATATGGTATAGAAATGGTCGTTGTTAAGATGGGGGATAATGGATCCTATGTTACATATAATGGTAAAAGCCATATTGCAAATGCCTTTGATGTGCCGTGTGTAGATACAACCGGAGCTGGAGATGCTTTTAATGCAGGATTTCTCCATGGTTATATTAATGGTGAAAACATTAAAAAAATGGCATTAAAGGGTAATTATATTGCATCATGCTGTATAACAGAACACGGCACAACAAATGGGCTTCCAGATATAACAAAACTTGAGGATATTATTAACAATCAATAAATATTATAATCTTAAAGAATTATATGCTATAAAAAAATATTTATCTTGTCCATTGTATAATTATGGTGTTCAATGGACATTTTACATAAAATGGGGATTATATAAATGATTAAAGTTTCTTTATGAGGGTTAAAGTTTCTTTACATTAAAATAAATAATTAATTATACAACAATTCGTAAATGTAAATAATAGTACAAATGTAATTACATTTAGATTTATACGTTAAAATTTTATTAAGTATATTAAAGGTGCAGAGTATGGATATAACATTTAAAAAGAAGAAAGATGATCTGGTCTGTGATGTTGTTGCTAAGTCAACAGATTTTGAGCATGGAATAGAAGAGTTTAAGGCAGAAATAGAAAACTGTTCACATGTTCAGAAGTTCATTACTGTATCACCAGAATGTGTAAGATGCAACCTATGTGCAGAAGAATGTCCAGTCAATGCAATAGAAGATGCTAAATTAACAAAACCTGCAAAAATAAAAGATAACTGTGTTAAATGCGAGATATGTGCACAAACATGTCCTGTTAATTCGATTAAGGTAATTGAAAGCAAATCTGATTTAGATGAAAATGTAACATATAATTTAAAATCATTGAAAGTTCCTCACAGAACATTGCGAATGGAAAAGATCGATGTTAATTTAGATAAATGTACCTCCTGTGGCAACTGCACCAAGTTCTGTCCAACTAAAGCCATAACTGTAAAAAATGGGGAAAAAGCAGTAATTGATAAGGATATCTGTATTGGATGTGGTTCATGTGCAAATGTATGTGGAGAAGATGCAATAACTCTTAAAAGAAAATTAGGAAATGTTATTAATAGTCAGAAACTTCATGTGGACGAGGATATCTGTGTTTATTGTGGTGTTTGTGAAGAAAACTGTACAATGGATGCCATAAAACTTAAAGATAATAAACTTATTTTTTCAGAAGATAAATGTATAAAATGCGAAGTATGTTCAAAAAAATGCCCGGTAGGTGCATTAAAGCTTGAGAGGTTATCTAATGAACGTTAAAGAAATAATGGATACGGAATTTATAGCTGTAAGCGCAAATATGACAATTATAGAAGCATCCATTAAAATGGAAGCCCATAAAAGGTTTACAACTCCTGTATTGGACAATCGTAAACGTTTAATAGGATGGATTACATCATTAGATGTTACAAGAGGTTTCAGAGAGAATCATAAGTTAGTATCGGATATCATGCACTCAAAAAATGATATTGTACACGTCTATGAAACTGAACCAGCACGTATAGCTGTTTTAGCTGCCTCTAAACATAAAGTTGTTAGTATCCCTGTACTCGATAGTGAAGATAAAGTAGTAGGAGAGGTAAGAACCTTTGATATCGTTGAAACACTTTCTAAACTCTATGAGATCAAAGTATACAAGATATTTGAGGCCGTTGTAAACGAACTTAAGGGTGTGACATGGGAGGAGCTCATGGAGGCATCTGCAATTATTACCAAACGGGAAACGGGTAAACCGGTAACAGCTAAGGAATATGAACAGAGAATAAAAAATTCAACCTTTGGAGAAGCAATATGGGCTACTGGTGGTCTTGAAAAGTTCTTTGTTGGTTTTATTGCTATAGGGGAACTTGTAATCGCTAGAAAAGTTGCTAAAGCTAGGAAGTAAATATTTTTATTTAAAATATTTATTTTTATTTAAAATATTTATTTTTATAATATCATATCCTTTTTTTTAGAGTGTTTCAAATATTTATAAACTTTTAAAAATTTAATCGCAATATATTTATATGAGATCCATATAACAATTGTTATATATCGGTATTAAAAAAATAATTTGTTATTGATAAACTTTTGAATAATAATAACGAATTTGAATTGGTTTACATTTAAAAAAAGATTCTTTTTTTTAGATATTCATTACAGGACGAAATAAATAATTATTGGAGGGGAAAAATTGAAATTTGATACAAGATCAATTCATGCAGGACGAAAACCAGATCCTAATCATGGGGCAATATCAACTTCTATATGTCAAACATCAACATTTGTGTTCGAAGATTATAAACAACCTGGAAAATATGATTATTCACGTACAGGAAATCCTACCAGGAATGCTTTAGAAGATGCAATAGCAGACTTAGAAGGTGGAAACAGAGGATTTGCTTTTTCTAGTGGAATGGCTGCAGTATCAACTGTTATACATTTATTAAAAAGTGGTGATCATGCTATTGTTGGGAATGATATTTACGGTGGTACTCACAGGTTATTCAGTGAAATAATGACCCAATATGGGATCGAATTTACATTCACCCGACTTAACTCCAGAGAAAATATAGAAAAAGCAATAAAACCAAACACTAAAATGCTATGGATTGAAACACCATCAAATCCACTGCTTAATATCACTGATATGGAATTAGTTGCAGATATAGCTAAGGAACACCAATTATTAAGTGTTGCAGACAACACATTTCCAAGCCCATACTTCCTAAGACCAATTGAATATGGTATAGATATTGTACTTCACTCAACAACCAAATACATCAATGGTCACAGTGATGTTATTGGTGGTGCAATAGTAACAACTACAAAAGAACTTGCTGATAAAGTTCACTTCCTATTAAATGGAATGGGAAGCAATGCCGCACCATTTGATTCTTGGTTGATACTACGTGGACTTAAAACTTTACCGCTCCGAATGAAAAAACATGCTGAAAATGCAATGAAAATAGCTGAATTTTTAAATGACCATCCTAAGGTATCAGAAGTCTTCTATCCCGGTCTACCATCTCATCCAGGACATGATATAGCAAAAAAGCAGATGGATGGTTATGGTGGTGTTGTATCCTTCAGATTAAAAACAGATGTTGCTAAGTTTATAAGGGGTCTTGATCTTTTTTTACTTGCAGAATCGCTTGGAGGTGCAGATTCACTGGTTGAACATGCTGCAACAATGAGTCATGCTTCAATGACAGAATGCGCCCGTGAACAGGCATGCATAACCGACGATATTATTCGGCTGTCTGTGGGACTCGAAGATTCAGAAGATCTTATTGAAGATTTATCAAAAGGGTTAGATAATTCATAATCTATAGGGGAATAATTATAAACCCCATAACATTTTCCAATGCTTAGAGGTCTTGGTTTTAAGCAAAAACTTTATATGTAACGATAGTTATATAACAATTGTTAATTAATGTTTAGATTATAATTATCCTAATTTATTCTGTTTATAATGGAATAAAATAAACTCGTTAATCCTCTTAAATTCATATATTTAAGGAATAATAATAAATATATTAAATTTGAAATGTCAAATAATTTGTACTAGATATTGAACTGCTGTTATTTTAAATAAGTCTAAAAACAGCATATATGGAGTTAAAGAATGGAAACTAATAGACCAATACTGGTTAGATACGGCGAAATCGGAGTTAAAAGTCCGGTTGTAAGGAAAAGATTCGAAAAAAAACTTATATCCAATATTAAAAAGTTAATTAAATGTAAGATTACCATAAATCAGGGCAGAATATTTCTTTTCCCTGAAGAATATGATAAAGCTTTAGAGGATTTAACAAAGATATTTGGAGTTGTTTCATTCAGTCCAACACTATCAACAGATACAGATCATGATGCAATCAAAGCAGTTGTTCAAGATTATATTAAAGATTTAATGGAAAAGGGCGAATTTGACCCAGAACAACCATTTGCTGTTAAATGTCGAAGAGTAGGAACCCACGACTTTTCAAGCAGGGAAATGGCCGGATTTTGTGGAGCAGCAGTAATAGAATTAACAAATGCTCCAGTAGACCTTTCAAATCCTAAATTTAAACTTTTCATCGAAGTTAGAGAAGATAAAACATACATATTCCATAAGAAAATTAAAGGAGCCGGAGGACTTCCAATTGGAACTCAAGGTAGATTGATCTCCCTTGTCTCTGGAGGTATTGACTCGCCTGTTGCAACCTATCTAATGATGAAGAGGGGATGTGATATAACTATTGTGAACTTCAATAACCATCCATTCACTAGTGGGTCAAACGATAGGATAATTAAAATATACGAGAAACTTCAGGAATATGCATCTGGTTCTGATCTTAGAATTTATCAAGTTGATTATGGGGAAACCCTTAAAAAATATACAGAAGAAGCCCCACCTAGAATGACATGTGTACTATGTAAGAGTGGAATGTACCAGATAGCTGAGAAGATTGCAAAAAGTGAGAAAGCCCTTGCAATAGTTGATGGAAGTAGTGTGGGACAAGTAGCATCACAAACTCTACCAAATATACTTGCAACACGTTATTCAACATCTATGCCTATTCTTAGTCCATTAATAGGACTTGATAAAGAGGAGATCTCTGAAATTGCAAAAAAGATAGGAACATTCCCAATTTCAACAGTTCCAGATCCAGGATGTGGAGCAGCACCAAAACATCCCGAAACAAATGCTGTACTCAGCAAAGTCCTTGAAGTCCAGAATGAAATTGGAATGGACGATGAGATCGCCGAGGTATTATTATCTTTACATAAGATAGATACAGAATAATCGTTTTGAATAAAATTTATTTAAATAAATAAAAAAATGTTAAATTAGGAGGAATTAAAAAATGGCAATATTTTCAAAGATAAGTGAAAAAGATGTAACTAAAGCTATTGTATCTGGATTTGCAGAGGAATTCCTAGAATATGTGGAAAGTGATGTCGTAATAGTCGGAGCCGGACCTAGTGGACTTATAGCTGCTAAAAGGTTAGCTGAAAATGGTGTTAAAGTTCTTTTAGTTGAAAGTAACAATTATTTAGGTGGAGGTTTCTGGATTGGTGGATATCTCATGAACAAGTTAACTGTAAGGGAACCTGGTCAGAGAATTTTAGATGAAATAGGCGTTCCATATAAAAAGGTACAGGAAGGTTTATACGTTGCTGATGGACCACATGCGTGTTCAAAACTCATAGGAGCTGCAATGGATGCAGGTGCTAAGGTTCTTAACATGACCAAATTTGATGATGTTGTTGTTAGAAAGGATAAGGTTGGTGGAGTTGTTATAAACTGGACCCCTGTATCAGCACTTCCAAGAGCCATTACATGTGTTGATCCAGTTGCATTGGAATCTAAAATAGTTGTAGATGCAACAGGTCACGATGCTGTTGTTGTTAAATCACTTGAACAACGTGGTCTTGTTGAAATAGCAGGATTTGAGGGTATGTGGGTTGAAAAATCTGAAGATGCAGTTGTTGAAAAAACAAGCGAAGTATATCCCGGCGTATTTGTAACAGGAATGGCAGTTGCAACAACATTTGGAAGCACAAGGATGGGTCCAACCTTTGGTGGAATGTTACTATCCGGAGAAAAAGTAGCTGAACTCATAATTGACCAGTTAAAAGTAGATGTAACAGTTGAAGATACTGAAACAGCTAAAATTAAGGGATCCAAATAATTATTTAAATAAAAGAATTTCCATCTTTTATACATACCCCAACTAAACATGTGGTAACTATGGGTAATGAAAACAATAATTCAAAGGCTAAAATAGTTGCTGTGAGCACAAGTCCACTAACAGGAACCAAAAAAAAGAATGTATTTCAGGGTATTTTAATGGAAAACTATGGATTGTTAGGAGATGGACACGCTGAAAAACAAACGAATCGACAGTTAAGCCTTCTTGCAATTGAAAGTATACAGAAGATGAGAGATCTTGGACTCGATGTTAATCCTGGAGATTTTGCTGAAAACATCACAACCGAAGGCATTGTACTTAAAGATCTCCCAATTGGAACTAAAATAACCATGGGAACCAGTTCAGTGCTTGAAGTTACTCAGATTGGTAAAGAATGTCACAGTCCATGTGAAATTGGTAGAACAATTGGTAATTGTATCATGCCCACAGATGGAATTTTCTGCAAGGTTTTAGTCGGCGGTAAAATAAGGGTTGGAGATAAACTAAAAGCAAATTGAATAAAAATTGATTTATAAACAATTTACATTTTTTTTCTTTTAAAATAGTTTAATATCCAATAAATTATTAACATTTTACATTTTTATTTTAAATAACAAAAAAAATATAACAGAACTATAAGTTCTAAGTTGGAATAGAACTCATATTCATTGTATTGACCGCTATCACAAGCCATATAATTTTTTTTAACTTATAAAATCCATTAAAGCCTTGTTTACTTGGTTGGTATGTGTCTGTATGATGCAGTGTGGGCCATCTTTAATTTCAATATATTTATTATCTTTAATAACTTCGGGTAAACGTCTTCCTGGAGCATATGTTATTACCTGAAATCTTGCATCGAGTAAACCTGACTCCAGTTTCTCACATGAAGCTCTATTTAATGGCCAACCATGGATTAATATCACTGGTTTACCTTTATCATGATGTTAAACAAATGATAATATTTGTGCCGGGTTTGATACACGATCATTACGTCTTGAGTTCTTAAAGACTATATCGATTATAGAAACATCCTGATACTGAACAATTTAAAATCAAAGTTGTTAATAATTCAATTGGCCATTAACCAGAAAATATAAGATATTATCAAATAAATTATAATCAAGAAAGTTTAATTGATCTAGCCAGAAGTTACAATTTAGATATGGATATTCTAACTACATTTATATTGGAAGGTGTAACCAACGACCTGTAACAAGAAGCAGATGATAAAATCTTTGAAATTTGTAAGAAAATTTTCTAAGAAAAGTTACATAATTTTTACCTATATCAACAAACGAGTGTTAGATGATCCTGGATCATATCAAAATACTGACAAGTCTCATTCAATGCTTGATTAAAATGAAGAAAAATGGACATTCGTTTGTGACCTTGAAAAAATTCCAGACTATCTAACTAAATTTGATCTAACTTTTATAGAAGATATGGGTGTAATTGAATATCGTAAATACTACATGCCCGAAAGAAAGAATTATTAAAGGAATATGAATTTTATAGAGTTGCATTTGCAGAGATCTTAACAAATAAAAAAAGAGAAGTTTTAATGATTTAATATATATTAAACCCTGCAATTTTAAATAAAATTTCTTTAATACAGTGGAATTAATCCGGGATTGTTTCCAGTGATACATTCTCCCCCTTTAGGAGTTACTATGAATGTATTTTCAATTCCAACCATACCAATATTTTTAATTCCCTTCTTAGGTTCGATTGCAAATACCATTCCCTCCTCTAATGGTTCATTAAATCCATTAGCTATTACTGGTATTTCATCGATTAATAATCCAATACCATGACCCAAGAAATTAACACTGCGGTTACCATAGCCCATGAAATTTTCTAGAAATTCAGGATCAAGATTATCCATAATTTCATTGTATATCTCTGAAGGTACTGCACCTGGTTTTAACATTTTAGCAATATCATTTTGTATATCAACACATTTACTGTGTATTTTTATAGCATACTCTGGGAGTGACTTTTTAAACATGTAAGTCATGGTTTTATCTGTGTTGTAACCATCGTATCCACATCCCGCATCTATAAAAACAAGATCTCCGCTTTTTAATTTTCTGTCACGACTTCCTATAAGCGGAACCGATGGACTCATCCCATAATTTCCACCGGGCCCATTAAAGTAGCTTGGATAAATTGAGCTTTCACCAAATCCAATTTGTCCTAGGATTATTTCGGTATCAAACATGCCAAAACGGGTTACACCATGATGTCCTTCATTTATCATCTCTTTAAATAGATCTCCAGCTAATTCTGCTTCGCTCATACCATCTTTTAAGATTCCCGGTACTATGTCTTCAAGAACATGTTCATGTATTTTACCGGCCTTTCTCATTAAGGATAACTCATATTGGGTTTTGACAGCCCTTACAGTTGCAACAACTTTGTCTAGGGGTTTGTAATTTTTAAATGGAAAATATTTTTGGAATCTAGTGTACAATGCAATTGGAACAACTTCTGTCTCTAAATATATTGTTTCGGGAATTTTATCCATACTTCCCGCTGCATCTCTGTAACTGTTCATTGGTTTAATATTTTTAAATAATGATTCATTTAAAGCCCTTTCATAGCTTCTGCGTACCCAAAAAGTTGGTTCATTGTCTCGGGGTATGATAAGCATTCCGTCTTGCATAGTGCCAGTAAAATAATATTGGTTTATTTTACTGAAAATCACTGCCATATCCCATTCGGGATAAAATTTTTCCATAATGATCTTAAATTTTTCCATACGACTTTGCAATTCGCTTTTTGGTGTTCTTTTGATAATCATCAGATCATTATTTATTTTCTATCATTTTATAAAGTATTGGAATTCAAATACCAGAACAGATCTAAAAAAAAAATTATAATTAAATATGCCCAAAAATCAATACCTCAAATTTTTAATATAACATTCAAAACCAATTATAAATTTATTATTTAATAAAATTTAAAAATTTATTAATAAAAATTTCATGTGCAGTTGAATAGCTGATATAATCACCCCACCAAGGATTATGTTTAGTAAAATTATTTTTGAGCAGAATATGTTTATAAACAAAAATTGATCCATTACCATATCTCAATGCTTTAGGGTATATGTAATGAATAAGATTGTTGAAGTTTAAACAAAAGTATTTTAAGGGGAGAATATGGGATTAAAATATTTGCACTACACGTAAAATAACTTGATAAATCAAAAAAAATATTAGAATATTTTATATTATTACATTAATATCCAGTCATAGTTAAAATTCTTGGAAATTTGAATAATATTAGATTATCTCCAACATTTAATACTCCCGATTGAGTAAATTTTAAAAACTAAATTTAGAGATTTATAAAAAATTTTGTTAAGACCCATATTTCATTTAAAATTCAATTAGTTTACCTAAAACTACTTTAATATATTTTATATTGAATATATGATTTTTTTACTCTAAAATAAGTCACTAACACCACTTTAAGAAAAAAAAGTGATGGATTATACTTCGTTAAACCTTGATATTACGAAGTAGGATTAAATAAGGTTTTTTTTAGATTATCAAATTATTGTTGTCTTTAAATATATTTTTCTAAAAATCTTCAAACTATACATTTTTAATAGGGTAAATATAGGTGTACCCATTGATTTAGAACGATTAAATGAAGAATAGATGCAATAAAAGCAGATTATAAATCAAAAATTTATATTTATGATAAAATGATTTCTTGCACTTTTATCCAACATCATTACCAGGTTAGGAATTTTTGTATCTACAATACCATCTCTTCCAAGTTGACATAGTTCATTTTGTGTATATCCCGACAATTATTCGTCTTCGAAATTAGCATAGAAAATAGTTCCATAAGGTGGGGTTAATAAAACAGCACCCTATATTCTATTAAAAATGGATTTATAAACTTCTATGGCTGGATCGTTTTGATTATTAAAGACATTTACCCCTCAAAAAATCTTATTTTTATTAGATCGTATCATACTATAATTTTTACTGTCGATTAGTAAATAGATAAGTTCCAATTATTACAGCAAGAATGTCAAAGACAACAATAATTAATATATCAAGATACAATGGTAGTAAACTGTGCCATCCACTAATCATAACAGTTCTTAATGCATCAACACCATATGTGAGTGGATTAATATAAAAAGCCCATTTTATCCAATAGGGCAAACTGGTTACAGGAAACAATGCGCCACTTAGAAAAAACATTGGTAGATTTACAAACGTAACAATAGTACCAAAGCTTTCTAAACTGGTCATAAGACTTGCTATGATTAAACCAATACATGTTAATCCCACTGTTACAATTATCATTACTGGAAGTGCTAAACTAATTGCACTAAATGTTAAAGGAACACCAATAATAACACCAAACACAATAACTATGATTCCTTGGAATATGGCTGCTGTACCAATTCCTAACATCTTACCAATGAAAATAGATATCCGACCTACGGGTGCAACTAGTATCTCTTTCATAAAACCGAACTGCCTATCCCAAATCACAGATATACCCAGAAATATACTGGTAAAAAGAAGAGTCTGAGCTATGATACCCGGTAACAAGAACTGGGTATAACTGATACCAGTAAAAGAAATTGCAAACCCTAATCCCTCTCCAAAAATTACAAGCCATAGTATAGGGGTTATAACTGAGCTGATTAAACGTGTCCTGTCACGAATAAAACGTTTAAGTTCACGCCGCCATAATGCATTAATCCCTCTAAGTTCGCTTATTGTATACGCCCCCTCATCCTTGCTGCCATTCCACTAAGCTCTTTACTGCCTCCACCTTCTCTAATTTCACGTCCAGTAAAATACATAAAAACTGCATTCAGATCAGGTTCCTTTATGGTGATATTATCAATATAAACACCAATAGAGACAGCTAATTCAACAATACGTGCAAGTGCCGTATGGGCATTTATAACAGTTAAAATGAGTTCTTTTTCTGTTAACATAATATTAGTTACAAGTTTAACGTCGGCTAATTTTTCAGATAACAATCCATTATCACTAGATTCGATTACTATGGTTTCACCTGATAGTTTGCTCTTAAGGTTTTGTGGAGTGTCTAATGCTATTATTTTGCTCTTGTCAATAATAGCAATTCTGTCGCAAAGCTTATCTGCTTCTTCCATATAATGGGTTGTTAATATTATGGTAATATTTTCCCGTTCTTTCAAGTCTTTAATATAATTCCATATATGGTCACGACTTTGGGGATCTAAACCTACAGTAGGCTCGTCTAAAAATAATACCTTAGGATAATGTATTAAACTTCTAGCTATTTCCAATCGACGTCTCATACCTCCAGAATAGGTGTTAACAAAATTTGATGCACGATCTTCTAACTCAACTAGTTTTAGTACTTCATCGATTCTAGACTGCATAACATCACGAGGCACATCATATAGATCGGCATGGAGTTCCATGTTTTCCATACCAGTTAATTTATCATCTATACTCGGATCCTGAAATACAATCCCAATCGAACGTCTTACATCAGATGCTTGTCTCACAATATCATAACCTTCTACTTTGGCAGTGCCAGAAGTGGGTTTTAAAATTGTGCACAACATGGAAATAAATGTACTTTTTCCTGCTCCGTTAGGACCAAGCAATCCAAATATTTCACCTTGATCAACAGAAAGATTCACATCATCAACAGCTGTCATATTGTTGAATTTTCTTGTTAAACTTGTAGTCTCTATTGCTTTCATAATCATTCTTCCATTTATTTAAAGAAATATTTTAGAATTATTTTTCAGCTAATTCAGCTAGTTTTTGATTTGGATTTTTGGTGTAGAGACCACTGTGATAACATACTATCTTTTTTATGTCATATTTTGAAAATTTCTTTATAGAATCAGTAGCTGCTTCCATATCCGGAGTATTATGTGGATAAGGTCCTCTTAATTCATCATCTACAATATGTAACAAATCTCCTGCAATCAAAATTTTATCCTTCTCAAGGTACAAGCATATATGTCCGGGGGTATGACCCGGAGTATGTATAACTATTATTCCACCACAATAGGGTAATTCTGTTCCATCTTCTAATACTTTATTAACTTTAGATTTTGGTGGATTTTGAAACATTTCAAGTAATGGTTTACGCTCATCTTCAGGCATATTCTCTATTTTCTCCTGAAGCTGTGCCATACGTTCGGGTGTTATCTTATTTAATCTCTTTTCTCCTTCAATAAAAGGTTTATCATCTTTATGGGCCATTACAATGACTGGATGTTTCATTTTATTTTGAATATCACGTATTCCCCCTACATGATCAATGTCTGTGTGTGTCACAATTATTTGATTAATTTTGTCAAATGATAAACCTGCTTTGGTTATTTCATTTTCTATTGTTTTACTTGCTCCAGGTAAACTTGCATCTACTAGAATCATATTGTCATCATCCCAGATTAAAGTGGGGAAAATCTTGCTTTCAACACCTAACAAGTTCATTGAAATTTCTAACATTTCTACATTTTCTGCTATTTTCATAGAATTCCTCCGTTTTACATGTTAAAAATTAATTAACGCTTTAATTAGATTTAACTTAACCATCAAATTTTATATTCCCCATTTTTATATATTATATTGATTTAAGAGGTTAAATATTAATTTAAAAGAAAAAAAATAATTAAAGAGGGATTAGGAGTTTATTTCTATTTATGTGAATTTGTCTTGGAAATCTTCTACATATTCATTCTGAATCAGTGGTTTAACAGCTTCTACCATGTTGCCCATTATAAAAAAGAAATCCTTATCTTTTTCAATCATAGCATTCATAATAGATTTTTCCATTCCTTTTCGTGCGGTTATATCCGTCATTATCGATATGGCTCCAATATATTCACCTGTAACTTTATGTAATGGACTTGTTGACATTAATACCCACAGGGGAGAACCATTTTTATTTAAAAACTGTATCTCATAAGTTTGACCTATACCCCTATTATTAACCCTTAAATGTTTTTTAAATACGTCTCGGCACTTTTTTTGTATAAAATTGAATACATCCTTATTAATCAATTCATCCATGCTATATCCTAACATGTCTGCCATTTGTCTGTTAACATAGTTGATTTCATTTTTAGAATTGATTAAAAAGAGTCCTGATTCTATTTTTTCAACCATTAATCTATACTTTTCCTCACTGTTTCGTAGATCAATTTCTATGCGTTTACGTTCGATTGAATATTTGATGGATCTTGAAAGCAATTGTTTGTCTATTTGACCCTTGACAAGATAGTCCTGTGCACCTTCTGAAACAATATTTATGGCTAATTCCTCATCAATAAGACCTGTTAAAATTATTATTGGTAATTCTGGGGCATGTTTGTTCATTGTGTTAAATGTTTCAATTCCCTGACTATCTGGTAGGTTAAGATCAAGGAGCATTATATCAAAATCTTCGTTTAAATGTTTTAAACCATCATCAACCCGCTGAAAACGATGAAGATCAAATTTGTTATTGTAGATTTCTTTAAGCATCTCTTGAATTATTAAAGCATCTCCGGGATTATCCTCCACCAGAATAATATGTATAAGTTTTTCGTTAACCATTCTTTCACCTTGCTGGAAGTTTAACTATGCTTAACCAGAAATTTTCAATTGATTCTACAACATTGATAAATTGGTCAAGATCAACAGGTTTTGTTATGTAACAATTTGCATTCATTTTGTATGTTTCAATTAAATCTTCTTCTGCATTAGATGTGGTAAGAATAACTACAGGTATACATTTGAAACATTCGTCTCCCTTAATCTCTCTTAAAACTTCTCTACCATCCTTTTTTGGAAGATTTAAATCTAGGAGTATTAGATCGGGAGAGGGTGCATTTGCATATTCTCCTTCCCTTCGTAAAATTTCCATTGCTGCTTCCCCATCGTATGCAACATGCATTGCATTGTAAATATTTGCGTCTTTAAAAACTTCTTTAATTAATCTCACATCACCCGGGTTGTCTTCGACTAATAATATTTCAATTGGATTGCTTACTCTAGGATTCATATATCGAATCACTCCTTATTGTAAAAATGAATTTATTATTTTTAATTGTTACAGAATTTGATAGATTAAGTTTATTCAAGTTTTCTTTAATTTCCTGATTAACTTTTTTTATGTAGAATAGCAATTCTTTTTTAGTAGATTGTATTAAATCATTTTGATAGGACCGTCTTCTAATGGGCTCTTTTATAATTACAAGATTTATTATTCTTAGATAGTTTGTTTTAAATATTTTCTGTAAATATTCATCAAATAATTTAGGAGTATTCATACCGCAACTTCTTTCCGAATAAATGTTCCAGTAGGTTACAATATACTTTTCATCGGTGATATTTACTGCATCCTTTAAAATAGATAATAATAGGATATGATATGGTAGATAAACTTGTTTTATATCGATTTCTGATAATATTTTAAATTCTTTATTGATACTGAATCCAAGTTTACCCATCATATACCGTCCCCAACTCTTAAGAGTTATTATATAATATATTTAAAATCAGTATCATAATTACTTTCTCATTTAACTATAAAAATTAGCTTTAATGTTATATTTACTAAGATTGACCATTCAATTTTGTTTTAATAGCTAAAAATTTAAAAATGATTATAAGGTTTAATTTATTTTGATTGCAATTTATTTAAGGCAGCTTTTATGAATGCAGGTATGTCTTGAGGTCCTCGGCTAGATATTAAATTTCCATCCTCAACTACTTCTTGGTCTATATAGATTGCACCAGAATTTTTAATATCTTGTATAATCGATTTCCATCCTGTTACCTTACGACCTTTAAGTAGCTCTGCTGTGATTAGTATCTGTGGCGCATGACAAATGGCAAATACGGGTTTTTCAGTTGTGAAATAATCTTTAATGAACTTAACAGCTGTTGGATAACCACGAAGATGATCGGGGGAACATCCACCGGGTATTAAAATTGCATCTAAACTGTTTATATCAACGTTTGAAATAGAGTAATCAATCTTTACAGGAGTTTCTTTCCTTTTCCCATTTACAGTATGGTCCTTTTTTAGACCTATATGTGTAATTGAGTGTCCTGCATCTTTAAATGCCTTTACAGGTACGGTATACTCTACGTCTTCAAACATGTCATCGATTACAACACCTATTAAAGCCACTGTATCAACTCCCACGGATTCTAAAATAGGAAAGAATAAAAATTTAAATTATTTCTTTTTTTTCTTGGCATCATTAATAGATTTTAATGTATTGACTGTAATTTCCTGTTCTAAATATCTTAACCTATCTGCTAAAAAGTCCAATACATGTTTTCTCTCCTCGAAAGGCACATTCTTTTTAGACAGCATATTAATTAATTCTGTAGTACTTCTGACAGAAAATGAACCTGACGCTTCATCCATCAGAATGATATCTCTTTTCCCTAATTCTTTGGCTGGTGAAACACAGACTGCACCTAAAATATTTCCTTTTTCATCCTTCACATCCATTGAACTTATGTAGTTGTGTTTAGTTTCATTTCTCATTTTGATTCACCTTAATCCATATTATAACATCTAATTATATGATTATATGTATTTTTATTATTTAATTATATATAGTTATTGTTTTTTCATCTAATTTGGTTTTAAAATACTTATATTTGTTATTGATAGTTGCCCCATTTTTAAAAAATAAAAAAGATAGTTCCCGAAGTTTTACTTCAGGAACTTTATCATGTAAGTCTGTTACGGAGGCGATAGACAGACATGATCGTACAGACAGATATTTATCCCGATCTAATTAGCGGTTTTTTATATAATCTTTAATAGTCTGTACACTAACATTATAGTTCATAGCATATATACTTAAGCCATAGTTTCACCGTAATTCATGCTATTACATCTTAATACTTTCTAACAGTATTGAGAATACTAAAAATTTATGGGCATAATAATAGCTATTAATGAAGTTAAGTTTGTAATTTAATTATTTAATTGAATTAAGTAGGTTTACGAGGCATAAAGTCGTATTAGAACTAATTATTTATGTTCTTCAGATTTTGGAGGTTTATATTGTTTTATAATTTATTATTTTCTTTATTAAAAATTTGTTAAACAATCGTTTAGGGTTTATAAATTATAACCCTGTATGTTGAAAGATTTTTTATCAAATAGAAGGCAGTATTAAAATAAATTGTGTATTTTTTTGGAATTTCAGTTTTACCCATAATAGCATTTTGAGTATATGCATTATAATTTTATTATATAATTTAATTTCTTTGTTTTAGTTACTTTCAATAAATTATAAATTCTAGTGTAATAATAATATATACAAAGAGGTGTCAGAACCATGAATGAAAAGGAGTTAGAAGATTTTGTAGAAAACTTTAAAGGAATGCTCTGGGATGAATTAGATGATGCATTGGGTGATATGAGTCGAGAAGATATGATAACAATTATTGTAAAATTAAAGAGAAGGTACGGTTAATTATTACTTATTTTATTTTTTAATATCTTTAACATAATATTTCAACAAGAATTTTTCTAAAAAGAAATAAAAAAAAAAAATTTAATAATTTAAAGAGTAATTAATTTACTTTTCACCCTGTTCTTTTTCTGCTTGTTTCATTTTATAATCTGCAATAGCTGCTCTTAAAGCATCTGCTGCAAGATTTGAACAATGCATTTTAACAGGTGGAAGACCTTCAAGTTCGTCTGCAACATCATTTCTTGATATTTTAAGGGCTTCTTCAATGGTTTTTCCAACAGCCATCTCAGTTATCATACTGCTTGTTGCTATTGCAGCACCACATCCAAATGTTTTAAATTTAACGTCGGTTATTATGTTGTCTTCAACTTTAATGTATATGGTCATCAGGTCCCCACAAGTGGGATTTCCTTCCGTACCTACACCATCCGCATTTTCTATTACTCCAACGTTTCTGGGGTTCTGAAAATGATCCATTACTTTTTCTGTGTACATTTCTATTCACCTTCTCCCTTTAACTGTAATAATAAAATTCATCTTTAACAGTTTAAAATTGAACATTAAAAATTTAATTAAGTTAATATATTTACTATATATCAATTAAATATTGGTTTTTGAAACTAATAGAATTTTCTATAATTAATTATTATAACAATAGTTATATTCATATTTATATCTTTCTATTTATATTAATTAAATAAATACAAGCTTTTTATAACCATATATCCCATTAAATTTATTTTTTTATGATTTAAATTCGACAATTATCGATCTAAAGTATGAGTAACTCGATTAGCTTTTAAAATTATTATCATGATAATTTCATATTTATATATTTTTAGGGTCTTAGATTTTTTTATTTTTTTGAAGGTTTGTCCTTCTGTGTTTTGTTTGTTTGAATAGGATTTTGTTTTGCTATTCTAAAAATACATTTT
>Ga0224559_1000033_pt1 | contig 71799 bp, 53 predicted proteins | sample 714S33034metaG_FD_180676 | JGI IMG/M metagenome (GOLD analysis project Ga0224559, IMG submission 180676) | Peat soil microbial communities from Stordalen Mire, Sweden - 717 S3 30-34 | ecosystem: Environmental > Terrestrial > Soil > Wetlands > Peat | place: Sweden: Norrbotten County, Stordalen... | reverse complement strand
TGGTATGGTGCTTGGGCCTGATGGACATAAAATGAGCAAGTCCCTTGGCAACATTATTTCCCCCGAAGAAGTGATATCACCGTACAGTGCCGATGCCTTTAGGCAGTGGGGAGCAGTTGGAGGTTCCACAGGCTCAGATATAATGTTCCGCTGGAAAGATGTAGTTTCAGGTTCTCGCTTTCTCCAGAAGATGTGGAATGTCTACCGCTTCTCGATGTCCAATTTAAATAATTTCGAGCCTGAAGACGCAGAAAAATTTTCCCTTGATTCCCTCCTCACAATTGACAGATGGCTTCTCAGCAAGCTTAACCGACTTGTAGAGACTACCACTAAAGAGCTTGATGGATACAATTTTGATTCAACTTTCAAGGCCATTCGGAACTTTACATGGGAAATCCTTGCGGACAACTATCTAGAACTTGTAAAAGGCAGACTCTATAGTGACAAGCTCGAAGGCAAGAGAGCAGGTCAATATGTTCTCTATCAAACAATGAAAACTCTTTCATTCCTGCTTGCGCCTTTTGTACCTTTCTTTGCAGAAGAGCTGCATTCGAGATTTAGCAATGAAAGCGTCCATATACAGGCCTGGCCAACTATCGATAAAAGTCTCATCAGCGAAGAAGCTGAAGCTGCAGGAGAGCTGATTAAGAGAATCACTAGTGAAGTTCGCAGGTATAAGTCAGATATAGGAATGGCCCTCAATGCCCCACTGAAGAAAATCGAGATATATAATGCAGATATCGACACAGGAGATATTTCAGGCGCTACGAACTCTGAAGTGGAGTTGATAGGAGGTGCTCCTTCCTTTGAATATGTGCCTGTGGGAGTTAAGATCAACATGGATTTAATTGGACCGCGCTTCAGAAAGGATGCAAATGATGTTGTAAAAGCTCTAAAAAAAGAAGATCTCGCGACTATTGAGGTCCAGCAAGCTTCAGGAAAGATAACCATTGTTGTAAATAGTCAACAAATAGAAATCGAATCGGAAGCCGTGGTGATAACAAAGGAAGTGATCTCACACGGTCGAGAAGTCGATATTCTAGAAGTTAATGATGCGATTGTTGTAATTGTAAAGTAAGCATATGCTTACTTTTTAGTACTCATACTTTGGCATGAAAGTACATAGGGTACCTTCCTAATGTATGGTCACAATCTCTTTCCTCAGAATTGCAATTTTTTCACTAATTAAATTTATACGTTTATTAACCAAGAATGTATCAACTTCAACCCTCTTCCTCTGTTGAACGTCTCCGTTTTTTGTATACCCTGTTTCATCTTCGTATATCTCGTCATTTGCAATCATATGCCTTATAATTGTGGAAAATTTTCCTTGCTATGATGTTAATATGCCCTACAGATCCAAGTCTAAAATTAAATCCTCAGCTACAAATTATGCTTCTACAAAATTATAACAAAATTCCTGCCCAAAATAACGAGGTAGCCAATGATAAAATAATTAAAAGTGTTATTGGATGAACATTTTTAATTATTTGAGAATTTTATTTGAAGAATTTCATATTTGTTTTTAAAATAGCCCTCGAAAATGGTTATGATAAACCATCCAAAACCCAAATAGAATGATAACCATTCCAGCTACCTTTTTAAGGATTTCATCATACATTGATATGAGGCGGAGTTTTGAGGAAGAAAAATGAGCTGAATATGCGAGCAAGAGCATTGGTATTGAAAATCCAAACGAATAAATTGAAAGGGTGAATGCGCCATTTGAAGTGCTTCCTTCCAGAGCAACCATGGCCAGGATCGAACCAAGGATTGGTCCTATACAGGGAATCCAAAGCACTCCGAGGGAAAGCCCAAGCAAAAGACCCGAGATAGACCCTTCTTCATTCATATCTGCAAAAAGAGGGAACTTTGAAAAGGTATTGAATAGGCTCAGTTCAAAAAGTAATGAAAAACCCATTAAGAGGATCAGGATCTCTGCCATAATCTTCAGTTGACCTATATGACTCTGAAAAGCCGACCCAAAGATAGAAGTTACCACCCCCATTAAAATGAAGGATATTGAGACTCCAAGTACTATTGCAAGAGGCCTTATTTTGCTTTTCCCGGCGGATGTTGCCAGTACAGCGGGCAGAAGTGGTAAAATGCACGGGGACAGGACACTGAGAATTCCTGCGCCAAATGCAGTCAGAGGGGGAATAGTTTCGTACATGATTCATATCTATTTAGTATGTTATTTTTGGTATAATGTGTATTTTACCCTGAATTATGGGTTGCACAGGAACTTAAACTTCTGGTATATATCTGGACTTCGAAGTTAGTCCGTCAGCTACATAATTTTTTTATGTAGACTTGACTTTGGGATAGCTAGATCAAGAATTTTTTTGAATTCTTCTTTGTCCCTGATTCCGAGAATTCTGGACCTTAATCTGTCATTGCTAATGTTTCCATCTTCTTGAATGTAAACATATTTTCCGTTTTCAATACCTACTATTACAGAGGAGTCTGGAATAGAGTTTATTACGAAATAGTTTGCAAATTCAAAGCTGTTGTCTGCATCTACAGACATTATCGTTGCTTTCCCGTCATATTCTTGTGCCAGTTCACTAAGTATTGGCTTCATTTCCTGGCATGCCCCACACCAATCAGCTCCGATTTTTAAAAGAACTGGTCCTTTTTGAAGAGATTCGTTTATCTGCTCCAGTTGGGTTGCTTCGACAACATGATTTTTTTCAGAAGTATTCTGGAGGCTTGTGGCGTTTTTCATGACCTCTTCAGTACATCCGGCCGTAAAGAGCACAACTGCCAGTAGGATTAACAGTATACTAAATTTATTCATATTCTCAGCGTCAAAGTTTGTGTTGTAATTCTTTGTCTCTTCTGTATTAATAATTTTCCATAGTTGTTTAAAATTCGACTGATATAATTAATAATGCAGCTAAAATATCTACTTAATGAAAAACATAGGACAAAAATCAAATTTCTCTGCTTATCAGTCTCAAAGATGAATAATATTCTTGTGTTACCAAATAAAAGAAACGCAACAAGTAAATAGGAATCTAAAATTAAAAATATAAAACAGGTAAGTAATTCAATATAATTTCAACCACTTTCTGTAAGTGTACTCAAGAATGACATATATTTTTCTCAATATGGGAGTAGCTTAAAAAAAAATCTAACTTTCAATGAATAATAGTGGGTAAAATGTAACCAAATAATACATCTATCTACATTTGCAGAATCTCGGATTTCATTAACTTTTGAATAATTTAATGCGCGTATATACAGTTTTTTCGAATCTCTTCAGTCCTTAAAACATTTTCTGCAAATCAGAAGAATATTCAAAAATTATTAAAAGCAGTGGAGTCGTTGATAAATGCAATGAAAAATAACTCAATTTATGGTATATAAACAGTCAGTTCACTGACCATATCACCTTAATTATTTAGTATCGTTGATAGATATAATTGGCCGTACTCCAGATTTACTGTAAATGCGAAGTTAAATTTTAATACATTGTATTAAAATGGGTTCTTCCGAAATGTTATTCCCTTTCCCATAATTTCTTGATATTTGCTATTTTATAGAAATAAATGTAGATATGAAATTCTTCAATAACAGGCTCAAATAAATAGAAAAATAATACTTACCCTTACTTTTTTTGAACATTGACCAGATCATTATTTTGGGCAGGATTTTTGTTATAATTTTGGTTTTCAAGACCGTTCCAAAACTAATCAGTAAATTGTCATCTAGATCTTAAGAGGACTTCGATAAACCCCTAAATTAGTTCCTATCTATATAAATAGTATATAAATGACTGTTTAAAATCACAAGTTTTTGAAATCCTCTAAAAAATTATTCACTTATGAATCCAGTGATAAATGTAAAATTAAAAATGAAGAACTTACACTGCTAATGAGCTTTGCACCCAAAGTCCCATTTTTCCCCTACTTTAGGTGCAGGTTCAAGACTTTAGGTGTAAAAGGGACTTTTAGTGCAAAGCCCGTTTGATGAATAAATTCAATTATATGTGATCTCAGTATTATTTAGATATTGACAATTAATTGATTACTGCCACTGTTTTCCGGCTCAATCACGTAAATATTAAAAGAATGAACTTATAAAATTTCGTTGCAACCTTTTGAAAACTATCTATGTATTGATGTATGTGGATGTCGAATAATGAATTCACTTAAAGAATGATTCTTCCTGAAATTCGACATTTTTATCAAAAATATAAAAATCACTGAATCTTGGGATATAGTTCAAACATGCTTTAAATTATACCTCTAGTCTCATCTGGCTAACGCCAAAAATTAAAATAACTGGGCAAGAGATCCCATGAATTGATTGCTAATAGATTGCGATTCCTTGTTTTTAGAGCTATCAAAGACACTATAAGAGTTTTCCAAAGTATGCCATCCGATATTATGAAATTTGCAAGAGAAACGCTCGAGATATAGTATTATCATCAATTAAGGGATATGATATAGAAGATTTAGGTAAACTTCTGATTATCACGAGTTTTTATGCACAATTTATAAGCAAATGACAAAATTTAGAGTTTATCGACAATCCTCTATAAATTTCACAAGGTGAAACTTTGAAAAAAAATGAACTATACTCGTTTTATTACTGGTAACATCTGTCTTCGTATCTGGCTGTGTATCCGATAAAGGAAACGTATCCAACAATGGGAGCAGAGTTCAAAGAGCATCTGCAATTACGGAACTGAGAATAGGCCATCAGCCAAGTACCCATCATATTGCATTTGTGGTTGCAGATGAAAAAGGATGGTGGCAAGCAGATCTTGCGCCTTACGGAGTTAAGGGTATCAAAGAATATGTATTCCAGACAGGCCCACCAGAAATGCAGGCCATGATGGCTGGAGATCTGGACGTAGCTTATGTTGGAGCAGCTCCTGCTGTTACAGCCCTTAGCCAGGGTCTTGACGCAAAGATTGTTGTGCCTGTACAGATAAATGGTTCAAGTCTCGTTCTAAGGCCAGAATACAAGTATACAGGTCCTCAAGACTTAAAGGGATTAAAAATAGCTACCTATCCCCCAGGATCAATTCAGAATACGCTATTGAGAAAATGGCTCAAGGAAAACGGAATTGACCCTGAGAAAGATGTAACAATCGTTGGAATGGCAGCAGCATGAGACACCGTAAGCGTTATTTCAGCCAAAAAGGTAGACTCCGTCTTCCTGCCTCACCCCTCCCCAACAAGTGTAGAAAAGGCAGATAATGGGCGCATCATCGTACAATCTGGACAGATGGAACCTAATCACGTCTGATGTGTGCTTTTGATAAGCGGAAAACTTATCCGAGACCATCCGGATATTGTAGAGCAGATTGTAAAGACGCATATTAAAGCAACGGAATATACCAAGGCGAAAAATGACGAAGCTGCTCAGATTTTTTCAAATAAAACTTCAGAGGATCTTGAAACTGTAAAAACATCTCTTAAAGAATGGGATGGAGAACTGATTACAGATCCTGAACTTATTGAAAACTCAACTGTCGATTTATCGAATGTTCTATATGGGCTGAATTACACTCAAAAACCTCTGACAAAAAAAGAAATCTTTGATATAAGTTTCTATGAGAAAGCTATCAGTAAGAAATGAGACAGAAGAGATATAGTAACTATTCATCCTACATAAAAAAAATAATTTTGGAGATATCTATTTTGATGCAATAGATTCTTCCGATTACTAATTGATTGGAAAATAAAAAACATGGTCAATAACCGACAGTTAAATAAAATCAGCCTGACGAAACTTGCTCATTGAATTTTAGTAAAGATATCTATGATATTGTTTTTAACTGAATGAATAGTTACTAAAGAGATTATATAAATACAATCAAGATTTACAGATGCCTCTGCTTTCATAAGGGGGAATTATAATTATTATTTTTCTGAAAAAAGAGGGCTGTCGAAGAGATAAAAAAGTAATAATTATTTGGGAATCTATTTTTAGTAGATTGATGTTTTGAATCACCTAAATGTCAGTAGATCCTTTAATGTACGGTTTGATTTCGTAATTTTTACCTCTCTTGCAGGTATATTTTTACATTTAATACCTCTTTATCTTCACATGCTAATCCACATGCTTTCTATAGAACGTGAACTCCCCCTCCCTTTCGGGTTGATACACTCTGAGGAAGGGGCTTCCTTTGAGTAATTCCTTCATCTGTTCTCAAATTTCAGATCCATCGAAAATTCTGTATTGTCGAAGATTATCAACAAATTGTTGATAGCCTGTCTATAAGGCATTTTGTGATAGGAAAAGTAGCGTAATATTTTAGAGATTATAACCAAAATCTGTACACAATATCTTCAGATTCATCCAGGGGCAGAGTGGAAAGAACTGTTCTCATATGCCCATAAATTGTATATCTATGACCCGTAAAAATCAGAGGTTTATCAAAACACTCTGAGATATTTTATTTTGAATAATTCCCTCATATCCAGAGCGTTGGCACGAACATACCACGTTTCTTGCAGCTGGATGGACACCGAGACTTTGATTCCAGCAACAAAATTCTAAGGGCCAATATCAAAAATAATTTCAATCCCTTTCCAAATAATAATAGAATTCTCAATATGTAAAAGTAAGTTAATAACTCAAAGATAAAACCAATAAAAAGTTCTCAGAGTAATCCGATATATGACCAAAAAATAACATAAAATAAGAATAAAAATAATTCTAATAATAATAACGATTATGATAATAGTTACTTCTGGATAAATATATTCAGCCAGCATGCCTGAAAGAAATGTCCGCACCAAATTTCAGTTCCAAGCGGATTTACAAAAATTATAAGTTATGGCACTCAGCTACGAGCCTTTCCACCAGTTTTTGCTGAATTGTAGTTCTTCTGTTCCCTCCACAAACCATACTTCTAACACCAATGATGTCAGGTCCTATTCTTTCAAGCACCGGGAGGTCATCGAATTTCAGGGAACCAGCAATTGCATTTTCAAGTCCATATTCATGAGCAATGTCAGTGAACCTTTTAAGTCCTTTCTCATCCATGAATTCAAAAGTAGATTTTCCATCCTTGATTGCAGTATCTACCATGACTACATCTGCACTAACCTTTGCCGCAACTTCGGAAAGAGATAATGGAGAAATCGAATTAATGCGTTTATAATCTGAATATCCTGAGGCAACTATCTTCTTTGTTGAGTCATAGTCCTTCACAGCTCTTATTAGGTTTATAAGAAGCTCGAATGCTTGTGCTTGAGTCTGAATATCGTAAAGGCCCACCTTAATATAGTCTGCTCCTGCAACTGCTGCTCCTAACGCTGCAAGGGAAGCAGTCCCGGGTTTGTAATGAAAATCTCCTATTGTTGCGCTTATCGGCTGTCTTCCATTTACAGCTTCTTTTATATCTTTAATTATCCATGGGAAATTGGCTCCAAGGGAACCTTCAATTGGGTTTTTGACATCCACAATATCAGCACCTCCTCTTGAAACTATGATGGCTTCCTCTTTATTCATTGGACTTACAAGTAGTTTCATAGAAATCCTCTAACAAAGTGTGGAATTAGAATCATTATAATGAATATTTATTTTTGGTATGAAAGTACATGAGGGATCCTCTCAAGTACTTACACTATCCTCTGTTCCCACAATTACGATTATTTAGCTAATTATTTATATACTTTTATCATCCGAGAACATCTCAGGCTCAACAAACTTCCTCCTCTTTAATTCTTCGCTTTTGATATTTTATTTCATCTTAGTACATCTTGAAATTTGTAATAAGATACTATATAATTGTTGCAATTTTCCTTGCTATGATACCAATTACCTTCGTATGTCCAATTTATTTCGTTTTCCAGTTAATAAACTTTCTACAAAAAGTAAGAGATACCTGAAAATAGCTAAAGCAGTTACAAAAATGGGTAGAAAAAAAGCAAATCAAGTTAAAGATTTCCAACACAAACTTTCCAAAACTATGGTTGAAAACACTAGAGCTAAAACTATCATAGTAGGTGACCTTAGTGTGTACAAATGACTCAACCTAAAGTAAAAGATGGTAAAAAGGAAAAAAGACGAAACAAAATAACGGTCAAAATAGTTCTACTCGGGATCTAGAAAACTAGGTAGATTTGTTCAATTCTTACCTATAAAGCAAAATTTGTAGGTAAAAGTGTAATAAGAATTACTAAAAACAAACAACTAATAAATGTTGTTATTGTGGGAAAATCCATGATATACCTTCTTTGAAGCTTGTTATGATTTGTGATTGCGGGAACAATATTATAGGTATCGAAATAATTTTATAATTATTATGTTACGTTTCCTATCACAAAATACTTTGTGGACAAGCTATCAACAATTTGTTGATAATCTTCGACAATACAGAATTTTCGATGGATCTGAAATTTGAGAACAGATGAAGGAATTACTCAAAGGAAGCCCCTTCCTCAGATGGTATCAACCCGACTGAGAAGGGTATTTCATTTCGTAAATAATTGGATAAATGTTTGCATTTATTACCTTGTGAAAATAAGTTATTTCATAGATACAATTATCCCTAAAAAGCTTAATGCTATTGCAATAATAGTTATAAAAAAAATTAAACTTGAACTTACATTCTCTAATTGGTCGTTATCTTTACTACCCATGATATTAAATATACTCCAACTTGCTAAAAAAGGTTTTTACCAATATGTGCACAAATAAAATAAATATTCATTATAAGCTGCCAATTGATATAGATATAGAAATTGGAAAATAGTTCTCTCACAGTTATAATTTCATTAGTTTATTTTTCGTTTTTTGTGAAGGCTTCGTTATGCGTACAATGACAAAAAAAGTCTAAATGATACTTTCAAGTTGTTATGGTCTATTCGCCATTTTGCTGATTTTGCTGTAAAATCACAGATCTCAGCAATCTGTAAGAGAGAGGAAATAACACATTTTAAGAATCCATCGGATAAAAATATTTTAAATATTTAAGGAAATTTAAATAAACTTTTTAATTTCTTCATATTCTCATAGATGGTATCTATAAATTGTGATAATCAAAAGTTTATTGAAATACTTAATAATCTTCTCATTTCTTTTCGTAAATAAAATTCAGACTACATCGAAAATTAGCTATAAGCTGTCGAATATTGTTAGATCTGTATTTTTTGCAATCTCTTCAAACTTCATTTTTGGAAGTGTTATCTTCAGGATGCGATTTCCAATTTTTGAAGTGCTTCCACCATTTTAAAGATGATTGGCAGGTGGCAAGCTCGGAAAAAACCAGTATATTTTCCTTCCTTATAAATAGATCCTTCCTCTTCTGCTTCGTTTTCCTTCTCGATCTTTGCACTTATACCAAGCATTCTGTTTTAATGTTTATCTAAACATTCTTTTTATTGATTCATAGCTTGTCAGTAGTGACCACAAGCTTGTTTTCTTCTTCCTTGAAGCAACAATAGAGTAAATACAATTGCTTCCCCATTTTTACATAGGCATTTAGTCTTCAAACAGCTGATTCAGTCATTCCTGCGTTTTCCGGTTAGATTCAAAAAAATCTCTGCATGTTGATTTTGAAAATATTTATTAGTAGGCTAGTTCATCTAAAATTCCACATAAAATAAAGTTACTACACAGCAGTTGTTTTATTATATCTTGGAAAAGGCTAAATATATACTTCTTTAGAAATTTCACTTAAATGTAACTTAAAAAGGACCTGAAAAATATGTTTGTCGTGTGTCTGTGAATTATTGAAAATCTTAAACACTAGATTCTACCTACATTTTCCCAAAAATTGGAGATATACTCGTTTTTTTAGATTTGATCAATAATTCAAGGAAACTAAATAAATTTTGATTTGTGAATATACATGAAAGTGGGAGATAAACTTTCAGCATGAACAATTAACAGGAACAAAACCAATGATTCAATCTGAACAAATTCTGTGATTTAGGCCTTCTTAGTGAATATGAAAAATATAATGGTGGAAGCAAAAATGAATAATATAGAAAAAAAATGATTGAGTTAAAGAAAAAAGCTAGAACTAACATTTCAAATTCCCAGTAAACGATAAAAAAGCAAAAGAGTTTGACAAAATAATAGAGGATTCCAATAAACCTCTAATTTTGATGAATAATATATATATTATATATAAATATACTACGAAATATGAGGGCTTATCGAAGTCTTCAACAATAATGGAATTTTTATGTAGCCAGGTTTTTCACCTGGATATTTAAAATTGTTAGAATAATTGATTCTAGTGTTAATTTGCCACATTTACTTTTGACATCACTTGGAAGTAAATGCGATCAGAGATCTAAAATGAATGTGGTAGTCAACTTAACGTTAACTGATTCTTTAATCAGATGTGAGTATTTCGTGTCTCATAGAGATGGTTGATATTTTCATCCTAGCAATACACCTTGTTCAAATTCACTCTTTTTCTGAGCACTTGCATGCAGGGAACCAAAAACTAAACCACGCAGAAAAAGAAAAAGCAAGTATGTAACTTGTCTGTATCAAAATTAACTTATTATTAATATACCACCTATAAATTTCTTAAAAATAAGACTTAGACAGTTAAACTGAAAACTCAATCCCATTTAACCTATAATTGTCTAAAATTCCTCAAATCGGGCAATAATAGGGTTGCGACTGCGCATGTGCTCTAGCGCTATCATCTCACCTGATGGTTTCAGAACACGCCTCATTTCAGTAAGAGCCTTCACATGATCAGAAATTGTGCAGAGGACAAAAGTCGTAACCGCATAATCGAAGCTGTGATCCGAAAATCCAAGGCTCCCGGCGTCCATAAGAATAAAAGTGACATTTTTCATATCCTTTGCTTTTTCTCTGGCGTTTTCAAGCATTCCTTTGATGTTATCGATTCCGGGTACCGAACAACATGGAGGATAGTATTTCATATTTATTCCAGTTCCCACTCCGACTTTCAGAATTTTTCCGTTCAGGCTTGAAAGTGCTTCTTTTCTCCATTTCTTGAAAATGAGAAGCTTGAGCGGCAAATCTAGTAGCTCATATATGGGTGTAATTCTGTCGTACTTAGGGGTTACTGACACAATATTCAACTCAACAATTATAAGTACACTACTATTATTCGGGTAATGTTATTTAAAAAATCATTTAAAGCTTGTTACACAATGAGTTGGGAAACAAATAATTATTTGGAATGAAATCGATGTAGATGTTTCTAAAAATAAGTAAGCCTGGTGTAAAAATATGCCTAAATTATTTAGCTATGGGTCCTTATTGGTACTATATTGTCTTTTTGGTTCTCACTTGTAAAATTAGCTCAAAAGCATTTGAAAGAGCCATTGAAATAAATTCTCAGGATTGATATGCTTTAGTAAATCGTACATGTATTATATTCTCTCATCAACAACAAGGACCCTTCAATCTTTAATTTAAAAAAAGCCATCTATCTTGACTCATCCTATAAAGAAACCTCAAAAAAGACTATGATTTTAAAGAACTATGGATCGACGAATAGTGTAAGGAACTTATTAAGTAAAAAAGAAGATTTAGTTGGAGTATTTATTATTAAGCTGCGCGAAATATTATAAATCGCGGAAAAAACATAAATATGCTGGGAAATTGTTCACTTATTCCTTTTCTTTTGTATTCTTCATTCTTCATTTTTAAGTTTAAGAGCAATGGGCTTTGCACCTAAAGTACCATTTTAGCCAGACATTATATGCAAAAATTAGACATTAGATGCAAAACCTACTTTAGTGCAAAGCCAGACAAATGAGAACATTTTAATACTTGACCATAAATGCATTTTCCTCTTGATAAAATTTGAATTTGCTACGAAGACTGTAGTAACATAACATATAGAGATACCTAAAGAACGTTCATAATAAACACGAAAATATTAGGACAATACTCATTTAAAATATAATATCAGAATATTATGATGCAACAACAACAAAGTAGAAAAAAACATCCTATGAGAATGAGGGATCTATTAAGAAACAAGAGTATTGGCTCCAAAAAAATATCAAAGGAACGAATTTATGCAGCAACTAAAAAAATATTCAAAGCAGAAAACGTTCTTGTAACTATCATCCAAAGAGTGAATCGGAAGATATCATTTACATTTTTTTAGTATGATAGATATCTTCTGATGATATTAAAAACAAAAAGAGTATTTTGAGAATAGTAAAAGTTACCTTTAAAATAAATAGTAATAACCAGAAAAGAAAAATAGGGTCAAATAAAGGGGTAAGCGAGGAAAAGTTAGACAGTCTCTGCGCAAAAAAAGGAGTGATATAGGAATTTGTTTATATATTTAAAAATAGTATCGATCTGAAATAATTCTTATTTTTGGTATTTTTGACCTTAGACAGGGAGTTGATGATTCGAGAGAATTAGTAGAAGATTTTGCAGTATGAGCTAAAATATTACGAACTTCTTATAATAATATTTTGCTTCATCAGATAAAGTTATTATATCAACGACATTGCATAATTCAGAAGATATAGGCAGTAAACTAATTGCATTGATATCATAAGTGTATTCATTTCCACTGTCATGATCAATAAGTCCATCACCCCCAATAACTTTTTTTGATTTGTTCTGATTTATAGAAATAATTTTGGAACTGACGAGATATTACTCATTACTGACAAACTGGATCTCTCTCATTATTTAATTGATACTATTCTAAAATATCCTTAATGTCATCCACATATCCTTTTTCATTAAGTTTTCAACAATCACAGAAAACTCCGAGGAAAGGAAAAAAACTAGATCAATCCTTCCTAATCCTTCATGTTTTCCATGGTTTACCTCAATTTGTGATACTAGTAAAAGAATTTTAGTAATGAACTATACTTTTGGTAATGAACTATAATCGTGAAAACATCATACACATAATACTAGACCATCAAAACATTATGGAGAGACATTAAATCCAAAATAAAAATACAAACCAACAGAAAGGCCTATATCAAAATAATATATCAAGTTTTACAAAAAATAGCCCGAAGACAAATTATATTATTTTATACTAGAATATATATATGTTATTAATTTTTTATGTAATTTATACCCACTTAATAGTATTTGTAGAGAATTTCAAGAAAACCCCTTTATTTCATCATAAGCTTACAAATTGCATACAAAAAACTATGAAAATCAGAGATTTATCGAAGCTCTCTGTAAATGAAGATTCGAAACTGTGTTGCACCATTATGGGTGCAACGGAAAATATGGATTGAAGAAATTCATCCGAAAATATACGATAAACGATGGATAGGGAAAATAAACCAAATAGTTTAAATAATTACAAAGAGTATTCACCCAAAAATTTAAGGTAATTCTGAAAATTAATGAGATTGAACTTCGGAAAATAAAGATGAAACTTATTATTTGGATCCACCCCAAAAATATAGATTCTCACTATCATCAGGAATATAAGAAGCAAAAACTATGAAAAGAGTGACCAGGAAATTTAATGGTTTAGGAGAAAGTTCGCTTGGTCAATTAAAAAACTAGAAAAACGAGAGGAACAATGAACTCGCCTAAATTTAAAATTCACAAATCTTCTAAAATATACGGTACATCTGTAATCGGAAAAGATACGATAATACTGGAAAATGTGATTCTTGGATACCCTGAACACAAGGTCCTTATGGAGATTTTGAAACAGAACATAGAAATTGAAGATTTTGATTTCCCGGGCTGTACCATAGGCCCAAATTCGATTATAAGGATCGGATCAACTATATTTTCCAATGTAAACACTGGGAAAAACTTAAAAACTGGACATAATGTGATGATTAGAGAAAACACTGAAATAGGAAACAATGTCCTTATTGGAACCAATGTCATTATAGACGGCTATGTGAATATCGGAAACAATGTCAGCATTCAGGGCAATGTATATATTCCTACCAATGTTGTTATCGAAAACAATGTGTTTATAGGCCCCTGTGCTGTTCTAGCCAATGATAAATATCCCATCCGAAAAAAATACGAGTTTAAAGGTCCTGTTTTGAGAAAAGGTGCTTCGATAGGTGCAAACGCAACCCTACTTCCAGATGTTGAAATTGGAGAAGGAGCAATGGTTGCCGGAGGAGCACTTGTAACAAAAAGCGTACCCTCCTGGAAACTTGCTATTGGCGTGCCTGCTAGAATACGAGACCTTCCGAAGGATTTATGCGAATTGAATGAAATATAAGTATTTAATAATTAAAATTAAGTAAGAGGAAATTATAGTCACATTAAAGAGGTCCAAAAATGATCCAGATTGCTAAACCTCTGCTGGGTAAAGAAGAGATTGACGCAGTAACAGAAGTCCTGAATTCAGGCATGATTGCACAGGGCCCGAAAGTAGAAGAATTTGAACTTGCTTTTTCCGAGTACACTGGCTGTGATTATACAGCCGCAGTAAACTCTGGCACTGCAGCTTTGTATATTGCGCTTCTAGCCCATGGAATAGGAAAAGAAGATGAAGTGATTACAAGTCCCTTCAGCTTTATTGCCACCGCAAACAGTATCCTTTACACAGGGGCAAAACCTGTTTTTGTAGACATCGAACTAGATACATTTAACATCGATCCCGAGAGAATCAAGGAAAAAATCACTTCAAAAACCAGGGCCATTATGCCAGTTCACCTTTACGGACACCCTGCAGACATGAAAGCCATAATGGAAATTGCCGAAGATAATAAGCTTTTTGTAATCGAGGATGCCTGCCAATCTCATGGCGCAGACTGCCTTGGAAAAAGAGTAGGAAGCTTTGGCACAGGAGCATTCAGCTTTTATCCGACAAAGAATATGACAACCGGCGAAGGAGGGATGCTCACAACAGACAAAAAAGAAATTGCAGAGAAAGCAAAAATGATCAGAGCCCATGGATCAAAAGTTCGCTACCTGCATGAAATGCTAGGTTTCAATCTTCGCATGACTGATATTGCAGCTGCAATTGGGATTGTGCAACTTGGAAAACTGGAAAAGTTTACAAAAAACAGACAGATAAACGCAGGAATTCTCTCAGACGGCCTTAAAGAAATATCTGGGCTTGTACCTCCAGTCACAGCAGAAGGCTGCAGTCATGTTTTCCACCAGTACACTGTCAGGGCCAAAAATAGGGATAAGTTTGCAGCTTTCCTGAAAAAGAAAGAAATAGATACCGGGATCTATTATCCGATACCCATTCACAGACAGCCCTTCTATAGGGACCTTGGATATAAAGACTTTCTGCCAGTTTCAGAGAAAACAGTTGAGGAAGTCCTCTCCCTTCCTGTACACCCGGGATTGTCCAGAGATGACTTGCAGAAAATAGTCGAAGCATCCAAAGAATTTTATGCAAAAGATTGAATAGTTTTCCAGTCACTGCAGTTTCAAGAAACAGGAAGTGAGACTTTTGATCAGAGTAGGAGTAATAGGCACGGGTGCCATGGGACAGAATCACTTAAGGATTTACAGTGAAATGGAGGGTGTGGAACTTGTTGGGATATCGGATATAGACCAGAAGCGCGTCGAATTTATGGCTACACAATTCAAGACAAAGGCCTTTACAGATTACAAGAAAATGCTTCTTGAAGGACTTGATGCTGTAAGTGTAGTTGTGCCAACAAAACTGCACAAGCAGGTAGCACTCGACGCCCTTGACGCAGGAATGCAGGTCCTTGTAGAAAAACCGATTGCAGATACGACTGAAAATGCTGAGATGATGATAGAAGCCGCAAAACAGGCAGGAAAAGTCCTTATGATAGGACATATTGAGCGTTTTAACCCCGCAGTCATAAGGCTTAAAGAAATCATAAACTCAGGAATCTTGGGTAAGATAGTTTCAATCTCAACAAAAAGAGTCGGGCCCTATAACCCGAGGATAAGAGATGTGGGAGTAATTTTGGATATAGGAGTCCATGATATAGACATAATCTCGTACCTTTACGGCAAAAAAATAAATAGTGTTTATGCTATTGCAGGTGCAGATATCCACTCATTTGAAGACCATGCCTCAATTATCCTCCGTATGGATCATAACTTTGCAGGGGTTGTAGAAACAAACTGGCTGACCCCACATAAAGTAAGACAGCTCACAGCGATAGGAGTGAAGGGGGTTGCATATCTGGACTACATCAATCAAACAGTACAACTTCATGATAATGAATGGATAAGAAAAGCCAAGGTGGAACACAGCGAACCCCTAAAAAATGAGCTCAAGTATTTCATAGACTGTGCTGCTACAGGCAAAACCCCCAATCCCTGTGGAGAAGACGGAAAACACGCTCTAGAAGTGGCAATGGCAGCTATAAGGTCCTATCAAGAAGAACGATTAATTGAAGTAGGAAAATAATCGTAAAAGACCCTGAGAAAGAAAATCCCCCAACCTCTGGAAACAGGTAATATCTGAAAAACAATTTAGGAAATGATAATTATGAATAAATTAGAACTACTTCTAAAGGAACGTGGGCAGATAAAAATAATAGGAGTTATAGGGATGGGCTATGTAGGCATACCTTCAGCGGTTCTTTTTGCAGATTCCCCATGTTTTAATAAAGTTCTCGGTTTTCAGCGCAACTCAAAAAGTTCAGGTTATAAAATCGATATGCTCAACCGAGGAGAAAGTCCTCTTAAAGGAGAGGAACCAGACCTTGGAGATCTTCTTGCCAGAGTAGTAAAAGCCGGCAAGCTAGAATGCACTCACGATTTCTCAAAAATCTCCGAACTTGATGCAGTCACCCTTGCAATTCAGACTCCTTTTGCAAATTCTAAAGACCTAGAGCCCGATTTTTCCGCACTTATTGATGGCATTAGAAATGTAGGAAAATATCTTAGGCCAGGTATACTTGTAGTACTCGAGTCCACAATAACCCCTGGCACAACTGAAGGTATAGCAAAACAGATTCTTGAAGGCGAATCCGATCTAAAAGCAGGAGAAGACTTTGCCCTTGCCCATGCTCCTGAAAGGGTAATGGTTGGAAGACTTTTAAAAAATATCCGAGAACATGATAGAATAGTTGGTGGCGTCAATGAAATAAGTACCAGAAGGGCAGTTGAGTTGTATGCCCCTGTGTTGACTGTAGGAAAAGTAATCCCGATGAGTGCAACTGCAGCTGAGATCACAAAAACTGCAGAAAATACTTTCCGCGACCTTCAGATTGCAGCAATCAATCAGCTTGCTCTTTACTGTGAAGCCATGGGTATAAATGTCTATGACGTCAGGAAAGGCGTGGATAGCTTAAAAGGAGAAGGGATCACAAGAGCTATCCTTTGGCCCGGTGCAGGTGTCGGAGGCCACTGCCTTACTAAGGACACTTACCACTTGGAAAGAGGAGTTAAGATGGGGAATTGGCATCTTGATTACCCTGAAGATACAGATTCAATCTACATAATTGCACGAAAAATTAATGATTTCATGCCCACGCATATGTATAACCTTACTACTGCAGCCTTTGAAAAAATTGGGAAGAGAATGAAAGGTTCAAAGATTGCTATACTCGGCTGGGCCTTTATCCGAGACTCGGACGATGCCAGAAATACTCCTTCAGAACCTTACAGGAACCTATGTCTGAAAGCAGAAGCCAAAGTAATGGTTCATGATCCATATGTTGTGAATTATCATGGAATCGAGATTTTGGATGACCTTAAAAAGGTTGTTATGGACGCAGATGCTGTTGTGTTCCTTGCAGAGCACAGCGAATATTTTAATTTAAAGGCCGATTGGATAAAGAAAGTTACTGGCAAAGAGAATACGATTATCGTTGATGGTAGAAATGTAATTAAACCGGATGATTTTATTAGCAAGGGATTTGTGTATAAGGGGATTGGGAGAGGTGATAAGAACGAACATGTAATAGTATGAGCATAAAATATTTTTATTTGAGAGCTTAGTTCGGTTTTCCATATTCTGGAAGAGGGTAAAACCATGATTGAAATACTAAAAAAAAAAGAGGAACTTTGGGATCTTTTTACCAAAAAAGAAGAATACAATTTGACTTTTTCTGACAAATATGATAGGTTTCCTTACTATTTAAGTAATCAGAGAGATGTTTTTGATCCCAAAGTATCCAGGTTTCTAATAGAAAATGGTTTGTGCCCTGAGTATCCAGACGGAAAAAAATTTGCGGTCTGTCTTACTCATGATATTGATGTAGTATATCCAGAAAGACTGTACCAGATAGTTGGAACAGCTAAATTACTCTCTAAAGGGAAATTAATGGATGCTATGAAAATGCCCTTTTCCAGAATCAACAAGAAGTGGAACCCTTATTGGAACTTTAGAGAAATAATGAAGTTGGAAGCAAAATACAATGCAAAATCTACCTTCTATTTTCTGGCCTTACATCCTGGAGAGAAGGACTTCAATTACAAAATTGAGGACCTTGAGACCGAATTATCGTTTATATCTGATTATGGGTATGAAGTAGGCCTACATGGAGGACATGAATCCTACAAAAATTTAGAAGATATAAAGGAAAAAAAGCATATGCTTGAAAAGGCCCTTGGGAAACAGGTTGTAGGGTATAGAAATCATTATTTAAAGTTTAAAGTTCCGGATACATGGGAATTGTTGAGCAAAGCAGGCTTCAAGTATGATACAACATTTGGGTACCCTGACTGTGCAGGCTTCAGGAATGGAGTATGCCACCCATTCAAGCCATTTAATAGAAATACAGAAAAACAAATAGACATCCTCGAAATACCTCTTATAATTATGGATCGAACTTTGCTACGAGATTATATGCGCCTTGACATCAAAAAGGCATGTGAACTCATAAAGAGACTTGTCGATAAAGTAGAGCAGTACAATGGTGTGGTTACGGTCCTCTGGCACAACAATACATTAGTTGGGGAAGAGAATCTTAAGCATTATGAAAAATTCCTCAAATACGTTTCCAGCAAAAAAGCATGGATTGCAAGTGGAGAAGAAATATGTAACTGGTGGTCTACTAATGTTGAAAAAAAGTAGTTAAGGCTCCAGGAATCCTGAGGATATTCGCTTAATAGTTATCAGGATTATTTTATAGGATTCCTATTTACCTCTATTTTTTTCTTCGCGGGAATCCTGTTCAAATCTTTCTCGCTAATTTCTATATTTGACCTTACTTTTTCTTTTCTTGTAACCATTCCGCCGACCTAAAATCAAGTGGTAGATATTCATTTTGACACAATAGACATGCCTGATTACAAAATGATTGGGAAATAAAAAACATTATCAACAATCTACAGTTAAATAAGATCAGCGAACTGGAATTCGCTAATTGAATTTTACTAAAGAGAGCTATTGATATTTTTTCCCAGGCTGAATAGTTAAATTAGATATTTGGATTTAATTTTGAATCACATATTTTTTATAGAACGAAGAGTAAACCCATAGGTCTTCAGCCTAGAAGATGTAAGAGTCAACTTCAACATTGGTTCCGTATAGAGATATATATAGCACTTGTGGAATACTTGTTCATGTTATTTAGAAGATTTTCATGTTTGTTTTGGAACTGAGTATTTTAAGTTAATTGTTTAATCAAAGCGATATGTATTGACCCCCAAAGAATTCCATTCATGTCAAGAAAAATGTGTGTGATATTTTGATTATAATTATACTCTTTGTTCAACGGAAATTTCACAGCCCCGGCTAGGTCATTAATATCTACGCTGAAATCGATGGGATACAGAAGCTTCATGTTAGTAGATGCTAACAAATATCGTTCAAGTTCATCGCGAGTGAAGATCTCCGAAAATATTTTGTAATGCCCACGCAACAAATTGCAAGGAAATTGGCTGTCTTTCTCTCGATATCTATGTAGTTTTTCCAATTCTGTACCTACGAAGATCTCAGTTGCGATACTGGCGACACCCCCGGGCTTCAGCCACGCTCGATCTCTTTCATACACTCTAATACTGCTTTTTTGCCCCCAAAATGCTCAATAGAAGAATAGCTAAAGATTGCATCGAAAGTATTATCTTCGAAATGAATGTTAGTGCCGCTCATGATCTGCACGCTTAGTCGCTTGCGGTTAAACTGACCGGGAGCAAATAGCTCTGGACTCTCTAATATGCTTTTATTTGCTTCTTTCCACATTTTGGACGTTATCGTGTACAGATCAGTACAGAAGACATACTTTGTATGGTTCGTCAGATAAAAAACGGGCGCTTCAGTACCACTTCCTATGCCCAAGACGATGCAATTAGTATCTATCTTCCCTGCTTTTTTCAGCGAGAGCATTCCAATAGCCCATTCCCAATGCTTACGATGCCGGCCTGCCATATCGGCTGCTTTTCTGATGCCAGGTTGAAGAATTTCCTGCATCATCTCTGATAACTCTGGGTCGTTCCAGTCTGCTGTAGCACAAATCTTATTTAAGCTCTTCATAGTATCTCTGATATTTTTTTAGAATATTTCAATAAAACTCAATATTGAGCTGGTTGTTTATAAAGCCTATCTAGACAGTTTGTTGAAATCGGAGGTTTAGCAAAATGATCTATATTTTTCATAGAGTACTAAGGTACGTGAAGTTGTGAAGACACTGTAAGATGCATATCTTATTCTCCTTCTATGATGATACTTTCCTGAATACTCCGATCGGTTTGACCATCTGGATTGATTAGGTATGTCTCTACATTTTGGGTAGCATGATTTGTACATAATGTTATCATGGGGAAATCTGTTAGATATTATATTCTTTCCACTATCTTTATATTGGGTATGATTGTTGCAGGCCTAGCTGTCTTACCAAGCTTTGCTTCCCAATTGGGATATCTCCTTCTGTTAGATAAATGATTATATTTTGAAGTTCTCTAATTATGTAGAAAGTTGTTCTCTTAAACTAAATATTTATATATCAGAAATTCCTTTAATTCATCTACACGAATGCAGAGCATCATAATAAAAATATATAAAAAATGCCAAGATGGCGGAGTGGCTACGCAATCGCCTGCAGAGCGATTTTATTCCGGTTCGAATCCGGATCTTGGCTTTCCTTTTAGAATATTAATTAATCTAATTTTAAATTAATTGATGAATTGAATTTAAATATATCGTAAAATGCTTTCAATAAATCTACACAATTCCTAGGTGATAGAGCAGACGCACATCTCTAGATGAACGTTGGCTTGCTAAATTGTTCCCATAACTTTTTAACTCACTTGCTTTTTCCAGATTATCTTCCTTCTCAGTCCACTTGAGCGGAGAGAATGATCTGTGTGCTCTGATATATAATTTGGAATAGTTTAGCCTTTGTGATACGATCCAGACCTCAGCTATTATATTGCAAATATTAATTCTCAAGAATGGATATTGATGAACTCAGGCGAAGACTCGCTAAATTTTCCCATTAATATTGCACGAATGGTTTTGAGGATCCGGTTTTAGTACTTATTTCAATAATATATCCAACGGACCTGAAATGATGTAACCTATTCTGAAACATGAAAACGTTTTCAGGAATTATCACGTTCAGAGGATATTGTGTAAGGCGATGTTGGCGAGATTGAAATTTGTATATATAATTTTGACCTTTACAGAGTAAAAGTAGGGTGGATAAAGGGAACTTCCAAAATTCTTATTCAGAAATATAACAGCAAGATTCCTTAGATATTAAATCTATGCTTAAACTTCCGGGAATCAGTCTGGAAGCGGTTAACTGTGTATGTTTAGCCATATTTTACCTTAAAGATGCTTTTGCAATAGCTGCTCATGCTCACAGAATTTTCAACGGGCTCGGTCTGGTAGAAAAAAGATTCCTTAGAAAATTGAAACTGAATAAAAAAGATCTCCCAAAAAATATTTGGATAATAAAACTCTCTTGCCTATAAAATGAGGGGGAGATATCTGAGGCCCATTTTTCTCAGGTTCTGAGCCTGCTTCCAGAATGACATATGTACTAAAATTCTTTTTTGAGGAGAAATTTCCGGTAATCTCGGTAATTTCGGTAATTTTGGAATCTGAGTCTAAGGCTTATTATACATGGATCAAGAATATTTCAGAAAGGAATTATAGGAGGCCTCAAGGCCCATTATTTTTGAATCTTGTCAGTTCCTAAAATATTTCTGCTAATCAAAATAAAATTAAAACGTTATTAAAAATAATGGAATACGTGATCTGGGAAGATTCTGAGAGAGAATGAGTAATGAAGTTGGAGAAAATCTGCAAGATAACTTTTCTTAATAATTCTGCTGATCCTGTGAACTTCATCTGGGATGTTTAGATGATTGTATTCACTTATCTTCCTTATTTTCTTGTCCTGTGTGGTAAAATTACATGAATCAGTTCCATCAGGGTTAGTCTTTTCCTGCTCTTTCAAAATCCTATCAATTCTAAGCCTTCACAATAAATTTTCGGTTTCTTTTAATTGTAATTTATTTATCCAAGCTTTAAAAGTATTTTTAATCAGTTAACAAAAATATAGTGTGATTTTAATCCATATATATCTAAAAAAAATAGAGTCCTTTATTTATACTTGTCCCATTTGCTTTTATTAAAAAAGCTTAGTATGAGATTAAAATCATCCGTACTTATTCCATATTCTAGTGTAATTTTCATGTATCTTTATAGTTTTTAAAAATTGGTATTGTCTGGTTGGTTGGATTTAATGGCGTAATTCCTTCGATTAATTTTTTGCCATATCTATCGTAAACATCTATTAGAATCGTGTCTGTATTCATCAATACCCCCCAATTATAAGTGAGTCGGCTGATTTTCGATGCCAAAAAGTTGATCTTGTTAGCTGCAGGAGAGGAAATGCCTGCAACCAAATAGAAGATTTGCTCGAAAGCACTCGAAAACCTTTAAATTATAACTAGATTTAAGATGGGACATATTTTTTGTATATTTTCTAAATTCTATTACCTAAAACTAATTAGTACTAAACTTACTTAGTTATAATCTTATGAATTATAGCATAGGGAAGCATATCAAACCAGTCAGAGATAACTTAATCTCAGTCCTTATTACAATTTTTTTTTGGTGTTCCTTAAGATAACCTTCTCCAACTCAAGAAAATGTCTTATACAACCCCGCAAGGTTCGTAGTTAACTAGAGTCTATCCAAGGTAATTCCTAAAACTGCTATGAAGGTATGCCTTCTATGTTATATCATATGTTCTTTTTCCATAATTAGTCCCCAGATATTGGTTCAGATATTAATGCTAAAAAATAACTACAACTTACTAGAAAAAAAATTGATCTCTTCCATATAATTGCTGTGACATATTATAGAACCACAGAATAAATAATATGTTTATTATTTTAAGAGAGAAACATTAATTAATTTTCAAGTCGTAACAAGCGATAGCTGTAACTAATATAGGTATTGATGGTAGTTTCCTAGTAAAAGGTGGAGCATTTGACTGAACTGAAAATTTGTTTCACTGTGCAGATCATGAGAAAGAAAATAAATTTTATAATTTAAATCCAGAAAAACGGTCTTTTTTTTGAATACACAAATAGTTCAGATCGAATCTTAATTTCCTTCCAATAACCTGGAACCCAATGTTTTTCCGCTTTTAATGATTATTATGATTATAATGATATCTTCCGTGTTTTTAGTTGCAATAATAGTCATCTTTAGTTTTGATTGGAGACACTTAGTAATATCTTCTGGGATCACAAAAATTCATCGCTGTTTCCCCTATTCGGCAACTGAAATAAATCAAAAATCTTAAAAATAATAAAAAATATTTGATTTTAAAAAGGGGTTTTTCTTTAGAAAGTCCTTTTCATTGAAGATATTGCAACTCACTAAGAATGTACTTATTATAACAACAAGATTTGACACTTTAAGTACAATATTTCTTGTATGATAATACTATTTGTTGTGAAATGATTCAGAAAACTTTCGTATGATAAAACCATTTCTTCCTTAACAGAGGAAATAACGATTCTACGATTTTTTTTGATGAAAACGACCATATAAGACTTCCTCAGTTGGAAACCTTCATCATTTTGTGAAGCACAGTCTCTGAGAGGAAAGAATAAGTGGTATAATTACGAAATAAGAGAATTAGCTCAAAAATAGCTCCAAGGGAACGAGTTTATTCAGTAACTAAAAATAGTCAAAGCAAGAAAAGTTCTTGACATTACTGTCCAAAGGATGAATCTGAAGATGTTGTGCACAGCTTTTTGTATAATCTCTATCATTGATTACATTGAAAATAAAAGGAGTATTACTAAGTATAGTGGAAGCTATCTTTAAAATCAAAGAATGACGACCCAAAAAAGAAAAAATCTGATTAAATACAGAAATTAGCGAGAAAGATTTGAACAGGATTCCTGCGGAGGAAAAAAACCAGAGGTAAATCCGAATCCTCTATACGACACATTTTAAGTAGAGTCCTCATCCTATTTAACCAAGATCAAGGGAAAACTTTAAGCTTCAAAAATAAGACGGTAGCATAATATATCATAATATATGGGGGCTGAAATAGTGATTATGAAGCGCGAAAATTAATATATGAGCACATAGTAATGCGCTCATTAAGGCTTGGAATGTATTGTATTAAACATGCAGATCAATATAACAGGTGATGAGAAGAGAAACTGTGTTAATTTTTCTGTAAAATTACAAATCTTAATAGATTATCGCGCAGAAAATTCATTATCAAAGGAACCAAATTTTTTAAAATATGCAAAAATTTGATTTCAAATTTACAGTAGATTAGAGATACTGTAAATAAATGCATTATTTTTCCGAAAAGAAGCATTTTAAATTATTATAAGTTAGTCTATTCTGTATTTTTTAATTAAGAAATAACTTAAATAATCCTTTTAACTATTGAGAGTAGTCACAATCCACTGGAAAAACAACAAACTGAAACCTTAGTCTTCTGTTGTAATTAATGGAAAAAAACTTGATGGCCTTTAAATTCGTGGAAGCATTTCCTACGGTGTATCTCATAAATAAGATAAAAACAAGAGGATGATATTTATGGACTTTGAAAAATTAAGACATGGGACAGAACTTATCAAGCTTGGCTTTGCAAAGATGCAGAAAGGGGGTGTGATCATGGATGTAACAACCTTTGAACAAGCCAAAATCGCAGAAGAAGCCGGAGCAGTTGCTGTTATGGCCCTTCAGGCTGTTCCTGCAGATATCAGGAAAGCTGGTGGAGTTGCCCGAATGGTAAATCCTGAAATAATTCAACAAATCATTGATACCGTTACAATCCCTGTAATGGCAAAAGCCAGAATAGGGCATTTTGTAGAAGCTGAAATCCTAGAGGCACTTGGTGTTGACATGGTAGATGAATCCGAAGTACTAACCCCCGCAGATCCCTTCTTCCATATAGACAAGACACAGTTTACAGTGCCTTTTGTCTGCGGAGCTAGAAATCTCGGAGAAGCCCTCCGAAGAATTAACGAAGGTGCAGCCATGATCCGGACCAAGGGAGAAGCCGGAACAGGTGATATCAGCCAAGCAGTGAAACACATGAAACAGATAATGGGCGAAATCCGTGCACTTTCTGGTAAGACAAGAGAAGAACTAATTCTGGTTGCCAGGGAAATTGAAGCTCCAATAGAACTAGTGGTCGAAACCGCGAAGATGCAGCGCTTGTCTGTGGTTAATTTTGCAGCTGGTGGAATTGCAACCCCTGCAGATGCAGCTCTTATGATGCGCCTTGGAGCTGATGGAGTTTTTGTGGGTTCAGGCATTTTCAAAGCCGAAAATCCTGAAAAGATGGCAAAAGCTATTGTTGAAGGTGTAAATAACTATGATAACCCTGCAAAACTTGCTGAGATCTCAAAAGGTATTGGTTCCGGAATGAAGGGCATCAGCGCAGATATGATCCCCATAGAAGAAGCTCTTCAGGAACGAGGTTGGTGAAAATTTAGAGTTGCTCTTCGGGAAGTACTTTTTCCCTTTTAGTTTCACTCAAGAGGGCTAAAAATTCAAATTTATACAAATAATCTTTCTGACAAGCCTGTGAGAATAAATTGATTTGACTTTGTAAATATCTAGCCCAACAAAAATCGTTGAGAGATATATATTTTGGTGCAATAAATACTCCTGATTTCCAACTGATTAAAAAATACGAAATATAATCAATAGCCTACAGTTAAATAAAATCAGCCCACCGAAATTTGTTCATTGAATCGTAGTAAAGATAGTTAATTATATTGTTTTTCCCGGGCTTAATTGTACTTAATTTTTCAGAATTTTAAATCCAACAAATAAAAAGTTAATTTCTAGAAAATGGTGCTTCTCATGAAGATAGGTGTAATCGCTATCCAAGGAGCTGTTTCTGAGCATGTTGATGCCTTAAAGAGAGCTCTTGCACAACGAGGGAGAGATGCAGAGATAGTTAAAATAAAGCATAAGGGTCTTGTCCCTGAATGTAGTGGGATTGTGATTCCTGGTGGGGAAAGTACAACTCTTTGCAGGTTGCTGTCCCGCGAGGGAATTGCTGAAGAGATTAAGGATGTGGCTGCGAGAGGAGTTCCAGTTCTCGGTACCTGTGCAGGGTTGATTGTGCTCGCAAAAGAAGGAGACGAGCAGGTGAAAAAGACTAGCCAGGCACTGCTCGGAATTATGGATATTAAAGTCAACCGGAATGCTTTTGGGAGACAGAGGGATTCTTTTGAAACGGAACTTAAAATTGAAATTCTCGATTCTTCTTTTAAAGGCATATTTATCAGAGCTCCTGGAATAGTTAACTGTGGGCCTGGTGTGAGTGTGTTTTCAAATCTTGACGACGTGATAATTATGGCAGAACAGGGAAATGTACTGGCTGTTGCATTCCATCCAGAATTAACCGATGACTTACGAATCCATCAGTATTTCCTGGATAAAATATTCAACCGCTGATATTCTTATAGGCTTCCGAATTAATTTATTCAATACTTCACAGCTTGCTGCGTAGATGGAGACTTACTTAAAAAATTGAATTAACTAACTGATATATATTTTAAGCTACCTTTGCACTATAAAATGAAACTATGTCATGCAAAATCATTGTGTTTATAAACTTATGAGGATTTCGATAAAATCCGTAATTATCTCATATGTATATAAATTTTAGATCTATGATCCGTAAAAATCAGAGGTTATCTAAATTCCCTAAAATATTTGATTTTGAATAATTATTTTATATCCAGAGCTTTGGTGCGAACATAACCAATCGTTTGCAACTTTGTTAGATACCGAAAATTTGATTTTTTTCGTCCAGCTAGTAATCAGAAGTATCTATTAAATTAAAATAGATATCTTCCAACTGAATAGTGGTAGACTGTATAGTTACGAATGGTAATTCAAATTGCAAAATTAAATGAATTAAAAAAATAATATTATGATGGGAAAAAAATTGTGAAAAATACTATTTTAGAGGAGCCCTGCGAAAAACCGGATGAATCAAGGGCATGATATAAAACAAATAACCAAAAGAACAAAATATGGTGGAGTAAAAGAGGAAGATTGATGAAAAAAAAGTTGATTTTTATTCCGAACTTGTCCAGATCATATAAGCTTCAATTATCTCCTGCCCTTCCAGGAATATAAGTCCATTATCTTTGCCATATTCTTTTGCCTTTTCTTTGGAAAGGGCCTTACCATTGTTGTCATCCAGCATCTCGCAAACCACCATTGCGGGAGTAATTCCAGCCATACGAGCAAGAGCGATTGAAAGTTCAGTTTGCCCATTGCGTTCATCCAAAAGTCCTTCAGCAGCTTTTAGAAGTGCTACGTGCCCTGGAGTTCTGAAATAGTCCCCAAAATGAGTTAGGTCTCCAGAAATGTTTTTTTCTGTAATTTCTCCAATTTTTCGAATAGTAAGGGCCCTTTCATCATCAGGAATCCCAGTTCTGGTATCTCTATGGTTGACCCAGAGAGAAAAAGAAGAGCGAGAATCATAATCAAGGTCTCCTTTCTTTTCCACAATTTTTCCAACAAAATCACTGGTTTTGCTGGCCTCGCTAACTAGGTCCACCATAAATGGTAATTTTAACTGTTTTGCAACCAAAGGGTCTATTGCAACGCAGATAAGGCCACCAGCATCTTTTCGCATCCATTTAACGTCTTTATAGTTTACTGCTTTTGCAGGAATTACTAGATCGGTTTCCCCTTCCCTCGAATCCGAGTCATAAATCTGGATCATTTCCCCGGCGCGCAGGGCATTTAGAGCCCTATTAAGATTTATATTTCCGTATTTAAGACACTTATATACCTTATTTTCGCTCATTTTTTGCTCTCCATACCCTTTTTCCAATTTGTATCACAACTCTGTCTCCGTCTTTCAAGCTAAGGGTATCTCTTAATTTCACAGGTGCAATGATCTCAATCAAATCTGAAGGATAGTGTGTTCTTTCAGGAGCTACCACAGCCGCCTCGATACCTCTTACACTAACCGGATAACATCTTCCACCCCCAAAAGTGCGTTTTCCGTCATTAAAGCCTTCTATCTGGACAGCCGGCAGTTCAAGTAATCGATTTAGCACAGTCAAACTATTTCCGGAGATTTTTATATTAAGAGTTCCAGGAAAAGGTGAGAAACATAATTTTTCCTCAAATTGCTTTCTGTATCCAGGTATATTTACATAATACTGGCCCTCTCCAAGTCCCGTGAGAATGTTTCCCTCAAGTTCCAGACGATCTGACTCTGGAGAAAAGATACTGCTATACTCCCTATATTCATTCTTAAGAATTTCAATTCCTTTTCCTGTCATCTTTATCAACTGGCCACCGGGAACGATCTTCCTTTCTATCAGCCCTTCTTCTTCCAACTGCTTTAGTTTTCTTGCTGCGGTTTTGGAACTTGCTACAGTGTGCTTTTGAAACTCACTCGAAGATACTTTAATTGTTTTATTTACTGCTCCTATAAGGGCAAGTTTTTTCAGATATTCGATATCATGCACTGTCAGCACATCCGACGTCTTAATTTAGAGATGCATCTCAGTATTGAGATGCTAGACTATGCATTTGCCTATAATAAAACTTTTGATGATAAAATGAAGCCGGATAGAACATCTCTTCATCAACTGCATAAAACTATATTCTGGAGAAGTTCCTTCTAAAGATGGAAAGATCATTCTGGATACTGGAAACTTGGCATTGTCAAACTAATAACCAATCATTAAAGGCATTTCCTTTTAAATTCTCCTTGGTCTTCAGCAGATATTTTCAAATATATTAGAGCAAAATAGAGGTATTCAACTTTTATTTTGTTCATTTCGACAGGCTTAACAGAAACAGTAAATCTTTCGTTTTTGTTAGTGATGTAAAGGAAGAAGTATGGTAAAAAGAGTTTGTCGAATATTTAGTTTGTACACATATTGCGTAGTTTTTGTAAAATGAATCTGGTTTTCCATAATAAGGATTAAGAGTTTAAAGAGACAAATCCACAGCTTTTATATATTACAGGTATTTTAGTATTCTTCATTAAATATGAGCTTATTTGAACATGTGTATAAGACTCATTTTTAAAAGAAGAATGTTTGATTCTTGCGGATTTATGCCTGAAGAATATCAAACATGTCTTACTACACAATTAGAAAGCCCAACTACTTCCACGATATCGCTGTTATCAGGAGAATTAATTATCATTTGTCCTTTTTTGAGATAAGGAATTCTCCGTTCATACTCTTTCGGAACCTTCAGCGACGTAATTGCTGCGTCGTTGTTGAGGTTAAGGATTAACTTCGTATTGATCTGTTTGAAAACAGTGTCATCAATATCTTGGGGATCCTGCGTGATCAAAAAAAGACCTAGTCCTTCCTTTCTACCCTGGCGAGCTGCATCTGCAAAACGGGAAATAATTAGGCGAGAATGTTCCCCGTTTGCCCTAGAGAGATAACGATGAGCCTCGTCCAGCCCTAAAATTATTGGAGTTTCTTTAATAGCATCATTACCTGAGGTACTGAGCTTGTTGTCTACGATCAGGCTCATGATCGTGAGCACTATAAGATCTCGAATTCTCGGAGCGCTTATATATTCGGTTGGGAAAACCGAAATTTGGCCTGGCTTGAAGATTCTGCCAAGGATATCGGTAATTGAGGTTGCATCTTGGTCAAAGACCTTCGAAAAAAATCGACTTTTTGTTCGCCTAACAATCCCGTCAAAAGAGGACTCATGAAGCTTCCCGCTATCTACGTAGTAGGAGCGTATACTCTCATTGTCAATATGATCGATGAAATTGCGGTAAGTATGGGATACGCTTGACTTAAAGAAGTCTCCAAGAAGCACTTCAAGACCTATGTACTGAAGTTCTGACATTCCAGCTGCTGCAATAAGCCAAGAATTGTGCTCTACAAGGGAAAACGGAATTGTAAACTCAATTTGTTCAGCCCTTGTCTTATCTCCGGGATATTTCTGCCCATTTATCTTTGCTACAAACGCTTTTGTAGATTGAACCCTGCCATAAGCAACTTTTTCGGATTCAAACTTGAAATTATCCTCCTCTGTTAAAGTTTCATTATCCTCAAAAAGCTGGGAATATTCATCTTGAGGATCCATAATAACCAGGCAGGGATTTTTCCCCGCCATATTAGGGGAACTACGCACCCTATACCTGTTGTATTCTGTCATGAACTGGCGAAGAATATTTTTTGAAAGGAAGGTTTTTCCTGTTCCTGTGCTCCCGCAGATAAGAATATGCCTGAAAATAAGAGGATCACCCATAGAATAGTCGTTTCTGAGGTAATATGCAACTGTTTCAGGCTCAGAATGGGTTTTTACAAGTTCTCCCCCAACGCTCAGGTGCCCGAGGAAAATACCCTCTTCAGGGATATTGAGCCCTGTCTGTACTTCAAGCCTATTCTTAACAGGCAGAATAGGAGTGTTGGGGCGAGGGATCCTGTCTGCCATCCTTCTTGTAAGTGTACCATCGATCTTCCGGTACAGAATGCAAAGAGGATCCAGACAGGCAAGAAATTTGTAGTCAGCTTCGTATATAGAACCTCCACGGGCACTGAGCATTCGCCTTGAGTGGATTTCAGTTGCGTCATCTACCACAAATTCTTGCCTGTATTGAAGTTTATCTACACGAGCAAAAAGTTGTTCTCCACTCTCATAAGGCAAGATCACATAAGTCCCGAGCCTTATTTCATTCCGCCTTGAAGATGTAATGAAGCCAGTGATTACAGCTCCTGAGGGAGTTATTTCCAGAGGATCTATCCCTATGGTAACAATCCCGAAGGCTTCTGAAGACGAGAAAAGATTAAAGGTACCTCTGTCATAACCTTCGAAGGTTTCAAAGGGGAAAACTTCTTTTTCAGATAATTTCATAGATTGGGATTCCATAGAAGGATCTGGAAAAAAAGAATGAGATTCAGATATGAGCACCGTATCCTGATTGAAAGCGCCTTTAAGGGAATTCACAACATTATCCCTCGTCTTATTTCCAAAATTATCCTCTTCAGGGATTTGCTCAAATTCTCCATTTTCTTCTGCATCCAAATTAATATTAGTTGCAGGTTCCTTTTTCGATTTGTCGGAGATAAAAGCCAAAATATCGGAATCTTCATATTTCAATAATATTACCCCATCGAGTATCATTATAATTTAAATCATGATTCATATTTTCAAATAATTTATCGATCTCTTGCCGCTCCACTTTCCTAATTTTTGAGAGATTATCTACTTTTGTGAGGGTAAGAGGAAAGCCATGTAGAGAAAGATCAAATAGCACTTTTTTGGTAATTTGCATGCGCAGGAAATTGTCCTTAATAAGCCCATAAGGAGTTTCTATCTTGAAGACCACGTCCTTAGAGGGGACATAAAGCATGAAAAAACAAAGGGCATAATCCTCAGGTGGAAAATTATGCCTGAGTTTTTGTTGAAGCATATCACCGGCTGCAAGTGGTGAAGTTCCATTGAGCAACCTTTCATAAAACCTATTGGGCTGTAAAAACCAGTTAGTATAAGTGATGTAAGTGTTCCTGGAACCATTATATGGGTCATTTTTCCCGTTATTTTTAGAATTTCTTCCACCATGCCCCTGTCCACATTTACTACCAATTTTTTCTGGGGAAAGAATATTTCGGAAAAATTGGGAGTCAAGCGTCCATGGCAATTCAATAGCTTCACTTTTCTTCCGGATACTGTCCATAATTTGCTTGTCAATAGGATTTTTCACAAATCCTATTAAAGGCCTCCGCTTTTCCAGAAAATTATCCATGATGTCAATGTAATTCTGGAGTATTTTTCGGGCATTGTCATTCTGTCGGATTTTTACTTCCTTGTCATCCAGCACCATCCAATACATGAGCTGCTTTGGATAAATCGGCCCGTCCATTATGAAAAAGCTTTCTGAGTTCACCCTTTCCTTCATAAAAAGGATATGCTCGGATTCGGCTAGGTACATTGCAAAATTATGTACCATATCAGGCGTTTTTTTTTTCACCTCGTCAGATGCAATTGTGACCAACTTTGCCCTCCCAAACCCTTCATCAAAGATTTCCCAATCTTGTGTAGCCTGCATAGCCACTTTTTCTGAAGAAGAATACGCAGCACAAACAATTGTCCTGTATTTTTGGATATCAAGATCAGAAGGCGTTGCGGCCAGCCCGCAATGGCAGAAGTCTACAAAAAGCCCGCTGTCATAAGTCCTTGGATTTGTGCTCCCACTGTCACAGGCATAAGTAACCGGATATGGGTCCATGCCCTGTGACATCAACTCTGTCTTGACAATTCCTCGAAAGAGTCGGTCTATAGACTTAAGAATAACCTTTCCGTCAAGTGTTAACTCCTCAAGGAGATTATAAATATCAGTAGCTGTCTTAGGATCTTTAAACTCAAATGACCGATCAATCCTTTTTGCAAATTCCGAAATCTTATGCATGTGAACGGGCTCAAGAGTCATAAATGGAAGATACTTTAAGGAATCATATATATTTGTTGAGTGAAGAAGAATATTTGTTGAGTGAAGAAGAAAAGATGTAGCACTTTTATTCGGTAAAATCTGTTCAGAAAATATGATTTTAAACTCAATATGAGATAAGTTATTTTTTGCCATTTATAGAGTTGATAGTTCTCCATAATTTGGCTGATTTTATTTTTAAAATGCATCGTTGGCTATTATCCGGTCTTTTTGTTCTGCACTTCAGTGAAGTTATAAGAGTAGATCTGCTTCAGTGAATGAGGACGAAAACATTCTTTACACTGAAAACTTAATTACTGGAAATATGAAACAATTAATTAGGGACGATACTGAAGTTTTTTATAACTTCTTTTGATAGTGTCGCGAATTTTCTTTTTAGTGAGATATGAGTCAAGCTCGATGGTGTTTTTTAAAATAAGGATTGATTTATACTTGTTGTTGATGAGAGAATAGGTAGAGCAAGTCTTTTTTTATACCAAGCCATTGAATTTTGGGGATTATTTTCAATTGCTTTGTCATATGCTTTTATTGCTTCATCGTACTTACCTAATTTTCTTAGATCAAGTCCTTTATTATTCCAAGCTTTTGAATCCTGCGGATTAATTTCAATTGCTTTGTCAAATGGTTTTATTGCTTCATCAGACTTATTTAAATTAGAGACATTGTTGCTGCCGGAGTTCTGTATATCTGCAAATGGCACCGATCCGGCGATACTCACTAGAATAAAAAACTCCAGCAAAGTGATTCCTAAAGCCTTTACGAGGGTATGCCCTCTACTTGCTTTATCATATCTCGCTTTTCTCATTTTCAGCCTCTTGATGTGTGTTAAACATTAATAATGAAAAATAACTACAAAAATGGATTTAATTATTCACTCTGCAAAGAAAACGTTCTGCTAGGTAATTATATTTTATTATTTATTAAAATCTTAGTTACATTACCTTAATTGTCAAATTTATATAAATTTTAATAATATCATCAGAATAACAACATTTTAACTTGCAAAACAGCCATTTTGGGAAAAAATGAAACTGAATTCCGATACAAACCCCAAAAAACTACATTGCAAGGTAGAAAATAATTATCTAAAAACAGCTCTGTGGAAATCCTTAATTTAATGCAAATTATTTATTCTATCTTTTTATTTACGTTATAGATTATCAGTTTAAGTTTTACTTCTTTGACTTGGTTATGAAATTTTCCTGCCCGAAGTACTTTTTTAAACTTCCTTTTGACAACAGAGAACGTTGTCTCCGCTAGATTCCTTTGGTCGTATTTAATCTTATCATAGATTAAGTGCATCTGTCTTCAGTATTTTCCCTAAATTTGGTTCTCCTTCTTTTTCTTACAGGTATGATTGAGTTTGCTCTTATTTCTTCTCTAATTAGGGAATGGATTTTTTCTGAATCATATCCTTTATCCATCACATAACATTGAGATTTTCTTGATCATATTTGATTGTCTGATCAGAGCATTTTCATGTTTGATTTGGATATATTTTTTTGGACTAATGTTCCATCCTAATACTATCGTTTTGTTGTTTTGATTGATATTGAAGTTTCCAAGTAGCTCCTTCGTAGCTTCCCTGTTCTGCGGGAATAATAATAATTTGTATAGGAACTTGTAAATCCTGTTGCACCGACTGCCGTAATAGAGATTATTTATCCATGTGAGTAAAAAAAACTTTAAAGTTTTCGACAAAATACGATTAAACAGAGAAGAGGGAATTCTGGATACAAACTTTTGAAGGATAGTGAAATGGGGAATTTTATTAAGATTGAGTTTGTCTTTTAGATCGTTCATTAGGTCAATAAATTATACAAAATCACGATATCCTATGCTGATATACTTCTTCAATAAAACCAGAATAAGAAGTTGATGCTGGGTATAACCATGTTTGGAATATTTGCAGGAATAAATGTTAATTCTGGAAGACTGAACAGTTTTAAGGCTGGTATCAACAAATTTAATGTACTTATTCGATTTCAATATTGTGTGTTCTTTCATTTTTTTTGTGGGAAAATATAGGGGTATTTTATGACATAACGTTTATAAAAATATGGGAAAATGCACAACTTAGAGGATTTCTGCAGAGAATAGCATCTTTTTCTTGTTCAATTCTATCATATCACATGCGATTGGAATCACATTTTGTAAGAATTATTTTAAGGATTATTTATAGAGGATTTTGATAAGCTCCTAAATGTTATCATATGTTTTATGGTATCAGCCATAAATCCTTTATTTGAAATTATCCTCAAGTCTTTTTTAAACGATTTGAATTTTCGGCAAAAACTTATCAGCATTCAATTCAAATTTATTCTTGATGCCCCCCAAATACTCTACAGCTAATAATAACTCTGACGCTATACAAAGATTACAGGTTTGTTTAGCTATTCTTAAGAAGATGTACCCTGATGCAAAGCCTTCCCTTAATTACCGTAACCCTCTCGAGCTTCTTGTCGCAACCATTCTATCTGCCCAATCTACAGATGTCCAGATTAACAGGGTAACTGAGAAGTTGTTTAAAAAATACAGTACTGCAAAGGATTATGCAAATGCAGACCTTATGGAACTCGAGAATGATATTTATTCTACAGGTTTTTACAAAAACAAAGCAAAAAATATCAAAGGTGCTGCAGAATTAATCGTCGAACACTATAATGGGAAAGTTCCTGAGACAATGGAAGATCTTGTTACTTTACCTGGAGTCGGAAGAAAAACAGCAAACATAGTACTTGCGAGGGCATTTGGGGTAATAGAAGGTATAGCTGTAGATACGCATGTAAAAAGAGTCTCAAGGAGGTTAAACTTTACAAAAAATTCCGATCCTGAGAAAATCGAGGCTGATCTTATATCCATTGCACCAAAGGAAGAACTTGATTCAATCTCTATGATTCTGATTTATCACGGGAGAAAGATCTGCCAGGCAAGAAAACCTAAATGTGAAATATGTATTTTGAAGAACCTATGTCCTTCCAGTATGATATTTATGTGTAAGTGACAAAATGCTATTTTCTGAAGTTAGAAGAGCAAAATTATTTTTGTTGATGCAGAATTTAAAAATAACTTTACTGAAAAAGTGCTATTTATACAAAACAGATTTATATACGGCTTTTTTTTCTCCATACTTTAGGAAAGGAAAACTACTTTTCAGGAAGGAAATCCAAGTTTCTGCTCAAATTTATTTGTTGGAAACTTTATCCCACCAAGAATTGATAATTACTTTTACAAACATCCTAATTTTCCCAAAAAGTAGTAACCAATTCCTTTTCCTACAGTAATAGGTCATGCTAATAGATAAAAGGAGATACATCCTTTTGTGTTATTACAATTTAATTATCTGTCATCTTAATTAATTCTGAATACCTTTAAATTTTCATGTTAGAAATTAAACTTGGAGATTATGAGGTAAATTTCCTAAAGGGCTTTGTGAATAATAGAGATAAAAGAGCAAGAGAACTAAACAAGAGAGTATGATACAACCGGTAAACCAGTAAATGGGTGCACAAAGATATCGAAAATGTTAGGTGTTTTTCGGAACCAATATTTTGCAGATGTATAAAGACGTCGAATTTGTTTGCCTATTTGCCCACTATTATTATTGAAAGTTAGATCAATCTTTAAGCTACTGCCATATTGAGAAAATAGATTATATTATTGTGTACATCTGTGGAAAGTGAGTAGGAAATATTGTTTTGAGAATCTATAATAAATATTTTGAAAAATATTACTAAAGTGTTCTTGAGACAAGACAATACTGATCAACCTAAAAAATATACATAAAAGCATGTTGCAGAAATGATGGCATTAACATGCACCAGTTCTCTTAATAGAAGTAAGAGGTTGTAGCTTACATTGCTTACTGAATAACTGAGGAAAAAAGAGGGATTTGAAACAATAAACAATAAATACATTAGGTTTATTCTGGAGAAAGCAAAATTAAGCTCTGGTTGAGACGGGTTTTGTGCATTCAGGTTATCTATTTTGAATATAGATACAGGATTTACAACATTCTTAATCTGTATGAGGTGGATTACTATCCGAAAAAACCTACCCTCCTTCTTGACGGAAAAACCAAGAGCTGCTTGTAGATAAGGGAATGCTCATTTCTATGGAGCCTAGAAACCCAGAAAAGTAAGATTATGAATATATCAGGAATGGAACGGTAAAAATATTCAAATCAATGGAGTTCAAAGTAGGGAAAAAATTAACCTAGGTAACCAAAAGAAGAACCATGATGGATTTTGCACAATTCATGAAGATTCTCTCTATCGAAAAATAGACGACAAACGAAATTGAGACCCTTACTCATGAAGTAGTTGCATTAATGGAGAGGAGGAATAAACATGAAAAGAAGATACACTGGAAATTTATGAGGAAACATGCTGATGAGAAGCTGTTAAAGTATATATCCAATGATTGAATTGTCATAACATGCTTTTACCATCTATCTGACAAGAGTCTGTCTGTCATAGAACTCATCGCTGTGATTTGCTGATACAGAAACACCAATGATACCATCATGAAAATAATTTTTACAACCATCTGTACACAGATGCATACCAGATTGCAGCTATTTTCTCAATGTTGCATCAGCTTAAAAATTAATTTAACTTTCAAGTATAACTCTTCAGCTTACCAAAAATCAGTCAGCTGATATATATTTTAACGCAGTAGATATTTTTGATCACTAACTAATAGGAAAATAAAAAACATGATCTTTTGCCGACAGTTAAAAAACGCAATATAGCTCACGGGTACTATGCATAATTTTTACTTTATAACTCGAAAATATTGAATTGTCAGAGGGAATTACAAAAAAATGTAATTAAGATGTTTTAATGAAGTTTTGTTATTGTGAATCGTTGAGGAAAAATTGGAACCGAACAAGAGTAATCATTAGAACTACCGCAAGTTTGAACTACTGAAACATGTTCAGAATTGAAAAAAATCTGTAAACTAGTTATTTGAGTTAGGGCATTAGAGAGATATTATAAAATATGAACTCTCAGAAGTATAGATATATCAGGGCCTATTTCCATTTTTCTATATCTATCTGAAATATCTCTTGGAAATACTCACTTATCCATCGATGGATCAGCAAACAGATGATGGAGAAATAACAAAGATTGTTTCTGAATTAGTTGTACACGCTGGCTTTCCTTACAATAACCTCAAGAATCAAATAGCAAAAAAGCCAGTTAATATTCATGGCTGGAAACGTTTTTGGGCAGATGTTTCGAATTACCACATGGGGCGAATCCCACGGCAGGGCTGTAGGAGTTGTGGTAGATGGATTACCTGCAGGACTCCCTTTTTCAGATATTGATATCCAAAAGGAGCTGGACAGAAGGCGACCTGGACAGAGTGAAGTTTCCACTCCAAGATGTGAGACTGACAGGGTTGAGATACTTTCTGGTGTTTACGAAGGAGTTAGCACAGGCACTCCCATTTCCATGCTGGTATGGAATGCAGATGTAAGGTCCTCGGCTTATGATGAGATTAAAAATACTCCTCGCCCTGGACATGCCGATTTTACCTATATAGCACGCTATGGGATAAGAGATCACAATGGAGGAGGTCGGTCTTCAGCCCGTGAAACAATAGGAAGAGTAGCAGGTGGAGCGCTCGCTAAACTCCTGCTTTCCACATTTGGAATCTTGATTGCCGGACACGTGCTCGAACTAGGTGGAATTCGGGCTAAGTCTCTCTCTTTTGAAGAAATACTTGAAAATGTAGAAAAAAACCATGTAAGATGTGCCGATCCTGAAGCTGCCAAAAAAATGCTTGAAAAAGTTGCAGACCTTAGGCAGAAAGGAGACAGTGTCGGTGGCATTGTTGAAGTTATTGCAAAAGGTGTTCCTGCAGGCTTAGGAGAACCTGTGTTTGATCGGCTGGATGCGGACCTCGCAAAAGCACTTATGAGTATTCCTGCCATCAAGGGTTTTGAAATCGGAGCTGGATTTGAGGCTGCCCACATGTTTGGAAGTGAAATGAATGATCCCTTCCGAATTGAGGACGGAAAAATAACCTGTATGAGCAATAATGCCGGCGGCATTCTTGGAGGAATTTCAACAGGGATGGATATCGTTTGCAGGGTCGCAGTAAAGCCTACCCCTTCCATCGGAAAACTTCAGCAAACTGTCGACCTCACAACCCGAGAAAATACTGAAATAATTATCAAAGGACGGCATGATCCTACAATCCCTCCACGTATGGTACCAGTTGCCGAAGCAATGGTTGCCCTTGTTCTTGCAGACCACATGCTTAGGAGTAGCTTTATCAACTCCAGAACCCTGTTGAAATAGAAGGATACCGTACAATTTATTAATAACCAAACCTGAAGATCACTAGAGTGCGATAAAAAGTAAAATAGATGCCAAAACAAATCAAAGTTATGCAGGCTCGAGTATCTTTTCCGTATTACTTTTTTTTCCAATTCTAAAAATCTTATTACTTTCATCTCCGCAACAAGCTGTAGGGTATTCAACTGAAATAAATCGTCAAAAATATTACTGTTGGAAACTCCATTCAGTAGTATGAAAGAAACCCTTCTTCTTATTGATGTCCAAAATAACTATTTTCCAGGCGGCAAGATGGAACTTGTATACATGAGAGAGACAGTAAAAAAGGCAGGCTAACTCCTTCAAACATTCCGTACTTCAGACGAGCTGGTTTTCTCTATCAAACATTTGTCTAAGAGACCAAACACTACTTTCTTTATACCGGAACTCAGGGAATAGATTTTGATGCAAGCATCAGTTCTCTTCCAGAAGAAGCTGTCATTAGAAACATTTTCCTAACAGTTTTTCCCATACCTAACTCCTTTCCAAACTGAAAGAAAAACATGTAACTAACCTTGTAATTTGCGGAACAATGAGCCATATGTGTATAGAACGACCTACCGGGCTGCACAGGAACTTGTATTCACATGTACCCTGATTGACGATGCCTTCGCAGCACAAGACCTTAAGTTTAAAAACGAACTGATTCCTACACATACTGTTCGTGCAGCATTCATAGCCGCACTAGATTGTATGTTTGCAGATTTCATGACTGCCAATGAGTACTTTTCTGTAAGCTTTCAATTTTGAGATATCCATTTTTGGAAGTGTTCCTTTTTCTGATTCTAATTCATTTGTATCGATCAAAATATCAAAAAATGTATATGATTCCAAAATCCAGTGAATTACTATTTTCTTTTAACTGAATTATGACTTCTCTCTACATTAGTTTTCTCAGTTTGTTGATTTTATCTTCTAAAGTCACTATAGAATTTTTTTACGCCCTCAATACTATTATATTTTTGGAAATAAAATAAATTCTCTTTAGGACAGGTTCTATCTTACTTAATATCGAGTCTTAATCAAGGGATATGGAAACCTTTTATTGATTCTTTTTGATGCATATTTTTTGCTATAAAAAACATATGCATTTCTAAGTTTGTCGGTGCAATGCGCCAATTTTTCTGCAAAACTATAACTCTGAAGAAGTTATTAGGTAGAAAATTCCATGTCGAAAGAACAAAATTACAAACAGGATGCAAAAATTTGACTCAAAATTTACAGACTTTTCGGTACACTGCCAGCCAAAGACAAAAACACCTGAATTTATTGTATGATTTTTTTCACTTAGGATGCTCTATGAGCTACAGTTGATTCTCATATAGATCTACTATACGTGCCTGGATACAGAAATGAGCCGTTTCAGGTTCCATTACGACCATTATGCTTTTAATCTTAGCTCATTGCACGTCTTCTTGCAATCATCGGCTTTGAACATCAAGGCGGGGGTTTTACCTCTGAAGTCCGGCCTGCTTCTTTGCTTCGGCTTCGCCATTCATGCAGCTTTGGGCACATGGAAAAATTATTTAAGTACCCTGGCCTTTTGGGGCGACGGACAAAAAACGCCATCCTGTTATCGGGCTAACATCTATGATTTTTACAAAGCTAAGTTTATTCTTAGAAAGTCAAGCTCCTCATTATAGTCTTTGACGAATAGCATAAAATGCGTTATGTTTTCGATCATATACACACCTCAATGCAGATTTTTAAATACGCGAATTATTTGAATATTCATTATTATTTTGACTATTTGATTTATTTGGCCGTGTACTGAAAGTTATATAATATGTGATTGGTTCTCAATCCCTTTCTTTCACAACAAAACCAGAAATCAGAGTCAATTGTTATGCTGCCAAGGTTTTTGCCTTTCTTTTTTTATTTATGCATAGATTTGCGCCTAAAACCTATGTGTTTTCTTATTTTTCAGCCGAAATTATAGGATATTTTTACCTGGTTGTGCAGAGAATTCATAGATTTTATTAAAATAGATGTTATGTTAAAAAGCCAAAAAATTGCAATATTTATATAAAGAAAGATCAAAAATGAATAAAAATTTAATAAAGATTCAATCTACAAATCGGATTTATTTAAATTAGATAAATAGTTTCCTTTATTTAACCAAACTAATGAATTATGAGATCCATTTCAATTGCTTTGTCATATCAGGTTATTGGTTTTGTTATATGTTTCTATTGGCTTTGTCAAATGCTTTTATTGCTTCATTTGATCTATTTAATTTAGTTAGAGCAAGTCCTTTATTGTATCAAGCATTTGAATGTTGTGGATCAATTTCAATTGCTTTGTCATATGCTTTTATTGCTTCATCGAATTTATTCAATTTATATAGAGCACGTCCTTTATTGTACCAAGCCAATGAATACTGTGGATTAATTTCAATTGCTTTGTCAAATGCCTTTATTGCTTCATCGTATTTATTTAGATCATCTAGAGCAAGTCCTTTATTGTTCCAAGCCATTGAATACTGTGAATTAATTTCAATTGCTTTGTCATATGCCTTTATTGCTTCATCGGATTTATTTAAACTATCTAAAGCAAGTCCTTTATTGTACCAAACATCTGAATCAGATTAAATAAATTCATTTTGCCATCCAATGCTATTTAATTAAGTGGGTTATACGTTTTAATGCTATTTATCACACAAAGGCGATTTTGAGATAGCTCAGTATAATGACAATTACTGCACCAATACTACCACCTAATGCGCAAATAAGGATTGTCCATATAGATATTGCTACTTTTAAGCCGAAAAACCTTGCTAGGTATAAAATTGCTAGACCAATCACTGCATGAATCCCAAGATGAATCAGATTGTCAAACAAATTATACAAAAAAAACGCCACTATTAAAGCGACCACTAATACTAGAATTTCAGTTAATATCATATATTAATAGAATGTTCTTTTATTATTTATTCCCATTTCAACATTTGAAAATTGGTTTTGAAAAAAATGAAAACCGCCGGAAACAGAAATATGGTACAAAGTAAAAATTCATGAATTTAATGTTCAAATCTTGTTCGCGAATTCTTTATAGAGATCTAAGTCATTATATGCTCGTTCAAATACTTCGTCAAATCTCACATAATCTTCCAAACTAGGTTTGATTTCGAGAAGCCTACTTTTCAGGGTTTCAAAACTTCCATTTCCACAATAAGTTGCATAGTCTATGAAGCGTATCGATGCTAGTATATCAATATATAAATCATCGTCTATCTTATCACGTAGAATTTCTTTGAATTCCATGATTTTTTTGATTACTTTGTCGTGTTCTCTGAATTTCAATTTCTCTACGTTTTCATAGGTTCGATTGCTTGTGTAAATTGAATATAATGTATGAGCCAATTCAGATGAGTACGGGCTCTTTAGATACCAACCGAACCCGTGGCCTACAGAAAGGCCATATGCTTGTAGCAAATAAATAATTTTCTGATACTGTATTCTATTCTTGAACTCACCCATATCTGGTTTACCTAAACTTAGTAAGTGAAATACTCTACATAAAACCTTTTCTGTTTTCATTTTACCACTATTAAATCACTTCCATGTAACAAATAACCCCCGTAATTTTTCGAATTTGAAATATGAACAACTGGAGCAGATACCGGGTATATACCTATTTTAACTTTTATTAACCTATATTCGGCAGGCGACATTAAGGATAAGATATTTTTCATGAGAACATTTTTGTAACATTCAGCAAATTCTTATTGTATCTGAAACTGGTTAACATATGGCCCAAATCTAACGACTTAATAAAGCAACAAACCATTTTTTCAATAATGTTTATTGTGGAGATAATGTATTTTTCAAAAGACGCTATCAGTAAAAACACTCCGGAATAAACAAGTTACCTGTCGAAAGTAGGTTATAACATTCCATTATTTACGTTTAGGATAGGCTCTAAGTCAAAAATGAACGGTTGTGGAGCGATTGAAGACATTTTCTTGAATGGGGCAGGGACTCTCCTCATAAGTGCATCAGTAAAAAACATACGTAGGGTTGAGATAAAGTCCATTTACGGGCAAGCTTTATGATACTTAAATTAATGTTATTCCTTTTTTTGCGATCCGATCGATAATATCAATTAATAAGAATCTATAGTACCTTTCGTCGTCCTTCGGCCCTTGAACAATACTAGATAGGATTTTGTATAGTCTTCAGGAGCTGAACAATTTTATAGGTTCGATATTAGCTGGGAAACACCCTAAACGTCCGAAAACTACACGATCTCTAATACGAGTATATGCAATTAGATATTAGTAATTAGATATTAAAAAATATTTATATCTTCATAGCATTTCCCGCATTAGTGGTACTAGTGAATAAATAGTAATGGAGAGTTTACGTTGAGAATATACATCAGTTTTAATCTGAAAATCTATGCATTTTCTCGGTTTCAGCTAATTTTTGAGCAACTTGACTTTGAGTAAAAGCAGTATATTTGTAAAACTAGCGTCTAAAAAATTTAATCATTTGTCATGTTAATTACCTCGAATCCATTTAATAATACATTCGACAGATGTTCACAAATATAAAATTTGTTTGTTTGCTCACTATTATACCGTGAATTGTAGGCACAAATGCTAAATAATATATATTAAGTATTTATAGTATAAGTCTTATAAATAGCAAAACAGATACATTATCATGTATAGTATTTTTCTATTGAGGCTAACAAAAAAAGGTCAACAAATATATAGATAGTATGCTCATACTAAATCCCGTTTGGATTGGATATAATACAAAGAAGTAACTATTCAGTCTATGGAGAATCAGTTAGTTGATCTCTATTCTGAAGTATAGATCTCAACTAAATGGTGGAAGGATAAAAAAAGATTACAAGCCAACAGTTAAACAAAATAAGTCCACCGAATTTTGCTGCAGATTTATGTAATAAGAGTTATTGATCTTGTTTTAACCAAGCTGAATAATTATTATTTTTCATTTAATTTTGATAGTTTTCCTCTTCTTCGATATTTAGTAGTAACATCGATTTTATCAAATTATAGCTTTTTTCATTGAATTAGTGTAAAAATGCTCACAAACTTTGTTTAAATCTAAGAGAATGCGTAGATTTTTAGCACAAAAATCTATGCATCAGTTAAAACAAAAATGAAAGAAGCTTTATCAGTATAACCGTTGAAGTTGCATTTTTCTTTGTAGTGAACGAAAAGGATTCAGAATAGATTATACTTTACAGAACTTTCGGTGCACTATTAAGATACGTGATACTAGGTTTGTCTATAATTGGGTGCTGATCAGAAAGTAAAAACATATGAACAAATCGTGAAATCAATTTGTAGGTTTGACCTAAATAAACTAATTCCAAATCTAAAAAAGCAAATCAGTGGATAGGATAAATCAATTCCCAATCATTTCAGGGTAGGATTAAACATGTAGAATCTGCATTCACTAGGTTTTTTAGAGAAAATAATGATTTTCCTAAATTCAAATCAAAGAAGAACCCAATTCAGTCATTCCAGAGACTATAACACTACAATGTGGATTTTGAAAATAATACTGTTAAGCTTCCTAAGATTGGAGAAATCAAAGCAGTTATTCACAAAACATTTGAATGGAAATTAAAAACCGCTACTATTTCGAAGTCTTGCAAAGGAAAATACTATTTCAGTATCTTAGTGGAAGATGGAAAAGAAGTTCCAGTTAAACAAGTATTTTCTGAATCTACGATTATTTGTGTAGACGTTGGAATAAAAGATTTTGCTTTTATTTCAACTGGAGAAAAGTTTGAAACTCCTAAGTACTTAAAAAACTCTTTGAAGAGACTTAAAGTACTCCAAAGAAGAGTTAGTCGAAAACAGAACGGTTCTAAAAACCGAGAAGCAGCCAAATAAAAACTTGCTGTACTTCATGAGAAAATAACAGATCAGAGAGATTATTTTCAACCCCAACTCTCTTTTAAACTTGTTAGCGAAAACCAAACAATAGCTGTTGAAACTCTGAATGTTAACGGCATGATCCAGAATCACCATTTATCATAGCCTATAGGTGGTTCGACGTGGAGTATTATTGTAACAAAATTAGCATATAAATCAGAATGGTCAGGAAAAACCATTCTTAGGATAAGTAAATTTGAACCGGAATCTAAGATCTGTCATGTATTGAATACCCTCACACTGATCTAACACTAAAAGATAGAGAATGAAAGTTTTCTGTTTCAAGACAAAACATGATAGAGACGTTAAGGCTGCAATTAACATCAAAAAATTTACTCTCATTGATCAAAATCTAATTGGAATCTGAATCCGTGGAATATGGGAAATGTGCCTGGGAACTTGTTCTCAAAAGAGAACGGAATGAACCAAAAAGCCACTTCATCTTCAGTTGAGTGGCAGTCCTCAAGTATAACGGAAACATGGACATTGTTTCATCACATATAATGGGATTGAAGGCGTTGTTTATGAGTAAGTGAAATTTATTGAAATAATCATTTAATGATTAATGAGGGATTTAATGCACTTGAAGATAAATTCTTTTTTCTAAGTTTATTAAATGCCAATTTTTACTTTGAAGAGTATTTATATTTATTAATTTATATGCTTCAAGGCTTCTATATAGGCATTAGTTGGGAAAAATTAAAAAGGAATAAAGGGGCTGAAGTTTAGAGAGCATGTATATCTTTAGAACATGTGTACTTGCCTTCCAATCCCTTTACTGACAGCCCTATTATAAATCAGATGTGCGCTTGCAACGTCCTGAATAGCAAGGCCTGTTGAATCGAAGATTGTAATCTCTTCTTCATTGGTCCTACCAGGTTTCAGACCTACGATCACTTCCCCAAGCTGAGCATGGATATCATTTTCAGAAATGTAGTGCTTCGAAAGAGGAACATTTACTTCGCCCGAATGAAGCGCCTGAACCATATCATCTACAATTATCTTGGAGTGGATAATAAGTTCGGGATCAAGTTCTTCTTTTCCCACTGCATCAGCTCCGATTGCATTTATATGAGTGCCTTCTTGAATCCATTGAGCTTTCACAATCGGTTTGCGGGTTGGAGTTGTTGTTACCAAAATATCACAATCGCATACATTTTCTATTTTTTCTTCGTAGCTTATATATGAAGGCTTAATGCCTCCCACGTCCCGGATAAACTGTTCACAGTTTTTTTTCGTTCTGGAAGTGACTTTCACCAGTTCGGGATCAAATACCTCACAAAGAGCTTCAAGCTGGGTCTTTGCCTGGTTTCCGGTCCCAATCATCCCTATAATTTTTGAATCCCTTCTTGCGAGGTATTTCGCAGCAATTCCCCCTGCAGCTCCGGTTCTGATATCTGTCAGCCAGGTTCCGTCCATAACTGCCATAGGAGCACCTGTTTCTGCGGAAATAAGGACTATTAGCGCCATTACTGTGGGAAGCCCAATAGTTGGATTTTCGGGGTGGACATTTACAATTTTCACGCCAGTAATATTCTCTTCTTCTAGATATGCAGGCATTGTCCTCAGATCCCCGTTATAAGCAGTATAATAAATATAGGATTTGGGAGGCATCTGTACCTTACCAAGCCCATGCTGCTGGAAAGCTTTTTCCACAACTTGCATAACAGAACGCATATCTATAACACTTTTTACTTCTTCCTGAGACAGCCATAATACTTCCATAGCATAACCCCCAGCCTGAGCCCTCGATCGGCCTCAGCTGAAAACCAACTTTAGAGGATTTTGATAGAACTCTTATTTTTCACGAGTCATTTACTGTACCGTTTATGAACAGCATGTGAGATAATGAAGGGGGGTCAAAATCCTCTTTAAACTGAACAGAAACGGATAAAAAAACTTCACAGATAATAGAATACATAATGTTATATGTTGCCATTTTTATTTGCGCAAATATGTATATATGAGATATCTGTTCACTAATTTAAAGCACTCCCTTTCTAAAAGGAGACAAGTATGTATGAAAGGTAAGTATGAAGGTCCCTTTTATTTATACGGTTCTGATATGAGAGAAAAGTTACTCAAGCCTGCTAGAGATATTCGAAGAATACTTTTATTGGGTTACCCAAAGTTTGTGACCATCCGTTTAGTAGCTGACCATTTTCAGCTCAACGTAGAAGAACGGCACATTCTTACGAGGGTAATTGTACCTCCTGACAGGATAGCTCCCAGAATTGGTAAAAAAATGGTTTATATAGACACAAGGTATAAAGATATTCTACTCGATGGGTATAATGTTCTTCTTAGCATGGATAGTCTTCTTAGGAAAAAACCCATATAGTTATATGATGACGGTTATGTGAGAGATACTCGCTGTTACTTCAGTAAAGCAAAGCAGGTAGAAGATCTAGAAGAATCCCTGGATCTAGTCATTGAATTTCTTTGCGAAGCCCATCCTAAGTCAGCCATTTTTCTACTGGATGCTCAGATCAGCCGAAGTGGAGAACTTGCAGGTTTCATTCGCTACAAAATGGAAGAACATGGAATTTCAGGTGAGGCGCGAATCTCAAAAACCACTGATTTCGAACTTAAGTTATATAAAGGACGTCCGAAAAATGACCTAGTTGTGGCAACTTCTGATGGAATTGTGATCGATTCCGTTTCGCAAGTAATTGATATCCCTGCCTGCTTGATGGAAAAAATGGGAATCGAGCCGATTAGACTTTATTAATTTAAACCCCCTTTCCTGGAATTCAAAGCTTAAATTAATTATTTCGATCTTCAAAAAAGTATCAATTGACCTGTTTCCGTCAAAATGAATCCAAAAAGAATTACCCGGTTTGGCCATAAATTAACAAGTAAATCCCAAAATTAATTTTATTCAGTCAGTAAAAATGCTAAATAATACCAAATTAAATCGATTGATTAGCATAATAAAGCATTAATTAGTGAAAAATCATCAAATAAATCACTGCAGCCAACAAATCCACGGAAACCGTCATGTTCTCTTTTGTGGTCTCCATCGCGATCCCTATCACAACCACTAAGCCATCTACCAAATACCCCACATAAACTACTTTAACGATTATGTGATCTATTTTGCGGATGTTAGCCTTTGTCTATTGTCTATTGGATGAGAACCTTTCCTTGGGCCTATCAGTGTACTATCCTTTAGTTATATTCACTAGTATAAGGTTGGAGACCTACATCTGAATTCACGCGCCTGAGAAAATAGCTAGAGATATACTCTTCACTTGGGAATAAAAATGAAATCAATCCTATGGTTTTGTGATCAGAAACCGTAACCAGACTGAACCAATTATATCCGGTCAAACAGAAATTCATAACTAAGAGATATATTAAAGGGTATATTCTACTTGCATTCTTGTAAAGTCAAGGAATAAATATTTAGGTATTATTTTACTGAAGAAATATTAATTAATTTTCAAGTAATAATTAGCAAAAGCTGTAAACAATATAGGTATATATTGTAGTTGTTATTGAACCAAAAGTAATTTCATTCAAGAATGATGCAGATTATGTAACGTATCACAGCAAGAAAAATCGTTAAGTATTACTCAAAAATTAACAACAGTTATAAATGATGAATTATTGAGTTATGGAAGTTATATTGGAATTGTGGGTAATGGTACAACTTCCGATGTAATTAAAAACTATGTTCAAAGTCAGGAAAACTAGAAAAAAGAAGTATATAAGTGAATGAAAATATTTGATTTGGAATGATTCCTTTATGTTCGCGCGTTGGCGCGAACATACAAGTTGCTTTCAGCTGATTGCGCCACCACAACTCTAATTACTTATCTTTGCAGATTTGTTTTAGGTTTATTTAATTTCAGGTAGTTCATCTAATCTATAGGTAGTTCATTTAATAAGTTAACTTAACCTAGACTTAATTATCGAGGATTTCGACAAAAATCTGATTTCCACAAATATATTATACAAAATTTATTAGCATACGACGAAATCTAGGAGTCTATCCAAATCATAATCATTTAACCCAGCTTGATTATGGTTTAAGCTGGAATGAACTAAATTAAATATCTGGATAGGCGAAATAACATCTGAAAAGAAAATGGGAACGAGACTTAGGGCTCCAGGGCCGGATGTTTTTCATAATATTTCTTCTGGTGTTAGTTTGCCTATTTTTCCTTGCATTCCTTTCACACTATGGACCCCCTTGGATTTTTATGATTATATTTATTGGTCTTTTTATGGGTGTTCAATATTTTTATTCAGATAAAATGGTGCTATGGACAACTGGAGCGCAGGTAGTCTCCGAAATCGAGGCACCACATCTTCATGGGATGATCACAAGGCTTTGTGCACTCGCTGACTTGCCGAAACCTCAGATTGCAATTGTCAGGACTGAAGTCCTAAATGCTTTCGCGGCAGGCCGGAGCCCAAATAAAGCATTTATAGCAGTCACGACAGGAATTCGAAATAAACTCTCTCCAGCTGAACTTGAGGCTGTACTTGCCCACGAGCTAAGCCACGTTAAGAACAGAGATATGGCTGTAATAACTATTGCCAGTTTTATTTCGACAGTAGCTTTTTACTTTGTCCGCTATAGTCTTTACTTCAACATTGGAGGAGATAGGCGGCGTGAAGGGGGAAGCATTGTTCTTGTCTGGCTTGTCTCCATTGCAGTTTAGATCATCAGTTTTCTGCTTATTCGCGCTCTTTCCCACTACAGGAAATATTCTGCAGACAGAGGCTCGGCCATCATTACCGGACAGCCGTCGGATCTTGCATCGGCTCTCATGAAAATAAGTGGGCTTATGGATCGGGTCCCTGATGAAGATCTAAGGCAGATGGAAGGAATGAATGCTTTTTTCATCATTCCTGCAATCTCAGGTTCTTCGATCATGAATCTATTTTCAACTCATCCATCTGTGGAAAAAAGGATAGAAAAGCTTGAAAAGATGCAAAGGGAAATGTTTTAAGTAAGTGTATAAATTAAGCAGACATGTTAAATAAATAATTTGAGCAGATAAGTTGTGTTAATACGTTAAATGGAAATTTTTAAGTAGAGAAATTAGAGTTTTTGTATTCTTTTGTGAGTTTTTGATTAATTGCAATCAATCCCTAGTGAAATCAATGGTAGATTTTGGTGATACTAGGAGATATTTAAAAGTCTCAGGAATTAAGGAGATAAGTAAAATGGGTTTCCAGGATTTTATGGATGCAGTTCTTGGGAGGAGTAGGTTTCCTAAAGCAAAGAGCGACAAGCTGTTTGAAATTTCCACAGCTTGCATTACTTTAGAAAGCAATTTGGGCTTGAAACCATCAGGATATGCTGATATCTGTTTTAAGCCAATAGGAACCTCAGCCTACGAATCCACTAGAAAAGAAATTCAGGAGCTTCTGGAATATAGCTTGAAGGATAAAAGAGACAAAGTTCAGAATTGAAAAGGATAAATATAACTACCTCTGGGCTATTTTTAAAGATTCGGGCTTCGAAGATAGTGTTGCAAATATCTACCTTGTAAGCCAGACTCTCGAAGAGCGTGGACTTGGAGAACAGATTCTATGTGCCATTTACATATTTGACAGTGAATCTGCAGGTTTGACTGATTATAATTAAGGAAAAAACGACAGACTAAAAACAGTCTACTGGATATATAACTTCAAACAGGGAAATTACTACCCTTTTTATCCCTCTCTCAGACAGGCAAAGGGACAGCCCTTTCGAATTCAGGCTCAGAGCAGACATGGAAAGAAAATTGTCTGTTGATAAAAATATAGAAAAGTGGTATCCTCTGTGGGAAATCCCATTTTAAAAAAATATCAAACTGGGTTCTTGACCCTCTTTCCGTCTCTCATGGTAAACTCACGAATTAATTATAATTCTAAAACAGATTTGTTTTGAATGAAATATTCAAATTTAAGTTATTTGGCATTGTATAACCACAAAAAACGGAAAAAAAGTCGATCTATGAGAATATTTTTCTTGACGTCTCGTTTTTTTCTGTGCTTTCCTTCGTTCGACTTTGTATTTATGAGTGGGTAGATGTATATACATGACAATAAATACATTTTACAAAGTTTTAGAAGTTGAATTTTTACTTTTGGGACTATTATTTAATTCAAGTTTAAATTTTCAGCTTCTGACCATTTTTTTCCATATAACTGTAAATTTTCTCAATTCTTATAACTCTCGTTTTTCTGAAATCTATCAGATTATTCAAAAATATGCTTTTAAAAATGTTTTAAGTCTTTGACTTTGTGCCTTCATTGAAGCTTCAGCTTTCATTCCCACCGAACTTATGGAAAATTTTAAGTCCCAACCGTACAAATAAAATCAAAGTTTTTTATTCATTAAAATGACAAATAATCTTTTTCAGTATTTCACTAATTCATAATAGACTATTTCAAGAGCATATTATATTTTTGTTAGCTTTATTATAACGCTGCTTAAACAACATAGATGTATTTTCTCTCAATAAATCAGTATTTCCGATTTGCTGTATTTCATAATGATTATTCTTATTAAAGTCAGACAAAAACATTAAAATTTCTTGATAACTATAGTTTGATTTATCAGGTAAAATTATTATATCAACTATGCTACATGATTCATAGTCTACAGACAGTAAACTGATTGTGCCTATACTATAAGTGAAATCATTTTTATTTGACATAATCAACGGTTCAATTACCTTTAATGACTTTTTTATAACCAGTCCGCTTACACAAAATCAGTTGAAGATATATCTTTTGATTCAATAGACGCTTCTAATCACGAACAGATTAAATAAATAAAAAATATGATCAATAGCAGACAGTTACATGAAATCAGGCCATCTAAATTTGCTAAATAAATCTCTGTAAAGATTGCTAATGATATTGCTTTGCTAAGGCTGAAAGTTCCATTTTTTTATTTTCTTCTGATTTTTAAAAATGGTTTTGATATTCACGAAAATCGGAAATACTGAACTATCAACAAAACTTATAAACAACTAAGTAGTAAGCCACCTAGGCTCAGAAGATCTAAACTTCAGGGGTTACAAATTTCAAGTCCTGAATTATCTTCAAAGAAACGGAAACGCATAATTTTCATGCTAAAGTTCTCATACCCAATTTGCAGATAAATGTAAATATAGGCAGGTATCTTTATATACACATGTTTCACACGAAATGGTTTGCAAAACGGCTTTTTGCAAACTGGATGCGAATATATATATATGGAAGCAAATCCGTTACAATAGATTTTGATTAAAATTATTATCTTTCAGGAGAATTGAGCTTATGGTACGAAAGCCAGGAAGTATGTACAGAAATGTTAGACAGCGCTCATTTACTAGAAGAAAATATATGGGCGGTGTTCCAGGTAGTCAGGTCATTCACTATGACATGGGGGATAAGGCAAATAACTCTTTTCCAATTAAAGTATCCCTGCTTGCGGGAGAAAAATGCCAGATAAGGCACACTGCTCTTGAAGCAGCCCGTATTACAGCAAACAGGCACCTTACTGCAGATACCGGAAAAATGGGTTTTTATATGAAGCTCCGTGTATACCCTCATGAAGTACTTAGGGAAAATAAGCAGGCAACAGGCGCAGGGGCTGACCGTGTATCCAGTGGAATGCGCGGAGCCTTTGGAAAAAACGTAGGTACAGCAGCAAGGGTAAATACAATGCAGAAGATCTTCACAGTAGCTGTTGAAAAGCAAAACTTCGAGGCCGCAAAGAAAGCTCTCTGGCATGCAGGACAGAAACTGCCTACCCCTTGCAGAATAGTTGTTGATCAAGGGGCAGAGTTGGTACAGTAACTAGTTAAACTGTTAACATCGAAAGGAGAATATTAATGTACGATTACGAAGAGCTTTTGAACCGTGCAATTGCAAAAATGCCTGATATTGAGACTACGGATGCTCGATTCGTAATCCCTGAATCCAGAGTATTTTCTGAGGGCAAGACCACAATTCTAGATAACTTTGGAAATATTGCAGATATCCTTAACAGGGATACTGATCACCTGATGAAATATCTCACCAGAGAGCTCGGGACTGCAGGTAAGATAGAAGGCACTCGTGCAGTCTTCCAGGGAAGGTTTACGAGAGGTCAGATTGCTGATAACATACATGCTTATGTGGATGAGTATGTCATGTGTTCGGAATGCGAACGCCCAGATACTCAGCTTGTTAGGGTAGAGAGGGTACTTGTCTTGAAATGTTCTGCTTGCGGAGCTCACAGACCTGTCAAAAAGAGAAAGGTAAGCAACGTTGTTATCAGGGATGCTATCGAAGAAGGCGGAATCTACGAACTTCGGATTGATGCAGTGGGATCCAAAGGTGATGGGATAGCAAAAATTGATAAATACACTGTTTTCGTGCCTGGGACCGCAAAAGGTGATGTCGTCAAGGTAAAAATAAAGAAGATTAGTGGAAACCTTGCCTTTTCAGAGAGAGTTTGAGGTTTAAGCTTTTTAAACATGATTAAGAGAATCCAGGCCGACTACTTTTGCATTTATTTCTCGTGCCTGGATAGCTTAAGTCTTAATTCTCAGAATCCAGACTCTCATACCATACATTGCCTATTTTTGAAGTTCTAAATAATGTTCAGCTGATTTTAATTAAAGATCTTCTGGAGTTCAACTAGGAAATAAAAGGCTATTATGGATATTCAGCAGTTAAATCAGGAATCTATGAGGGAAAATGACTTTTGCTAAAAAGGACATCTCAGACTTTCCATTGAGTAGTCCTCCATTAGATGAAAGAAACATAGAAATTCTCTCCGTTCCAGGACTATCTGTAAACCTCCAGCATGTTGGAAATACCCTGAAAATTACAGCAACTGGAACTCTGAAAAGAGTTTGCAACCCTATCCTGAAGAAGATCAATTCTCGCCTGCAGGAGGAAAAACTAGCCCTTGTACAGGAAGATAGAGTAATTGCCTCGGCTTGGCTTCCACCAATACCGAGCTCTGTGTTCAAACGTCTCATTCTTGCAGAAATGCAAATAGCCCTAGGGAAATACATCCCAGAAACTATATCAATTGAACTTACATGCCAGAATAGTTATAGATATCCACCTGAAATAATCTCAGAGGAAATGGATAAAGGTACTATTAAAAGAATAATTAACGAAGCTCTCGAACTCGGTACTTTCATTATTACATTTACAGAGAATGATCCTCTACTGCGGGAAGAGATATTTGAATTTATCAAGTATGTGGACAAAAAACGTGCTATAGTGAACTGCTCCACATGGGGTACTGATTTCTCAAGAGAAATTGCCTGCCGTTTAAAAGAAGAAGAGCTCCATTCCATTATGGTGGCCATTTACTCAACTAATCCTCAAAAACACGATGCAATACGGAAGTCTGAAGGAGCATATGAAAGAGCAACGTCTGCCATAAAAATAGCACTTGAAGCAGGACTAATGGTCGTAATGACAACTCATGTATCTCCTTCAAACATACATGAACTTCCTGCTCTATATGACCTTGCATCGGAGTTGGGTGTGCATGAATTCTCAGTCTGGGAAGCAATGCCAAAATCCAGGGAAGAACCTGTACTCACTGAAGAAAACCGTAAGTATATACTAGGGATGTACCACAGAATAAATTCCAGTCGCGAAGGTATTCGAATGTTTTCAAACACTTATTTTGAGGGGCATATGCTTGGGGCTATGGCAGGAAGGCGCTGGATGCATATTACAGCATATGGAGACGTAAAGCCCAGTCCTTATATTCCTTTCAATTTTGGGAATGTAAAAGAAAAATCCTTGAAAGAAATCTGGCAGAAAATCAGGGGTTATCCCTATTTCCAGAGTCAGAATAATTTGACCCCGATGCATGACCCAGACTTTATAGAACTCGTTGATAGAATTCCTGCAGAGGCAAAATTGCCCTATCCTTTTGAAAAGGTTTATAAAAGATAATCTCAATATTATTTACTGGCAGGATATTTTTTGAGCTTTTTTTCTCTTATATTTAAGATTTCATTCAACATGAAAGTATGTGGCAAAAATGGTTCTCAAGTACCCCCCCATTCTCTTTTACCATAATTTGGATTATTTCACTAGTTATTTTTGTACTTTTATCAATCGAGAATATCTTAGTCTCAAAATTTTTCGTCTTGTGAATTCCTCCCTTCTGGTATTCTGTTTCATCTTAGTAGAACTGGCTATTTGTAATCAGATGCCATGTAATTGTGGCAATTTTTATTTCTAGAGCAACAATTGCTTTTGAATGTCCAGTTGATATTTCTTCCACTTTAAAAACTCTCCTAACTTACTATTCGTCTTTAATGCTAATTCATGAGCAAAATGTATTAGATTCCATCTTTCTATCTTTGATAATCTTTTTGCGATTCTGCCATTCTACAATTTAGCCACCGATTGTTATACATCCCGAACTATTCCAAGTCATGAAGAAAGATTATCCCTGAAGAAAAGTCCTTGAAATTGTCTATTTCAGCGATCAGAGTTACATCAATTTATCCAATACCTGAAGCCGAATTACAGTACTCATTTTCAGTAATGTTTCCCATAGGAATAATTGGAAATTGATCTATTTAAAATTTTGATTTCATCGGCAAGATATTTTATAATAGCCAGACATTTCTGAAGCTTAACTACAGTGGTGAAAGATGTTCCGATGTCCAGAATCCCTCTTATATGAACACTTTTTTACAAATATTTAGCGAATAATTATATATTATCTGATCGACTGCCTTACCTGACGAGATTATTATAGAATTTCTCTGTCATTTTTCTCAAAAATGTATGCCATTAAATCAGCTAGGTTGAATATTTCAGGTGCAGGAATAACTTGAGTTCCATTTTTAAAATCTATTTTTTTTTGTGCAAGTTTGTGACGACGCCGAAAGTATAAATGAAATCTGCTATGGTTTTTGGGAAGATTTTTGATGGCTGAATCATGTTATTAAGCTCAAGTTGTGCAGTTATTTTTGAATTTATCTTTTCTGTTTTTTATGTTTAAATGGCCTCATACCTCGTGCATTTCCAACCATAAAATGTAGACGCTTTCTCAATGAATTCTGCACAGGAACACAAAAGTCATGTTGGTTTATATGCAGAAAAATTGCATTTTACAGAGATAACTAAACTTTAAAGAGCTAAAATTCCATCACTATCTCTAGTGAAATGTTGCTGCTGTTTTTCATAAGATATATCGAGGATATCAGCAATGAAAAAAAGTTTGTGAGTATCCAAAGAATAGTTTTTGTTTATTATTTCTACTAATTTAAATCACCATTTCATTGTAGTGTAATTGTCTAAATGGCTAATATAAAATTATTGATCAACATAACATTTGAGACTTCAATGGCAATTCACTGATTAGTTTTATAACATCTTTTAAAAACTAAAGATTATTTTGATTATCCCTAAATTAAATCCTATCCGTATAAATCGTATATATTGACTCGTGAAAATTAGGGGTTTATCGAAATCCTCACAAATTAATATAACTTTACTTACTAAGGTAGTTATAAAATCAACAGTCAAAAATATGAGGTGAAAATTACTTTAACTTATTTGTGTTATTTAATGTTATTTTTCCAAAAAAAAGAGTGACTAATTAAGTATATAAAACTCGATTGAAATAATTTAAAATTATTTAGAGAATGTATTATATAAGCTCATGAGGATGATGAAGGCTATATTTAAAAACGCACTTACAATATAATATTAAATTGTAGATTTAAAGTGGAAATCTGGGGATTTGCTGACATTTGTAGTTTTTAAAACCTCCTCTGGATATAAATGGACGACAAAAAATTTCTTGCCCACAATTTAATCCGCTTGACGGGGGAAAGGGGTAGTAAATGGCATCACATTGAAGACCATAATTTTATTGCCATAAAAAATAGGTAAACGTTATAGATTATGGGAAAATAGTTCTAAAACTTGTCGGCAAGTGAGAAAACTTAAAATAAAGATCGACAAGTGAAAAAAGTTATAATGAAGAATAGCCAGACACCCTTATTTTTTAAGCTAATCACCCTCCTGTTACAACTTTCAGGATTGTAATCTCGTTGGAACTTATTGTCCCATCAAGGGGAACTGCCTTACCTCCACTTAACACAATTACAGTTTCCTGATTTATTTTCAATCGATAGAGCAGATCTTCGTAGGTAGTGTTCTCAGTAATTTCTACAGTCTGCTCTGAAATATCCCCAGCCTGAATTTGTATATGTACTTTTTTACTCACTTAATGGATCCACCGCCGCTTACCTGAATTTCATCTACGATTCCTTTTATTAACTTCTGCTCCAGTTCATATTCTTTTTTGATACCTTTTCGTTCTGCATCTCGTTTCTGGAACTTTCCGGACATTTTTAGTTCTCCTATGATTTTTCAGGTCTGCAACATAATTGGTATAGATCTCTTCAATCAGATTTTTTGGCTCTTCGAGATATATATCCAACTAATATGACGATTTAATGTTTTAATTAATTTTTGGTTAACGATAGGATGGTTAACAAATTTAATTTTACAGTCTCTTAACTACTATTAGTCAAAACTTAAATAAAAAAATAAGTGTTAACGATGAGCATGATCATGTTTAAAAAGTTAATCTCGGAACTCAAAAAGGAATCTTGATTATAGTTATATAGATGTGAAGTAGTTGTAGTGAACGGAATAGCAATGTAAAAATATGTGTTCATAAATACATAAATTTTGAATAAATGGTTGAAAAAAATAAAGAATACAAAATCTGGAAACAACCTTTTTTTATACATCAGCCGGGATTCGAACCCGGGTTCGAGCGTTGGCAACGCCCGGTGATGACCGCTACACTACTGATGTGATGTGGTGCCCAGACCCGGATTCGAACCGGGGACAACTGCCTCTTCAGGGCAGCGCTCTCCCACTGAGCTACCTGGGCAAACAGATACTCTTAACTACACCTATGTTATACTACATAAAAAGATAGCGCTATCCAATTTTATGTAAAATATCTAAACGTTTTAGTGGGCCCGCTGAGATTCGAACTCAGGACCTCCGCCATGTCAAGGCGACGTCATAACCGTCTAGACCACGAGCCCGTTTTGTTATGTTTTCATTTATTACACCAAAGTACACCTCCATAGACACATCATCATTTATATAAGTTTTGGGTGGTTCAACCTTGTTCTACACGAATCAGCTTTTAAAAGGGTAAAATAGTTGTATCTTTTGGAATCAATTTTCAATTCTGTTTCCAATGAATAATATTTTACTTAGCGTTTTTATTATCCAATAAATGTTTTAAAAATTATTTACTTTTCCTTGCATTTTTTGTAATTATATTTATCACATAAACTATTTACATTTGTAAAAACAAATTTATAAGGATTCCCATTCACTTTGGAGTGCGTTTTTGTGGAACCCGTCCGAATCTTTCCCACGAATTACTGTGTTTTCACCTTTTTTTTCGCAACTATTTAGTCTACTCACAATCAATCAGATGATATCTATTTTGATGCATCCAGCAAAGATGGCTATTGGAATTGTTTTGCTCAGGCTGAATCGTGACATTTTTTTATCTCTTTTCTTATTTCACTATTTTAAAGATACCTTCCTCTATTTTTGAAATACTCTTTTTATTTCCAGTGTCATCAAACGATAGATATTATGTAGAATTTCGATAAACCCGTAGGTTTCTTCATATCCACATAAATAATATATAAATGACTCACGAAAATCAGAGGTTTATCAAAATATTCTGAAATATATTTATTTATAAATAGGTGATACAATTGTTGAAGTGGTGCTATAAGCCTGCTACAATATACTGACCTTAATTACATTAATTCTATTGTTGCTGAATTTACTGTTTTTTTCCTGAAATGAAGCTGAATGCAGTTATCCTTTATAATCAATGCTTTTCAGATGGATCCATCTCATTTGAAAGCACTCTCAAATGCGGAATCTTTATGAGCTGAAGTAAAGAAATTAGTTACTCTTAAAGAAGGTTGTCTGATAGTCGACGACATAATAATGGATAAACTTGATTCTGAAAGGACAAATTTTGTTCGGCATCTGTGGAGTGGAAAATATCGTCTTACTGTTGATGAAATTGTTTTGATTACCTTGGTTTGGCTAGTTGGTGAATTTATATCATATGTTATTTTGGCAGTATAACAAACTTGCTTTAAATTCAAAATCAAATTTTTGTGCATTGTGTGTAATTTGGTTCTTCACATGTGAAATTTTATTCTTCAATAACTTCTTGAGTAAAATTTTGATAAACTATCGATGTTAACAAATTAATTATAAATATAATTACTTATATATACTTGTAAGCAACCAGCCAAAATTGATGTTTATCGAAATCTTCTGAAATTTGTGATTTTACATAATATAATTCACTATGCTTCCATTTTATATGTATAACATCGCTAAAGGCAATAAAACCAAGAACGATCATCTCTTTGATGTACTTGATGAAATCAAAAAATATGGATTTAAACCGAAAATTCATTGTTTTTGACGATTGGTACGCAGGATTAAGAACATCAAAGCTATCAGGAAAATCAATGGCATTTCTAACAAGATTGACATCAAATTTTTTGGTGAATCCTGATAACGCAAAAAAATATGCTGGTCTAAACAGCTTAAATATTTTTCATGAAAAAATTATGGTTCAATGAAAGTATATGGATTTGTGAAAGTATTTAGAATATTTCAAAGAACTAAAATATGCGATACTGGATCACATTGTGCTGGATAGGGATGAATCAAGGAGTAAAGATCTGGTTAACAAGTCCTGAAAAATTTACGAATATCATGGAGGAATAGAGCAGTCTTAGGATATTGAAAAGTTCAGTCTGGAATAAAGTAGTCACAAAGAGCAAAGATAATGTTCTAAGTGGGAGCTTTTCGGAGGCTGGAGTTATAACAAATTAGAAACTGGCTTGAGTAATTTTGATAGTAACACAAAACTCACAACGCGGCAGCAAAGGCATATATGAGCCACCAATATACAACTAAATAATATTTTGATAAATCTCTAAATTTTGTCATACGCTCATAAAATGGAGTATAAATTATTCGTAAGAAATCAGAGATTTACCAATATTTCGTCAAGTATATAAATATATTTGAGAAGTCTATGAAAACCATATTTAGAACATGTTACTGCAAAGGTCCTAATTATTTTAAATCATCCCACTTTTGAATCAGTTCCCTCGGGTAATATTCCATTGGTCACCATATATTTAAAACTGATGCACTTTGACTTAGAAATCAATGGCATTAATCCATTAATTGTCTGAAATATAATTTTGAACTACAGTGTTTATTATACTTGATTTAGTATTTCAAGCCCATAAGTCCTATATGTGATTACTTGTCAATTAGGTATCTAAGAGGTTGATCTGAGAACTCGATGATATTAAATCAACGTTTTCTACAATTAAATTTGGTCATAAAGTCCGATGAGCTTGATTTTGTATTTCAAGTATGTAAGTCCCAAGTTAGTTATTTATATTTTAAAAGTTTCTGTTTACGACCTTTTGGTCGGAGGCTAATGAAAATGAAAGCAAATTTTCTCAACTCAAGAATCTGTGTATTACTAACAGCACTACTGATTCTTGGAATGATAACAAGCACTGTATATGCTTTAGATGGACAGTTGGGATACGGAGGGTATGCCGGCAGAGTATATTCAGACAAAGGGTATGCCGGCAAAGTATATTCAGACAACGGGTATTCAGACAGAGGATATTCAAACAGAGGGCCTTCAGACAGAGGATATTCAGACAGAGGATATTCAGACAAAGATTATTCGGACAGGGGGTACCCAAACAACCGATATTTGGGCAACAAAAATTCAAATGCTGAGAATTCACATATTGTAAATCCAACTAATGTATCTTTAAATACTGAAAATCCAGACAGAGGGCCTTCAGATAGAGGGTATCCAGACAGAGGATATCCAGACAGAGTGTATCCAGACAGAGTGTATCCAGACAGAGTGTATCCAGACAGAGAATATTCAGACAAAGGTTATTTGGACAGGGGGTACCCAAACAACAGATATTTGGACAACAAAAATTCAAATGCTGAGAATTCACATATTGTAAATCCAACTAATGTATCTTTAAATACTGAAAATTCAAGAAATAAGGATTCAAATATCTTTAATTTAAATACTAATGATCTAAGAACAGATAATCTGAGTGCTGGAGATCTAAGTATCAGAAACTCAACTAATATACATTCAGGTATTGTTAATTCTAGTACTATAAATTCAATTAAAGTAAATTCAAGTATTGGAAACTCACAAACTGCAAATTCAATTAAAGGTTATTCAAATATCTTAAATTCAAATACCGGAAATTCAGGAACCTATAATTCGAGTACTGCGAATTCAAGCACTTTAAATTCAAATATATGGGAGTTGCATACTGCAAATTCAGATATTGTAAATTTGAGTATATTAAATTCAAGCTATGGAGATGGAGGAGGAGATGGGGTTTCCAATTACTCTAGCAGTCCAGGTATGAGCCTTGTTTCCAGAGAGCCAGAAGGCAATGTTGTTGCCAAAGAATTAGCTACTAGGAATGTCATAAGCGGTAATCATATAATGTATGACTTCCCGGGAAACAGTACATGCATTTTATTTATCGAATATGACGCAGAAAAAACATTTCTTAAGACAACAACCACTGTGGAAGAACTCAAGAGCAAGTCCGTTTTCATTCCAAAACTTCCTCTCGGGATAATATATAAACAGGTAAATATCCAGATAGGGGATAAAGGGGTAGAACTTTCTCCATCCCTGAAAAATGGGTTAATAGGATTCAGAGTTAAGAAAGCATGGATTCACGATAAAAATGTCAACGAATCTATGATAGTCCTTCAGAGATATAATAAAAATTGGGAACCTCTATACACTGAAAAGGTCGGCGAAGATACTGATTATATATATTTTAGATCTAAAACGTCTGGATTTTCCTCCTTTGCAATAACTGAATATCCAGGAGAAGTAACAAAAAATGGAGCTCAGGCTGAATCAAAATTAAAGGATACTCTAAGAAGTCAGGAAAAGACAGGAGAGATAGCAATAAGTGGAAGTTCAAATAATAATAGAGCAAAACAAGCAAGAGAAGTCGCTAAAATATTAATGGCGATCTCCTTGCCTCTGATCCTAGCAGGATATTTTGTTGTTAGGAAAAAACTCTGAAAAATTTTGCTTTTTTTTTACTCAGTTATAGACACAAATATGGATATATAAATAAAAACTTGTATTTTGGTGCTCGGCATCTGGCCAATATATGTTCTTTTGTCAGAATTTGCGGAGAATATATACTACTTTTTATAAAATATTTTTATTTTTTTTCCGCAATCTAAAATCGATAGTTGAAGGATATCTTAAAATTATGCTATGTTTCCCTTATATTTTTTTGGTTTATTTCAGTTCAGGATAAAGCCCGAAAAGTCTGTAAGAACTACCTCCCTTCAGGTATTGAGCTACCTCTGATATAGAGTTTCTTGGATTGAATTCCAGGGATAAGTGAACTTGAGATTCTCCAACTTCCATAGTATTAATTTATAGCCTTGCTCCGGGCAAATAGTGGTGAAAATAGAAACTCAATATTTTTTAATTCGATTATTGAAAAATAATATTGAGTCAATACTCAGGAACAAACACTATTTGAGAGATGATCTGGCCATAGCTATGGCTAAAGCTATTTTATCCCAATGTGTATCAAATTCTGGTCATATATGAGTTACATCACCTCTGATAATAGTGCCAAAAAAACCTATTTTGCAAAAAAGCGATTATTTAGAGGATTAAACGAAAAAAAATGACTCGAGAGTTAACTTCATCCCCTAAATAAAGGATGTGGGATTCTTGATTCTCTGCACCCCATAAGTAATAAACAGAAATCCTTACTTTTACTGCTTCAATTTCAAGAGCAATTATAATGTGTGATTTCCCAACTCCAAAAGTATAGAACAAAACAACATTTTTTGCATTAAGTATAGATTTCAAGGTTGCAAAGTTTTCGATGACTTTTTTATCAATAGATGACTGAACCTCAAAATATATTCCTCAATAGGATTTTCAAAGAAAAATAACACTTTTCATCAGTCTCTTAGGTGCAACAGTTTTCATGTATTTCTTTTCTTGTTCAAAAAAACTCAAAAATTTCAATTGTTTTTTGCTGCCCCTTGTAGTAATTTTGAGGAAGTTGTTCATGCTGAACTTCCTTCACTGAAAGTTTCATAAACTTCAAGAGACCACTCTTCAACTTTGAAACCTGAAAACTTCAATTTAATCTGTGAGTTTTTCTGGCATTTTAAATTAGTCTTCAAAATGTCATTTTGAAGACCCTGGAAATGTTCCTTTTTCTCGGAGGATCTAAAGCTCTGTGCTTTTTACTGAAAACCTTTAAGAAACAAAATATTTGTTCTAAAGAAATGTAATCTCAAAGTCTGTTGGGATTTTTCTGGTTTTATTATGGACTAATTTATAATGAGGAACCTAACTCAAAGGGTTAAGTTATACCCGTAATAAAGTTCAAGATTATTTTATAGGTAACTTGGTGGTCAGTTGAATTTACCCTTTTCAATGGTTTATGAACTTGGGAGTTCAGGTCTTCGAGAGAGGTGAATATTTTTTCAAGGGAGGGATTCCTCCTCTTGAAGCCCTCTTCTGTAATCTCAATCTTGCCGTTTGCCTGAGGCCTCTAAAGCTTACATAAGCTAGGAATAGGGTCTTAATGCTTGAACAAAAAATCATTGAAATGTGGGTTATATTCCGAATTTGAATTATTACGGTTCTTCTGATTATAGCCTGTTTCATGTTTCCTTAGAGTATCTCCTGTGATTCTCCAATGAACTCAAATACATTCTACTTAATGAGATCGAGGGTAGCTATTTTCATTGTAAATTAAAGTACATCATCCTGGAATATCCGAGAATCATATTGAAGCAAAATAGTTATTTTGTTCTCCATCAATTTCAACTACTCCAATTTCTACCATTTATATTTGGGCTTATATTCCTGCTCTATTTTCATAGCTGAGTACAGCAGATACTCTCTTTTTTGGTATGACTTCTCTTAATAAAGCCTGAAGATAGTTTTTCCTCCCTCTAAATCTATTTCTTTTATTTCTAGATAGAGTCGAGCAGCAGTATAGAAGCTTTCATCAAGTTTTTCAGATCGGTAAGGTTTGAGAAGATCTAGTTTGTTTTTTCTTCCTGGAAGTTTCACTTATGCTCAAGTCTTACAAGTTTAAACTCGCATCAAAAACATTTCCTCCTTTTTCAGCATGATCCAAAATACTCTAACTTTTCCCACGGATTATGAAAGGAGTAATTTTAATCCACGGAAAATGGGAAATTAGTATTATGTCTTTAAAGTAATTTCAAGTGAAGTTTGTTTTAATTCTTTGACACCTGGGAATTGAGGTGGATAGTGCGCCAGAAAAAGATATATATTCACATTACTTATTTGCAATATTCGTAAAAATGGGTGAAATTTTACTGAGTATATGAGCCAGTTGGCGGTGTACTGTCTGATCAGACTCATAAATCAGATTGATAAATTTTACTACGACGTTGTTAAAACTCCAGTATCCGAGCCAGAAATTATATAATTATATATATTATTGGCAGTTTTTAAGTTGACTTTCTCCCTTAACCCATTGGAGAGTTTACATTTCAGAGAATGGTGTATAATGTTCTGGAAAATTGTTTGAAGAGGCAAATTACCTGAATGCCAGATATGTGAATTTTTAAGGCATCTGAACTTCCAGATAGTTTGCCACTTGAACAAAAATCTCATCCCTATTGGCATAAAATAAAAATTTTTTGGATCATCGATATAAATGATGGAAATAGTTGAAAAAAAACTTGTTGAAATAAGGGATCTGAAGCTCCAATTAACCACATATTCTCTGAAAGCTCCGGTTATTTGAGAGTTTCCTATTTAATACTCCCTTGTAATCATGTAATCTGCAATCTGGAGGAGAATCTCTTTTTCCGGGCAGTCTTTCAAAGCATCTAGCTTTGATTTGCCCTCGTTGATGTATGAAATTGCAAGATTCTTTACGTAATCAATGGATCCGCACTCTGTTAGAATCCGGACTGTTTCATTTGTTTCTTCCAGAGTAGCTTTTCCTTTACCGAATATATCTAGTTTGACACCTTTTGCGAATGCATCGATTACGATAAGAGTATGTTTCCCTTCCATAAGGTCGCTACCTCTTACTTTCCCGAGCACTTCCTGGGGAGTGACCATGTCCAGAACGTCATCATACATCTGAAAACCGATTCCTATAAGGCGCCCATACTCGGATAATGCCTCTGCAACTTCATCTGAAGCTCCTCCGAGAAGTGCTCCGATCTTTGCTGCAGCTGCGTAAAGAACTGATGTCTTTTTTCCCACCATCTCAATATATTCGCATTCTGTAACCCTTTCCCTCTTCTCAAACTCAATATCAAGCCACTGCCCTTCGCAGATTTCAGTACAGGTCTTAGAGAGGATATCAATGCATTTCAAAATCCTTATAGGTTCATTTTCAACCTTTGACATGATCTGGAAAGCTCTAGAATAAAGGGTGTCTCCTGCAAGAATTGCTCCTGCTTCACCCCATATTTTATGGACCGCAGGCATTCCCCTGCGGATATCGTCTTTGTCCATTATGTCATCATGGATCAAGGTGAAATTATGTACAAGTTCCACGGCCACTGCTGTCGATAAAACAGATTTAAAATCGGAACCTACAGCTTCAGCTGCCAAAATAAGGACTGCTGGACGGAGACGTTTTCCTCCAGCATCCACCAAATAGCGAGATGCTTTGTAAAGTTCTTTTGGATTAGTTATCGGAAGTAACTCATCAATTGCAGCATCGACATGGATGCTTCTTTTTCTGATCTCATCAGTCAGCGTCATATTTATCACAGGAAATATACTTCTTATACAATTATTCTTCGATGTATAACACTTCACCGTTCCTTAGAAGATGTACTGTACTTCCTAGTACATATCCAGCGTCTTCCGCCAGCTCTATGTAGTGCCCGTGCATCTCTAGATCACCATGGGCAGGGATTACATGTTCCGGATTCACCATTCTCAGAAGTTCCCAGTGGTCTTCCCGATATGCATGCCCTGATACATGCACATTGTCATAGATTCTGGCGCCTCTCATTCTGAGTTTGGTTTCAAGAGCGTAGCGGTTTGCCTGAGTCATCGGGCTTGGGATCACGTTTGCCGAGAAAATGACCCTGTCTCCTGGTTCTATTGCATAGGGAGTTTCCCCATTCGCAACGCGCACAAGGATTGAACCTGGTTCCCCCTGGTGGCCGGTAACAATTGGGAGGTACTTATTCTTTCCCTCCTGCATGATGCGTTTGAAGGCACGATCGATGTCTTTTCTGAGGCCATAGATCTCTACATTTGAAGGTAACTCCAGATACCCAACATCCTTTGCAGCTCCAAAATAGCGCTCCATTGAACGACCCATAAGTACAGGAATTCTGCCCATTTCTTCAGCTGCTTCAATAATAGCTTTCAGCCTGGCAATATGGGAGGCAAAGGTTGTAATGATCATCCCGACATCAGCTTCTTCTGTTCCGAGCAGTACGTCCCTTACCATATCCTTTGCAATTTGTTCCGAAGGAGTTTTTCCTGAACGTCCGGCATTTGTGCTCTCTACAATCATTGTAATCACTCCTTCCTTTCCAAGAGATTTGATGCGTTCGAAATCCGGAGCATTACCAATTGTCGGAGTCCGATCCAGTTTGAAGTCGCAGGCATAAAGGACTGCTCCAACTGGAGTGTGAATAGCTGCAATAACACAGTCTATAATACTGTGCTGAACGCAGATGAATTCGATGGAAATTTCGTTTGTGACCTGGTAAGTCCCACCTGCATTGAGCGAAATAACCCTATTGCAAACCTCGAACTTGCGTTCAGCTTCAATTTGTTGTTTTATAATGACCGCAGTATAGGGGGTAGCTAAAATAGGAGCATTGTATCTATGGGCAAGTTTTGGAATCGCACCTACATGATCAAGATGTCCGTGGGTACACACAATTGCTCGAACAGTTCCATTTATTTCTTTCATGATAGTATCATCAGGAATTGCACCCATTTCGATCAGTTCCAGAGAATGCATTTTGTCAATTTCGACATCTTCGTGAATCTGGACTCTGTCAAGCCGAAGTCCCATGTCCAGAATAATGACATCTTCACCTACGACTACTGCCGTCATATTGCGGCCCATCTCATTATAGCCGCCGATTGCAACAATTCCTATTTCAGTCATATTTTTTAACCTCTTATTTTAATTTTTATCCCTTTGAAACCGAAACCTAAAAAAAGATATCCTATAACGGTCTAAAGCAATGACTCTGAATGCAAACAATATAGTATAATAATTTGGAATCAGCCTCAGAACAGCCACTTATTAACCACTTATTGGGAAGAAATCCATTTGTTTATTGAATAAATCTGACTAAATATTTTGAAGAGTGATTAGATTCTACACATATATACTTACAAATTTATATATATTCATACAATTATATACATTTATAAATCTGTATACATACTTATACATACCTTGTTAGCTAATATGTACTTCTCAGCATTTTGTCCGATTTAAGAAACTACTTTCAATCCTGCACTTTTATAATTATTTTAAAACTTTTTACTACCTTCAAAGATAAGTGTCGAGATATTAACCAAATCAATAGGTCTCTTTTGCGTACCTCCACCTAATACTATTGAGAATTTTGATAAATCTCTTATTTAAACAAGTTGCTTATATATGCTCTATAAGTAACCGGCTATAAATTTGAGTTTATTGAACTGCTCTATTATTCTTCAATTATTAATTCTCACGAAACCATTATTTCTTAAACTATTCTTATTTTGATGACTTATTAAGGTGATTCTTAATTAATGACCTTTATGGATTACTTGCTTTACTAAAAAGTGACTTATATTCAATGATCTGAGCCTGCGCAACTATGAGATTAATTCTTTGCTTGTACCTATTTATTACAAATTTAATTATGATGAATCGAGATTAGAATGATTAATAAATTTTCAAAGTGATTTTTTTCCAAGTTTCTCTATAAATTTTGAATTATCCTGGTATTGCCTAGGTAATTTATGATAAAGACAAATATCCTATTTCTCTTGCATCCCTAAATGATGGTAATTAAATTAATTTTTCCCTTGGTATAGAGCATAACTGTTTATCGTAATCTTCCCTGATAAGCACGAACTGTTGCTCATTTCATATTAATGATTTATTCAGAAACATTACTTTCATAGTATGTATAAATGTTGTCATATGACAAGTTTTTATTGAACTAATTTGATACTAGACCTTACCTGCATGATGCAAATTTCAATAAAAATGTGATAAAAGGCAACAATACATATGTAGTACCTTAAAGTATTTCCCTTGACATGGCATAGTCTTTTAAGTTAAAACCACGCTGTCCAAGGTACTCAAGAGTCCAACCAGTAATGACCACAGGTGCATTCCGTAGATCCTGTATATTTGCACAGCCGCAAAGAAACATTGAGGCTCTAAACTCATTCAGCATTCGAGAAAGGACACTCACAACGGCTTCTTTCCCTTTAAATGCGGGGTCCACAAAGGGCATAGCTGCACTTGCCGCATTGGCTCCAATAGCAATTGATTTAGCAATATCAAGGCCTGTTCTGATTCCACCGGTTGCGATAATTGGGAGGGAAACCCTGGATTCTATAATACTGGCAACAGTGGGGATCCCAAAGTCCCAAAAAAGTATCCCCATCTGTTCTGAGACAAAATCTCCACTTTCTCTAGCCCTGTAGGCTTCAACTCCTGCCCAGCTTGTGCCACCTACGCCCCCAACATCAATTGCAGACACGCCTGCTTTCTGGAGGAGAAGAGCATCTTCATTTGAAATTCCAGCTCCTGTTTCTTTGACCATTACTGGCGTATTCAGTACAGAACAAATCTCTCTAATCATGTCCAGACAACCAGTTGCATCTCTATCTCCTTCTGCCTGGATGGCTTCTTGTAGGAAATTAAGATGAATGGCAATAGCATCGGCATCAATCATTTCGACAAGTTTTTCAACTCCATCAACTCCATACTTGCGGATCTGAGCAGCGCCCACATTCGCGTAAACAAAGGCATTAGGAGCTTTTTCCCTCACAATCCTGAAAGATTCTTCTTGAGAAGGATCATCAATAGCAGCTCTCTGGCTGCCAACTCCTATTCCCACTCCCAGTTCTTCAGTTGCAGATGCAAGTGCAGCATTTATTGGAATAGTATTCGGGTGCCCTCCAGTTATTGAGGCAATCAAAAAAGGAGCTTGTAGATGTTTTCCGAGCAGGTCTACAGATAAGTCTATCTTATCCATATCGAGTTCCGGAAGTGCCCTGTGGATAAGCGTCACATCCCTAAAGCCAGCACTGATATTTTGTGATTCCACAGGGTTTTTAACACATATTTTCAAGTGTTCGATCTTTCGCCTTGAGGTATTATTGATCATATTTCATACCATTTCATCCGGACTAATTTTGGTCCCTATGGGTTCTCCATTTAAAAATTTGAATATGTTATCTGCTTTCCCTGCATTGAATATATACGAAGTAATACAAGATGTTTTGCTAAGTTCCAGAAGTTCCTGTACCTTCCCGAGCATGCCGCCTGTAACATCAGTGCTTTCTGAGCTTCCGATATAATGTTTTAATTGTTCAAATTTTTTAGGTGTAATCTCAGGTACAGGCTCTCCATTTTTATCGAGCACTCCATCCTCTGCGGACCCCAGTCCAAGCCTGGTGACTCCGAGCTCTTTTGCAATGTAAGGAACTATCTGGTCACCTGAAAGGACACATGTCCCGAGTTCAAGATCCATAACAATATCTCCGTGCAGTACCGGGACAAAACCGTTCTTGAGCATGAGCTTTATGCTGTCAAGGTACATGCTCTCTATCCTTCCTTTTCTGCAAACTGTACAGGCCATAGGATGTACAGCCACAGCCCTAACTTCGAGGCGATTCAGAGAATCTACTACCCTAGAGGTTAGTTTCTTGACTGATTCATGGGTTACAATAACTCCTTTAAGATTAAAAATCATATCAAGTCCGTATTTTCTGGCGTAGGTATGTCCAAAGGAACCAGCGCCGTGCACAATAATCATATTCCCTCTAAATTTGGAAACTTCCTGTGCAATCCTTAGGAGATCAGATGCTCTTACAACTCCTACATCTGCGTTTTTGTCAGTAATAACGCTGCCTCCGAGCTTCAGTATAACAGTTTCTGTTGATACTACCATGCCATATCACTTAATGCCTTTTAAATAATTTTCAATTTCTTTTATGAATAATCGCCAAATAATTAGATGAAAATTCAAACTGCTTAGTGTAATGTCAGGCCCTGTTTAGTTGGTTTTGTAATGGTCACTTTCCCCCCAGCTTTTGAAATGGCTTCACTAACCTGTTTGTATCTATCAGGTGGCGTGAGCGCAAACATACACCCCCCACCGCCAGCGCCTGAAATCTTAGATCCAAAGGCCCCAGCTCTCCTGGATGAGTAAATTAAGCTGGAAAGCTCAATAATATTTACTCCTAAGGCATCTAGAAGTCCTTGATTTACATTCATAAGTCTGCCAATGGCGGGATAGTCTCCTGCCAGGACAAGAGGTTCCCCAATTCGAGAGATTTTACCAATAGAAGCCAGGAGAGGCTTGATCAGTTCGGGATAACTTTCATAGAGCTTCCTGACATTTGCGACAAGCTCCTTTGTAGATGAAAAAATTCCTGTGTCTCCAATCACAATTCCACAGTCTGGAATTTTCAGTTCTCTCCTTTCAGGAATTGTAACAACTCCTCCGAATGTAGAGACATAAGTATCAGTGGGGCTTGCAACTCCCTGGACATCGAGCTCTATTTCATGGCCAAGTTTTGCAATCTCTTCGAGAGAAAGGCCACATCCAAACATCTCATTGAGAGCGCCTATACTTGCTATTGTCACCGCAGCAGATGATCCGAGTCCAGAACCCACGGGGATTTCGGAATCTATTTCTAGGAAAATACCTTTTATCTGTGTATTTTCTCTCATTTTCTCGATAACTGAGGTGATGTAGGGGTGTTTTTCAAAATCAATACTTGTCCTGCCAATTTGCGACTGAATTATTATCGAATCGTTAAGTTCTACCCTCACTCGTGTTCTCAGATCAATTGCACAAGCTATTGCGGTTTCTCCATAAACGACCGCATGTTCTCCGAAAAGATAGATTTTCCCAGGCGCAGAACACGAAACCATAATATCCTCTGAAATTCTTAATTTTGTATTAAACATATAAGGGACTTAATTTCTTATTTTGAATTGAATTTTATGGACCAGTATGCAGTTAAATAAAAGTAATATCCCTAAAAAACTTACCCAGGCATAAGTGATTATAACTATTCGGTTTTCAATAGAATCCAAACCTAGTGGGCTTAATTTTTTCGTAGAACTTCTCTTATTCCACAATAATCGCTGCATATCCCACAACTGCGTTCATATCTCCTGAAATAGCACCGCTGTTTGTATAATTAAGAAGAGTAGCTCGGCTTCCACCGAGCTTTTTAGAGGCGGTAAGCATCGTGGCAATTGGCCCATATCCGCATACAGACGCGTTTTTCTTATAGAGTATATTATACATTTCGGATACATCTAGATCAAGAATAGCCTCAATGACTTCATTATCTATTTCCTTTGCACTCTCTGCAGGCTGATAATGGGTGAAATCACTTGAAGATATAAAGACAACTTTTTTTCCACTTTTGGAAACAAGATTAGCAACAAGGTTTCCTACCTAA
>Ga0224559_1000031_pt1 | contig 72362 bp, 51 predicted proteins | sample 714S33034metaG_FD_180676 | JGI IMG/M metagenome (GOLD analysis project Ga0224559, IMG submission 180676) | Peat soil microbial communities from Stordalen Mire, Sweden - 717 S3 30-34 | ecosystem: Environmental > Terrestrial > Soil > Wetlands > Peat | place: Sweden: Norrbotten County, Stordalen... | reverse complement strand
CACGTGGATTGCGACACGGCGCCGTTCCTCTGGCGCTACGCCGACCGCTTCACGCTCTTCGACCACTTCATGGACACGATCGTGGGGCCATCGACGCCCAATGCGATTGCCCTGATCTCCGGCCAGGGCGGTGAGACGCAGTGGATGCTGCATCCGGAGCAGGCCGAAACGGGCGGTCAGGGCAAGGCCGCGGTGGTGCCGATGATCTCCGACCCGGCTCCCTACTGGGGGTCGCCCCTGGACTCTCAAAACCGGCTAAAGCAGCCTCAAGCGGTGAAGCCCACCGGGGGCATCTCGAAGAACCTGACCTTCGCCAGCCTGCCGCTTTCGTTCATGGGCAGCGAGATCAAGAAGACCACGGCGGCCGATTACGATCCGGCCTTCGATCTGCCCGATGTGCGCGAGGACATTGAAAAAATCGCCGGTCACGGCGTCGGCGCGGTCAACTGGGGATGGTATCAGCAGGGCTACGACCACGAAAAGAACGACGCCCAGGGGAAGGCCTCGCATGAGGGCTACGTGGCGCACCACAATGCGCCGCAGTACTTCGGCTATGTGGCGAATAATCCGCTGGCGGCGACGCACCTGCACGGGCTGAGCGAGTTTTTTGCGGATATGAAGGCCCGGCGGCTGCCCTCCTCGGGTGTGTTTTATGTGCGTGGCGGCTACGGCAACATCGACGGCTGGAAGCCGCAGGATCCGAACCCGAAGCTGGCCGGGGTCTTCAACGGCAACGACGACCATCCGGGCTACTCGGACACGCAGATCAGCGAAGGGCTGGTGGCCGAAGAGGTCAACGCCATTGTGGATAGCCCTTACTGGAGCCAGAGCGCGATTATCATCACCTACGACGAGTCGGACGGGCTCTACGACCACGCGCGGCCGCGGATCCGCTCCCACGACGCGGCGGGGCTGCCGCTCGAGCAGGGGCCGAGGATTCCGGCGATTGTGATTTCGCCTTACGCGGTGGCGCACGGCGTCTCCCATGCGCCCTCCGAGCACAGCTCGATCATCAAATTTGTGGACAAACTCTTTGGCCTGACGCCGCTGGCCGATCTGCCCGACGAGGAGCGCGCGCGGCGGATTGGTGCGGAAAAATTTGGCCAGCCGAATCTGGGCCCGGCCGACGACAAGGTCGAGGGCGTAGGCGACATGACCTCGGCCTTCGATGCAGAGCGCCTCAAGGGCAAGCGCGCGCCGCTCAGCCGGGAGTACGCGCGGATTCCGGCTGCCGAAGTCGCCCATTTCCCTCATGCGGACGGCCAGGGTTGCAGAGAACTCGGGATTACGCCGACCGACAGCGGTTTTCCCAATCCCGTGCCCGCGGACTTCAATCCCCGGCCCGATACGACGCCTGGCATTCCGGCCTCGGGCGGGTGGACGCCCTAGTGCGCGCCTGTGCTGTCTGCTCTCTGCTGGCATTGGTGATGATGGCCGCCTGCGGCTTGGCGCGCGCGGCCACGCCTGCTGTGGTGGAAGACGGAGCGGGCGCTTCTCGAACAAGCGAAACGGAAGCCCTCCGAACACGCGCAGCCGCGGAGTCTCCGACCGTGGCTCGCGTGCGCGCGGCCGGTGTGCTCCGTTGCGGCATCGACGTCGAGGAGGCCGAGTACTCGACCGCCGATGACCACGGCAACCGCGAGGCCTTCGACGCCGACCTCTGCCGCGCAGTGGCGGTGGCCGTGCTGGGAGAAAATGCGCGGGTGACTGTGGCGCATTATCCCGATGACAGCGCCGTCATGCAGGGGCTCGGCGGGGGCGAGGTGGAGATGGTGGCCACCTTGACCGATGATTTCACTCATTCCGTGGGAACGCACCTTGAACTGACGCGGCCGGTGCTGTGGGACGGCGTGGGCTTTCTTGTTCTGGCCAGCAGTTCAGCAACGCGGGCGCGGCAGTTGAGCGGGAAGAAACTCTGTTTCTTGGCCGAGACCACGGCGGAAGAGAGCGTCCGCGCCTGGAGCGCCCGCGAGCGCCTGGAGTTTGTGCCCTTTCCATTTCAGGAGGAGGGCGAGATGCAGGCGGCCTTCGCCACCGGCAACTGCGGCGCCCTGGCTGGCGACCGGACCCGCCTGGCCGAGACCCGCGCTGCCCTGGCGCGGCGCGGGCACCGGACGCGCCTGCTGCCTGAAACCATTTCTCAGGACCCGCTGGCCTCGGCGGTGCGTGCGGACGATCCGCAGTGGGCGGCGATTGTCGATTGGGTGATGGAGGCGCTGGTCCAGGCCGAGCAGAGCGGCGTGACCCAGGCCAATGTGAAGGCCATGCGCGCGCAGGCCGCTCAGACCAATGCAGCCGACCCTGTGCTGCGGGTTCTGCTGGGTGGGTCGCATGAGATTGGCCCCGCGCTGGGCCTTGATGACGGCTGGGTGGCGCGGGTTATCGCGGCGACGGGAAACTATGGGGAGATTTATGACCGCGATCTGGGCAGCGCCTCGGCGATGAAACTGCCGCGCGGCGAGAATAATTTGTGGCTGCATGGCGGCGCGATGGTGGCTTTGCCGCCCAAGTAGAGCGGTTCTCCAATTCACGTACACTAACCAACTCTGTGCCAGCCGGATGGATCGGCTCCTCAGGGGCGGATCGAATGTGCCGAAGAGTTGTTCATGCGACTGCCTGCGGAAACGCCTGATGCAACCCGCCAACTGGTGGCCAGATGCGAAGATAAGAACACAGCTCCCGTTTGCCGACTCGCGCCGGGCGCGGACTCATTCTGAGGAACTCGCCATGCGTCGTGTTGCGCTCATCTACAATCCGTTCTCCGGCCAGCAGACCAGCGGACGCCGTGCCGCCATAGACAAGGCGCTGGCCGTTCTTCGCGAAGCGGGCATCGAGGCCGAGGCGCTGGAGACGCTCGGGCCCGGCAGCGCCGGCCGGCTGGCCGCAGAGGCCATGAGCCGGGGCTGTGACGCGATTCTGGCCTGCGGCGGCGACGGCACTGTCCATGAAGTCCTGCAAAGCCTGGTGGGCAGCACGGTGGCCCTGGGCGTGGTGCCGCTGGGCACGGCCAACGCGCTGGCCGCCAACCTGGGCCTGCACTCTTCTCCGGCGAAGACCGTCCGCAAACTGCTTGATGCGACGCCGGTGCGCGTCTCCGTGGGCCAAATCTCTTACCAGGAGGCAGGCGGCGCGGCGGCTTCGCGCTATTTCACCGTGACCGCCGGCGTGGGTGCCGACGCGCTGTTTCTCTCCCGGCTCGACCCCGGCCTGAAGCGGCGCATTGGCTATATTCTCTACTTGATCGAGGGCTTTCGCCTCTGGGCCACGCACTCCTTTCCGCTTTTTGAAGCGGCTATTGTGGAAAGCGCCGGCAGCAAACCCCGCGTGGAGCAGATCTCCCAGCTTCTGGCGGTGCGCATCCGCGACTTCGGTGGCGTTCTGCACAACCTGGCTCCCGGCGCCACGCTGCGCAGGGACAATCTGCGCCTGGTGGCCTTCAAAACCCGCAGCCGCCTGAGCTACTTCCGATTTCTGCTGGCGGTCATCTTCGGCCGCCAGAGCTTTTCGCGCGAGATCGAGCTGATCGACGCCGTTTCGGTCGAGTGCCGCGCCGCGGACGGCAATTCACCGCGCGTCTTCGCCGAGGCCGATGGAGAGATCCTGGGCCATCTGCCTGTCCAGATCAGGATTGTGCCCCAGGCCGTCACCCTGCTGATTCCGCCCGATGCGCGGCCCTGAATTCCCTTCATAGGACTGAACCCGCCAGTTGCGGCGTGCTCCGGGCCGGTATATCTTGCAGGGACGCGCAAAGGAACGAGTCTCGGAGCCCTCAATGGCTGGGAAGGAATTTTTGCGATGCAGCCTCTTCGATGGATTCGCCGGGCCGGTTTGATCTGCCCGCTCTTGCTGGTGGCGCTGGCCGCCGCCGTTGGCCATTCACAGGCAGTTTCCGCGCCGGCCAGGGTCATCACCGGCGCGGACCAGGGCGGAGAGGTTCACCTGAAGATAGGGGAAACGCTCGAACTCCGCCTGCAATCCAATCCCTCGACCGGGTTTATGTGGTACGTTCATCCCCAGACCACTTCGCTGTTGAAGCTGACCGGCCAATCGGAGAGCGAGGATGCGGGGCCATCAGAGGGTTCAGCCGTAGGCCGGCCGGTCGTCCAGATCTTCAGATTTGTGCCCAGGCGCAGTGGGGATGGAGTACTTCTGCTGCACTACGTCCGCTCGTGGGAAAAGCCCGCGCCGGACGAGCAGCAGTACAGGATTCACGTATTCATCGAGTAAGGCCGCGCCGGTTTTCACCCAGAGGGGCAGATTGAGCAGGACGTACGCTCAGTCTTGTACACAAATGAGCGTACGGCCTTCGAGCCTGCTCTTGTGCAACCGGCCCCGGATGCGCTTACAATTCGGCAGGAAAGAAAAATGGCCAAGGCGAAGGAACGAATTTTCGAGATTGCGTGCCCGGATTGCGGCGCGATGCTGAAGGTGGACGCGGCTACCGGGCTGGTGGTGAGCCACACTCCGGCTGTGCGCAAGCCGGTCTTTGAGGATCTGGAGACAGCGGCCCAGGCCATGCGCGAGCGCGAGGAGCGCAAGGAATCGATCTTCCGCCAGTCGCTCGAAGCGGAGAAGAACAAGGAAGACCTTTTTGAAAAGAAGTTTGCCGAGGCCCTGCGCAAGGCCAAGGACGCTCCCGAGGGCAAGCCGCTGCGCGAGTTCGACCTGGAATGAGGGCCGCTGAGCTGGCAAGGTGAACTCGTTTTGTTGAATTTTTCACTGATTTTGCCGGCTCGTGGGAAAAAATGGGGCCTTCCGCAGTCGATTTTCAGCGAAATTTGCATTTTTGTTTCTTTCGGTGGAATTGGCCCGGCTGGAGTGAGCGGCCGCTGACAGGCGTACTGTTTCGGCCCTTTGCGGCAGGTTTGGATTCCTGCCCGCACGGACGCGGCCGGCGATTTGAGCGATACTGAATGCACCGTCTCCCTGACCGGAGTGACCAAGGTCCGGGACGGAAGGAGAGAAGATGGAGGCTGTTCCGTTTTCCAGGCCGACAAGCGGCACCGCGGATCAAACGGGCTCGCGGAAGTGCAGAAGCGACGCCCCGGAGCAAGAAACCATGAGCTGGGTGGGGTTTGCGGCGGGTGGAACGCTGGCCGCGGCCGCCTTGCTGCTGCTCTCTGGCCAGCGTCGCGCCGGAATGGTGGCCGCTGCCTCGGGCACGGCCCTGGCCATGCTCGAGCAGCCGGAGACGCTGCGCTCGTGGTGGAATGCGCTTCCCGGCTACATCGACCAGGCGCAGCAGATTCTCGGCCAGGTGCAGGATGCGGTCAATGAAGTCGCCGTCAAGCGCGAGGCTCTGCGGCGGGTTCTGGCCAGGTAAAAGTCAGTTTGCCGGCCATATCGGAATTGTCGGCCATTGGGCGGTTTTTTCGTCGCAGCCGGTTTTATGCCGAAAGCTGCCGGAAGCCCACCCTTGCGACAAAAACAAGAACGTCGCAAGGATGGGGCACCCATTCAACATCAGTCTAAAATCCAGGTTGTATGGATGGGGCACCCAGGACACGGATTTCCTGATCGTCTCCAAGTTTTCTTGACCGGCTCCTAGTTTTTTCGCTCGACCAGGAAGCGCGCGATGGCCTTCAAGCCGTCGGCCCGGCTGCCGTAGGGAGCGAGGGCGGCAAAGGCCTCCTCGATCAGCCGGGCGGCGTCGCGCTGGCTCTGTTCGATGCCGTAAACGGCTGGCCAGGTGGCCTTTTCGGTGGCTTGATCCTTGCCCGCGGTCTTGCCCAGGTGGGCCGAATCGACGGTCAAGTCCAGCACATCATCGACAATTTGAAAGGCCAGGCCAGCCTTGCGGCCGAACAGGTCCAGGCGGGCCTCATCCTCGGTCGTGGCGCCAGCGTAAACTCCGCCGGCCACCACGCTGACGCGGATCAGCGCCCCGGTCTTGGCGCGGTGAATGGCCTCAACCAGCTCCGGCGTGGGCTTCAGGCGCTCGCTCTCGATGTCCAGCACCTGGCCGCCGATCATGCCCTCGACGGTGCCGACGGCGTTGGCGATGAGGCCGATGATCCGGACGATCACGCTGGGGGTTACCACGTTGGGGGCCGCGGGCGGTGAATCAAGGCCGGCCAGCACCTCGAAGGCGCGGGTTTGCAGCGCGTCGCCGGCCAGAATGGCGATGGCCTCGCCGAAGGCCTTATGGCAGGTGGGCTGGCCGCGGCGCAGGTCGTCGTTGTCCAGGGCTGGCAGGTCGTCGTGGATCAGCGAGTAGGTGTGGAGCATCTCCAGAGCCGCGCCCAGCCGGGCGATTCCAGCGGGCAGTGCGCCGGCGATGGCGATGGCGGCCTGATGGGCCAGCACCGGCCTTAGCCGCTTTCCCCCGGCGAAGGTCGAGTGGCGCATGGCGGCGTGGATGGAGGCGGGCACGGCCGTGGCGCTGGGAAGCAGTTCATCCAGAGCCCGGTCGGTCAGCTCCGCGCCCTCTTGAATCAGCGATTTTACGTCGACTGGCATTGCTCTCATGATAAACGAGGGCGGCACGGTTTTCGCTCCAGCAGCCAAAGCCCGGCGAGCAAAAGTGCAGCCAGGGCGCTGAGCCAGCGTCCGGCGACGACATCCGGGGTGGTGGTCCAGTCCACGGCGAGATTTATTGGCCCCTGCGGCACGGCGACGGCGATCAGGCCGTCGCCGCGCCGGGGCAGGGAAGCAAGGGGCTGGCCGTTGACCGTGATCCGCCAGGCCGGGTAGGCGCGCAGGCGCAGAATCAGGAAGCCGACGCGGGGAATGAGGGCCTGGAGGCGCCGGTGCTCGGGCTGGCTGGTTTGCCAACTCAGGGTTTCCGCGCAACTGCCCTGCGCGGAGTTCCAGGCGGGCTGGGCGTCGTCTGCGTCCTGGCTGTCCTGTCCCTGGCCGTCTGGGGTTACACCCAGCACCATGGCGGGATCGGAGGTCAGGCAGGCCGCCGGCAGGCCGGTGGCGACAAGGGAATTATCGGTGCCGATGGGCTCGTACTCGCCGGTGCCGATAAAGCCTTGGCCCGAAGCGTAGGTGGACAGCATACCGGGCACCGCGTCCTCATCATCGCAGCTCTGAAAGAACTCCCGCCCCGCGAAGGCGGTCATCGCAAGAAAAATCGCCATGCAGGCCGTCCCCACGGCAACTCGCCGCCACGGCCGGGCGGATTCCCGGGGCCAAACCGCCGCGGCAAAAAAAACTGCCATCGGCGCCTCCAGAACCACCAGCCAGCGCCAGGGAAATTGCAGGAAGCGGAGATCGGGGAGGAGATTCCAGAGCGGCCGAGAAAAAGGAATTTGCATGAAGAGAATGGCCGCGGGGATCAGCGCCAGCGGAATCCACCAGCGCCGCTCACCCGGCAAACGGCCGCGCAGACGGCACACCAGCAGGCCGCCGAGCGCCACCGCGATCATCCAAACCGCGATCATCGAGGCCGTGCGCAGCACAGCATCGTGAAACTGCAGGGAGGGATCGGCGTGAACCGAAAAGAGCCAATTGTTTTCGAGAGTCTGCCCAGGATCCTCGGTGACCTGGTGAATGTCCACCCACCGTTGCTCCCAGGCGGCGGGGACAAGATAGACGGCCACCAGGCTGATTCCCAGCACGGTGGCGGTCGAGATGCGCACGAGGGCCGCCCACGACCGGGAGAGCAAGGTCAAAATCAGTGCTAAAGCCGCGAGCAGGTAGCAGGCCATCACGCCCACGGTCGGGTTCGAGAGCCAGGAGCCGGCTACCGCCAGCGCCAGCAGCGCAGTGGAGCCGCCCAGCGCATTTCTCCAGTCAGCGTCTCTCCAGTTAGCGCCTTTCCAGTCAGATCCTTTCCAGCCAAGGCCGGCCGGAGAAAAGGCTGGGCCGCGGCGATCATGAAGGCTGGAAGCGCCAGGGGGGGGGCTTTGCCGCCGGTGTGAGAGCGCAAACAGCAGCACCAGCGGAATCCAGAAGCCGCCGGCAAGCTCCGCGAAGGCGGTGCGCTCGTAAGCGGTGAAGAGGGCGTAGCCGGAATAGAGGGCGGCGCAGCCGGCCAGGGTGGACGCGCCGCCGGAGAGCGCATGGCGGGCCAGAGCGCGCGTGGCCAGGCCGGTTCCGGCCAGCAGCAGAAAGGTCATCGCCACGGGAACCAGCGTCCAAGGCAGGACGAAGCCCAGCGCCGCGCCCAGCATCCAGGTCAACGGCGAGTAAAAGACAAAGCGCGGCTCGCCAGCGCCGAAGTTGGCACTGGGGGTCCAGTGGGGATAGAGGATTCCCTGCCGCCAACTGTTCAGGCAATCGAGCCAGGAGACCAGATGGAAGTCGAAGTCGTGGCCGCAGGAGGGACCATGCACGAGCAGCGGCGCAACGGCCAGGGCGGCCGCCAGCAGAATGGCGGCAGGACCGAGGACGCGGCTCCAGGAGCTTGCTTTTCCAGGGGCCAAAGGCGAGAACTGGGGCGCGCGGCCGGCCCGGCCGGCCCCTGTTCTCTGATCCCTGTTCCCTGATCCCTGTTTATTCATGGCAGCAGCCGCAGTGTGTGGCGGGTTTGGGCGGCTACGGCGGATTCGCTGAAGGGCAGCGCGAAGGTCGTACCGCCGTACCAGTCCTTCCATTGGTCGCGGGAGTAGGGCGAGAGGGGGTTGCCGCTCTCGCCCAGCACGATGTTCTCCGTCGCTCCGTCGATCTGGCTCCAATCCATGGTGAAGCGCTGCGAGGGACCGACAAAGCGGCCTGCCTGTTTGACGGTCGTCGTGTCGCCCGTGAGGGGCTGCGGGCCGGTTCCGGCCAGGCGGCCGGCAAAAGGCAGAAATACGGCCAGCGGGTGCTCGACATTGACCGTGTGCCAACTTCCGTAGCTCCAGCGGGCGGGGTCGGCGGGGGCCTTGCCGTCGTCCATGCCCTTGCGGACGGCGTCGGCCAAGAGGGCGTCCCAGTTTTTGTAGGCGGGTGGAAGCCAGTCGGGGCTCGCGTGCATCACAATCTCTTCCTCGGCGAAGTTCTGCTCGGCCCAGCGGTACTGTTTGGCGTCGACGCCCAGCTTGGGCTCCAGAATCAGCGGCCAGAGGGCGCGGCGGGTTTGTGTGACCAAGGAAGCCGCGGCCGAGCTGGCGGTCAGGCGGCCGTCCCAGGCGCGCATCAGGCTGGCGGCCTTGCGCAGCCGCGCGTCCGCGTTGGGGGTGCGGTCGATGGCGTAGGCGAAACGATGGCCCAGCTCCTGATCGACCTCGCTGTAGACGTCGGTCTGGAGGCCCAGGAGGTCAGAGGGCTTGAGCTGATCGTGGCCCTCCAGAGCCTTGTAAATGCGTTCGGCGCGGTAGGGGTCGGCCCATTCAAGCGTCAGCGGGTAGGGCGAGGCGGCGCTGGTGACGCGGGAGTTGGCGGTGGCCAGAAAACCCGAGGGGGGATCGGCCGCGCCGGGCATCGCGCCGAAGGGAATGTAGCCCCGCCACTCATGCGCCGCGTTTTGCTTGCCGCCAATCTGGATGGGCACGCCCATCAGTCCCCCGGGCCGCAGCGGAACCCGACCGATGGCGTGATAGGCGATGTGGCCCTGGTCGTCGGCATAGACCACATTCTGCGTCGGCCAGCACCAGGCGCCGAGAGCCGCGGAAAACTCCGTCCAGTTGGAGGCGACGTTGAGCTGATAGAGCGGCAGCGTGTTCAGCGCCGGGTCGTAGAGCGTCCATTTGAGGGCGATGGGCCGCTTTTCCTTGGTGAAGATGGGGTTCAGCAGCGGCCCGTGAGCCGTCAGTTGCACATCGAGCGCCACGTCCTGGCCGCCGCGCACGTGGATCACCTCACGGTCCACCGCGAGCGGCTTCCAGGCGCCGCCAGGGGCCAGATAGTTTCCCCTGCCGTCCAGCTTCTCCACGTAGAGGTCCTGAACGTCGGCGTGGAGGGCGGTGAGTCCCCAGGCCACGTGCTCGTTGCGGCCGGCGATCACGAAGGGCAGGCCGGGCAGCGTGACCCCGGCGGCATGATAGCCGCGCTCGCCGCTGGCCTGCCTGCCGCCGCTCGATTCCAGATCGGCGATGTACCAGATGTTCGGCGCGCTGAGCAACAGGTGCATGTCGTTCGAGAGCAGCGGTTTGCCGCTGGCCGTGTGCGTCCCGCCGATGACCCAGTTGTTGGAGCCGGGGACGCAGCCGGTGCACGAGGGCAGCCCGAGCAGGGCGTTGAGGGCGGCTGGATCCTCGTGGGCACTCAGAATGGATTCCGTTCTGAAATCGTGATTTTCTGCCCTTTTGTTCGTCTTTTCAGCGAAAAACCGGCGCAAGAGCGGGGCATGGGCAGCGGTTTTTGGCGAATGCAGCAAGTTAGCCCCCGCTTCGCGGGGATAGCGAGTTAGCGGGTGAGCGAGATTGTGTGGCGGGCTGGCGGACGGGGCAGCGGCGCTGGCCTGGCTGGGGGCGTCGTCGTCCTCATCGTCGTCATCGGTGGCGGGAGGCGGTGCGGGCTGTGGCTGGCTGAACCTGACTTCCGCGCCGGTGGGCGGATGATCGCGCCACGAGCCAGTCGGGTAGAGGTCGGCCTCCAGCTTGGGATTGCGCAGCCGGGCGGAGACGATCTCGCGCGAGAGCTTCACCTCCCAGTGCGTGTCCAGCATCTGGACCAGCATCAGGCCGACGCTCACCGAGTCCACGCCGCTCCAGGGCCGAGGGCGATAGCCGAGCAGCCTGAACTCCGGCGGCAGCGAGTCTTGATGTTGCGCGATGAACAGATTCACGCCGCGCGCGTAGGCGTCGAGGCGGGCGCGGTCCTGGGCGGGCAGGTTGGCGTAGATGCGCTGGGCGGTATTCCTGATCTGCAGAACCCGCTGCGCCCGGTCGTGGCCGACGAGCGCGGGGCCGAGAATCTCCGCCAGCTCGCCGTTGGCGTTGCGACGGAAGGCGTCCATTTGCCAGAGGCGGTCCTGGGCGGTCACGTAGCCCTGGGCCAGAAAGAGATCGTGCTCGTTGGCCGCCTCGATGTGGGGGACGCCATGAGCGTCGCGGCGCACGATGACCGGAGCCGAAAGTTCCAAGGCCGGGGCCGAGAGCGCGGGCACGGCCGGACTTTTCAACCCTGGTTCAGCTGAAGCAGCTTCGTTCAAGCCGGCTTTGGCCGAGCCTGCCCCGCTCAGTTCGGGCCCGGTCAGATGAATCTCCCCGTCCAGCACGGGCAGCGCCGCGTTGGCCACGGCGCGCAGCCAGAGCAGACCCGCGCCGGAGGCTGCCAGCAATAGCGCCAGCAGCAGGCCCGCCGAGACGATCAGAATCCGCAGCCAGCGGCGCCAGCGGCCTGGAGAGGCCGTCGCAACAGCCGTCGCGGGCGCTGGATTTCGTCGAGATTCAGTCTTGAGCATCGGTCATCCACAGGATAACGCCGCAGTCGGGCTGTTGCCGGAGTTTATCCGGAGGCCTGCCCGGCAGCCGGCGCGGCCAGGGCCGCTGATTCCCGGCGTCCGTAGATCAGAATGAGCGCCACCAGCAGCAGCAGAGTGACGCCCAGCACCAGCAGGCTGCCCTCGGGGCCGTCCGTGCCGCCGCTCCACAGTGCGTTGCCGGAGGGGCTGGTGGTCAGGTAGTGGCCCGTGGGCTGCATGCCGCTGTCGATGGCGCCATAGAAGTAGGTCTCCGCCCAATCCCAGGCGACGTGGCAGCCGATCGCCCACCAGACCGAACCGGTGACTCGAACGCTGACGCAGAAGACGAAGCCGATGAAGGCCGCGGCAAAGATTCCGATCCAGTTTTCACCGTTGTTGGTGGTGTGGATAAAGCCGAAGGCCGTCGAGGTGACCCAGGAGGCCTGCCAGAAGCCGCTTCGTGGAGCCTTCCTCACATGCAGTATCAGGCAAGGAAAAAGACCCAGCAGTGCGGCGGCATAAACGCCCCAGAGGCCGCTGCCCTTGCTTTTGAGCAGCAGGTCCAGGCAGAGCGCGCCGACGATCCCCAGCGCCCACCAGAAGTTGATGCCGCGGGTGAGGGTGAATTGCAGGTAGCCGCGGAATGTTCCCTCCTCAAAAAAGCCCACCAGTAGAAAAGCGGCGGCCCACAGCCCGCCCAACCGGAAGATCGCCGCTCCAGAAAGCGCGATGGGCCCAAAATGCAGCCAGCCGCCCCAGAAGAGGGCACCAATCAGCGCCGACAAGGCCGCGAAGCCCGCCGCCAGGCCGCTGAGAAAGTGGAGAAAACGCCGCGGACCGGTCAGGTTGTAGTCGAGGATCCTCCGGCCCTCGAGGCGCGCCACCAGCGCCGCCGCCCCGGCCATCGCCAGAACGGCAACCAACTCTCCGAAAAAGGCCCCCGTGGCAGTGAAATTTTCCTTTTTGGGGATTAGATGCAGATGGAAAAAGACAAATCCCGCCGCGGCGCTGAAAATGCTGAACAGAAGGACAAACAGCAACACCGACCAGCCGGCGCGCAGCCCCTGGCGGCCACTGAAGACCCAGGGCAGACTCCTGGGCTCTGTGAAACCAGGCGCAAAAATAGTCTCCGCGGTCTCCGCGCAAGGCTTTTCTGGATCAGGCTTGGTTGGCGATGCCTCTGGCAGGGAGGACGGAATCTCCGGCTCCATCGAGCCTCCTTCAAAAAGAAACAAACTTCGTACGCTGAATGGCACTGATGGAAAGATATTCTACGCAATTACCCTTTTGAGAGTTCCGCAGAGCCGCATTTCCACTTCCGCGCGGAGACTTGGCGCGCCGCTGGCATCAATCCGGATTCGGCGCCGGGCAGGCCCACTCCGTCTCATCCCGCCTTGACACAATCGCCCGTTCCGTTAATGCTTAACAGTTCGGCTGTTCAATTTTTTGTTGCACGAGGGAGTACAGGCCTTGCGGGTTCGCGTCTTCTATCACGGCAAATGCTTCGACGGAGCCTGCTCGGCCTCGCTGTTTACGCGCTTTCATCGCGAGTGCATCGCCCCGGGAGCCAGCTACGAGTACCACGGCCTGGTGCACCGCACGGGCGCGCTCTTCGACGAGCAGGACTTTACCGGCGACGAGAACGCCATCGTCGATTTCAAGTACTCCCCCTCGCCCCGGATTACCTGGTGGTTCGACCACCACCTGTCGGCGTTTTTGACGCCCCAGGACAAGCAGCACTTTCTCGACTGCAAGCAGAATCCGGAGTGCGGCCGCCACAAGTTCTTCGATCCCAACTACGCCTCCTGCGCGAGCTTTCTGGCGCACATCGCCGCCACCGAATTCGGCTTCGATACGGCGCCCGTCGCCGAGCTGATTCATTGGGCCAACATTGTGGACGGGGCGAAGTACGAGAGCGCCGAGTTGGCTGTCGGGATGGCCGTCCCGGCGATGAAGCTGACTCTGGCCATCGAGTCGACGCAGGACCCAGCCTTCATTCCGCGGTTGATCCCGCTGCTGACCGAACTGCCGCTGGCCGAGGTGCTGAACCAGCCTTTTGTGTCCGATTTGCTGCCGCCCTTGCTCGAACGCCACTGGCAGTCGCTGGAGCTGATCCGCAACCGCGCCGAAGAGCGCGACGGCACGGTCTTTTTCGACATTACCGACCACCCGCTGGAGGGCTACAACAAGTTCATTCCCTACTACTTGTACCCTCAGGCCACCTATTCGATCAGCCTGTCAAAGTCCAGCTTCCGCACCAAGGTGGCCGTCGGTTCGAATCCCTGGACCAAGGCCGATCCGGCCAAAATGGTGAACCTGGCGGCGGTCTGCGAGCGCTATGGCGGCGGCGGCCATGCCCGCGTGGGGGCCATCAGCTTCCCGCCTGACCGGGCCGACCAGGCCCGCGCGGCGGCGGCGGAGATTGTGGCCGAACTGAGGGCCAAAAACCCGTTCGCCTGAATCTCCTCTTTTGCGGCCAAGCGGTCAAAACTCCGCCCTATCGCGGCAACTGGGCCAGGAAGAAGCCGAAGAGCACCAGAATCCCCACCACCATCCCCACGGAGAGGCGCAGGCGGTTGGCAAATTGCTCCCTGGGCGATCCGAGCCGGGGCAGCATGGGGGCGGCAAAGAGCAATCCGCAGGTGAAGCCACCCAGGTGGGCCATGTTGTCGATGCGGATCCCGGAGCCGATCACGCTGGAGCCGAAGCTGATCGAGAAGCCGATCACCAGGTTGATGGCGGCAAAGTAGATCACCGAGCGGCGCAGCTTGCGCAGTTCAATGGGAGGCACCGGCAGCCGCTGTGACTTGAGCAGCACGATCAGCGCTCCGGCAATGCCGAAGACCGCCCCCGAGGCTCCCGCGCCAGCCGGAAAGAGGCCGATAAGTTGGCTGGCGGCCATCGAATCGTGGTACTTCACCCAATCCGGATAGGCGAAGATCCAGTTGACCAGGGTGGACAGCAGGTTGCCCGCCGCGCCGGTCAGAATGTAGACCGCCAGCACCCCGGCTGAACCCATCAGCGGCTCGGCCAGCAAGCCCAGGTTCCAGAGGCACCACATATTGGTGGCCAGGTGCAGAATGCCCACATGCACGAACATGGCGGTGACGATGCGCCACCACTGGCCCAGCAGCAGCACGGAGCCGGCGTTGTCGGCGCCCCAGTACATAAGTTGGTCGAGGGTGGGGCTGGCCGCGCTGACGTGGTGCGCCACCATGGCCAGAAAAACCAGGCAATTGACGCCCACAAGCAGATAAGTGGCCGGGGTGGCGGCCCACCGGGAACGCGGCCGGTGAACCGGAGGCGGCGGCGGATTGAATGCAGCACCGGGCGGCAGAAATTCGGGTTCGGGGACGGGGGTGTAGCTTCCCATCCTTCAACTTTAATGCATGATGGTCCGCGCCGCTCTGCCGCCAGGGGCGAATCTCCGCTGGCGATTTGGCCGCGCCTGGAGATTTGGGCGCACCCAGAGATGATCCTCCTCCGATTCGATGTAGTCTGGAATGTAGCCTTCAGTCGTTGGGATTTGGAGTTCTTCAGTCTGGTGCGAATAGCCATAGGGGCGGTTTGGAGCAGTCTGGGAGCGCTGTGCAGGCCAGTGGATTGCCGATCAAGGCGAGAAAAAGCAATAAAAGACGATAAAAGCGAAAAAAAGGGAGGATGGCGGTGAGCGCGGAAAAGCGGATTCGAAGGGCGTTGCTGAGTGTGACCGATAAGACGGGCCTGGTGGAGTTTGCCCAGGCTTTGGCGGGTTTTGGCGTGGAACTGGTTTCCACCGGCGGAACAGCGCGAGCCTTGCGCGAGGCAGGGTTGAGCGTGAAGGACATCAGCGAGCTGACCGGCTTTCCCGAGATGCTCGATGGCCGCGTGAAGACCCTGCACCCGCGCGTGCATGGCGGCCTGCTCTACATTCGCGGCAACAAGGAGCACGAGGCCGCCGTCGCGGCGCACGGCATCGAGCCCATCGACATGGTGGTGGTCAACCTCTACGCCTTCGAGAAAACCGCCGCCAAGCCCGGCGTTGCCTTTGGCCAGATTATTGAAAATATTGACATTGGCGGCCCTTCGATGGTGCGTTCGGCGGCCAAGAACTTCGAGGACGTGGCCATTGTGACCCGCGTCGCCGATTACTCGGCCCTGACCGAGGAGTTGAAGGCCCACGGCGGAGCCCTGAGCCGGGAGACGCGCTGGCGGCTGGCCCGGCAGGCCTTCTCAACCACGGCGGCTTACGACGCGGCCATCGCCAACACGCTGGACCTTATCGCTGAAGCTCCCGAGCCTTCAGCGTCTGCCGCACCGCAGGTGCCCAGCCTGCCCGCGACGCTGCGCATCAACCTGCCGCTGGCGCAACCGCTGCGCTACGGCGAGAATCCCCACCAGCGCGCCGCGCTTTATGCCGACGGCTCCGGTCTGGGCATTGCCGGGGCTCGCCAACTCCAGGGCAAGGAGCTGAGCTTCAACAATATCGTCGATCTGGACGCCTGTTGGGAGCTGGCGCAGGAGTTCCCGGGAGGCGAGTCCGATCCGGCCGCCGTGATCATCATGAAGCACACCAACCCCTGCGGCGCGGCCACCGGCGCGACCATCCTCGAAGCCTACACGAAGGCTTTGGCCTGCGACCCGGTCTCGGCCTTTGGCGGGGTCATCGGCGTCAACCGCGAGGTGGACGGCGAGGCCGCGGCCGAGATCGCCAAGCTCTTTGTGGAGGCCATCGCCGCCCCCGGCTTTACGCCCGAGGCCCGCGAACGCTTCAGCGCCAAGAAGAACCTGCGCCTGGTCGTGGTGCAAGCCGCGCCGCCCCGGTATGTGGTTAAAAACGTCTCCGGCGGGCTGCTCCTGCAGGAGGCCGACACTGGTCACATCGACGCCACGGCCCTCGCCCCAGACCTCGCCCCGGGGTTGAAGGTGGTCACCTGGCGGCCGCCCACGGCCGAGGAGCTGCGCAGCCTGCTCTTTGCCTGGCGCGTCTGCAAGCACGTCAAATCGAACGCCATCGTCTACGCCCGCGACGGCCAGACTCTGGGCGTAGGCGCGGGCCAGATGAGCCGCGTGGACGCCGCCCGCTTTGGCGCTATGAAGGCCGTGCTGCCGCTGAAGGGCTGCGTCGCCGCCTCGGACGCGTTTTTCCCCTTCGCCGATGGCCTTGAAGCCATCGCCCAGGCCGGCGCGACCGCCGTCATCCAGCCCGGAGGCTCGGTGCGCGACGAAGAGGTCATCGCCGCGGCCGACAAGCTGGGAATGGCGATGGTCTTCACCGGAATGAGGCACTTCCGGCATTAAGGCTTCTCTGTCGTCTGCTCTTTGCTGAAACCTGGGTTTGGAGTGGTTCTTTCATCTTCAGGGGCCCCAGCAAAGGTCTTGTCGCTGGGGTAGAAGCAAAAGCCACCAGCCATGCCGCCGCGGCGTCAACCTGTGCGGTGAAAATGCTCGAGCCCAGGCGGGCCGCGGCCTCAGGCCAAAATCGCCGGCGAACGGCGCGCCCTGGCGGGCTGACCGTGCTGGCGCTGCTGATTCCTGTTCTGGCCTCTACGGAATCTGCGCCATGGGTAGTTCGATGACCGGGCTCTGCTTGCCGTCCTTTATGGCGTAAGCCCACAGGCCATGAAAGTTCTCCCGCAGTCCCGGCTGGGCCTTGAGCAGCGCACTCAGCACGGCCACGGCCTCGGTGTGCTGGGCGGCCGGGTCGGTGACTCCAGTCGACTCGTAGACCACGCCCAGGTCGGCGTGCAGCAGCGTCGGGTCCAGGTGCACGGCGTCGATCTTCCAGGTGCGTGGGCCGTCCGGGAGCACCAAGGGGAAGGCGTTGCGCGGAGAATTGCCGAGCTGCGCCTGCTCTGCGTCCAGTTTTTCCAGATTCGGCGAGGAGAGGAAATCCACCGGCAGGAGCAGCAGCCGCGCCGCTTCGTAGGCGTACCAGGCGCTCCATGAACTCCAGAAGCTATGGGGGGCTGCGTTGGCCGAGCCGGCCTTAGCAGCTGAGCCCGCGTTGGCGGCTTCGGTCGCGGCAGAATCGGCTGCGGCTGCGTCTGCCGAGGAGTGTTCGCTCCCCTGCTGGCTAGCTCTGGCCAGCTCGCGAGCCCGCGTCCACCACCACAGGCCATCATGGCCATCGAGAACGCCAGGCCGCACCGTCAGGCCGCCCAGCTTCCAAGTTGAGCCTGCGCTCTCCCAGGCCAGGATGAAGGCCAATTGCCCGCCCAGCGGCGCTCCGGCCGCATCGGCCAGCACCACCGCGTAGCGGCCCGGCGGCAAGGCCTTCATGGTCAGGCTCACGGTCAGCGAACCGGAGGAATTGGAACAGAAAAACTGCGTGTCGGTGGGCGCGGCCAGGCTGCTGGCGTCCAGCAGATAGAGGCTCTGCAACTGCATCCGCCCGCCCTTCACGAGCGGCGCGGCGGCCTCCACCGCCTGGTGAATCTGCTCCCAGTCCGGGGCCACGGCGGGCAGCAAAGCGGCCTTCAGCGCGGGGAAATCTTCGGTCGCCACGGCCTCGGCCAGCCCTCCCGCAACCGAGGCCAACGCGTCGCGGTCCTGCGGCAGCAGCTCGGCCTGCGTGGTGCAAGTTGTGGCGCTCACCCAGGCTGGCGCGGCCAGCAACGCCAAGAGCGCCACCGGCGCGGCCCAACTCTTCGCCAAACCCTTCGCCAAATTCTTCCAGGCCCAACCCTTGTAGCAGAGGCGCATTTCCCCGGCCCTTTCCAGCGCGCAACGGCTCTCGGCGAGCGTCCACGAGCCACTGTTAGTCTAGTACAGTAAAGCTGACTATCGTAAGTGATTATAAATAAATAACTTAATAGGACGTGTGGCCCGCTCAATAGTCCAAAAAATGAAAATGCAACCAATTGAGCGCATTTTTTGCGGCATCATGTCCGCCGCTTTCTCTTGTGAAGTTTCAACAGGTTGTCCATTCCTTATTCCTTATTTCCTACGCACTGTTCCCTGCATTTCGCTACTTCGGCAATTGGCGCGCATCCCATCCGCCGCCCAGGGAGCGAACGAGGCCGACGCTCGCGGCAAACTGGCGGGTTTCGAGGTTGATCGAGGTGCGCTGGTTCTGGAGCAGCGTGGCTTCGGCGGTCAGGACTTCGAGGTAGCTGGTGACGCCCCCCCGGTAACGCTGGTTGGAGATCTCGTAGGAGTGCTGGGCCGAAGCGACAGCCTTCTGCTCCGCCCCTGACTCTTGTTCAAGAATTCGCAGGCCGGAGAGCTGGTCTTCCACGTCGTTGAAGGCCAGCAGAACCTGGCTCCGGTAGGCGGCAGCCTGGGCCTCGTAGGCGTGGCGGGCCTGATCGGTGAGGGCGTGGCGCTGGCCGGCGTCGAAGAGCAGTTCGGTCGCCTGCGCTCCCAGGCTCCAGAGCGCACTCGGGCCCTGAATCCAGCTTCCGCCGTGCTCGCTTTCAAAGCCGCCTGTGCCATTCAGGCTGATGGTGGGATAGAAGGCGCTGACCGCAATGCCGATCTGGGCGTTGGCGGCGGCGGCGCGGCGCTCGGCGGCGGCGATGTCGGGACGGCGCTCGAGCAGTTGCGAGGGCAGGCCGAGGGGAATCCGGGGCAGCACAAGATTTTGAGGCAGCGCGAGATTCGGGGGCTGATCGAGAGAGGAAGCAGAAGGCTGACCGGAAGAAGACCGGTCAGAAGGCAAGGCGGCTGAGTGGGCAGGGAATGTGGCCAGCGGCGAAAACGGAATGGTGAATTCGGAGAGATTTACGTTGGCGATCGTGCCGATGGCGTGCTCGTACTGGGCGCGGGCCACGCCCACGTCGATCAGTTGGGCGCGTGCGGTTTCAAGCTGGGTTTTGGCCTGGGCCACGTCCACGTCGGTGCCAATGCCGCCGGCAAAGAGGCGCTGAGTCAAGCCGAGCTGGCCTTCGAGGTCGGCGACGGTGGACTTCAGTAGCGCGGTTTCGGCGTCGAGGCCGCGCAACTGAAAATAATCGGCGGCCATTTCGGCATGAAGGCTCAAGTCAATGTTCGCCTGGTCGGCGGCGCTGGCCTGGGCGTTCGAGCGGGCGGCCTCGACGGTGCGGCGGATGCGGCCCCAGAAATCCGGCTCCCAACTGGCCTGGCCGCTCAGCAAAAAATCGTTGTAGTTGGGGGATTTGGTGGAGGAATAGTCGGGTCCGTTGGCCGAAATTCTCTGGCGCTGGGCGGAAACTCCGGCCGAAAGCGTGGGAAAAAGGCTGGCGCGGGCCACCGCTATCTGGTCGCGCGCGGCAAGGTAGGTTTCCAGAGCCTGGCGGAGGGTCTGGTTGTTGGGCTGCCCCTTTGGACTGATGCGATCTTCGAGCTGGTCGAGCTGCGGGTCCTGGTAAATCTCCCACCATTTGCCGCGGATCATGCCGTCAGAGGGGCTGGCGGGCCGCCAACCGCCTCCGGCGGGATTGGGCGGGGGAACGAGGACCGACGAAGCGCCGGTTTCCTTGTAGGCTGCCGGGGCCTGGAAGCCGGGGCGGCTGTAGTTGGGGCCGACGGGCTTGCAGCCGGTGAGCAGGGATGCAGCTACGAAAACCCACCCTAGCCGCAAAAACAAAGACGCGGTGAGGGTGGGGCACCCGGCGTTGATGGTTGAGAGCCGAGGTTTCCCACCTTTGCGACAAAAACAAGAACGTCGCAAGGATGGGGCACCCGGCAAGTGAGCGAATTCAAGAAGTCTATCCGCAGTTTGAAGCGCTGGCATGGTCACTTGCCTCCCGCATCGGCTTGGCTGGAGGGGGTCTCGACACGGAGCTTTTCGCCCTCGATGAGCGAGTCAGGCGGGTCCTGGATCACCCGGTCGCCAGGCCCGAGGCCGGTGACGATCTGCACATTGGCGCCGTCGTCCTCGCTGATGACCACCGGGGCGAGGTGGGCGCGGGTGCCGTTGACCAAAACGCCGACGAGCATCCCCTCCCGGCGGAAGATGAGCGCCGAGGCGGGGACGATGAGGGCGTGAGAGGCGGAGGGCGTCTTGAAGTGAACCTGGGTGAGCGAGCCGGGCAGGAGCTCGCCAGAGCGATTTTCCACGTCGATCTCGACCAGCAGCGTGCGGCTGGCGGGGTCGATGGCGTTGGAGGTGCGGACGAGCGTTCCCTGGTAGGTTTTTCCGGCGTGCTCGGCGAAGGTGAGGCCAATTTTGGAGCCGCGTCTGACCTGTGCCGAGTAGAGCTGGGGCAGGTTGGCGTAGACGCGCAGAGTCTGGATGGCCTGGAGGTGAAAAAGCTCCCGGCCCGCGCCGGGGTCGATCAACTGGCCGGTGTCGACGGTGCGGGCGGTGATGACGCCGTCGAAGGGCGCGTAGACCTTTTCAAAGGATTTGAGCTCGCGCAGCCGGGCGACGTTGGCCTGCGCGGATTTGACGGCGGCGGCGGTGGCCGCGGCCTGGTTGACGAAGGTATCGGTCTCCTGGCGGGAGACGGCGTTGGATTGGACGAGGCCGGAGTAGCGCGCGGCCTGAATGCGGGCATTGTTGGCGTTGGCTTGGGCGGTGGCCAAATCGGCTTGGGCCTGGGCCAGTTGCTGGTCCACCTCGGGGGTGGCGATTTCGGCCAGAAGAGCGCCCTTCTTCACCTTGGCGCCGATGTCGTAGTACCAGCGCGTGAGGTAGCCGGCGGTGCGGGCGTAGATGGGCGCGTCGGTGAAGGCGGTCACGTTGCCGGGCAGCACGAAGCTGTCCACCGGAGCGCCAGATTTAGGCGCGGCGACGATCACCGTGGGCGCGGCCAGCTCGTTGGTGCGCTGGGCGAGCACCGTACCGGCGTGAATGCGGAGGAGAATGCCGAAGCCGGCCACGAGGCCCGCGACGACCACCACGACGGCCACGCCCACCAGGGCCTTGCGCGGCGGAATGGGCCTCTGTTCGGGCGCGGATTCGTGGCCGTGGGCGGGCTGGGAGGCTGGTTGCGGGTCTGGTTGGGCTGCGTTGGTCATAAAAAACTACTCCAGGTTCAAAACTACTCCAGGTTCAAAACTACTCCAGGTTCAAAACTACTCCAGGTTCAAAACTACTCCGGGTTCAAGGCTATTCGAGGTTCAAACTACTCGAGGTTTGAACTACTAGAGGTTCGAACTACTCCAGACTCAAAAACTACTCTGCGTTCTCGTTAAAATCGTCGAAGGTTCCGGCCGAGGGTGCGCCGTGGGCCGTCTGGCGGCGGCCTTCCAGCCAGCCGTGGATGACGGAGAAAAACGCGGGGACAAAAAACAGCGTGGCCACGGTGGCCACGAGCAGTCCGCCGATGACGGCGCGGCCCAGCGGGGCGTTCTGCTCGCCTCCCTCGCCCAGTCCCAGCGCCATGGGGGCCATGCCGAGGATCATCGCCAGGGCGGTCATCAGCACCGGGCGCAGGCGGACAAAACCGGCATTCAGCGCGGCCCGGCGCGCATCGCCCACCAGGACCTCCAACTGTTCGCGGGCGAAGCTGACCACCAGAATCGAGTTGGAGGTGGCCACGCCCATGCACATGATGGCCCCGGTGAGGGCCGGCACGCTGAGCCGCGTGCCGGTGAGAAAGAGGAACCAGACAATGCCGGCCAGGGCCGCGGGCAGCGCCGCGATGATGAGAAATGGATCGAGCCAGGATTGGAAGTTGACGACGATCAGCAGGTAAACCAGCAGGATGGAAAAGGCCAGGCCAGCCAGCAGGCCCAGATAAGAGGCCTTCATCGTCTCGCTTTGGCCGCGCAGGATGAAGTGCGAGCCGCGCGGCAGCTCGGCCTGGTGCTCGCCGATGACCTTTTCCACCTTGCGCGTCACGCTGCCCAGGTCGGTTCCGTCCACGTTGGCGTAGATGTCGAGGACCGGCTGGACGTCGTAATGGCTGACGGCTCCCATCTCGGCTCCGGGCGTAATGGTGGCCAGGTTGCCCAGCACATCAACCGGCGACGGAGTGCCGGAAACGCCAGTGGCTGCGGAGCCAGCGGATTGCGCCGCCAGGCCAGCCGGTTGCGCCGCGCCGGTGACGGGCAGGCTATCGAGCGCGGCCAGCGAGTCGAGTTTGTACTGCGGGGCCTGGATGGCGACGTTATAGCTGACGCCGTTCTTGGGGTCGAGATAAAAGCTGGGGGTGGTCTGGAAGCTGCCGCTGAGCGCCACCAGCAGGCTCTGAGCCACATTCTGCTGCGTCAGGCCGATCTCCCGGGCGCGGGTGCGGTCCACATTCACCGTCATCGTGGGATAGTCGAAGGGCTGCTGAATGCGCGCATCGGCGGCGCCGGGAAGATAGCGGATTTCATCGAGCATCCTCTCGGCGAGGGCGCGATTGCCATTCAGATTGGGGCCGACGATCTGCAGATCGATGGGTGCCGAGAGGCCGAAGTTGAGAATCTGAGTCACGATGTCCACCGGCAGCACATAAAAGGTGACGCCGGGGTACTGGCTGGCCAGCTCGGTGCGCAACTGCTCGACATAGGCCGCGGTGGGGTGGTGATCGGGGCTCAACTGGACCTGGATGTCGGCGTCGGCCGGGCCGATGGGCGCCGAGGTCGAGTAGGAGAGATTCAGGCCCGAGTAGGGCAGGCCGATGTTATCGACGATGGTGACCAGCTCTTTGGCGGGAATCTGCCGGCGGATGGTCGAGTCGATGTGATCGCAGAGCGCGGCCGTCTCCTCAATGCGCGTGCCGGTGCGGGCGCGGAGGTGAATCTTGAATTGGCCGGCATCGACGGCGGGGAAGAAGTCCTGGCCCAGCCAGGGCGTCAGCAGCGCCAGCGAACCGAGCGCAATAACTGTAAAAAGAAGGAGAAAAACCACGGCATGGTCCATGCAGAGGGTGAGCAGGCGCAGATAACCGTGGCGAAAGCGCTCGAAACCGGCTTCAAAGGCCAGTTGGAAGCGGATGAAAGGATTGCGGCTGGAGCGTTTTCTTTGCAGCTCGGCCTCGTCGCGCTCTTTGAGCAGGTACATGGCCATGGTGGGCACGACGGTGCGGGAGAGCAGGTAGCTGGCCAGCATGGCAAAGACCACCGCCTCGGCCATGGGGACAAAGAGGTAGCGCGCCACGCCGCTCAGCAGGAACATGGGGACGAAGACGATGCAGATGGCCAGGGTCGAGACCAGGGCCGGAGTGGCGATCTGCGCGGCGCCTTCGAGGATGGCCTGCTCCAATTCCCTGCCCGTCTCAAGGTAACGGTTGATGTTTTCGATGGCCACGGTGGCGTCGTCCACCAGAATGCCGACGGCCAGCGCCAGCCCGCCCAGGGTCATGATGTTGATAGTCTCGTGCAGCGCGGAAAGCGCGGCCAGCGAGCAGAGGATGGAGAGTGGAATGGAGACCGCGATGATCAGCGTCGAGCGCCAACTGCCCAGGAAGACCAGGATCATGATGGCGGTCAGGCAGGCGGCGATGATGGCCTCGCGGACCACGCCGCTGATAGCGCCGCGGACGAAGATCGACTGGTCGGAGAGGGCGTTGATGCGCAACTCGGGCGGCAGTTGGCCCTGCATGCTGTCGAGCTTTTCGTGAACCTCTTTGATGATCTCCAGCGTGGAGGACGAGCCGGTCTTCATCACGCTCATCAGGATGGCGCGCTTGCCGTCCACGCGCACGATGTTGGTCTGCGGCGGGCTGCCGTCGCGCACGTGGGCCACGTCGCGAATGTAGATCACCGCGCCGTTCACTGTTTTGATGGGCAGGTCGTTCAGATCGCCGATCAGCAGAGGCGCGGAGTTGGTTTCCACGGCATATTCGAAGCGGTCGATCTTCATCGTGCCGGAGGGCGCAATCAGATTCTGGGCGGAGATGGCGTTGACCACGTCGGTGGGCGAAAGCCCTTTGGCCTGCAGGGCGTGCAGGTCGAGGTCCACCATGATCTGGCGCTGCTTGCCGCCGTAGGGATAAGGCGACTGCGCGCCCTCGATGGTGGCCAGCTGGGTGCGAATGGTGTTCGCTCCCAGGTCGAAGATCTGCTGCTCGTTCAGCCCCTGGCCGGAGAGGCCGAGCATCAGAATCGGCACGCTGGAGGCGTTGTACTGAATGATGAACGGCGGCGTGGTGCCGGGCGGCAGCGAGCGCAACTGCACCTGGCAGATGGCGTTCACCTGGGCCACCGCGCTGCCGATGTTGACGTGCGGCTTGAAGAATATCTTGATGAGCCCAATGCCGTTGAGCGACTGCGACTCGATGTGGTCGATGTCGTTGACAGCGATGGTCAGGCCGCGCTCGCTGTTGAAGACGATGCGGTTGGACATCTCCTGTGCCGACAGGCCGGTGTAGTTCCACACTACTGTAACGACGGGAATGTCGATGTTCGGAAAGATGTCCGTCGGCATGGTGAGAATGCTGAAGACGCCGAGGATCAGAATCAAAAGCGCAAAAACGGCAAACGTATAAGGCCGCCGCAGCGCCAGCCGGACAATCCACATCATAAGGCAGGTACTCGCTCCCGAGCCGGGCCGCGTCCGCCGCCGGCCTCCACCGGGAGGCCGGTCTGGGGTGCGGAGCCGGTCATGCCCATTTCACCGGGTTCCGGCAACGGAAGTCGCTCTCCGTCTGAACCCGCGTAGCACGACAGTTGAAAAGACAATAGTAGACCAAGGCTTCGGGGGAAAGGCCACAAGAACTCCAAAAGGACCTGGATTCCAAACTGAAACACTACCGCCCCGGCCACGGCTGGGGCTTTCATGTGTTTGCAACTATTGCAATCGGGAGAAACCCCGGCTCTGCCGGGGAGGCAGCCAAAGTCTAACAGTTCCGGGAGTGTGCCTTTCGCTGTTTCTATGTGCATAGCTGAGCCGCTCGCATCACATGACTTTTGCTGTTGCGGTTGCTTTTGCTTTCAACGGTTGCGAAAAGGCCCCTTTGAGGGGCCAGCAACCGTAAAGCCTCAGGATCTTCCGGAGGATAGTTGCGCAAGTTATTGATTCTACAGGCCTGAAAAACGCTCCTAACATCATTAAGTCGAGCGTTATCAGCAGAATGCTAGTCTAGTACAGTAGAGCGGCGATCGAAGGCCGCGAGTGGGCCTGCCGCCCCGGAAATCCATCGACAGGTCCATTGCCGGGACGCTATTTCCGAGGCTATTGCCGGAACCCGCTGCCGGGATCAGGAGCTGACTCTCATGCGCACCATCCGCCCGCTTGATTTGCCGGTCTCGCTCGGGCTTCCGCGCGGACGCGGAGTTTTTCCGCTGGCGCTGCTGCTGGCCGCGGCGTTTGGCGGGGCGCAAATGAGTTGGACGCAAGCGGGCGGGGCGCAAAGGCCAACCGCAACGGTTGCGGTGGCTGCCCATCCACTGGCTTCGACGCACAAATCGGCTTCAACCCACCAGCCGGTTCCTGCGAGCAAGCGCCGCGCCGGGGGCAAGGCCGCCGTCAAGCTCCAAGTCAAGGCTCAGGTCAAAACGCAGGCCACGGCGGCTCAGGCTGCTCCTGCTCCGGCGGCGCCTCCAGCGCCGGAACTCCCCAAGTGGCCGGCCAACGAGAAGGCCGTCCCAGCCACGGTCACCTGGGACAGCCAAGGTTTGCGCATCGAGGCCGATAACTCCAGCCTGGAGCAGATTTTGAACGATATCGCCGCCGCCACCGGCGCCAGGGTGGAGGGCCTGAGCGCCGACCAGCGGATTTTTGGCGCCTACGGCCCCGGCCCGGCGCGCGAGGTGCTCTCGCGGCTTCTGCAGGGCTCCGGCTATAACGTGATGATGATCGGCGATCAGGGGCAGGGAACTCCGCGCAAGATTGTGCTCACTTCTCCCCACGCCGGGAGCAGTTCACCGGCGGTGGGCAGCGCCCCGGCCAATGACAATGACAACGACGATGATGCCGATAGCGAAGAGCAGCCGGCAACCCCGCCCGCCCGGCCTGGCTTTGCGCCCGGAGGGCAGCCGCGCAGCCCGCAGCAGATCATGCAGGAGATGCAGCAGCGCCAGCAGCGGCAGCGGCAATCGCAGGGCCAGCCGCCGGAGAATTCGCAGAACTAGAGCATTTTCGGAAATTGTGTAGACCTGGATTGCATTGGTATCCCACCCATTTCCGCAACAAACGCGGAAATGGATGGGGCAGGGGAGTCTATAGTAAAAGCGAAAATGCTCTAGGGCAGGGAATACATAGCCACATGAGGCTTTGTGCTGCGGCGGACGGAACTGGCTTTAATTCACTGCCGCAAAACTGGAGTTGGCTGAGAACCTGTTAGCGCCAGATTTGCCGATGAAGATGGACTCCGATTCATCGAAGAACAGGAACCGAGCACGGACAACCGAGCACTGACAACTGACAACTGAAGCTGAGAACTGGCCTTACAGCACTTGCGCCACTTCCGGCCGGGTCTTGACGGCTACCGGCCGCGGCTGCGGGCGCATCAGCGCAAAACTCACGCGAAGAATTCCATAAGCTGACAAGATTCCAAAGGCCATCGAGCCCACCGACGCACAAATCAACATTGCAAAATTTAATAAATCCGCCATCGAACCCACCCTGACTTCTCCTCCAAGGCCTGGAATGCGCCGTATTCACATTGCATTCCCCGGAGCGTAGGCGCCAAAAGCCGCCTTATTCCCCCCAGGGAACATTGTCTGCGATTGTCGCAGAAGAATACGTCGCGTTGACCATGATTTCTATTGACTACTAGAATACCCCCAGGGCCCTGGAATTTGGAAATCGCAGTGCCCATTTTGGAACTGCCCGCCGCTCACCATTGCCTCATCATGCCCATCACCCACATCACGGTGCGCGGGGCGCGCCAGCACAATTTACGCGACATCAATGTGCGCATCCCCCGCAATACGCTCACGGTCGTCACCGGCCTGTCGGGCTCGGGCAAGAGCTCGCTCGCCTTCGACACCATCTACGCCGAGGGGCAGCGGCGCTACGTGGAGACGCTTTCAGCCTACGCGCGCCAGTTTCTCGACCAGATCGAGCGGCCCGACGTGGACTCGATCGAGGGCCTGAGCCCGGCCATTTCGATCGAGCAGAAGACCACCAGCCGCAGCCCGCGCTCGACGGTGGGCACCATCACCGAAATCTACGATTACCTGCGCCTGCTTTACGCCTCGGTGGGTACGCCGCATTGCCCCAACTGCGGAAGGCCCGTCGCCCGCCAGACGGCGGATCAGATTGTCCAGCGCATTCTCGAACTCGGCCAGGGGGAGCGCGTCACCGTGATGGCGCCCATCGTGCGCGGGCGCAAGGGCGAGTTCAGGGAACTGCTGGACCAGCTTGACCGGCAGGGCTTTCGCGCCCGCGTGGACGGCGAATTGTGCGACCTCTCGGAGCCGCTGAACCTGGACCGCCGCAAAAATCACACCATCGAGGCGGTCATCGACCGCATTCTGCTCAAGAATCCCTCCGCGCCGCAGACGATTCCGGTTGTTCCCCCGCGGGCGGGCAGGCCAGCCAAGCCCTCGGTGGAAAAGCGCCTCGATCTGGCCGTGGCCAAGGCTCTGCAACTGGCCAACGGCCTGGCGCTGGTGGCCATCGCCGGAGTCGAGGAGCAGTTGTTCTCCTCCTCGATGGCCTGCACCGACTGCGGCCTGGACGTGCCCAAGCTGGAGCCGCGCAGCTTCAGCTTCAACTCCGCCTTCGGCGCCTGCCCGGAGTGCCACGGCCTGGGCTCGCTTTACGACCTCGATCCGGCCAAGGTCATCACCGACTGGTCGAAACCGCTGCTGGACGGCGGTCTCGGGCCCGGCTCCAGCTCGCAGTACCTGCTCAAACTCATCCACCTGGCCGCCAACCGCTATGAGATCGACCTGAAGCTGCCCTTTGAAGAGCTGCCCCCGCGCCAGCAGCACATTCTGGTCTACGGCCCGCCGAAAAACGAGGCTCCGCGGACCGGATTTCACGGAATTCTGGATTTTTTGCGCGATTCGATCGATGAGGCCCGCGGCGACAGCTACCGCGAGTACATGATGAACTATATGTCGGCCACGCCCTGCCCGGCCTGCCGCGGCAAGCGCCTGCGCCCGGAGTCGCTGGCGGTCAAGATTGGCGGCCTGTCGATTGCCGACTTCACGGCGCTGCCGCTCAACCGCGCGCTCTCGGCGGCCATCAACCTCAGTTTCACGGCGCGCGAGGCGCTCATTGCCGAACGCATCCGCGGCGAGATCGTCGAGCGGCTGGAGTTCCTCTGTGCCGTCGGCCTCACCTACCTTGCCCTGGACCGTAACGCAGCCACGCTCTCCGGCGGCGAGGGGCAGCGCATCCGCCTGGCCACGCAGATCGGCTCCCGGCTGCGCGGCGTGCTCTACGTTCTGGATGAGCCCTCGATCGGCCTGCACCAGCGCGACAACAACCGGCTCATTCAGGCCCTGGAAAAGCTGCGCGAGCTGGGCAATACGGTGCTGGTCGTCGAGCACGACGAGGAGACCATCCGCCACGCCGACTATGTTATCGACCTCGGCCCTGGCGCGGGCCGTTTGGGCGGCCTGGTCGTCGCCCAGGGCACGCCGGCCGAGATCATGGCCTGTCCGGAGTCGCTCACCGGCCGCTACCTCTCCGGCGCGGCCACCATGCTCCACCGCGCCCAGCCGCGTCCCCTTACCGGGAACTGGCTCACCATCACCGGCGCGCGCGAGCACAATCTGCAGGACGTGAACGTCCGCATTCCGCTGGGCGTGATGACCGTGGTCACCGGCGTCAGCGGCTCGGGCAAAAGTACGCTCATCAACGACATTCTCTACCGCTCGCTGGCCCAGACCCTCTACGGCTCGCGCGAGGAGCCGGGCGCGCACGAGTCGCTCGCCGGCTCCGAGCAGATCGATAAGGTTGTGCGCATCGACCAGTCCCCCATCGGCCGCACCCCGCGCTCCAACCCGGCCACCTACACGCAAGTTTTCACGCCGATACGCGACCTTTTCGCCCGTCTGCCCGAGGCCCGCGAGCGTGGCTACAAGCCCGGCCGTTTCAGCTTCAACGTCAGCGGCGGCCGCTGCGAGGCCTGCCAAGGCGACGGCCAGCGCCGCATCGAAATGAATTTCATGCCCGACGTCTACGTCGAGTGCGAGGTCTGCGGCGGCCGCCGCTACAACCAGGAGACGCTGGCCGTAAAGTTTCATTCGCACTCCATCGCCGATATTCTGGAAATGACCATTGAAGACGCGCTCCCGGTGCTGGCCGACGTGCCGCAGGTTCGCCAGAAGCTGCAAACCCTGGTCGATGTCGGCCTGGGCTACGTCCACCTGGGGCAGAGCGCGACCACGCTCTCGGGAGGCGAGGCGCAGCGCATGAAGCTGGCGCGTGAGCTATCGAAGCGCCAAACCGGCCGGACACTTTATTTGTTGGATGAGCCCACCACCGGCCTGCACTTCGACGATGTGCGCAAGCTGCTCGAAGTTCTCCACCGGCTCGCCGACCTGGGCAACTCGGTCATCATCATCGAGCACAACCTGGACGTGATCCGCAACGCCGACTGGATTCTCGACCTCGGCCCCGAGGGCGGCGAAGACGGCGGCCGCATTGTCGCCGAGGGCCGCCCGGAGGAGATTGCCGCCACTTCCGGCTCTTACACCGGCCAATTTCTCGCTCGCTATTACAGCGGCGCCCACCCGCCAGCTTGCGATCCCCGCGAAGCGGGGGCTGACTCGCTGTTTTTGTCAGGAAATCTTTCCAACGGCCAACCCGTTCCCAGGCAGTGGAGTGAGTTGGGCGCTCCAGAGTCTGCTTCTGAGCCAGAGGCCCCAGCCCTCGACTCCGAGACCGTGGATTCCACCGCGCCCGACAGTGATAATCAATCCTCGCCCGGAATCCCATCTTCTCCGCTGATTCTCAAAGAAAAGGCAGCGAAAAAGGCGGAAAACCACGAATCGGAGCCAGAATTCACCCAACTTCAGCCAGGGAAACCCGCTCTGCGCAAGCGCGCGGCCCCCAAGAAGACCGCCCCCAAGAAACCCGTAACCCGCAAAAAGAAGACGGTGCTACCATGAACGACCTCGATCCGGCGCCACGCGAGCCGGAGCAGAATCCACCCCTGGAGCCAGAGCAGACTCCGCCGCTCGATTGGCGGAACGCTGATGAGCCCGCTGATTTATTTCAATCCTGGGCGCAGCCGGAAGCCGCCGCTCCGGCGCGCATTCCCCACCTGGGGCACCTCTGCCTGCTGGTGGCGCTCACGCTTCTGGGATTGGTCTGCGCCACGCTGCTGCTGATGATGGCCTCGCACTTCCATCTTCTGGGCGGTTTCTCCGTGAAACAAGCGGCCACCAACATTCGGTACATGCTGGGCGAGGAGGCGGCCATCTATCTGGTCACCCTGGCCCTCAGCCTGATGGTTTTTCCGCTGTTCTGGGACCAGAGCTTCTTTGCCGGCATTCACTGGCGCGGCGCAACGGCTCTTCACTTAGGCTGGCGGCTGCCGGCCATTTCGCTGGGCTGCTTCGCTCTGGCCGCGGTCGACGAAACGCTGCTGCCTGGCCCCTCCACCGCGCCCATCGAGGAGATTTTCCGCACTCCCGGCGCGGCGTGGCTGATGTTCGGCTTCGCGATTACGCTCGCGCCTTTTTTTGAGGAGGTCGCCTTCCGCGGCTTCCTGCTGCCCGCTCTCGCCACGGCCTGCGATTGGATTGCCGAACGCTTCACCGGCAAACCTCCCCGCCCACTCGACCAAAACGGCCATCCCCAGTGGTCCATCCCCGCGATGGTGATTGCCGCCATTGCCACTAGCCTGCCCTTCGCCCTGGTTCATGCCGAACAGCAGGGCCACGCGCTGGGGCCGTTTCTGCTGCTGATCGCGGTCAGCCTGGTGCTTTGCGCGGTGCGCCTCGTGACCCGCTCCCTGGCCGCCAGCGTGGTCGTCCACGCCTGCTACAACTTCCTGCTCTTTTCCCTGATGATGGTCGGCACGGCAGGCTTCCGGCACCTGGAAAAGATGTGAAGGGGGCAGGGGCTAGGGAATAGGGAATAGGAATCAGGGCGGCGCAAATGTCAGCCTACCGGTGCCAGCTTGAACTCCCACGCAGGCAAAAGTTCATGGGGGCATTGCAGACGGAGCGCCGTAGCCTCTAAACTTGTCCTTGTTCGCGCCGGTTTGCAGACTGCGGCTGAGTTCGTCTGTAGGCGGCCGTTTGGTTTGTGAGACGGCCGCTCAGTTTCGCCGGCTGCCGGGCCGTTCAGAGGGCAACGCGCCACTGACTGGCAGCAGAAAAGTTGCCGGTAGCAGGGTGCGCGGGATCAACAGAGTCGAGCCGTGTGGACCGATTCGTTTACGCCCTGGGAAATCGTTGACGCTCTGCGGTTTATGCTTTGCGGAAGTGGTGAAATGGCAAACACACTAGCCTTAGGAGCTAGCGCCGAAAGGCTTGCGGGTTCAAGTCCCGCCTTCCGCACCAGACCTTTCACCTGTTCGCCCCGGCTGACCGGCTCTTGATTCGCGCCGCCTGCGCCCCTGCTGGGTTAATCTGGAGAAACCATGAGCCCATCCGCGCAACAGCCGCAAATGACTCTCGCCCAGGCTCCCGACTACCGCGAGTCCTACGCCAATAGCGTCCAGGTGCGCATGAGCGTTCTGGACTTCAAGCTGGTCTTTGGCCTGGTCTCCAACGACAGCCCCGAGGAGATCACCATCAACAACCACAATGCGATTTTCCTCAGTCCGCAGCAGGCCAAGGTCCTGTGGAATATGCTGGGGCAGCACTTGGCGCAGTACGAGCAGGCCTTCGGTACACTCAATCTGGAGCCGCAGGGCCACAACTTTCCACAAGGGCCGGTCAACTAAAACGGTTTTCCAGTTGCTCCAGAGGGAAACCACTGCCGCACAAATGGCTTTTCCTCGAGGAAAAGCCACCTTACCCGATTTTTGAAACTCCACATAAGGGGAGAACCGCTCCAGGGAGAGGAACGTAGGCTTGCGCTCAAAAAAACTCTTTGCGCCGCGGCTGGATGCGCCAATTTCCGCCTGGATGGTCTTCCCGGCGGTCTTCGTGGCGCTCTTCGCGAGCCACTTCACCCTGCTCAGCCTGCCCTACTACTGGGACGAAGCCGGCTACTACATTCCCGCGGCCTGGGACTTCTTCCGCACTGGTTCGCTGATTCCCATCACCACGCTGACCAACGCCCATCCGCCGCTGCCCAGCATTTATCTGGCGCTCTGGTGGAAGCTCTTCGGCTTTTGCCCCCTGGTCACGCGGGTGGCCGTGCTGGCCGCGGCCTCCCTTGGCTTGACGGCGGTATGGCGGCTGGCGATGCGCCTGACCGGCCTTCCCGCCGTGGCCTCCTGGACCGTCGCGCTCACCGCCCTCTACCCCATCTGGTTTGCCCAGAGCACGCTCGCCCACGCCGACATCTTCGCCGCCGCCTGCACGCTCTGGGGGCTGGCCTGTGTACTGCCTGGCCAGAGCCAAGCGGCGCTCCGCAAGCCCTGGGCCGCCGCCCTCTGGTTTGCCCTGTCGGCGCTGTCGAAGGAAACGGCCATCGTCGTCCCACTCACACTGGCCGCCGTCAGCCTGATCGAGAGCCTTCGCGCTCTTCGACCGGTCCGCTCACGCCTGCTGCGCGAGGCAGCCTGGCTGGCCGGTTGCGCGCTGCCCCTGGCCGCCTGGTACGCCTACCACTACAGCCAAACCGGCTTTCTCTTCGGCAATCCCGAGTTTCTGCGCTACAACGCTCAGGCCAACCTGGAGCCCCTGCGCATACTGGCCGCCTTCGGCTACCGCGTCCTGCACCTGACCGCGCAGATGAACCTCTTTGTGCCGGTGGGGCTGGCCCTAGCCGCCCTGCTGCTCAAACCTCGTTCCGTTACCGGCAGGGAGCAGGGGGCAGGGATCGGGGACCAGGGGACTGCCAGCGGTGCCGGCGGGCTGGACTGTTTTCCCATTGCGCCCGCCGCGCTGCGCCGCATTCTCCTTCTGCTGCTGGCCAACGCGCTGCTCTTCAGCGTGCTGGGCGGGGCGCTGCTCACACGCTACCTGCTGCCGATGTACCCGCTGGTGCTGCTTGTGGCCCTCTCCATCCTTTATCGCCGGGTGCGCTGCTGGCAAGCGCTGGCCGCTCTTTCCGCCGCGGCCTTCTTCGTGGGGCTGTTCGTCAATCCTCCCTACCGTTTTGCTCCCGAGGACAACCTCTCCTACGCCCGTGTGATTCGACTTCACCAGGCGGGCATTCGCCAGCTTGAAAGGCTCTATCCCGGCGCGACAGTGCTCTCGGCCTGGCCCGTCACCGACGAGTTGACACGTCCCGAGCTGGGCTACCTGGGACAGCCCTTCGAGGTTTACCGGCTGGAGGACTTTACCTCCGCCCAGATCGCCCGCGCCGCCCAGGAGCCGGAAAGGTACTCCGCCGCCCTGGTTTTTTCGACAAAGTACGACCCACCCTCGCTCACCCTGAGCCTCGGTCCCCTGCGTTTCGGCCCCCCTCATTTCGGCCCCTGGAACGAGGCCGTCGACGAGCGCTACTTCGGCCTCCACCACGACCTGCCGCCGGAGGAGATCGCCCTCGAATTGCATGGGGATTTGGTGTGGGAACGGCAGGAGCACGGCCAGTGGATCGCCCTGATCCGCTTCCGTCGCCAATTCGAGGCACGGCTGGAGGATTTTCACTCCTGCGCGGGCCGGAAACCCTGCGGCCGCCTTCTATAAAGCTGTAATGCCACCTGTAAAGTGAAAATGTTCGAGGTCTCTGACCAAGTAAATTTGTGTCTTCCCACCCTTGCGACAATCTACAAAACGCAGATTCTTCGGCTCCGCTACGCTTCGCTCAGAACGTCGCAAGGATGGGGCACTCATACGGGAACAACAAGCGGTCAGAAACCAAGCCGGGAAAGCCCAAAAATGGAGCCAGCTAGCCCCGCGCTGCGCTCTATTTTTGGCCGTCGCCGCCGCGCTTGCGGAAGACGACCTTCAGCTCCCGCCGCCAGTGCTCGGTGAGGGCGATCAGTTCCCATTCGACCTGCGGCGAAAAGTAGCGCAGAACCGGCTCGTTGGCGGGGTGAATGCGCAGGGCCGGAGCGGCCAGGAGCAGTCGCGGGGCGAGCGGCGAAACTTCCGCGCCGGCGAAGTAGCCCTGGCGCTCGAAGGCGGAAAGCGGCCGGCCGCCCTCGTTGCCCGCCAATGGCTGCCGGTCGCGGTTCAGCGCGCGGACGCGAATCCAATAGTCCAGCGCCTGCAAGGGCAGGTGCAGATCCTCGTCGGCCTTCAACTCGATCACCGTCAGCCGCCCGTTGCGGTCCAGCGTCAGCAGGTCCAGCAGTCCCCGGTCGCCGTTGCTCAGCGCCGGCACCTGCGTGTAGAGCAGATCGCCGCGCAATCCCGGCAGCAACTCGACGATCTCGCCGCGCAGCCGGGATTCGAGCCAGCGCTCCGGTTGCAGGCGGAAGAGCGGGTCGGTGTGCGCGCCGTCGCCGTGGCGGCTTAAAAACAACCGGGAAAACAGATCGCGGCAGAGCGGTTCGGTTTCCAGCGTGAGCGGCGTCTCGTTGGCGCCCGCGCCGAAGCTGATCTCCTCCTCGCGGGCAAATGTGTTGGCGGCAAAGCCCTGCCGCACCCGCGCAAACTCCAGGCCATGCAGCACGAGGCCCACCTCGGTGGCCGAGCGGGGCAGAATCTCGACCCGCTCCCTGGCGGCGGACGGAACGAGAGTGAAAAGCCGGTCGATTCCGGCTTGCGCGCGCTCGACGGCCGACGTGGCTGAAAAAGCGTGAACCAGCCTTGACTCCAGGTTGCCGGTGTCGCGAAAGTCCACCGCGGCCAGCTCTTCGCTGCGTTCGTCGAGCGTAAAAAGCTGGAAATCGGCGGCGGCGTGATTCAGCCAGGCCATGCGCTCGGCCGTTGTCCGCCAGGCCCCGGCTGGCATGATGACCTTCAGCCCGCCAAAGTGCCGCCGTCCGTCGCCCTTCTGCCGGCAGTGGTCCAGCCAGAGGACGCCCAGCGTCAGAATGCCGTCCACGATCGATCCCGACTCGGCACTGCTGACGCCAATCACCGCGTCAGCGGCCGTGCCGCGCAGCAGCCGCCCGCGCACATAAGCCGGCCCAAAGCTGTGCTCCAGGTCCATCGCCGAGCGCAGGCCATCGACCTTGGAGCCGATGAACTGGCGGGTCAGAACGCGCTCCAGCAGCCGCTGGTAATTGCGGCGGGCGGCCTCGCGGGCGGTGGGGGTGCGGCGGTCGCTGGTGGGAACCAGTTCCAGGGTCTGGGGCTTGGCCGCACCCATGCGGCGCGTGGCCAGACGCAGGCATTGCGCCCGCTCGACCACCCCGACCACGGTGCGGATCAGGTTGCGCTCTTCGCTCCACAGTTGCAAGAGGCACCGCCCGTGCGACTCGCTCACCGCGTAGCGCGCGGAGCGCAGGTCGAATAGCACACGGCCATCTTCAAGCAGCGCGGCGGCGGGATGTTCCGCCAGGTAGGCTTCAATCGTCTGGGCCAGCCGGGCTACTTCCTGCTCGGCAGAGGCCGCATCAACGCCCGTGGCCATCCGGGCCTTTACCAGCCCTGCCGCGCGCGCAGGCTGGTGATGTGCGCGGTGTGGTGGCGCGAGTGCCAGTCGTACATGGCCAGCGCCTTGGCCAAATTCTGGCGGCCCAATTCAGGGTGGGTGTAGCCCTTGCGGAAGTCCTCGTCGGTGAGCGTTTCCACGAGCGCTACCCAGCGGCCATGCAGCGCCTCGACGAAGGCCAGGGAGCCGTCAACGGGCAGCCAGCGGCTGTCGGGAAGGTTGGCCCAGGCGGCCTCGTCGTAAGTCTTGATGGTAGGCCAATCCTCGGTGAGCGCCAGTTTGAAGCGAATGTAGGCGTTGGCGTGGCTGTCGGCGATGTGGTGCACTACCTGGCGCACCGTCCAGCCGTCTTCGCGGTAGGGCGTGTTGAGCTGAAGATCGTCCAAGCCGGCGACAGCGGCCCGCAGGCGATCAGGCAGCAGGCGCAGCGTCTGCATGTGCGCCGCGCGCACACCGGGCAGGGTGCTGGCCGGGGGGCTGAAGCGGCCGATCGGAAACCGGAGGTCGTCCAGCTCTGTCATGGTATGAGCCGTTTCCTGTTACGCCGCGATTCCGTTTGGCCGCGGGAATAAAACTGTTTGGAGTTGCCCGGCCCCCGGCGGCGGAGCCGCTTGGGGGCCGGAAACCGCTCTAGTAGTTACGGTGATGGTGATGGTGATGGTGGTGATGATGGTAATGCCTCGAGGCGGCGAACGCCGGGCTGGCAAACACCATCAGTAGCAGTGCGGCAGCAAGAATTTTCTTCATGCCAAAATGCTACATGATGACACCGCCCGCGTTCGCACCTAAATGGGAGGGAATCAAAACAGGAACGGGTCCGGCGGCCGCTCGGGACAAAACAGAAATGGGCGTAAACTGAAAAACAAGATGAACATACCGGCCGCATCCCCACCTCCGAGTCAGAAACGCTACTTTTTTGAAAAATTCGGCATTACCGAGCGGCTGCTGGAGCGCTGCCTGGGCGAGGCGCTCTCGGCGGGCGGCGACTTTGCCGACCTCTACTTCGAGTCGGTCGCGGCCACCGCGCTGGGCGTCGATGAACAGATCGTCAAATCCGCCTCGCAGGGCGTCAGCGCCGGTTGCGGCATTCGCGTGCTCTCGGGCGACCGCACCGGCTACGCCTACACCGACAACCTCAGCCCCGAGCGCCTGCTGCACGCCGCCCGCACCGCGGCGCTGATCGCCTCCGGGCCGGCCACCCAGTCCGTGCAGGGCTTCATCGAAACGCCCGTCGCCAACCTCTACCCGGTTCCTCTGGGCGGCTATGATCGCGACCTGGCCGCGCGGCTGGAGCTGATTCTGCGCGCCGACCGCGCAGCCCGTGCTTATGACCCGCGCATCGTGCAGGTCCGCGCAAGCTACGCCGAGGAATTGAAGCGCATCCTGATTGCCGCCTCCGACGGCGCCTTCGCCTCGGACACCCAGCCCCTCTGCCGGCTCAACGTCTTCGTCATCGCCAAAGAAGGCGCCAGCACCACCCAGGGCACGGCGGGCGGCGGCGGGCGCGCCGGGCTGGAGCAGTTTACCGGTACCAGAAGCCCGGAGCACCTGGCCCGCGAGGCCGCGCGCGGTGCAATTCTGCAACTGGGCGCCATACCGGCTCCGGCTGGCGAGATGGAGGTGGTTCTCGGCCCCGGCTGGCCGGGCATTCTGCTCCATGAAGCGGTGGGTCACGGCCTGGAGGCCGACTTCAACCGCAAGAAGACCTCGGCCTTTGCCGGGCTGATCGGCCAGCGTGTGGCCAGCCCCAAGGTCACCGTGGTGGACAACGGAACCATCGCGGGCCGCCGCGGCTCGCTCAACGTGGACGACGAGGGCACGGCCACCCAGGAGACGGTGCTGATTGAAAACGGCGTTCTGTGCGGCTACCTCACCGACAAACTCTCGGCCCGGCTGATGAATGCTGCCCATACCGGCTCCGGACGCCGCGAAAGCTACCAGTCGATCCCCATGCCGCGCATGACCAACACCTACATGCTGGCCGGCGGCGACGACCCCGCCGAGATTCTGCGCTCGGTCAAGCGTGGCCTCTACGCCGTCAACTTCGGCGGCGGACAGGTGGACATCACCAACGGCAAGTTCGTCTTCTCGGCCTCGGAGGCCTACCTGATCGAGGACGGCAAGGTGACCGCCCCGGTGCGCGACGCGACCCTGATAGGCAACGGCCCTGAGGCGTTGAAGCACGTCTCCATGGTCGGCCACGATTTGAAGCTCGACGAGGGCGTCGGCACCTGCGGCAAGGACGGCCAGAGCGTCCCGGTCGGCGTGGGAATGCCGACCATCAAGCTGGACAAGATGACGGTGGGCGGCACGGGGAAGTAGCAAGGAGTCGAAAATGGACGTCAGGAAAATTTCGGTAGTATTCACTCCCGATAACGAACCTTACCTCGGTCGTGAGCTTCTCTTCCATTTCGACCAACTTATTTCCTCTGCCATGGAGGCGAATGCATCATTCGCTCCAACCTCTCATCAGGTAGTTCTTACGGATCAACAGAAAATGGCTTGCCAAGTCATCGCACAGGCAATCAGTATCGCTCTATCGATTCGAGAGCTCATTCGGCAGGGTTATTTGTTCGGCGGACGCGTTCTTCTTAGGCCACTTGCCGAACGAGCGGCGATATTGCTTTATCTCAACCTATATCCCGAAGAAATCGACAAATGGAATCGCGGTTGGGATCACAAACAAGCTCCTAGTCTTGTAAAGATGTTAGAGAAGATTCAGGCCAAGCAGAAGCCCGATTCGCCAATTCGAGGGAGTGATTTAACAGCTCCGATGAACAGTTTGCTGCATGCAAGGCCCGATTCTGCTCCCTGGAACACAGTCTCGCTGGGTGGGGGCGGGCTGGGTCATGCAGTTTCAAAAATACTAGACCGGTCAGACCTGTGCGATGACCTATGCGCAAATACAATCCCGTGGCTTGTTGTAATTCAATGCATGATGGCAGCTTATTTTGCTAATGAATCGCTCGCAAACTCCGATCTCGGAGGCATCGTGCAATGAGCTTTCTCCAAAATCCAGGGAAAATACTCCGCATTACGCGCGCGGGTCTCTTTCAGGCGGAACCGGCCGAATGCACGAGCAGTAGAGAGTCCGCTACTGGCAGACGGTGACGAATCCCGCGACTGTTCATGCTGTTGCCGCATCTACTCTGATAGCGGTCGAAATCTGAGCGTTTTTGCTGTTCTCATAGCGTTGGAATCGGCTTTTCCTTATGCCCCGCAAGGAAAAATTCACTTGGAAGCGCTGATTTCCTTCTCTCGCAGTGGGTAAACCGCTATCGAAACTGGCCAACATAACCAAAAATCAACAGGAGAGAAATCAATGACGGATTCCACAGCATCGCGCGTCTGGTTTATCACGGGAAGCTCCACCGGTTTTGGCCACCTGCTCGCCAAAGAGCTGCTGCGCCGCGGAGAGCGCGTGATCGCCACCGCGCGCAATGTCGCGCAACTTGAAGACCTGACGGGCCAGTACCCCGACCGGGTTCGCGCCTTCACGCTCGACGTCACCAAGCCCGAGCAGATCGAATCGGTGGCGCGGCAGGCCATTGCCGCTTTTGGCCACGTCGATGTGGTTGTAAACAATGCCGGATACGGAGTAACCGGAGCGATTGAAGAGGTCTCCGAAGCGGAGTTCGGGCCGATGTTCCAGACCAACATCTACGGCCTCATCCGCACCACCAAAGCCTTTTTGCCCCATCTGCGCGAGCGCCGCAGCGGACACATCTTCAACCTCTCTTCAATTGCCGGGCTGGTCGGCTCGCCGGGCTGGGGATTGTATGCCACCACCAAGTTTGCCGTTGAAGGCTTCAGCGAGGCGCTGGCCGGCGAGTTGAAGCCCCTGGGGGTGCACGTCACGATTGTCGAGCCAGGCCCCTTCCGGACGGATTTTCTGGGCCGCTCGGGAAAACTGGCCGCGAAAGAGCTGCCGGAGTACACCGAGACGGCAGGCAAGGCCAGGGAATATTTCAAAACGCAGTCCGGCAAGCAGCAGGGCGATCCGCAGAAGGCCGTCGAGGCGATCATCGCGGTCGCCGACTCGCCCCAGCCGCCGGTGCACCTGCTGCTGGGCAAGAACGCGCTCCAGCGCTTGCGCGAAAAGCTGGCGATCAGGCAAAAGGAGATCGGCGACTGGGAGAGCGTGACCGTGGGCGCCGATTTCCCTGAAGGAAAGTAACAGAGCGGCGGATTGCAGCCGCTGTAAGCCAGGGCAGGCGTCAGTGGTTTACTGCGGTTCTCCAATTCCCGTGAAGTCATAAAGGTTATGCAAGGTGGCTTTTACTTCCACTCCAGCGGCGAAGATCTGTCGCCGTGGGCTTGGAAAGGGGAAAGCCACTCTGCCTTCAGGCTTCTGTAAAGAGCCGAAGTGAAAATGCCGTCCGGCTCAGGCTCCAGCCCTCCGGCTGGCGCCTCAGTTCAAACTTGCAGCCGAATCCGCTGGCGTTGTCGATGTAGCGGATAAAGTCAGGGTGAAATTCATACAAGGCGCTCTGGCGGATGGCCAGACGAAAGACTCGCCCCAGTTGGAAGCGCTCGCAGTAGGCCTTGAGCAGTGCGCGGCGCCGTTCCGGGCTGGCGACCTTGCTCACCGGGCCGCGCATCTGGAGGCCGCGAATCTGCCTCCAGCTTTCGGCTTTCCGGTAGACGGTGACGGCCGCGCGCGGCTCATTTATCAGGTTCTGGCTGTGGCAGCTGCTCTCGGAAGAGAGCCAGTAGAGGGAGAGCTCTTCGTCGGCGATGTAGAAGAGCGGCGTCACCGCGGCCAGACCGTCCTCGCCGCCGGTGGCCAGCGCCAGGGTCGTCTCTTCGGCCAGCAGCGCGGCCACCAGCTTGAGTTGTTCTCGCGGTTGCTTCATCGCTTTTTCCCGGACTGATGCGCCTGGATCGCTCTCCGGCTGGAGGCTTTTATCTTACACTCTGGTTGCGGCCCAGGCCGCGGCCAGGTTTGCATCCGCCCGAATTCCGCCCTACGCGCCGCTTCGGCCGAATCGAAGCCTCAAAAAGCAGAAGAGGCATCCCGGAGTGCGGGCTGCCTCTTCAGTTGGTGCGCCCATACCGGGCGCGCCAAATAAAAGGGGGAGCTCTGCTAGCTCCCCCTGCATTTCCAAGAGCGGGTTGCGGTTTTAAAAGTTGTACTGAGTGAAGACCGAGACGACATTGGCGTCGTTCTTCGGGGCGCCGACGGCTTTGGGGTTGATGTAGTGGAGGTTCGAGTCGCCGAGGGCGATGTCCAGGTTCTTGTTGAACCTGTACGCGATGCCGCCGACGGTGCGCGAGTACTGCGTGGCCTGATCTGAAGCCTTTCCGGCCGAATTGGGAGCATTGCTGTAGGGCTCGTAGTACTGATACAGGCCGAAGGCATGGAAGGGCGACTTGGCGCCGCCGAGGCGCGCGTTGCCCTCAAAGGCGTAGCCCACCTGGGTGTTGTTGGCGTTCTTGACGTTGTGGCTCAGGTCGTACTGGCCGGTGAGCAGATAGCCCTTGTCGGCGGTCTGGTAGTGGACAATGACGGCCAAGCGGTCGATCCCAACCTGAGTGGAGGCTGCGGCGCTGGGGGCGACGTTGGCGCTGCCGGTGTCGCCGAAGAGGGTCACACCCAGGCCAGTGCGATCGGCTTTGGTCCCCAGCGGATACCAGCTCACGCGGCCCATGAACTGCTTGGTGTCGCTGGCTTCCGTTTGATTATAGGTACCGTTGGTGTAGATACCCAGGTCGTAGTCAAGGTACTCCTTGCCGTTGAACTTGATCGGACCATGCGCCTTGACGCCCACGTAGGTGGAGCTCAGGCCGCTGGCGTAATCCATGGGCATTTTGTAGGTGTAGCGGTGACCAGTCAGGCCCTCTTCCCAGTCGGTCAGCGAGTTCTGCGTTTGGCCGAAGGTGATCTTGGTGTCCTTGAAGTACTTGTTGCTGGCGAACAGCTTGTTCAAGTCAATATAACCGTACTTCAGGCGAAGGGAAAGGCTCTGATCGGTTGCGTAAGTGTTCGTGATCGTCGGTGTGCAAGGAAGAGTGGTGCATGTGCTCGCCGTCGAGGTCACCGCCGTTACTGCCGATGTCCGGTAGATGTCGGGCGTGATGCGCAGGGTTACGGCGTCGCTCGGCGTGTAGAACAGGTTGATGTAGGCACGGGTCACTTCAAAGGCGTTGTAGTTCTGGTCCGTTATCGAGGAGGGCTTGGTCTGGTTGTCGATGAATTGCGTAGAGCCGTCATAATCTGACCAGTAGCTATAGTCGGCGAAGAAGGTGGCGCCGATCTTCAGATTCGCAAACGACAAGGGACCCAGTTTCGACTCCGTCTTCTTTTGGTCGGCAACCGCATCGGAGACCGAGGAGGCTAATGATACGTTGACGCCCTGCAGGTCCTTCACGTTCGACTGCAGCGTGGTGACGGCGGCGGTGTTCTCGCCGACGGCCTGCTGCTGGGCGTTGGCTGCGGCTTCCGCCTTGTCGGCGGCGGCCTGGGCGTTGGCTGCGGCCTGCTCGGCCCGCTGCAACTGCGTGTCCTTGTTGGCGAGGCCGGTTTTAAGGCTGTCGATCTGGCTCGCCTGGCTCTGCAGTTCGTGGCGCAGAGACTGAATCTGCTCGGCTACCGAGGGTCCGGCGGTCTTTTTGGCCTTCCGGGCAGTCGTATGCTGTTTTACCGGCGGCTGTGTTTCACTGGTCTGTCCATAGCAAGCGACAAAACTGACTGCCAGGATGGATGCGGCAGCTATTTTAAATCTGAAGTTCATTGGGCCTCTCTTTTCCTTAGTAAGTCCACGGCCGGAAAGAGTAGCTCCGCGCACGTTAAGTCCGCGTATGAGGCTCTACTCCTGGCTGTTTTCTGGATCAAGACTCGCAGAAGATGATGAATATACGGCTAATTCATGCACTTTTAATAATGCCATCCATGTTATTCGCAATAAGTTAGGAGTTAGTCGATAAATTCATTGCCTGTTAATGCGGGCGGCTTTCCTGGCCTGATAAAAGGAGCGCGGCATGGAAGCGCTCCCGGCATTTTCCGCCATGAAACAGCAGAGGCAGCCCCAACCGCGGGCTGCCTCTTGCTTTGGTGCGCCGAACCCTGGGGTTCGTGGTTGGCCGTAAGCGGTCTACGGGAGGTAATAACGGAAGGAGGTCATCACGATCTGGTTGATGGTCTTGGGCGAAACCAGTCCGTTGACTGTGGGCAGATTGGCGGCTTTAGTTGTTGAGTTGGGTCCCAATCCGGACCAAGCCTCGCGGTAGACGTACGCATAGGATGCGCCGAACTGCACCGTGCCCTCGCGGCCCTTGAAGATGCGATACCAGAACTGCGGCTGGATTGCCCAGACGGTCTTGGTATTGCCCGAGCATTTAGTGCTGGTAGTTGAAAGGCCGTTGGTAGTACTAGTGGGCAGACCGGTGGTAGAATTCTCGACGGAGCATAAGCTATCGCTAGCGAATTGATAGCCGTAGCCGGCTTCCGCATTAGAGCCCGTGGTTGTGGACCCGTTATTAGTCGCATTTCCTCCAAAGAAAGTGGCCGTTGAAGGGATGAGGTAGGAGACACGCTGATAGTAGTCTCCGCCGCCATAAAGGTTGAAGTCAAACTTGGGCGTGGGGTGAGTTTCGATGCCGGCGACCATTTGCACGGCTCTGACCGGGACGAGCGCGCCATCGGCCTTGTATGGCAGGTTTAGGGCCGCTGCGTTGTTGATCAACGGCCTGTAGGTCACGTCAGGCCCGGAGGTGGTGCCGAAACGGCCGATGCCAGCGCCAGCCAAACCCTGGAACTCGAAATCAACCTTGTTCTTGACCAGCGGGAGAATTGCACCGACGCCAATGCCGCCGCCATAGGTCGTGTTATTGTGCGCGCCCGCGGTGGAGTTAGAAACAGAGTAAGTCGTGGTCGTGGTCGCGATCACGTCACATGGATTAGCTGGGGTTGGATGGGCGGTGGTGGGCATGGTGCACCCGGCCGGTACGTTAACTCCGCCGACCGTCACCGGCTGCCAGACCGTGGCGACAACGGGGGTGTTCGGGCTAAGGTAATTCGGATAGACGCGGTCGCGGAAGGCGCGGCCGATCGCCTTGACTTCAAAGTGGCCCCAGCCGGGCTCAAAAGCGAACTTGGCAACCAGATCAGGCATCGGGTTGGTGGAAGGGTTTCCGTTGATGGCATTGGCGCCGCTGATGGCATTCGAATAGCCGCTGTTGGGCGAGACGGTGTCGACAGAGTTCGCCAGGCCCTGGACATTGCCAAGGGTAAAGCTGCACACGCTGGAGGAAGTGCAAGCTCCGGTCGTAACCGTATCCGGGTTCTCGACCGAGAAGCCGGCCCAGGTCTTGGGGGTGATCTGCTTGACCACGCGGATGGTGCCTTCACGCGCGTAAGAGAAGCCCGGCGTGTAGGAGTTGTCGATCAGCGAGGGCAGCCATTCGCTGAGGGGATCAATTCCCTTGCGGGTGGTCTGCAAGAGCGACCAGTTCTGGCCGCCGGCGATTGACCATCCGCCCGGCAGATCGACATTGGCAAAGGCCAGGCGAAGACGCGGCGAGAAGCTGTTGGTCTGCGTCTCGTTGCCGGCTGCATTGCCCAGGAAGTCGATTTCCGTGTAGGCCAGGAACTTCAGGCCCTTGGCCTCGCCCTGGGCCTTCAGAGAGAGACGGCTGGCGCGGCCGCTGGCGCGGAATTCGCTTTGGTAATAATCTGGCGAATTTTTGAAGGCATACTGGCCGTAGTTGTCGGAGGTGTCCGAGTTGGCATTATGCGCGCGCCAGATGGTGGCGAACTGCCCATAGCCGCCCGGCGTAAGCTTTACGCCCTTGTAACGAAGGAAGTCAGGGTTGTGGATCTCCTTCTTGAGCTTGGCCGTCTCGTCAGAGACCGAAGCCTGATTGGCCTTCAGATTGGTGACGGAGGTTTGCAGGGTGTTGACGGCGGCGGCGTTCTCGCCGGCGGCCTGCTGCTCGGCCGAGGCGGCGGCCTCTGCCTTGGCGGCTGCGGCCTGGGCGTCAGCCGCGGTCTGCTGGGCCTGCCTCAACTGCGCGTCCTTGTCGGCCAGGTCGGTCTTGAGGCCGTTGATCTGGCCTTGCAATTCCTGGCGCAGAGCCTGAATCTGCTCGGCTACCGAGGGCGCGGCGGGCTTTTTGGCCCTCCTTGTTGTCGTATGCTTTTTCACTGTCGGCTTGGCTGTGCTCGTTTGTCCATAGCAAGCGACAAAACTGACCGCCAGAGCCGATGCGGTAGCAATTTTGAGTCCGAAATTCATTGGGCCTCTCATTTCTTTGTAATCCAGTTAAATCTTGGCTGCGCCCGCATTGCATGACGGGCGCCCTCAACTTCCGTATCCTGCTGATCCCTAGAGCTAAAGACGAATCGCCAAAGTTGAAGTCGAGCCGCCGCCCCAGGAGTACACAGGAGGTACATCGACAGCCGGGAATGTGAACCCGCGCGAGCGGAACACCCCCCAGCCCGCTCCCGTTCCCGTTTCCAAGACAAGCAGGGGGGAAGCGGAAGCACATCCATATTAACACCAGATTCATTCATCTCCATGTAGCATGGAATGCCGTTGTTGATCAGTTTGCTTCCAGTTCGAGTTCCGGCGATAAATTAATTTTCTTTTAATGTAAAAGGCTTATGCGAAGCAGTGGCGAGTGGCTGAATGCTATGGGAGAGGGGCTTGGGCGCTGGCCCCGCCGGTGGATGGTCCGCTGCCAGCGCTGAGCAGGTTGGCCAGCAGGCGGTAAGCTCCGGGCACTAACTCTGGAAGCTCGCGATGTAACGCAAACGCGACATATATGTAGGCTCCTTTGCCGAAATGACCGGCCACAAGCCCTCCCCGTTGTGGATCCTGGCCGGGGTCGGCGGTCTCGGTCAGCGCCGTGAAGCCAGCGTCCCAGCGATCGAGAAAGGAGTGGCCGCGCTCCTCGACCCAGCCCGTGAAGTCAGCCGGGGTGATCTGGTTGGGCCAGCGGAGCAGGGGATTGGCCGGGTCGAGCAGCTTGACCGGCGCAGTCTCGTCCACCACCTTCTCCGGCAGGCTGCCCATCGACAACGGCAGCGGGGCAGGGAAGTTGGCGCTCTGGTACTGAACAATCAAGGTGCCGCCGCGGCGAACAAACTCGTCCAGCCGGGGCTGATTGGCGGCCAGGTCAGGGCGCGCCGCGTAGGCGCGAATGCCGATGACGATCACGTTCCAGGCGGAAAGGTCTCCCGTGGCCAGCTCCGAAGCGGTGAACAGGTGCGGCGCGACGCCCAGGGCCTCGATGGCCTCGGGAACCCGGTCGCCGGTGCCCATTACGTAGCCGATGCGCAACCCAGGGGCCAGCTTTACATCCACCTTGCGGGTCTGCAATTGCGCCGGCTGATAGAGGTTGTAGGGTTGCAGGCCGGGATAGCCCACGCTCTGCCAGCCGGCTCGGTACGCGCGCCCGCCGCTGCGCGCCACCGCGTTGATCGTGAAAGCGCCAGCCACGTTGCTGGCCGGGGTGACGGAAAAGAGGATTGGCTCCGTGTCGCCTGCGCTCGCGCGGCGAAAATGCGCCTCGGAGGGCTCGGCGCGCCATCCGGCCGGCAGTTCCAGCGCAACCGTGCCCTCGACCGCCGCAACGGTGTGAACCGTGACCTTGACCGGCAGAGGAGCGCCGTCGGGAGGCAGGATGCGCGCCTTGGACTCGAAGCAGAGACCGATGGCAGGGGTGACGGCCAAAGGCTCATAAATCCCGCCCTGTCCAGGAGTGCGCTGCATCGTCTGCACCACCTGGCCGAGGCGAATCGGCAGCCCGTCAAAGCTGAATTCGGCCCAGGCCTCGAGCGGCCAGCGCGCAAAGGAGCGCAATCGCCACTCCGGCCGGGTGAGGTCGTAATAAGGCTGCTCGATCGAGGGGCGCATGAAGTAGGGTTCAGTCGGCTGGGCGTTTTCGGCAGCCCTGACCTGGAAGATCTGGTCGGCGGCAGAAGCTGCCGGGTCGAGAGCGCCGGTCGTGTTCTCGGCCTGCCACGCGTCGCCGTCGCGGCTCAGCAGCCAGACCCGGCTGAGCCGCGACGCCGCCGTGGCCTGCGTGGTGTGGACGCGCACACGAAACTCCTCGCCCGGCGTCACGCTGCGCGGCGTATCGTCGGCCGACTCGCCGTGAAATGGGCCATCGCTTTCAGCGCGGCCGGAGTTGGTGGTGAAAGCGATCAGGTCCAGCCCGAGCAATTGCTGAAACGCCGACTGAAATTCGCTGATTTTGGCGTCGATTTCAAAGAGCAGAGCGGTTTTGGCCTCCGCGTCCAGGTTGCTGGCGGCTACCTGCTCGCGCAGTTCCAGAGTTTGCCGGTAAACCGGGGCGAGTTGGTGGGCCACCGCGACGCCAGCTTGACCCTGGTAGCCGGTTTCAGCCGCTTGGAGGCCACTGTCGATCCAGGCGAGGCTGGCTGTGAGCCACGCGGGCGGGCTGCCCTTCACCAGTTTCGCCAGCCCCGCAATGCTCGTGTCGATCTGGACCTTTTGATTGTGGAAGAGTTCGTCTTGATTGTGGAAAGGTTTGGCATCGCCGGCGCCGGGAGTAGCTTTTCGGGACGAGGCTGCATTCAAAGCTGTTGCGGGCTGCGCGGTGGGCGCCACCGCCCACAGATGATAGCTTGTGGTGGCCGGTCCGCTCAGGGCCGGCGTGGCGCCGCCGTTCTGCGACCGCTGCTCGCCCCAGCCTTCGCGCGCAATTTGCAGGTAGCTCCGCCCCAGCGCTGGATCCCATGCGCCGACCTGAAGAATAGCGTCAGCCGGAAGCGCGCCCTCGGTCCACTCTCCGGTGACGTAATTCTTGAAGCGCTCCGGAGCCCGTTTGCCGGTGGCGTAGTCGAAGATTTTTCCGCCTTCGATGCGCGCGAAGGGGAGCATCGCGTAGACGGCCAAGGGCTGCCAGGGCTGCACTCCGTATTCTGTCAACTGCTCGGGGAAGACCTTGGGGTCACCGGCGGCCGTGAAGACCTCCTGCGCAATCTCGCCCGCAACCTGGTGGTGACCGTGGCCGTCGCTCACTCCGCCGACGAAGGTGGAGAGGATTACCTGCGGCCGCTCGCGGCGCACCGCCAGTACGGCGTCGTAGAGCACGCGCTGGTGGCCCCAGCGGGCAAAGGACTCCTCCTGAGTTTTGGAGAAGCCGAAGTCCACCTCCGTGCCCCAAAGCTGCCGGACGCCGTAGAACTCGTCGGCCTTCAGCAGCTCGTTGATGCGAATCAGTCCCAGCGCGTCGCCGTCGGCGGCGGAGATTTCATTTTGCCCGCCCTCGCCGCGGTTCAGGGTGAACAGCGTCGTGCGCGCGCCCAGGCCACGGCTGAGGTAGGTCAGCAGCGCGCCGTCCTCGTCGTCCGGATGCGCCACGATCATCATCGCGCTGGCAGTGGTCTTCAGGCGCTGGAGCGATTGCTCGACCGCAGCCTGGCCGCGATCCTCGGCAATGGGCAGGGCTGCTGAGTCCGGTTCGGAGAGAGGAATGGCCGCCAGTTCGCGTTCGGCGGAGGCAGACAACGGCGCAGGCTGCTGCGCCGCCAGTGGCCACGCGCCGGCCAGCATCAGCGCAGCCAGCATCAGCTTTACTGAGGCCACGCCCGCCACTGCTCGCAGAACTCGCCCGGCTCGGATCATACTCCCAGCCAGTGTACAATCCGGGGAGCGTTTCAGAGTCTTCCTCTAAACTATTTGCGAATTTGGGACAGGGAAGGCCAGGGTTCCACGGGCTGATTCTGCTCGATTTGCACTCTCCAGGTCTCTGACCGCTGTTGTTGTACCCATGTGGGTGCCCCATCCTTGCGGCGTACTTGTTCTTCCACCCCAGCGACGAAGACCTGTCGCTGGGGACCCCGGTTTGCCGCAAGGGTGGGAAGGCACAAATTCATGCGGTCAGAGGCCTGGCGGAAAACCCGACCCAATCTGCCCATTCCCACCTCCAACCGTTATTCTTCCAACAGAAGCTCCGCCTTATGATCCAGCCTTTATCCTCTACCTCCGCCAGTCCGGGCAATTCCGCTAGTCTGGGCAATTCCGCCAGTTCGAGCGCCAGCACCGGCTCCCTCCAGCGCCGCATCGGCCTGCGCTCGGCCGTGGCCTTCAATATGTTGGAGATGATCGGCGTCGGCCCGTTCATCACGCTGCCGCTGGTGATCGCGGCGGCCGGTTACCGGCTCTCGGTGTGGGCTTGGGTACTGGGCGCAGTGATCGCCGTGGCCGATGGGCTGGTCTGGGCCGAGCTGGGCGCGGCCTTCCCGCGCGCCGGCGGCTCTTACGCCTTCCTGCGCGAGATCTACGGCCCCCAGCGCGCCGGCAACTGGCTCAGCTTTCTCTACGTCTGGCAGGTGAGCTTTACGGCGCCGCTCGCGATCGCCTCGGGCTGCATTGGGCTATCGAGTTTCCTGGCCTGGTTCTGGCCGGGGCTCGACCGCGCCCCTATTGCCGCCTGGCCCGCGTTGCATGGCACGAACCTCGCCGCCGCCGGGGCCTGCCTGCTGGTCACGGCGCTGCTCTATCGCAACCTGAGCTCCATCACGCGGCTGGCCTGGGTGCTCTTTGTTGGGGTTATGGCGGCCATCGCCGGGGTCATCGTCTCCGGCTTTACCCACGCGGCGGCTACCGGCGGTTGGCTGCTGCCCGTTTCGCCGCCGATGTCGATCCCCGCGGCCATCGGCGGCCTGGCGCAGGCCACGCTCATTACTACCTATTGCTACTGGGGCTACTACAACATCTGTTTCCTGGGCGGCGAGGTGCGGCGGCCCGAGCGGACCATTCCGCGCGCCATTCTGCTTTCGGTGCTTTTTGTTTCGACGCTTTATGTGCTGATGAACCTGGCCGCGCTGCCTTCCCTGCGCATTGCCGCCGCGCACGCCGGCGCGGGAGCCGCTACTGGAGCTTCGGTCCACCTGCAACTGGTGGCCGAGATCGCCCGATCCGCCTTTGGCAGCCTGGCCGGACGCCTGATGGCCGCGCTGATCGTCTGGACGGCCTTCGCCTCGGTCTTCTCGCTGCTGCTCGGCTACTCCCGTGTGCCCTACGCCGCCGCCCGCGACGGCAACTACTTCCGCTTCCTGGCCGCCGTCCATCCCCGCCACGGCATTCCCCACCGCTCACTGGTTGCGCTGGGAGTGGTCGCCGCCGCCTTCTGTTTCTTTTCTTTGGCGCAGGTCATCACCATGCTCGTGGTCACGCGCATTCTGCTTCAGTTTTTCTTGCAGCAGGTGGGAGTGATGCTGCTCCGCATCCAGCGGCCCGAACTGGCGCGCCCCTTCAAAATTCCGCTTTACCCGCTGCCTCCGCTGGCGGCCATCGCCGGCTTTGTCTTCATCCTCGCCAACCGCAGCCACGCCCTCGGCGGACTGGCGGTAGCGGCCGGAATCGCCGTCTCCGGCACGTTGATCTACCTCGTCCGCGCCCGCCGTCTCGGCCAATGGCCTTTCTGCTCTTCCTCTGGAACCACAACCCGCCCCGTTAAATCTTGAAGCGCTCAGTCCCTTCATCACATCCAATGAGAGCGATCGCCACTTCCCCGTGCGAGGTTAGTTTATGCTCATTGGCAAACCTCCCGACATTCCCTCCTCGGAGATCACGCCCCGCAAGCTCTTCGACCAGTACTACAGCCGCCGCCGTTTCCTGCGCTCGGCCGCCTCGACGGCCTTGACCGCGGGCGTGGCCGCAGTGGGTGCCGAGCGGCTGGCCGAGGCTATTTCGCCCCGCGTGACCGCGCAGGCCGGCTCAAAACTGCAAACCGTCCATAGCCCTCTCACGACCACCGGCGAAGAGCTGACCAGCTTCGCGGACATCACCCAGTACAACAACTTCTACGAATTTGGCGTGAACAAGAGCGACCCCTCCAAAAACGCTGGCAAACTGCCCACCCGTCCCTGGACCGTGCGCGTGGAGGGCAAGGTCAAGCAGCCCAAGAGCTTCGACATCGACGCCCTGCTCCGGCTGCGTCCGCTGGAAGACCGGGTCTACCGCCACCGCTGCGTCGAGGCCTGGAGCATGGTCATACCCTGGGTCGGCTACTCGCTTTCTGAGTTCATCCGCCAGTGCGAGCCGCTGCCCAGCGCAAAATTTGTCCAGTTCCTCTCCTACTACGACCGGAAGGTCGAGCCGTGGAGCTACGAGAGCACAATCTACTGGCCTTACTCCGAGGGGCTGCGCATGGACGAGGCGATGCACCCGCTGGCTCTTTTGACTTTTGGCCTTTATGGCGAGGTGCTGCCCAACCAGGACGGCGCTCCGGTGCGCATTGTCGTGCCATGGAAGTACGGCTTCAAGTCGGCCAAGTCCATCGTCGCCGTGCGCTTCCTCGACAAGCAGCCGCCCACCACTTGGAACGCGATGGCGCCCAGCGAATACGGCTTCTACTCGAACGTCAATCCCAGCGTGGACCATCCCCGCTGGAGCCAGAAGACCGAGCGCCGCATCGGCCTGCCCTTTTACGCCCAGCGCCGCACCACTTTAATCTTCAACGGCTATGGCGACCAGGTCGCCTCGCTCTACAATGGCATGGATCTGCGCAGGAATTTTTGAATCGGAGCTATTGAGGACTGCATAAGTAATGTCCGTACAAACGCGCCGGAGGCGCAGAGTTGGTTAGCCCCGCGCTTCAGCGTGGGGAACAGGGATTCCACAAGTTCGTTACGGAGTCCCGTAGGGACGGCGCAAGGAGATTATTTATGCAGGAACCAATAGTCCTGCTGCGCGCACGTTAGCTGGGAGGGCAACACTGCGAGCACCGCTAACCCGGCTAGCCCGCCGCTAGCCCCGCTCCATCGAGGAAGATGAATCGACCGCTTCTCATCACGCTTAAATCCATCGTCTGGCTGGCCTGCCTCTGGCCGCTGGGCTGGCTCCTATGGGGCGCGTCGACCAATAATCTCGGCCCCGACCCTACGGTCACTATCACCTTCGCAACGGGGCTGGCCGCGCTGCGCCTGCTGACCATTTCGCTGGCCATAACGCCCGTGCGCCGCCTCCTGCCGCGCCTCGGCTGGCTGATCAAGTTTCGCCGCCTGCTGGGGCTCTTCGCCTTTTTCTACGCCACGCTGCATCTCGCGACTTATGTTGCCCTCTACGCCGGTTTTGACCTGAACGCCATGGCCGCCGACATCGCCAAACGCCGCTTTATCACCATCGGCCTTATTGCGTGGCTGCTGCTCGTGCCGCTGGCGGCGACCTCGACTAGCTGGTCGATTCGCAAGTTGGGCGGCAAGCGCTGGAACCGGCTGCACCGGCTGGTTTACCTGGCCGCTGTCTGTGGAGTGATTCATTACTGGTGGCAGGTCAAGACCGGCGTGCTGACGCCGCTGACCATCACCCTTATTCTGGGTGTGCTGCTGGTGGCGCGCCCCATTCAGGCCTGGAATCAGCGCCGAAGATCCCACGCGGCCAACGCTTGAAAGCCTGTTTGGCGACGGTGAGATTGAAGAGGGAGGGCTTTCGCCCTACCCTCACCGCAAAACCGAGTTTTTGGGCAGATTTTGAGAGCGTTTTTTAAAGCGATTGCTGGCTTGCGGGCTTCTTTTTACCGCTATCGGGCCTGCCGCTTGGCGCGTTTTCCCGCGTTCCGTGCCGCCGTCCCGGTAGAATCGTCTGGTGGGCCTCGCATTCAACGTACTCTCAACCACCGCGGCGGGCGGACGGCGGGGGCAGCTTCATCTGCCTCACCGCACCGTCGAGACGCCGGTCTTCATGCCGGTGGGAACGCTGGGCACCGTCAAGGCTGTCCCCCAGAATGTGCTCGAAGAGCTGGGCGCGGAGATCATCCTCGGCAACACCTATCACCTCTACCTGCGCCCTGGCCACGAGGCCATCCGCCGCATGGGCGGATTTCACCGCTTCATCAGTTGGCCGCGCGCGCTCTTGACCGACTCGGGAGGCTTTCAGGTCTTCAGCCTCAGCCAGTTGCGCAAGGTCACCGACGAGGGCGTCCGCTTCCGTTCACACCTGGACGGCAGCAGCCACTTCTTCACCCCCGAGCACTCCATCGACGTGCAAATCGCCCTGGGCGCCGACATCTGCATGGCCTTCGACGAGTGTACCGAGTACCCCGCCAGCCGCGGCCGCGCCGAAGAGAGTCTGCGGCTCACAATGGCCTGGGCGCGGCGCTCGCTCGACCACTTCCGCGCGCATTGCCATGAGGTTCCCTGGCAGGAAGAGCTGAACGGCCGCCGGCAGAGCCTGTTCGGAATTGTGCAGGGCGGGACCTTCCGCGATCTGCGACGGGAGAGCGCCGCGCGGCTGGTCGAGATGGACTTCGACGGCTACGCCATCGGCGGCTTGAGCGTCGGCGAGCCGCGCGAGCTGACCCTGGAAATGATCGCCGAGGTGCTGCCGCTGCTTCCCGCCGACAAGCCCCGCTACGTGATGGGCGTCGGCTACCCGGATGAGATCGAGCTTTATGCCCGCATGGGCGTCGAGATGATGGACTGCGTGCTGCCCACCCGCGCCGCGCGCCACGGCCTGCTCTTCACCAGCGAGGGGCGGCTGAACATCAAGGGCAAGAAATATTCAGAAGACCAGGGCCCGCCCGACCCGGCCTGCCAGTGCCCGGTCTGCCGCCGCTACTCCCGCGCCTACCTGCGCCACCTGATGCACTCCGGCGAGGCGCTCAGCGGCACGCTGAATTCGATTCACAATCTGGCCTACTACCTGGGGATCATGCAAAGGGTGCGGGCGCAGTTGCAGGCTGACGGTGCAACGGAATCTGCCAGGGTCGAGGAGACCGTGGAAACGCCTCAAGCTGGGTTATAACCCGTTCGACCACACCTGCCCAGTCGCCGGGCTCACGCTGGCGGAAGAGCCGGGCCGTGGGGTACCAGGGCGTGGTCTCGATCTTCTGCATCCAGCGCCAGTCGCCCAGGTGGGGCAGCAGGATCCAGACCGGCTTGCCCATCGCTCCGGCCAGGTGGGCGATCGAGGTGTCGGTGGTGACGACCAGATCGAGCGTGGCCACCAGCGCCGCCGTCTCGGCCAGGTCGCGATCCTGGCTCGATCCGTCCCAAACAAAAACATTGCTGGGCAGCCCGGCCAACTGTTCCGCGGCCGGTCCCTTTTGCAGCGAGATCCAGGTAATGCCAGCGACGTGCAGCAGCGGCAGCAGCGTGGCCAGCTCCGTCGAACGCTGGCGGTCGGCCCTGTAGCGGGGATTGCCGGCCCAGGAGAGGCCCACGCGCAGGGGCCGGACCTCATGCGACCGGACATTGGGCGGCCGGAGATCGGGAAACCGCATTCGTTTTTCGTGCACGGCGGCGGCGTCGGCGCCCAGGTAAGCGCCCGTCCAGGGAACCGTCTCCACGGTGCTCCCGAAGACGGCCGGCAGGCTCATCAGCGGGCACTCGAGATCGAATTCGGGGGGCGCCACGCCCAACGGGGCGACCACTGCCTGCCCGGCGCGCGCCACGGCCAGTGAGGCCATCAGCCGCTCGACCGGCTCGCGGACTTGCAAGACGACCTGACCGCCGCGCGCCGCCACCAGCGCCGTATAGCGGCAAAACTGAATCGAGTCGCCCAGTCCCTGCTCGGCGTGCAGCAGAATCCGGCGGCCTTCCAGAGCCTCGCCGCGCCAGCGGGGCTGGCGGAAAACCATCGGGTTGCGGTGCACCTCGCGGAAGCGCCAGCGGGCCTCGTAGCCCGGCCAGCCCCGCTTCCAGTCGCCCATCCGCAGCCGGGTCAGCGACAAATTATACTGCGCGCCGGAGTTGGACGGGTCCAGCTCGACTGCCCGCTCCTGCGCTTGCAAGGCCTCTTCCATGCGGCCCACTTCCAAAAGCGAATTTCCGCGGTTGGAGGCGGCGGCGCGGTGCCCCAGCGCCTCGGCCCGCGCGAAGACCTCGACGGCCTCATCGAAGCGCCTCTCATTGTGCAGCAGAATCCCGTGCATATTCACGGCTTCCAGGTGAGAAGGTTCGCGGGCCAGGGCCCAGCGCAGCCACTGCCAGGCCCCAGCCGGGTCCTGTTCGGAGGAGCGGAACTGGCACCAGGCCACCAGCGTCTCCACCTGCTCCGGATTGAGAGCGAAGGCCTTGCGCAGGTAAGTCTCGGCCTCGGCCGGGCGGTGGCGCTCGTGCTCCAGAATCGCCAGATTGACCCAGCCCGAGACCAGGTCCGGACGCAACTCGACGGCCCGCCGCAAGGCGGCCTCGGCATAAACCTCGCGCCCCTGCTCTCGTTGCAGGCTGCCCAGATTCATCCAGGCGGCGGCGAAGTCCGGGCGCCAGGCCAGGGCGCGCCGGTAGCGCAGCTCGGCCTCCTTCAACTTTCCCATGCGCGCCAGCGCAAAGCCCGAGGCAAACTCAGCCTCCGCCAGCCGCGGATGCAGCTTGAGCGTCTGCTGGTAGCGGCCGAGCGCCTCTTCGTAGCGCCCCATCATGGTCAGCGCATGGCCCAGGCCCATGTGAATGCCCGCCATCGCCGGCTGCTTGCGCAGCGCCAGCTCATACTCCTTGATCGCTGTCTCGGGGCGGCCCGTGGCGAGCATCAGCTCGCCCAGCCCCATGCGCGCCAGCGCGTCCATGCCGTCCAGGCTGATGGCGTGAAGGTAAGCGCGCTCGGCCTCATCCCTCCGGCCGGCGGCCTTCAGCGCCTGACCCAGCGCCACCCAGGCCGTGCCCATCTTCGGCGCCATGGCCAGCGCCGCGCGGGCCATCTTCACCGCCGCTTCAGACTGGCGGCTGGCCAGGGCCACCAGGCTCATGCCCACCAGCGCCTTCGGATTGCAGGGGTTTTCGGCCAGCATGCGCTGGTAGCCGAGCGCCACCTCGCTGAGCCGGCCGGTCAAGCCTTGCTGCGAGTCCTGCCGCGAGCTCTGACGTGAACCTTGTTGAGGGGCCTTCGGGGAGTCTGGACGCGCGTTCTGTTCGGAGCCCAGTTGGGAACCCGGTTGCGTGCCTGGTGTTGAGCCCGTTTGAGAGCCCAACGCGGATTCCGCCAGCAGTCCTAGCGGAGAGTCCGGCTGAGAGCCTGTTTGTGAGCTTGCCTGTGTCGTCATACGGTCAGGGAATCGCCCAGCCGGTTCGCACATGGGAAAGAGCGTGCGCAACCCCTGGGTCTATCGCCTCAACCTGGACGCTAGGCCGGTCCTGCCCGGTACTCAACCGGAAAACCGGCAAAATGCGCAATTTATAGTGGAAATCTTTCCGTTTTTTGGCCTGTTCGATTTCGGGACAGTACACCGCTCGGTTCACGCCGTTCGTGCCCGGCTCGCACGATTCGTCTCCGGTCTGCAAGGTTTAGGAACCTCTGCACAAGGTCTTGTTGTGCTGTTTTGAAAGGGCACGGCTTTAGCCGTGCCGCCAGACGGTTTGAAAGTCCCAGGGCTTTAGCCCCTGCGGGGATGTATTCTCAATCGTTTACATTCCCTCAGTGGCTAAAGCCACAACTTCATTGCTTCTTCTTTTGGCACGGCTAAAGCCGTGCCCTTTCAAAACTGAACTTGTGCAAAGCTTCCTTAGATCTGGCTCAAGGTATTCGTAAAATGGAGCCGTCAGAGAAGAAAGGAGGTCCTACAATCTCCTTCCTTCTTCTGACCGGCCTGTCAGGGTCTGTTCACACCACCAGCGCCATCTCTCCTGATTGAGTGAACAGACCCTGGTGTTCGCTCAGCCCGGCAGCACCAGCAGCCCGCTTTCCAGCAGCTTTTCCGTCAGCCGGTCCAGCGCCTTGGGAAACTTGTAACAGATTGTCCGCACGCTCATTCCCAGCAAGCTGGCCGCTTCGGCCTGGGTGTACTCCTGAAGGACAATCCGGCTCAGCATCATGCGGTCCAGCGAGCCCAGCCGGTTCAGGCAGCGTTCCACGTCGAGAACGAAGATCACCGCGTCCTCGAAGGTGCGGATGGGACGGCTGGAACACCAGCCCCTGGCAATCGGGTCGCCCAGGATGGACGGCGCCCTGCCCACCTGCATCGACGCATAGAGGTAACGCCGCAACAGGCTTTCCGTGTGCTTGCGATAGAAGCCCAGGCTGATGACCGGCCCCTCGGACGGAGCTTTGGCGGCCACCGCCGCTTTGCTGGCCCGTCTTTCCTCCCACTTCCTCCGTTCTTCGTTCTCTGACCGCTGTGGTTCGTATCCGGCCCGCTGTGGATTGCTGACCGCGGCTGCTCCCCAAACCATCGGCAACTGAAGGGCGGCGCTCATTTGGCACCTCCGGCGGCTTCCGCCACTGCCCAGACCCTGACCAGCGATTTGCGGGCGGGGCGTCCCCGCCGTTTGCGGCTTCCCGGCGAGGGAAAGTCCTTCAGCTTGTCTTCACACTCCTTGCAGTACACACTCCCTTGGGTCTGGGCGCGGTACCAAAGACAGCCGCACCCCTCGCAAATTTTCAAATGCACGCGCAATTCCATGACGAACTCTCCATGTTCTTGTTTTCTCCCGACGGTTTTGCTTTACCATCTGCTTTCCGCGGGGTAGAAAGAACCGGGCATGGCTGCTCAGGTTTCTAGCGCCCTGATGGGGGATAGCCGCCCAGGTCCTCTCGTTTTTTGTCATGCTCATGGCGCGCAGATCCTGGAATTTTCTCCGCTGGTCATCCCCGAACGCTTCTGAACGAGCGCTTTAGGGAAGGAAACAGTGAGAAGGAAGAATTTCTTATCTTCCACCCATGTTCATCAACCGCTGAAAGGGGCGAGTACTCGCCCTGTTCCAGCCTTGCGGCAATGAAACATTTCGCACACGATTCCCACAGACCAATACGGGATTAAGTAAAGCAAATCTAGAAAGATGGTTCTCTGGCGTCAATCCATCCCGGAAGTTTTCTGCTCTCGCGCTTCCCAATCCTTGGTTGAACGCCGAAAATGAAGGCCATTCGTCCCTGATAGGTTTTCAAGAGGAAAACGGAGACCACTGCCTCCTTTGCTGGTGGCAAATTTTCCACAGATGAACTTTACGCAGATGCACGAACGGCTCCGCTTGGAACTGCTGCGCAGGATACAGCGGGGGACGCTCAGCGTCTCTCTGCTTGCCCGCCAGACCGGTTTCGGGCAGTCGCATCTGTCGAATTTTCTGCATAGCCGGCGCCAGCTCTCGCTGGAGGCGCTGGACCGGATCCTGACCGCGCAGCACCTGACCGTAAACGATCTGCTGCCCGCAACCTACAAGCGAGAAGCCGTGCCGTCGGACGAGGAGGGCGGCTCGGTGCCGGTCGTCTCTCACGCCGCGGCGCTCTTTGAGCCGTTCATTCGGCCCACGGCGGTGCAGAGTATGCTCTACCTGCCCACCGGGCTGCTCCAGTCGATCCGGGCCCGGGTCTCAAACCCGCGCCGCGCCTGGCAGCGCTTTGTGGCCGTGCGCGTCCCCGGCTCCGACGCCATGGCGATGGAGCCGCTGGTGCTGCCCGACGCCCTGGTGCTGATCGACCGCCATTACAACTCGCTGATGCCCTACCGGCCCAACCGGCCCAACCTCTACGCAGTCCGTCATGGAGCCCATCTGACGTTGCGCTACGTGGATTTTGTCTCCAACCGGCTGGTGTTGCGCCCGCACAACATCGCCTTTCCCGTGGATTTGCTCGAAATCGATCCCGGCGAGTCGCCCAGCGAGCTGATTGCGGGCCGCGTCGCGCTGATTCTGAACGAGCCGTGAGGCTGCCATTCACTCATTGATCCGGCCTGAACGGTTGCCATAAAACTGCGCGTCCACTGAAATAAAACCCCTCACCCGTCTTGATAAAACTGGGTGCCCACCCTTCGACTCCGCTCAGGGCAGGCTCTCGCTTGTCATTCTGAGCGAAGTCGAAGAAGCTGCTGCTTGCAACTTTGCGGCTAGGGTGGGATAGCACGACACCCGTATTCCAAAAGCCGTGAATATAGCGGAACCGAAGTAGCTGTATCCCGGAAGCAAGCCCGCCAAATGGCTTTTTCTCAAGTCTGTCACCGGTAACACCGGCCCTGGAGAATGAAACGGCCGTCGGATCGAGTATCTTGGAGAGGCGCTGCGGGCACTGAGGCCGATCCTTTTCCTGCTGCGCACGCGCACGCGCTTGGGCGCATCCTGGTTGAAGGCATCCTTGATTCAATGTGCCTGGCGGCGGTGGGGCAGTTGAATACGGGCTATCGGGCAATAAGTGGGCAGGCTTCAGAAAAACTTCATGGATTCGTCCGCCGGAGCCAGGCTGGCGGCTGGCAAACTGAGGAAAGGGAGTTCATCATGCCGAAGACTGTTTCCTATGCCCGCTGGTCGCTAGAGCCCTACTGCATCGGAATGAAACTGCGTTCGCTGCGCACTCAGAAGCGGCTCACGCTTTCCCGCCTGGCGGCCGAGACCAAGCTTTCCACGGCGCTGCTCTCCAAACTGGAGACTGACCGCATGATCCCCACGCTGCCCACGTTGGCCACCATCAGCCGGGTCTACGGCGTGGGCATGAGCTACTTTTTCTCTGAACCGGCCCACCACACGCTCTCGATTACCCGCAAGGCGCACCTGCTGGGCAACAGCCGCGGACTGGAGTCGGTGAAGACCACCCCGCTGAATGCGCCGGTTGAAGGCGTCCGGCTGGTGGCGCAGATGATCGAGTTTCCCGCCGGCGGCGCCTACTGCTCCACCGACGCCTTCCGCGAGGCCAGCGGCCTGGTGTACGTGCTGGAAGGGAAGCTGCAGTTGGATGCCGGCGGTATGCACGAGGTGCTCGAGGCCGGCGATTGCGCTTACATGGAGAGCGAGATGGCGGTGGCCTGGAGCGCGGCGGGAAAGCACCGCTGCCGGATTCTGGCGGTGACGCCGGCCGGAGCGCGCGCCGAAGGCTGAGCTTTGCGGCCGTTTGAGCGGATTCTGGATTAAGAATCTGCCCATAAACTCCGGGCATTGAAGGGGACGGGCTTCAGCCCGTCCGATGAGAGCAAGGCTAAATCGCCGGCTTAAGCCGCTGAGGGAATGCGCATCGCCCCAAAATCGCCCTCAGGGGCTAAAGCCTCAACGATTTTTGTCTTTAATGATGTACGGGCTAAAGCCCGTACCCTTCACTAAAGCCCGTACCCTTCACTAAAGCCCGTACCCTTCACTAAAGCCCGTACCCTTCACTAAAGCCCGTACCCTTCACTAAAGCCCGTACCCTTCACCTAAATCCAAGTTTCTGAATAGGTTCTACGGGGTTGCCGCGCCGCTGACGCGCGCGATCAACTGAAATGAGTCGAGAAAGCGCGTGGTGCCTTCATATGGCTTGCCGATGGGGTAGGCCAGTATCGTCTGGTAGAGAGTAGTACCCACCAGGTAGGCGCGCGCTGAGAAGTGCAGGGTCTCATTTTCGGTCTCGAACGCCACGCCGGGGTAGACGCCGAGCGTGATCTTTTCCCCGCTGACGAGGTGGCCGCTGACGTTCGCAATGGCTCCCTTTTGGGCGCCCTCCAGCACGGTCTCGGGGTTTCTGCCCGCAACCGCCGCGCGGTAATCGCAAACCCCGATGAACATCACCGCCGGCGGGTCCTCTGCCAGGTAGGCGCGCAATTCAAAGGAGCCGGCGTCGGTGGGAATATTTTTCTTCTGCATCGCCGGCTCGGAGGGGTATGAGGCGCTGAATCCATCCGCGGGGAAGCTGTAGGTCTTCCATTCCTGGTTCCGCGCGAAGGGGGCTTGCTCCTGGCGCTGCGCGGCTGGAGTCTGTGTGCCGGGCGCGGCCGGGGCCTGCGCGCCCAGTGCGGCGGCCAACAAAAGGAGCGCCGCGAAAACGGCGGCGCGGGGTGCGAAACTGCTGCGCATTCTGTCAATCATTGCGGGTCTCCTGCTCCTAAGCCTTCTGGTTCTGAGCCTTCTTGTCCCAGATTTCCCGGCTTCGAGTCTCCTGGTTCGCGAAGAAAGCAGTCTGCGGAAAGATTCGTGAATCTCCCTGCCGGATTACCCTCTTCCCCAGGCTCTAAGAGTAGCTCATTTCAGCCTTTCTTCTGATGAATGCGGAGGCTGGCCGGCCAGTTTATTCATCGCCGTCGCCATCGGGTAGTTTTTTCGCTGGCGCTCTATATAATCTGAGGGAAATGCCGGTGGCCGAGGGAAGTGCGCGCAGTTTCCGGCTCCCGGCCATTTCAAGCATTTTCGCAATGGGCGTAGTATTTCTGAGTTTGAGGCTTCGGCCTGCGGCCATTCCGAAGATATTCCAGCTCAAGCGCGAGGTCCGCCATGCAGCAGAGAACTGAAGAGGTCGCCGAACAGGTGAGGGAAGTGGTCGAGGCCGTGGTCGAGGTTCTGCGCGCGCCGAAGGCCGGAGAGGACTCCCCGTTGGTGCTGGCCAGTTCCTTTGAAGCCGACGCCCTGCGCGCCGAGATCGTCCATGTAGGCCGCAAGCTATGGGAGCGGCAGTACGTGGACGGCAACGGCGGCAATATCAGCGCCCGCCTTGGCTCGCGCTACGTGCTCTGCACGCCCACCCTGGTGAGCAAGGGCGACATGGAGCCGGCCGACATCTGCCTCTCCGACCTGGACGGCAATATTCTGGCCGGCGACCGGGCGCGCACCAGCGAACTGCCGCTGCACCTGGGGATTTACAAGGCCAACCCCCGGGCCCGCGCCGTGGTGCACTGCCATCCACCCTACGCCACGGCCTTCGCCGTCACCGGGACGGTTCCTCCCAGTGGGCTGATCACCGAGTACGAGATTTTCATCGGCCAGCCAGCGGTGGCGCCCTATGAAACCCCCGGCACACAGGCTTTCGCCGATACGGTGCTGCCCTTTGTCCAGGAGCACAACACTATTCTGCTGCAAAACCACGGCGTGGTCTGCTGGTCCGACACCGTGACCCGCGCCGAGCACCTGGCCGAGATTCTCGACGCCGGCTGCAAGACCTACCTGGCCGCCAAACAGATCGGCGCGCCCCTGAACTTCATTCCCGAGGACAAAATCCGGGAGATTCTGGCGCTCAAGCGGCGCCTGGGCCTGCCCGACGCCCGCTTCCGCCTTTACCCGGAACTGGCCGGCAGCCCGACTGCGGAAAAGAGTGCCGCCGAACTGGATCGGCTGGTCGAGCAGGTGAAGGCGCGGCTGCAAGCGCGGGAGTGAGGGCTTCTTAGAATCTGCCAAAAAACTCGATTTTGGGTGAAGGGTACGGGCTTTAGCCCGTACATCATCAAGGCAATAATGAATGGGCTTTAGCCCCTCAGGGAGGTTTTTCGCGGCTATTTGCATTCCCTCAGCGGCTAAAGCCGACAAATGAATCTAGCTCTCAATGGACGGGCTAAAGCCCGTCCCCTTCAAAACTCATCGTTTTTAAACGGATTCTTACTCTGACTGAAACGTGTGCGGCCCCTGCTCCAGGCAGTTTTTGCTCGAAGAGTTGGGAGGCAGCCGGCAACCGGCTTTCCGGCTGCTACCCGGCCGGCGCTGGAGGGGTGCGTCCCAGCAGAGCGCGCCCTTCAGCCAGCGTGCCGTCCACCAGCGCGTCGATCTCCGCCCGGCCGGTGCGGTGGTTCACGATGGCCGCGCGAATGGCGATGCGGCCCCCGATCATCGTCGTCGAGGGAGCCACGACGCCTGATTCCTGCAGCCGGACAGCAATCTCCTCGTTAATCTGATTGGAGATTTCCGGGCTGGAATCTTGGGTCGCCGGGGCTTCCGTGCGATAGCGGAAGCAGACGATATTCAGCTCCACCGGGGCCATCAACTCGAGCTCCGGCGTCTCGGCAATGCGGCCTTCCAGATAGCGGGCCAGCGCGCAACTGCGGCTGATGGCTGCTCCCAGCCGCTCCGTGCCCAGCGCCTTCAGCGTAAACCAGACCTTTAGGGCGCGAAAGCCGCGCGAGAGATCCGGCCCGAAGTCGCAGGGCCAGGGCGAGCCGGCGGCGAGGCCCCGCGAGGCCCGCTTGAGGTAAGCCGCCGGGGAGACGAAGGCGCTCTGGTGCGCCGCCGCGTCGCGCACCAGAATGAAACCGGCGTCGTAGGGGACTTGCCCCCATTTGTGGAAGTCGAAGGCCACCGAGTCGGCGCGTTCCATTCCGTTCAGTTTGGGAGCCAGATCGGGGGCCAGTTTGGCCAGCGCTCCAAAGGCGCCGTCCACATGAAACCAGAGCTTTTCCCGCTGGCAAAGCGCGGCCAGCCCCGCCAGATCGTCAACGGCACCGGTATTCACCGTCCCGGCGGTTCCCACCACCATAAAAGGCGTAAAGCCGGCCGCGCGATCCTCTAAAATGGCCTTTTCGAGCGCCTCCAGGTCGATCCGGTAGTGGCTATCGGTGGGAATCAGCCGCAGCGCGTCGCTGCCGATGCCGGCAATGTCCAGAGCCTTGGGCACGCAGCCGTGCACCGCGCTCGAAGTGTAGGCGGTCAGCCGCTTGGCGTCGTCGGCCATTCCCCGCGCGCGCACCTCGACGCCCAGCGCACTGTCGCGGGCAATCAGCACGGCGATTAGATTGGCCATCGAGGTTCCGGTCACAAACAGGCCACTGGAGCCCTCGGGGAATTTGAAAAGCTCGCCGACCCACCGGGCGACCTGCCGCTCGACCTCGACGGGAATATGATCGCGGCCGCCGAGGTTGGCATTCAGCCCGGCGGCCAGCATCTCGGCCACCATCCCCATCGGCGTGCCCGCGCCATTGACCCAGCCCATGAAGCCGGGATGCACGTTGCCCTGGGTAAAGGGCAGAATCTCGCGCATGAACTCGGCGTGAATCTGGGCCAGCTCCTCGCCCTGCCGGGGAACTGGCGAGCGAAAGCGCGCCCGCACCTCCTCGGGAATCGGCTGCCAGACGGGCCGCTCGCGAATCTTCTCGATGTAGCCGAGCATATCGTCCAGCATGAGGTGCGCCTGGGCGCGAAAGCCCGCCCAGTCCGTGGGATCGAGGGTTTCGCTGGCCTCGGCTGCCGCTTCCGTGGCAGGATTCATGCCGGCCTTTTCGGCGGGGCTGGTCATTTTGGGGTGCGCTTCAGGGCGCGTTTTGGGGCGCTTTTGCGGCATTCGTTCTCCCTGAAGCTCATTTTACGTGCTGGCTGGCCTTCTTATTTACTGCCCAGCTTTCGGGAGGCAATCCGATGGCCGGAAAGGCTGGCGATTCTCGTGGCTGGCGATCCTCGTAGGTAGAGGAGCCGAGTCTCATCGCCGGGCAAGCCGCCTTGCTACTCAAGCTGCACCGAATTCAGTGCGCTATACGGCTGCCGAGAGCCTAAAAGCCCATCCGTGCTACACTGTATTTGCGCTCAGTGATTTGGCCGTGAGCGGCGGATTGCCCCATGAAGGCAACTTTGCCTGGCACAGATTTCCCCCAAGCCCCTACAGCGTAACCACTTGAGTCTCCCACCCGATACTCAGCCTGAAGGCCATAAGTTGGTCCAGAGGCCAGCCGCCTTAGCATTCCCGAACGGGAACAGGCGTGCAGAGCCGGGGAACGCATTCATTTTGAGTGCTGGGGAGTGTGGTGCCGGCCGGCAATGTGCCGTCTGGCGATGAAGTAGCGTGTGGCAGCTCCGGGCCTTTGGCGTTCTCCCCTTGAATGCTGGGCCAGTCTTGGATTTGACTTTCGGTTCTCCCTTACGCCAATCGAGCAAGCAGGTCCGCGCAGAGCAATCTTCGTGTGCGCGCCTCCCCGTCCGGTTCCGATTGCAGGCCGCGAGCAACTCTGGCGGCTCCGGGACCCATAGGAAATGACTTAATTTTGACGACATTAGCAAACGATTCTATTTCGGCAACACAGTTTTCGCAGTTTTCTCTTTCGGCCGCCCTTTTGGCGCGCCTGGCTGCCAATAAATTTGAAACTCCCACGCCGGTGCAGGCCGGCTGCATTCCCCCGGCTCTCGAAGGCCGCGACGTGCTGGCCACCGCCCAGACCGGTACCGGCAAGACGCTCGGCTACCTCATCCCGATCGTCGAGATGATACAAAAAACCGAGGGCAGGGGCGCCAGCGCTTTGATTCTGCTGCCCACGCGCGAACTGGCCATGCAGGTGGAAGCCGCCTTCAAAACCATCCGCTCGAACTCCTCGCAGACCGTGGCCCTGGTGGTCGGCGGCCTGGCCGAGCGTTCGCAACTGGAGGCCATTCGCCGCGGCGCGCGCCTGATTGTCGCCACCCCCGGCCGCCTCGAGGACTTTCTCAAGCGCAAGCTCGTCCGGCTGGACGGGATCAAGATTCTGGTGCTGGACGAGGTGGACAGGATGCTCGACATGGGCTTCCAGCCGGCCATCGCCCGCATCGCGACCACGCTGCCGGCCACGCGCCAGACGCTCTGCTACTCGGCCACCCTCGAAGGGCCAGTGCAGGAGGTGGCGCGCAAGTACTTGAACAACCCCGCTCGCATCGAGATCGGCTCGGTCCTGAAGCCGGCCGAAAACGTCGAGCTGCGCACCTTTGAAGTCGATCAGGACAAAAAACAGGAGTTGCTCGAGCACCTGCTGGGTGCGGAGACGGGAAGTTTCCTGGTCTTCGTGCGCACCAAGCACGGTGCCGACCGCGTGGCGCGCCGGCTGGTTCGCAGCGGGCACTCGGCTACTCAGATTCACGGCGACCGCTCACAGGCCCAGCGCAACCAGGCCCTGCGCAGCTTCTCCGAGGGCCGTCACCGCGTGCTGGTGGCCACCGACGTCGCCGCCCGCGGCATTGACGTGGCCAACGTGGCGCATGTGATCAACTTCGATATGCCCAAGATGGCCGAGGACTTTGTCCATCGCGTGGGCCGCACCGGCCGCGCCTCGGCGCACGGCGTGGCCTCGACCTTCGCCGGGCCGTCGGAGCGCAACGACCTGCGCAAGATCGAGCGCACCCTGTCGATCCACATGAAGCACTTCCGGGTTCGCTCGGCGGACATCGTAAAAATGGCAGCGGCGTAAAAGCCGCGTAAAAAGCAGTCAGACCGGGAGCGGCTCGATCCGCTCCCGGTCTGGCAGTTTCTAGCTGAGGGGTTACTCCTGTGCGGCTTCGATGGGTGTATTTTCCGGAAACAGCCGAGGATCAAACTGGAATGGCTCAATGCTTTCCAGCGAGACATGATCCCAGAAGCCACGCTCTTTTGGATAAAGAACGACATTCCACGCGGGAACGATTACCGAGGGGACTGCGACGGCGAAAGGGTTGTCACTACCTGGGAACCAATGCTGAGTTTTTTGAAAATCATCCCTTGTTTCGGCAACAGACCGATAGATCCATAGGCTACCTCTCGTCTTCGCGTCGAACAGGGCATTCTTGTGTGCTATCCACTGTCCTGAGACCCGTATCTTCATCAGAGCCAGATTAGAGGGAATCAAATCTTTCGGAGTGTGCGCCAGCATCTCCAGAACAGGAACGCCGACATCTGTTGAGGTGTAGATGGCCTCCTGTCCAGAGCTATTCCAGCGGCCAGGAGCACGTGCCGCGCCAATGCCGGACAGATTTGCGTATTTTGCCCTGGCGAGCCGGTAAAGTGTAAGCGGCTGGTGGTCTAGAAAGAATTCCGGGTCGAGCGATTGGTCTTCCGGAGTCAATAATAGACTCCGTGCTCGATGCGGATGAGGATAGGCTCTATAGCCTGGAGATCATAGCCATTCTTCTGGGCAACCTGAAGGGGAGTCTGGCCGTCGAGATCCCGATTCGGAAGAGACAGCCAGCGGGAAGCCTTGATCTCGTCGCCGAAAACATCGACAGTGCGATCTATTAGGGCTCGGTAGCACATCATCTTGCGAGCGGTGCTGATTGAGCGCACTTTTTTGCTCAATCCTCCTGCCGATTCGGAACTGACCTGCTCAAGAGTGGCCAAGCGAGGACTCGTGAATTGACGGGCGTTCTTCTTGGCATTGATGCCCATTCCTTCAAAGCCGGCTTCCTTCACCTCAGGATTGGCCGGCTGAGTGACGCTGGGAAGAAAGTCCTTCCTCTCGGAATGTACGGAACTCGCCATGCTGCATTATCTCATATTCTGGAATTTTCTGGCCCTAGTTTTCTGATCGATTTCATGCGCGTCGGAGTGCTTATTTCTTCCTGTGTGTGGGGGAGGGGCTTGGTTCTCAGCGCATCATTTCGCCTTTATCTCGAAGGCCAACGGCAGCAGTTCGTGGAAAGGCACGGCGCGGGGGCCGTCGGCAGCGGGGAAGATGATCACGGCCTCGGGCTCGGTGAATTCGGCGAGCACCTGGCGGCAGGCGCCGCAGGGCGGGCTGGGAGCGGCGTTCAGGTTGGCGATGGCGACCGCTTCCACGCGCATCTCCGGCCCGAATTGGGAGACGGCCCGCACCAGGGCGGAGCGCTCGGCGCAGATCGTCAGTCCGTAGCTCGCATTTTCAACATTGACGCCGGTGACGATGGCGCCGTTGGTCAGCCGGATCGCCGCACCCACCCGGAAGCCGGAGTAGGGAGCGTAGGCGCGCTGGGCGGCCTCATGCGCCATTTCGAGCAGGCGCAGGAGCGCCGGTTCCATGGTGGCCCGGCCGGCTTCGGCCGCGGTTTTATCCAGTTTCGTTGTGGATGGATCGTTCATGAATCCTCCCATCTGCTGACAGGGTGCGAGTTGAGGCTATCGCATTCGCGCCGACTATACAAACGGGAGCGAGTTGCTGAGTGCCGGCTCTCAGAATCGCCGCCAGGCACGCTCCAACGGCTGTTTCCTATTCTATGATCGTCCCGCAAAACCCCGCCCCTCAAGTTGAGCCTCATCTTTCCGATAAAGGGCTTGAGTGCTTGCTGTGCCGGGGGTGTCATTCCGGCCGGGCGGATGAGTGGACGAAATGGATGAATTGACGAGGGAATTCCTGATCGAGAGCCAGGAGGGGTTGGACCGCATGGAGCGCTGTCTGACCGACCTGGAAGAGCGGCCCGAGGATACGGAGCTGCTGGCGGAGATCTTCCGTTCTGTGCACACAATCAAGGGAACAACCGGGTTTCTGGGCTTCAAACGGCTGGAAAAGCTGGCCCATGCCGGAGAAAACCTGCTGGGTTTGCTGCGCGAGGGCAAGTTGAGAGCCGACCGTGAGATCATCACCGGCCTGCTGCAACTGCTCGATGGCCTGCGCTCCATCCTCAAGACGATCGAAGCGGAAGAGGCCGAGGGCGAAGGCGAGGACGCCGTTCTGATTGGCCGCCTGATAGAGTTGCAGGCTCCGGCGCAGGCAGAGAGCAAGAAGCCGGTCCATGCCGGGGCTGGCGCCCAATCCGCCTCCGCTCCACCTGCTTCCGCTCCTCCTGCGGCTGCCGTGCCGCCCGCACTCACGCCTCCGGCTGAGATCGAGCCTGGGCAAGCTGAGAGCCTGCTTGGGCAACCTGAGCCCGCGCCGCCCGCCGCCTCGGCGACGCCCCCAGCCGCTGCGGTTGCTTTTGCCGCCGTAGTTCCGGCCGCTGCTGTGCCGGTTGCCGTCCAGCTGCCGGAGCCGCTTCCGGCCGCGGCGCCAGCTTCCCAGGCTTCCGCGGAGGCCGAGGGCGACGCTGCCCGGCCGCGCCTCCACGTAACCGCCGCCGAGAGCACGCTGCGCGTCGACGTGACCCTGCTGAACCGGATGATGAACCTGGTGGGCGAACTGGTGCTGACCCGCAACCAGGTCTTGCAGGCCACCTCGGCCGATCCGAATATGACCATGCTCTCGCGCCGTCTGGACATGGTGACGGCCGATCTGCGCGAGAGCGTGATGAAGGCCCGGATGCAGCCGGTCTCGAATATCTTTTCGAAGATGCCGCGCATTGTCCGCGATTTGTCGCAATCGCTGGGCCGCCGCGTCCGCTTGCAGGTCGAGGGCCAGGACACGGAGCTGGACAAGAGCCTGCTCGAGGCCATCAAGGACCCGCTGACCCACGCGGTAAGGAACTCGCTCGATCATGGCATCGAACCGCCCGAGGCGCGCCAGGCTGCCGGCAAGGACCCGGAAGGAGTCCTCAAGCTGCGGGCCAGCCAGGAGGGCAGCCATGTGGTCATCGAGGTCTCCGATGATGGGGCGGGCGTCAATGTTGAGAGAGTGCGTCAGAAGGCGATCGAACGCGGCCTCATCACCCCAGACCGCGCCCTGCACCTGGGCGAGCGCGAGCTGCTGCAACTGGTCTTCCTGCCGGGCTTTTCGACCGCCGCGGCGGTGACCAATGTCAGCGGCCGCGGGGTGGGGATGGACGTGGTCCGGACCAACGTCGAGAAGATTGGCGGCAAGGTCGAGATCGACTCCCGCGCCGGCAAGGGCACCACGCTGCGCATGCGCATTCCGCTCACGCTGGCCATCATCCCGGCGCTGATCGTGCGCAGCGTCAATCAGAGCTTTGCGCTGCCCCAGGGGGCGCTCTCGGAACTGGTGCATATTCCCCCCGAGCAGGCCGCCTCGGCTATCGAGTGGATTGAAGACGCGCCTCTTTACCGGCTGCGCGGCAAGCTGCTGCCGCTGGTCTTTCTCGACCGGCTGCTGATGCCCGGCGCCGAGCACAAAGTCGTCACCGAGCGGGACAATTTCATTGCCGTTCTGGATGCCGATGGCCGCCGTTTCGGCCTGGTGGTCGACGGGCTGGCCGATCCCGAGGAGATCGTCGTCAAGCCGCTCTCGGCGGTGCTCAAGGACATCGGCCTCTTCTCCGGCGCCACCGTGCTGGGCAACGCCGACCTGGCGCTGATTCTGGACCCCGGCTCGATTGCCATGAAGGCCGGCGTGACCATGCGCGAAGAAGAAGCAGCAGCGGCGCACGCGGCGGAGGGCGAAACCGGAGCCAATGCCGCCAAAAACCTCGAGTACCTGCTGGTGGAGGCCGCCGGACGCCAGGCCGCGGTGCCGTTGGGCGATGTGCTGCGCATCGAGCAGCTTCCGCTTTCGCGCATCGAGTACATCGGCTATCGGCCGGTGCTCAACTTCGAGGGGCAACTGCTGCCGGTCGAGGACTCGGGCGGCGTGCTGGAGGCGGCCCGAGGCAATCCCGAGGCGCAGGGCAGTTCCGAACAGCAAATTATTGTCGTGGTCTGCCGCGAGGGCAATCGCCACGTGGGCATTGCGGTTTCTCATGTTCTGGATGTGGCCGGCGGCGGCGACCTCTTCGAGGCCGGCACCAGTCAGCGCACCGGCGGCGTCACGCTGCTCAAGAGCCGCGTGACGGGCGTGGTTGATCTGGGAGGCGTGGCTCCGCTGCCCGCCGGGGAAGAGGCTCCGTCCGAGTGGAGCCAGACAGAGGAGACAGTGGCATGAGTACTGCGGCAATGACAGTCAATCGCAAGGAAAAAACGACAGCGGTGCTGGTGGAGATGTGTTCGGTTCGCCTGGGAGCGGCGCTGTACGGTGTGCCCATTACCCACATTCTGGAGATTGTGGGCGCGGCGCGGCCGCAGCCGGTTCCGCTGGCGCCGGTCTTTGTCGGCGGGCTGGTGCACTACCGCGGCGATGTGCTGACCACCGTGAGCCTGCGCCAGTTGCTGGATATGCCGCCCAAGGACGGCCCGCAGGACATCCTGGTGCTGGAGAGCTCGGGCGGCTGCTTTGGCTTGCTGGTGGACTCGGTCGGCGAGGTGCTGACCGTCTCGTCGGCCGATCACGAGCCTAATCCTTCCATCCTGGATGGGCGCCGGAAGGCTTTGTTTGCCGGCGCGTACAAGCTCAAGGACAGCCTGCTGATCATGCTGAACCCTGAGCAGCTGGATCCCATGCGCCTGGGGGCGGCCCAGGCCGCTTAACCTGAGCAGTCCTAGCCCGTAACCGTCTGGAGGTGCTCATGCGAGCTTTGATTGTCGATGATTCCCGTTCCCTGAGAGGGTTTCTGCGCAGCCTGCTTGAGGAGAAAGAAATCGAGTGCGAGGAGGCGACCAGTGGCCAGGCCGGCCTGGACCGCCTGCACTCTGGCCTACCTTTCGACCTGGTGCTGCTGGACTGGAATATGCCGGAGATGAACGGGCTGGAGATGCTCAAGCGGTTGCGCGCCGAGGGGTATGGCGGCGTCAAGGTCATGATGGTGACCACCGAGGCTGAAAACGAGTTCATCCTCCACGCCCTGGAGGCCGGCGCCAATGAATACCTGATGAAGCCCTTCGGCGAAGGGGCGCTGACGGAAAAGCTGGCCATGCTCGGACTGGTGGAGGCTTGATCGAGTGCAGGCTTGATCGAGAGGCTCAAAGCCGGATTGTGATGGCGGGCGGCACGGCGGCAATGCGGAGAGCCTGCAGCGCCGGCGCGGACGGCCTGGAAGCGGCTGGCCAGGAGCTCATCTGGCAATTCCAGGAGCCCTATCCGGCAATCCTGGATGGGCGCTGGAGGCCTTTGTTCGCTGGCACTGACCAGCTTCAAGGGCAATCTGCCGGCGATGTTGAACCCTGGGCGGCTGGACTTTATGCGCTTGGGCGGGGCCGGGGCTGGAACAAGCCCTATACCACTGCTGTCTGGAGGTGATCATGCGTGCTTTGATTGTCGATGATTCCCGTTTCGTGCGGGGTTTTCTGCGCGGCCTGCTCGAAGAGAAGGGAATCGAGTGCGAGGAGGCGGCTAACGGCCAGGCCGGTATGGAGCGGTTGAACGCCGGCCCTCCCTTCGACCTGGCGCTGGTGGACTGGAATATGCCGGTGATGAACGGGCTGGAGATGCTAGAGCAGTTGCGCGCGCAGGGGTTGGCTAGCGTCAAGGTCATGATGGTGACCACCGAGGCGGAAAACGACTTTATTGTCCGCGCCCTCGATGCCGGCGCCGACGAGTACCTGATGAAGCCCTTCGACGAAGAGGCGCTGTCGGAAAAGCTGGCCATGCTCGGTCTGGTGGAGGCCTGAGCGATGGCCTCTGGCCGCAAGACCCGAATTTTGATTGCGGACGACTCGGCGGTGATGCGGAGTCTGCTGCGTTCGGTGGTATGTACCGACGCTGGCCTGGAAGTGGCCGGCACCGCGGCCAACGGCGAGTCGGCCCTGAGCGCCATCGAAACCATTCGCCCCGATCTGGTGCTGCTGGATGTGGAGATGCCGGTGATGGACGGATTGGTCACCCTCAAAAAGCTGCGTGCGCGGGGCCACAAAATGCCGGTCATCATGTGCAGTTCGCTGACCCAGCGCGGCGCCAAAGTGACCATCGAGGCCCTGGCTGGAGGCGCCTCCGACTACGTGGCCAAGCCGGCCGGGCAGGCTGGCCGAGAGGCGGCCATGCGCGCGCTTGCGCTGGAACTGATTCCCAAGATCAAAGCCCTCACTGTCCGGCTCCCGCCACCGCCCCAGGCAGCCTTTCCCGGCGCGCCGCGCCCGCCGCTGATTCTTCCTCTGGCGCCGCAGGCCCAGCCGATTTCGTCGGTCCCGGTGGTGTTGGCCATCGGCGTTTCGACCGGCGGTCCGGCGGCCCTGGACATTCTGCTCCCCGCGCTGCCGGCCACCTTTCCGCTGCCGGTCCTGATCGTGCAGCATATGCCGGAATTGTTTACCAGGCTCTTTGCCGAGCGGCTCAACGGCCGCTGTCCCTTGCAGGTGCGGGAGGCCGTCGAGGGCGAACCGGTGCGCGCCGGAACCGTTTACATCGCCAAGGGAAACTGGCACATGGAGGTCGCCGCGGCCGCGCGCACGGGCTCGCCGCCCACCTTGCGCCTGCATCAAGGCGCGCCGGAAAACCACTGCCGCCCTGCCGTCGATGTGCTTTTCCGCTCGGTGGCCGCGGTCTACGGAGCGGGTGCGCTGGCCGTGGTGCTGACCGGCATGGGCTCGGATGGAATGCTGGGCTGCCGCGTGATCCGCGAACACGGCGGCAGTGTTCTGGCCCAGGACCAGGCAAGCAGCACGGTGTGGGGAATGCCGGGCGCCGTTGCCAACGCGGGATTGGCGCACAAGGTGCTGTCTCTGAATGCGATTGCCCCTGAAATCCTCCGCCTCGCCAGCCGGACGCAATCGGAAGCCCGCGAGCTTCGGGAAGCGGTGGTCTAGTGATGCAAACCTCCTCCAGCGTCGACTACGGCTATCTTCGCCAACTGGTCTTCGGCCTCTCGCAGAACGTGCT